>ENA-UEQH01000002-UEQH01000002.1-human-gut-metagenome-genome-assembly--contig:-NODE-2-length-159156-cov-23.860623_pt1 | contig 159156 bp, 119 predicted proteins | sample MGYA00242945_ERZ507943 | MGnify/ENA primary metagenome ERZ507943 (study PRJEB26167, sample SAMN06115418) | human gut metagenome | host: Homo sapiens | place: China:Hubei | collected 2015-03-06... | reverse complement strand
AGCCGCGCGGCAGCGAGGATTTAGGAATGGTTATTGTTGCATTGCCGTTGCATAGCCTGACATTCCCGTTCCAATAAAGGGTCATGCTCTTCGCATTCTCGGAAGAGTGAACATGCTCAGGCTTCTGATAGCCTAATGGCTTGAACCGTGACACTCGGTTCAATGTCATGCCGTCAAGAGATGAGGCTCCGTTTTTCAGCGTGATTGAGATTACTCCCGGGCCGCCTTTGGCTCCCCAGATGGCTGCGCTGCCGGTTTTGAACACGTCGATGCGTTCCACGTCCTGCATTTGTATGATGTCAAGGTCGTAGTCGCCATCAAGAATCACACCGTCGATTGCGATGGCGGCATGCGACTTGCCGTAGACTGAGATCTTGCTGCGCACATAAGCTGTGTCGCCTTTCATGTATATTCCTGGAATGCGTCTCAGCACTTCGTGGATGCATGTGGCGTCGATATATGCAAGTTGGTCTGCGGTCATGGAGAAGTCTGCCATGCCGGAGAACGTTCCGTTGTGCTTGTCACGTCGCGCGGCGGCTACGTCAACATTGTGGAGACGTATTGTCCTGCCGGATGCGATATCGTTGAAAACTGCCGCATCGCCGCATCGCCGCCCTGACTGCACGGCGATTGATGCGCTGTCTACGGGAGGATATGTCGTCTCGTCTATTCTGACGGCGGTCTTTTCGTATTGGTTGCCGACGGATGCGTTTACGGCAAAGGTCGTTCCGTCGGGGTAGTCAAGCCCAGAGATTGCGAAGTTGCCGTATTTGTCGGCTGTTGCGACAGCATACATGTCGGCATTCGGCGAGATGATGCTGACTTTTGCAAACGAAGCGTCTCTTGGATACGGTGCTGTAACGATAGCCTTGCCTGAAATCGTTTGTGAGACCTCGTGCTTTACTGGAGGCTGAGTGAACTGTCCTGCAAGAATGCTGTCAACGCAGTATCTGTCGCAAACGGAACGGTGCAGCAGCGAGTCGACCGCTGCCGCATTGTATCCGTTTGCGAAAAATCGGTCTGCGTCTGCAACTCCTCCGCGCACGTCTTGCGAGAGCAGTATCTGTGGGATGATAGACGGTGTCTTATTGTCGTGGCCTTTTGTTATGGCTACCGACATATGCGCTGAAATCTGTGATGGAAGGCATATATTGAGGCGTATGCTGTCGGAAAACTCGGCATGAGCCGTGATTGTTGCTTTCACAGATTCTTTTCCGTAGGGAGAGAACACTGATTTTATGCCAAAAACTGCTCCGGCGCTGTCAATTGCAATAAATTGCGAAATGCCTTCGGGCAGCTCCTTTTTGGGGAAAACTATGGGCTCTCCTGGTTTGATCTGTCCGTCATAGCATACGCAACCTCTCGAAATTACGGCAAGTTTGACGGCTTTCGCGGCCGAGTTGTCAAGCATGATTTTAAAAGCTTGGCCGGTGTCGGTGCAGTGCAGTGGATTGGATTTTTCCCAAGCGTCGGCTGTTTGGATGTCAGTGACAGGAGCGGGGCTGCTTCCGATGCTGATAGGCGTAAGGCATTCGTAGCCGTGCAGTCCTGCAGAATAAAGGGTGTAGCATCGCAGGAAACACTGCTCTTCAGCCAAATCCTTTGGCGTGTCGAGATATCCGGCGTATGCGCCGTTGTGTCTGGCTATTTTGATTCTCTTTATTGTGAAGCCTTGCGTGTCAAGGAGCTCGGCGTATGCATACATGTCGGCATCCGTGGGAATCAGGCTGGTTGCGTCGACAGCATATATGCACAGCCAGATTCGTTCGCCTGGCATATAGCTTGTGCGGTCGGTGTGGATGAATAGCTTCTCCTGTGGATACAGTTGTCTCTGTTTGTTGAAAAGCATAGACACATTTGGGCATATTTGCTGTGGTCTTGACGTCATTGCCGCCGTCAGCATGATGACGATGAATAAAAAAAATCTTTTCATATTCTTGTGTTTTATTTCTTGTGTCTCAGTCGGCAATCTTGATGCTTATGGCTTTCAGTTGCTGCCAGCCGGCTTTGTCTGTGACACGGACCATAAAATGATAGTCTCCGTTGTCGATGTCGTAAGGAATTGGAATGTCGACTTTCGCCTCATACGACGTCGCCCCTGTAGGGATGGCAAAGTCTTGGTTGTAGATCCACGGATTAACAGGCGTTTTTATGGGGTCGAGCGGACAGTCGCCGGCGGATGTGGAATGCGAGTGGTGGTCGAAATTGTTGTGGATTTCGAGGTTGAAGTTGCCGAGCTCCATATTGTCGGTGAATGTGTAGCGGAAAGGAATTGTCTCTCCTTTGTGATACACCTCGCAGTTTATCGGGGAAGGAATGTCGCCATCAACGATTTGTGGCTTTTCAAGATCTTTTGCCGGATCGTCGTTGTTGCTGCATGAGCAGATTGCGATAGACGTCAATGTCGCGTATGCAAAATATAATATCCGTTTCATAATACGATTGCTTTTCTTGTAAAGGCTTGGCTGCCGACCAATTGCCGACAGCCAAGCCGTGGTGGTGTTATTTAGTTATCTGAATGCCTTCAACTTCCTCTGTGGTGGAATTGCCATCGGCATCGGTTACAGTAAAGTGGAGATGGTACTCGCCTGCTGGTGCGTCGGCAGGAACGGCGAGATGTTCATGGAAATGGGCAGATGTCTCGCCGAGATATTTGCCTGTGTATTTGAATTCCTTCTCGTAGTCGGCGGCGGTATTGTGCAGTTCCACTTCTATTTCAGCGATTTTGTTTGGCGCGCTGATTTCCGCCTCAAGATGCATTTCTCCGCCGGCAACCGCAGTCTTGCTGTTGCCTTCGCCAGTTTCCGTTATTGTTATTTCTGGGGAGCCTTCCACCGGCGTCGTTATTTTTAAAGAAGATTTGAACACAGAGCTTTGTCCAGCCTTGTCGGTGACGGTGAACGTCAGCACATATTCACCGGCAGCAGTCTCGGAGGAAATGTCAATGTGCTCGTGGAAAGTAGTGTTGCGCACACCGATGTATTTACCATCGGTCCATGACTTCGCGAACACAGTGGTTAAGCCGTCGGCTGATGTTACAGCAACGTCGATGCGGGCGATGAGCCCTTCGGCTTCAAGATTGCCTTCAAGATGCATGTCTTTGCCCGCCGTGGCGGTTTTGCTGTTTTCCTCGCCAACTTCGGCGAGAGTGGCTACGGGTTTGGAAACATTCGGCTCATCGTTGTTGTCGCACGATGTCGTAAATAGAGAAAAAACACTCAGTGTCAAAGCCACTGTAAGAAATAAACACTTTTTCATAGTTCCTAAGTTTTATATGTTAATAAATCACTTTTATTCCAGCAAAATAACTTCTTGGCAGAGACGGACCATAGACGTAGTCGGAGTCGCGGTTCCATCCTTTGTCGAAGTCTTTTTGGTAGGCGTTTGTTATGTTCTGTATGCCACCGTTTATCTGTAGAGTCAAGTCGTTGTATACAGGAATGTCGTATGAAAGCTTTACGTTCAGTGTGAAGAAATCTGGGGTGTCGACTGCTGTCGGAGTATCGACGCCCGATCCGGCGTTGTGTCCGACGAGCATGCTGCCCGTGTAGTTTCCTGTGACAGCCGCTGTGAAACGTTGCAGTGGGGTTGAGGTAAGCGTGAAATATCCGTAAGTGTTCGGAGTGCGCATCATTTTACGGTATTTCTGTTCCGGAACCTCATCGTTCCATGCAATGGCTTTGTCATATTTGCTTTGTTGGAGTGTTACGCCGGCCTGGAGCGAAATCCATCTTGACAGTGCAACCTTGCCCTCGATGTTTAGACCAAGCACCTTTGCGCCGTATGCGTTATAGCGTTCCTGCACAGTGTTGCCTTGGCTGTCGGGTTGGTCAAGTTGCCTGAGCGCAAACACGTTGTTCAAATCCGTGTAGAAACCTTCGACAAGCAGATTGACTTGTGCATTCTCAAACTTGTGATAAATGTCTGCAGACAAACTGAAACTGTTGGATCGTTCTTCTTTCAAATTGTCAGCAAGAACAGTGACCAGACGTTCACCACCGACAATGCCGATGTGCAAATCTTCGTCAAAGGCCTGTGGCGCACGGAATCCTCCGGCATAGCTTGCGCGCAGGTTGACATTCTCAGTCGGATTGAAGCGTATGTTGGCACGCGGACTGAAAATTATGCGGTCCACAAAATTGTGTTTGTCAAATCGGCCTCCGATGAGAAAACTCCAGCGTTTGTTTTTCCATTCATTCTGGAAAAACAAGCTTCCGATTCGGGCATTTTGCCGGAAGTCACGGTTGTAGCCGAGGATGATGTCTTTCAGTCCGTCATGATTGTATTCCGCACCAAGAGTCAGGTCTGATGGCATAAATATAAGTTTGTCGAAAGAATGCATATATTGTGCGCCGAGAATATAGGTGAGGCCATGTGTGGTGCCGTAGGCCTTCTGTGCGGCCTCAATATCATCAGGCGTGCCTTCGCCTATTCCTCCATAATAGCTTTTGCGGGCAGTTGACTGGAACGAGAAATATGCGTTTACGCGGTTTTCCCTGTTTGGCGAGAAATAATCATAACTTAATCCTCCGCCTTGAATGTTGTGCTCTGTTTGTTCGGCGATGTTGGCCTCATGGGCTATGTGGTCAAGCATGTTTCCGCCACGTCTGAACTCATGGATGCCATGATACTGCAACGTCAATTTGGAGTAGGGATTCAGCTTTAGAAAGGAGTTGAGTCCTAATGTCTGGTTGTGCAAGACGGGCAACTCGCTATATCCGTCGCCGTCATAATCAAACGGTTGACGGTAACGGTTCTGTCCATATATGTAGAATCCGGCTCTGTTGTTGTCTGTGACCAATGACAGATTGGCTGATGTGGTGTTGTCAAACGAGTTTTTTCCGCCGATGCTCATAAACGAGTGCCCCACTTCTGCAGAGTTCCGGGATGGCTCTTTGGTGATAATGTTGATGGTGCCTCCTATGGCTGATGCTCCGAATAAAGCAGAACCGCCGCCGCGCACCACCTCTACGCGCTCAATCATATTCGTCGGGATTTGTTCCAGACCATAAATGCCGTTCAAGGCGGAGAATACAGGGCGGGAGTCAATCAATATCTGAGAGTAGTGACCGTCAAGTCCGTTGATGCGTACTTGTGTGAAGCCGCAATTCTGACAGTCGTCCTCTGTCCTGACTCCTGGTTGGAAATTCAAACCTTGCGCAAGACATACTGACTGTGTCGCATCAAACAATTTGGGGCTTAATACGTTGACTAAATTCGGCGCAAGTTTGCGCTTGGTTTCGTTTCTGTTGGCTGATACTACAACATCGTCCAGTGCGATGTCATCTTGTTCGATGGCAAAATTCAGCTCTTTGGTGGAGTTGGCATCGATAGTTATGCTTTTTTGTGTGGTGCGGAAGCCTACGGATTTGACTTCTAAAGAAATAGTGCCTGTGGGAAGGTTCTTTAGAAAATAGTGCCCGGAGGTGTCGGTTGTAGTGCCTATGTTGGTTCCTTTCACGAATATTGTTATGTAAGGCAGGTGCTTCCCGCTTTGCTTGTCGATGACATGCCCATAGATATTGGCGTCAGAGCCATCTTGCTGCGGACTGCTGGCATCTGCCAGAAAGGGAATTAGCATAGCCAACAATGTGGCGACTGTGATTTTGATTTTAGTAGTCATAGTGTTTATGTTAATTGATAATTAATAATTAATGATTCAGACTTGCAAGTATGAATAGTTGATGGTTATACGTGTATTATATCTCCCACGTTGCCATAAAGGAGAAGTTGCGGCCTGGCTCCGGCACATCGATAAGACGATAGTGACTCGTGTGGTCGTAATATCTATTGTTTAGCAGGTTGTCGCATCTGAGCGACAGCCGTAGTCGTGCACCGCCTATTTTCAGTGATTTCCCGACGGAAATGTTTATGAGTTGATGTCCTGGTGTCGGTTCCTCGGGAGGAACGATTTCGTTCTGTCGTCCGACAGCTACATATTCCACAGCTGCAAATCCGCCCTTGGCATCGTCTGCAGCAGGCAGGTCGTAGCGGAGTTGGACACGGACTGACCATGGAGTGGAGAATGGCAGGGAATAGCCTTTCTTATCGCCTGACAGCTGACGGGCATAGAGATATTCGCCGCCAGCGTTGATTTTGAAATGCTGGAGGATGAGGAATGAAAGTTCGGCCTCAAACCCACAGCGCGCCACGCGGCTTTGCTCATAGTTGTAGAGCTGCAGCCCTTCTTTATATTCGGATGTGGGACACAGGTAGATGTAGTTTGGAAAATAGTTGAAGAATGGTGTTACGGAGGCCTTGATGCCGTCATGGCTGTAGACGGCAGCTGCGTCGAGTTGGTATGACTCTTCCGGATTCAGATTGGCATTGCCTTTCTCATAGCGGAAAATGCTGTAGTTTACACCGTCTATGCCAAGCTCTTTAGCTATAGGCATTCTGAAGCTTTTCCCGATGTTGACTTTCAGAACAAGATTGCCTATATGGTTGTCGATGCCTGCTGACCATGTCACGCTGTTGAATGCTCTGTGCAGGTTGGCGGAACGTTCGGCATATATTGAGTCGCCGCTGGCTGTCGGTGTCTTGAACCAGTCGTGGTAGCTGTGAGTGTTTATGCTTCCGTAATCGAAGCGTATGCCGGTGCTGAGGATGATGTTGTCGTTGACGGCAAAATGGTCAGACAGAAATATGCCGAATTGCAACAGCTCAAAATCTGGCAGTACAAAGCTCCAGCCTCCACTGCGGTTGTGCTGATATTCTGCGTTGACTCCTCCTTTGAGAGAGTTTGTGCCGATTGTCTGCTTGACGTTGGCCGCGGCTGAGACTGTGTTCTTGTCGAAACTGTGTTCAAGTGTGCCGTCGGGCTTGGGCATGTATCCGTGTGACACTGGCTCGGAGAGCTCGCGCTGGTGGTTGTTTTGCCAGCTGATGTTGCTTTCCGCCAAGCCTCCTTTCCAATGCCATTCGGTGTGGTTCGAGACAAACAGATGATTGACACTGTGCTGCGGCAGGTCGACGTCGCGGGCCGACCGGTCGTAGTCAATCTCAGACAAGCGTACCTCGAGGCCATGCGCGTTGGCGAAAAAACCACTTTTGGTGTTGACGTCGGAGATTCGAAGCCAGCTGCTCCATTTGTTTCCCGTGTGCCCAATTGTAAGACTGCCGTCGGTCTCGCGTCCTGACGTATTGCGCAGACGGCGATTGTGCAGTTTTATGTAGTATGAATAATACTGAATGCTGTCTACAGGAACACGCTGGTCGGCATAGTCGATGAAGGTGGCGTTGGCTTTATACCAGAAATTGTTCTTGCGTCCTGTCAATCTTACAGAGGTGCCGATGGCGTCATTGACGCTGCGGGCAAACAGGTTCGCGCTCCACTTGAATCTGTCTTGCGGCACGGCGGTGCTTGTCAGATTGATGACTCCTCCTATGGCGTCGGAGCCGTAAGACAGCGAGGCAGGGCCTTTTATCACTTCCGCGTGGTCGATGTCATACTGGTCTATTTCCAGCCCATGGTCGTCGCCCCATTGCTGCCCCTCGTGTTTGATGCCGTTTTCTGCCACAACCACGCGGTTGAACCCGAGCCCGCGGATTGTTGGTTTGGACTCATTTGATCCTACTGACATGGCTTTGACGCCGGGTATCTTCTCGAGGCTTTGCATGAGCGAGCCGCTGAAATTAGTTTCTATAAATTGTTTGCCGACATATGTGGTGCTTAGTGCCGACCTCATTTGCATATCTTTACTATAGCCGTTTCCCTCCACGACGACATCCTTGAGCACAATTCCTGCTTTTGTCGGCTGCCGCAGACTGTCGGTGTCGGATTCCAATCCGTTTCCGAGACTGTGGCCTGACGCGCTGCCGGCTGTTGAAGCAAGGATGCAGTAGGGTAGGATAAAAATGGGAAGCGACTCAGTTAAAAACTTCCTGTTCATCCTAAAAATTAACGTATTAGTGGATTGTGCGATTTTTCATGTCCGAAATTATTTATTCGGATATGAAATGAATAAAAACTTGAAATTAAGCTTGATATGCAAAAGGAGGCGCACGGAGAAATGCGCGCTTAGTCGTTGCTTCCAGGATTCCTGCGCAAGGGAGCGCAAGAATGAACGACAAGAGGATGGTTGTGAAATCAATATGAGGCTCTGCCTCTTCGACAAAAGGCGATAGGATGAATTGGCAAATCGGACAGTCGTTGTCGGCTGTGCCATTGTGCGAGTGGCATGTGCCCGACGTTTCGACAGTGGAAATGGCATCGGAGTCGTGAACGTGTGTGGCTTTCACGATTCCCATAGGCAGGAGCGACAACAGAAGCACCAGCGCTATTATAATCCTATTTCGTCTTAATGTTTTCATTTATGCCGCAAAGATAATGATTGTTTCTAAAACATGCAACATTGTTGCATATTTCAATTGTGTTAAATTTTGCTATTTGTGAAATTGTTGGTATTTTTGCATTTAAATTCAATTAAAAGAGTGTTGGAATGAATGCGACAGACATATTGAAAAGAAAGGGATTGAAGAAAAGTGCACAGCGAATCCGTGTGATCAACATTCTGAAAGACAAAGGAATACCTATGGCTGAAGATGAGATAAAAGTGGCGATGGGCGAGATTTATGACCGTGTGACGTTTTATCGCACGATGCAGGCTCTTGAGAAAGCGGGAGTTGTTCACCGCATTTTAATAGACAACAATAAGTCGGAGTATGCCTTCAACGTTGAAGACGGACATCATTCGCATGTGCATTTTTTATGCACAAAGTGCGGTGCGGTTTCGTGTCTTAAAGATGTCATGGTTGCCGACTATCGTTTGCCGGAAGGCTATGTGCCTGCCGAGAGCGAAGTGCTGATAAAGGGGGTGTGTCCGTTGTGCAGCGCGGAGAAGAAGTAGTAAAGGTTGCTTTTTGTGCTTATTTTGAAATGAATCTAATAAAAATGCTTGTTTCGCAGATAAATCAAAGAAAAATTCCTAATTTTGAAACTCAAAATAAAACAAGGTGAAAATAGCGATTGTGAAATATAACGCCGGAAACGTGTTCTCTGTGGAGTGTGCGCTACGCCGTCTTGGCGTGGAGCCGGTGTTGACTGCCGATCCTGATGTGCTGCGCGCCGCCGACAAGGTGGTTTTCCCTGGTGTGGGAGAAGCGTCGTCGGCAATGACTTGTCTGCGTGGCGGCGGCCTTGACGGCGTGATACGCTCGTTGCGGCAGCCGGTGCTTGGTGTGTGTATCGGGCAGCAGCTGATGTGCCGCCATTCGGAGGAGGGCGACTGCGATTGCCTCGGCATCTTTGATGTCGACGTCAAGCGTTTTCAGCCCGCGCAGGGCTTCAAAATTCCGGAGATGGGTTGGAACACTGTCGCAGCTGTGCGCCAAAGCCGGTTGCTTGAAGGCATTGCCGACGGCAGCTATGTCTATTATGTGCATAGTTACTACGCTCCGGTTTGCGCCGACACGATAGCCGTTACTGAGTTCGCTGTGCCGTTCAGCGCGGCGATGCAGCGCGACAACTTCTATGCCACACAGTTTCATCCTGAGAAGAGTGGTGATGTCGGGTCGCGCATATTGCAAAACTTTTTGGAATTATGATGGAGATTATACCGGCAATAGATATTATCGAGGGCAAGTGCGTAAGGCTTACGCGCGGCGACTACGACACGAAGCGAGTCTATAACGAAGATCCACTTGAGGTGGCGCAGGCGATGGAGAGCGCCGGATGCAGACGGTTGCATCTGGTGGACCTTGACGGCGCGAAGGCTGCCCACATTGTGAACTATCGCACACTGGAGCGGCTGGCTTCGCGCACGTCGCTGACAATCGACTTCGGCGGCGGTCTGAAGTCTGACGACGACGCGCATGTGGCTTTCGAGTCGGGCGCGGCGATGATTACGGGCGGCAGTGTGGCGGTGAAAAGTCCGGAACTTTTCCGTGGCTGGATTGCCCGCTACGGTGCAGACCGCATTATTCTCGGTGCCGATGTGAAGAACAAGAAAATAGCCACCGTGGGATGGACGGAGGACAGCGGCATCGACTTGATGCCGTTTGTGCGTGGATATATGGAGCGCGACGGCGTGCGCAATGTCATCACGACCGACATTGCGTGCGACGGGATGCTTGAAGGCGCGGCTGTGGACCTGTATAAGGAGATGCTCGAAGAATTGCCGGGTATAGTGCTTACGGCAAGTGGAGGCATAGGCTCGCTTGCCGACGTCGAGAGCCTTGACGCCGTCGGGGTGCCGTCGGTGATTGTGGGCAAGGCGATTTATGAAGGGCGTATATCGCTTAAGGATGTGGAACGGATTAACATGAACTGCAATGCTTGCTAAGAGAATCATACCCTGTCTTGATGTGAAAGACGGCAAAACGGTAAAAGGTGTCTGCTTCGGCAATCTGCGCGATGCCGGCGATCCGGTGGAGCTCGGTCGGAGATACAGCGAGGAGGGTGCCGACGAACTGGTGTTTCTCGACATCACGGCATCGAGCCAGCGACGCAAGACGCTGGTCGACATGGTGAGCCGTGTGGCGCGCGAGGTGAATATTCCTTTCACTGTGGGCGGTGGAATAGGCAGCGTGGCTGATGTTGAGGCGTTGCTCAATGCCGGTGCCGACAAAATTTCCATCAACTCGTCGGCGTTGGCGCGTCCGGAGCTTATCGACGAGATTGCAGCCCGTTTCGGCAGCCAGGTGTGTGTCGTGGCCATCGACGCGCGCTGTGTCGACGGCGATTGGCAATGTTTCACTCACGGAGGCAGCCGTCCTGCCGGACGCGGACTGTTTGAATGGGCTGCGGAGGCTGAACACCGTGGCGCAGGAGAACTGTTGTTTACGAGTATGGACCACGACGGTGTGAAACAGGGGTTTGCCTGCGATGCTTTGGCTCGGCTGAGCGCAAGCGCTGGAATTCCAGTGATTGCGAGCGGAGGCGGCGGACGGATGGAGCATTTTGCCGAAGTGTTTGAGCTTGGCAATGCCGATGCGGCGCTGGCGGCGAGCGTGTTCCACTACAATGAGATAGGAATTGGAGAATTGAAGAAATATTTACAAGAACAGCATATCACAGTGAGATTATGAATTTGAATTTTGAAAAAATGGGCGGACTTGTTCCCGCAATCATACAGGATGCACGCACAAAGAATGTGCTGATGCTCGGTTTTATGAACAAGGAGGCGTTTGAGAAAACTCAGGCTACGGGCTTGGTGACATTTTACAGCCGCACACGCAATTGCTTGTGGACAAAAGGTGAGGAGAGCGGAAACACGTTGACGGTGGTGTCGATTGCCGACGACTGCGACAACGACACGCTGCTCATTAAAGCAATCCCGGCTGGTCCGGTGTGCCACACCGGCGCGGCGACATGCTTCTGCGATTCAAACGACTATGGCGTTGAATTTTTCGACTATCTGCAGAAATTCATCCAGCGCCGTTATGCGGAGATGCCAGAGGGATCCTATACCACTTCGCTTTTCAAAAAGGGTGTGAACCGCATGGCTCAGAAAGTGGGCGAGGAGGCTGTGGAAACGGTCATCGAGGCTACAAACGGAACCGACGACCGTTTGGTCTATGAGGCTTCCGACTTGATGTATCACCTTATCGTGCTGCTCACGTCGAAGGGGTTGTCGCTCGACGACCTGTCGCGCGAGTTGCAGAAACGTCACAAAGAATAAGAAACAATCAATATAAATCATGTCAGCAATCATTGATTATAAAAATGTGGAAGTGCTCCGTAAGGAGTTGCTCGTGTTGAAAAACGTGAACTTCCAGCTCGAGGAAGGTCAGTTCGTGTATCTGATAGGCCGTGTCGGAAGCGGTAAGAGCAGCTTGATGAAGACGATGTATGCCGAAGTGCCTATTGAAATGGGCGAGGCGAGAATCTTCGACTACGACCTGTCTGCCATCCGCCGCAAGGACGTGCCTATGCTGCGACGGCAGATTGGTGTGGTGTTCCAGGATTTCCAGCTGTTGTCTGACCGCTCGGTCTACGACAACCTGTTGTTTGTGCTTAAGGCCACGGGTTGGAAGAACAAGACCGACATAGACGAGCGTATCAATGAGGTGCTGAGTGAGGTGGGGATGGAGCACAAATCCTATAAGATGCCGCACGAGCTGTCGGGTGGCGAGCAGCAGCGCATCGCCATTGCGCGCGCTCTGCTCAACCGTCCGAAACTGATTCTTGCCGATGAGCCTACGGGCAATCTTGACCAGGAAACGGGACATCAGATCATGTCGCTGCTGCACCGCATCTGTGCGGAGGGAACGGCTGTAATTATGGCAACCCACAACATCCAGCTTACGGAGGATTTCCCTGCGAGGGTTGTGAAATGCGAGGATAAGAACGTAATAGAACTTTAATAACGATTTGATATTCGATTGAAAGCGAAAGAATGAAGGTACTGAAATTTGGCGGAACTTCTGTCGGTTCGGCGGAGCGAATCAGAAAAGTTGCCGGAATTGTGACCGGCAAGGGGAAAAATATTGTGGTGCTGTCGGCAATGGCTGGCACTACCAACACTTTGGTTGAGATTTCTGATTACCTGTACAAGAAAAATGTAAATGGAGCGCACGACATAGTAAACGCTCTTGAACTGAAATATCTTGAGACCATCGGCAGCTTGTATGACAAAGAGTCAACAAAAACGGCTGCAACGGCTGCGATAAAGGAGCGTTTCGACTATCTGCGCTCGCTTGCCAAGGCTAATTTCACGGTCTTGGAGGAGAGGGAGATTCTCGCGCAGGGCGAAATGATGTCGACTGCGATGATGCATCTCTATCTGCAGGAGCAGGGCGTGAAGTCGGTGTTGTTGCCGGCACTTGAGTATATGCGCACCGACAGCAATGGCGAGCCCGATACGGCATTTTTAAAGGCTCGCCTGTCGGAGATGCTCGACGAGCATCGGGATGCCGAAATATATATCACGCAGGGCTACATCTGCAAAAACGCTTATGGTGAGACCGACAACCTGCAGCGCGGCGGCAGCGACTATTCGGCGTCGCTCATTGGCGCTGCTGTCGGTGCGGAGGAGATTGAAATCTGGACCGACATTGACGGTATGCACAACAATGACCCGCGCTATGTTGAAAACACGCGTCCGGTGGAACGCCTGAATTTTGAGGAGGCTGCCGAGCTTGCTTATTTCGGTGCCAAGATTCTGCACCCCACATGTGTGCAGCCGGCGAAACTGAACAACATTCCCGTGCGTCTGCTCAGCACACTCGACCCGTCTGCCAAGGGCACGTTGATTGACAATATGGCGGCAGACCACACCATCAAGGCGGTGGCTGCGAAGGACGGCATCACTGCCATCCGTGTCAAGTCGAGCCGCATGCTGCTGGCTTACGGTTTCATGAGCAAGGTGTTTGAGATTTTTGAGGCGCATAAGACGCCGATAGATATGGTTACGGTGTCGGAAGTCGGTGTGTCGGTGACTGTCGACAATGAGCGGAACCTTGAGAGCATCATTGCGGAGCTGCGCAAATTTGGAACGGTGACCATCGACCACGATATGGTGATAATCTGTGTGGTGGGCGATCTTGAATGGCAAAACCGTGGCTTTGAGGCGAAGGCTTTGGCTGCTCTGAAGGACATCCCTGTGCGGATGATTTCCTATGGCGGCAGCAACTGCAACATCTCATTCCTTATCCGCAAGGAGGACAAGGTGGTGGCACTCGCTAAACTGAGTGAGGAATTGTTCAACTGACAATAGGATTGTGTTATGACTACATTTCCGATTGATGAATTTAAAAACATAGAGACTCCGTTCTATTACTATGACATGGAGTTGCTCCGGCTGACTCTCGACGAGGTGAAGAAGCAAGCCGGCGGAAGTAAGGTGCACTATGCTGTCAAGGCTAATGCCAATCCTCGCATCCTCGCCGCGGTGCGCGAGGCTGGATTGGGTGTTGACTGCGTGAGCGGTGGCGAGATAGTGGCGGCTCTGAATGCCGGATTCTCCGGCGGCGACATAATGTTTGCCGGGGTGGGCAAGACCGACCGCGAGATTGCGCTGGCACTTGACGCCAACATTCATTGTTTTAACGTTGAGTCGTTGCCTGAACTGCTAAACATCAACGAGATTGCCGGAAGCAAGCACATGATGGCGCACATTGCAGTGCGCATCAATCCCAACGTGGACGCCCATACACACCAGTATATCACAACGGGGTTGAGCGAAAACAAATTCGGTATCAATCTTGAGAATCTTGACGAGTTTGTCGAAACGGCGTTGTCGCTCGACAATATTGACCTTTGTGGCGTGCATTTCCATATTGGCTCGCAAATAACGGAGACAGAGCCTTTTGTGCTGCTGTGCAGAAAGGCGTGTGAGATTCTTGACCGCATGAAGGCTCTTGGGGCTGAAATCACAATAGTGGATATGGGTGGCGGTTTCGGAATTGACTACGACGATCCCGACGGCAATCCGATTCCCGACTTCGAACACTATTTTGCTGTGTTCCGCGACAATCTGCAGCTTTCTCCCGACCAGGAATTGCATTTCGAGCCGGGACGGTCGATTGTGGGGCAGTGCGGCTCGCTGATTACGCGTGTGCTTTATGTGAAGGAAGGCACAGCCAAGAAATTCGCCATTGTCGATGCCGGTATGACCGACCTCATTCGTCCGGCGTTGTATCAGGCTCATCATAAGATTGAAAATATCTCATCCTCATCAGCGGTCGACGACGTCTACGATGTCGTAGGACCAATCTGCGAGTCGTCCGACTGCTTCGGCACCGATGAGCGGCTGCCGCTGGTGCAGCGCGGCGATTTTCTCGCTTTGCGTTCGGCCGGCGCTTACGGCGAGATTATGGCATCTACCTACAACTGCCGCCGCTTGCCGGGCAGTGTGTTTTCAACAGAATTATAAAACAAAAAGACAATGAAATATTCATATCGCACCGAAGGTACTTGCTGTCAAGCCTTCGACATTGAGACAGAAGACGGCAAGGTAAAGGATGTGCAGTTCTATGGCGGTTGCAACGGCAACCTGCAGGGCATATGTGCATTGATAAAAGGAATGCCGATAGGCGACGTGATTGGAAAATTGCAGGGCATACGTTGTGGCTCCAAGCCTACATCGTGTCCTGACCAGCTCAGCCGTGCCCTCTCGCTGATTGTGGAGAAGGAAGGAAACGGGAAAAAATAGCGGAAAAGAAACGCGAAACAGTAAAAAAAGCGATAGAAAACCAACTAACAGTTGGTTTTCTATCGCTTTTTTTACTATATTTGCATCGGTATGAAGAATGTATTGACACAATTACGAAATATTCCTGTGACATCAGCGTGCATTGCGTCTCTTTATCCAAAGGTGAAGACTAAATGGAAGATGATGGAGCAGTTGGAAATGGCGGATGAAATCATCCGCCTAAAACGGAATTTGTATGTTGTCAATCCTGAGGAAACTGGTGTTAAGTTGTCAATGGGATTGATGGCCAATCATCTTCTCGCTCCGTCATATGTATCAATGTCCACGGCTCTAAGATATTATGGATTGATACCGGAAGCTGTGTATGCCACGCAGTCTGTTACTCTCAAGCCGTCAAAAGCGTTCAACACGCCATTGGGCTATTTTTCATTCACGCACATAGCCAAGGAGGCGTATCCCATAGGACTTGTGCAGATTAAGGAAGATGGAGTCACATACGTGATGGCTTCTCCGGAGAAGGCATTGTGCGACCTTGTCGCAAACACTCCGGGATTGAACCTGAGGTTTAAAACGGAAGCTATGAAGTTCTTGGAAGAAGATTTAAGGTTTGATATGGAGAGATTCGTTTCTTTCGACAGGGATATATTGGCAGCCTACACTAAAGTTGGCAAAAAAGCAAATTCAATACAGACCATTCTGAAACTATTGAACAATGAATGATATATTTCAAAATATGCTGTCGGCTTACGACTTGTCGACAGGCCAAGCTGTAAGAAATGCCACCTTTGAAGTTAATCAGCAGGTGATACTTGCAGGACTCTACCACGGAGGTTTCTTTGACAAGGCTGCCTTTTACGGGGGCACTTGCCTTCGCATTTTTCATGGGCTGCAAAGATTCAGCGAAGATATGGATTTCTCTTTGCTTGCGCCTGACGACAACTTTGATTTCACGTTGTATTTTCAGCCTGTCATTGATGAGTTTGCCGCTATCGGACGAACTGTTGACATTAAGAAGAAGGACAAAAAAAGCTTTGGTAAAGTTGAGTCTGCCTTCTTGAAAGATACAACCGAAGTTTACGACATATCATTTCAGACAGAGAAATCCATCAAAATAAAAATCGAGGTTGACATTAATCCTCCACTGAATTTTTCAACAGAACAAAAATTGTTAATGGAGCCTTGCTCGTTCATGACCAGGTGTTTTACATTGCCTGGCTTGTTTGCGGGAAAGATGCATGCTTTAGTTTACCGCGCATGGAAAAATCGTGTGAAAGGACGCGATTGGTATGATTTTGAATGGTATGTGAGAAATAGAACGCCTTTGGATTTCAAGCATCTACAAGAAAGAATTAAGGAATTTAACGGACGTGATGTAAGTAAGGATGAGTTCCTGTCAGATTTGAAAGAACGTTTGGGCAATTCGGACATAAAACAAGTAAAAGCTGATGTCGCTCCATTTGTGAAGAACCCTAAAGAACTGGAGATTTGGTCAAATGACTATTTCTTGCAGATTATGAATTTAATTAGATTTGAAGAATGAAAAAAACGACCAGCGAATTGCAATAGTAAACAATTCGCTGGTCGCTTTTTTTACCAATTAAAGGTTTATCGCTCCATCCGGGAGTCAAGACTCTGCCGTCCGAGGAAGAACGTGCGGGCGCGTATTGTCTTGGCATCGGTGGCAAACGGCTTGCTGTAGAGGGCTGATGTGGCTGTTGGCTCAGAGCCGTCGGTGGTGTAGCGGATTTCAGCCGTAGGGTATTGACTGTTCATCACAACTTTTCCTTTCACCACTTTGATGCCCGGCTGCGCCACGTGGAAACAGAATCCTGCACGCTGCAGCGACGGCAGCTCAAAGTCTGACAGGATACGGTTGTATGCAGCCTTGGTCTGTCCGGGAAGCGGCTCTGTGTTCCAGCCTCGTTCAACAAGTCCGAAGATCTTAGGCAGCAGATAGTATTCCACCATATCGAAATTCCGGATGGTTTCCGAGAACAGTTGTCCCTGGACACCGATAATGTTGGCTTTTGCCTCAGGTAGAAGCGGCAGTTTGCCGGCTTGCTTCTCCATGTCGAGCGGAAGTCCGTCGATGGTCTTTGTCGACGACATATAGATGTTGTACGGGCGAGCGTCCCAAGAGCGGAACTCGTCGACATATCCTCCCCAATACAGTCCCGGCTCTCCTGGATGGGCGTTGTAGCACAGGTCGAAATAGAAATTGCTCACGTTGCAGAGCACCACGGGATAGCCGTTGTTGGCAACGGAGTAGGGGATGGTGTCGCCGTTCCATTCAGCCACGGTGTTCCAGCAGTTGACGGCGGCGAAGTGTGGGCGCAGCTGCTTGTCGACGTTGTCGCTATGGCGCATTGCCGCTTCCTGCCATCCTCCGATTTTGTAGCCTTTCGCTGCAATCATATCGACTATGCGGGTGATGAAGTATTCTTCAACTTCGTGAGTGGTTGTGAATCCTTTCTCGGTCATCAAGCGTTGCACTGCGGGCGATTTCGCCCATGGGTTTTTAGGCACTTCGTCGCCGCCCATGTGGATGTATGGCAGCGGGACGCCTGCTTCACGATACATCAGGATAATCTCGTCAACAACTTTTTCCATCAGTCTGTAGGTGCCTTCCATCGCCGGGTTGAGCACGTTGTCGTTGTATCCTTGAGCCGACTTGTATTCAGACGTGTCGTCATCGTCCCACACTTGGTAATACTTGGCAGCCTCCGGATCAGTGTTTTCCAGATTGCGGCGGCGTGCCTTCATCGCCACGATTGCTGCGCGGGCGTGTCCCGGAGATTCGATTTCTGGAATCACTTCCACACCGCGGGCGTAGGCATAGCGCAGAAATTCCACAAAATCGGCTTTTGGAATATATCCGTTTGATGTGGTCGACAAGTCGTTGGGGTTTCCGTTGCCGGCATACGACTGGAAGAGGAAGTCGGATTCTTTCTCGGTCATTCCGCGGCGGCTGCCCACATCGGTGAGTTCCGGCAGTCCCGGTATCTCGATGCGCCAGCCCTCGTCGTCGGTAAGATGGAATTGCAGACGGTTGATTTTGTAGATTGCCAAGCGGTCGATGAGGCGCTTCACGTCGGAGAGTTGCGAGTAGTCGCGCACCACGTCGAGCATCAGTCCGCGGTAGTGTAGGTCGGGCCAGTCGCAAATAGTGGCGCATGCCACTTCGGGAGAGCCGGCGTTGCGTTCAGCCAGGCGGGCGAGTGTCTTGACTCCGTTGAGCACGGCGTCTTTTGAAACGCCACGCACGGCGATGCCGTCGGCGGCAAGCGTAATTTCGTAATATTCATTGTTTGATCGTCCTGCTATGTTGCGCGAGTCGGCGCCGCTCATCAGCGACAGGCGTACTCCGATGGTTTTTTTGCCGGTGCCGGTGAGCTTCTGCGACGCGTATGCAGCCTCGCGCTCAAGGCCGTCGTCGGCATAGACACACATTGTCGACGACAAGTCGACCGTGCCGTTTTCCGTAGCCACAGATTTCAATGCGGGAAGAATGCTGAACGGTCCCGACTGGCTTTGAGTGGCTGGGGTTACCTCCTCATTGGCGGCATAGCGCAGTTCGCCGGTAGGGAAGCCGGGAATATGTCGGAAACTGTTCCATTCCAATGGTTTCACGTTGATGCGGAGCGGACGTGCCATGGAGTCGCCGGAGAAGGCGAAGTGCGCTCCGTCGGGCGCATAACTGACGCCGCGCACCTCACCGCGGGCGCGGAAGTCGAGCACTACGGAGTCGCCGGGAGCAAGGGAGAAACCCTTGTCGGGAGTCAGTTTATAGTACCCTTGAAACACACGGCTCATTTTTATGTGACCCTGCTTGTCGAGAGGCAACGAGTTGCCCGAAAAGGCATTGTAGTAGATTGCCCAATCGTCGGCGAGGGTCGTTCCGCTTACGTTTTTGATTACAAACGAATATGTATAGTCGCGGTTGCGGGAGTTGGTGCCGTCGAGTTGCCACGACAGCGTCACCGGACTTTCGTTGACCACTGCCGAAGCCGACAGCGAGAGCAGCAGCGCTGCGAGAGGTAAATGTCTCATAGTTGGTTTGTTTGTGATTATGTTTTATGCTAAATTTGCTTTGTCTCAATCTGGTCTGCAATGTTCTGGCAAGCATCGTCGAGCAGGTCGAGCACATTCTCGAAGCCTTCCGAGCCGCCGTAGTACGGATCGGGAATGCAGTCCCAATGGCGGTATTGTCTGAAAAATGATGCTATGCGTTTCACCTTGTCCATCTCTTCCGGAGAGTTGGCAAGCCGGCGCAGATGGTCGTAGTTGCTGTCGTCCATAGCGAGGATGAGGTCGAAGCGTTCGAAATCGTCAGAGCAAACCTGTCGGCTGCGATGCGTCAGGTTCAGCCCCCGGCGTGTGGCGTGCACGCGCATGCGCTGGTCGGGCAGGTCGCCGGAGTGGTATGACGATATTCCGGCAGAGTCGATGAATATGCGGTCGTTCAGTCCGCGTTCGGCCACGATGCGCTCCATCACGCCTTGTCCGGCAGGCGAGCGGCAAATGTTGCCCAGACACACGAAAAGAATCTTGTATTTTTTATTGTCTTCCATAATTGTCATTGCTTTTAATGAGTGTCAATCCACCATGAGGTGGCGGTTTTTGCCGATGCAAAACTGTGTGTGCTGGGGTCGCTTACAGAAACTCCGCAGCAGCGGTCAAGCTTGATTCTGCCGGCTGAGTTTGTGTAGTAGTACGGAGTATGCACTTCGTAAACCACCGTTTTCGACAGCTGTTTCTTGAATTCGTCGAGCAATACAGCGTCGTTGCCGATAAAGTGTTCGGCATAGTCGCCGAGATCCACAAACACTGCCGGTCTGAAATAGTCGAGACGTTGGATTGATGGAATCTCCGAATCGTCAATGGCGTGAGAGGCGTTGATGCGCTTCATCAGAGCCGCAAGATTGTCCATCTCGTGGCAGTCAACCACCGACAGTGTGCCGTAAGGCATACGATAAGAGGAGTAGAAATCATAGAATCCATCGCATAAGGCCTTTAGGTCGGGAGTGCCGAGCAGGTGCTGCCCGATGTTGGCATACGGTAGTCCGGCAGCCATCATCTCGCAAGGCGACGCAACGACATAGTCGGTTAGGTGGCGCAAGTCGTAGATAGCCTCGATTGACGCCATGTAGCAGTCGTCAAACAAGATATAGTCGAAATGGAGTCCCGACATTTTTATGCCCTCGGCAAAGTCGGTTATGTCGATTTGCCAGTCCGTTTGAGTGCCGCCGAAGAAACGCGTGGGAAAACCAGCGTCGTCGCCGGCGGAAACTGTCAGCAACCGTTGCTGTTTCCCTTTTGAGGCGAAAGCCGATTTGGGCAGCCATCCATATCCATGGCATCCCACGGCCAAGGCATAGTGGGACGAAGGCGACAACGACTTCACTTCGGCAAGCATTGATGCCAGTCCGGCTGGAGTGGTTATGTCCGGGCGGTTGCCTGTTGAATATTTTTTGAGAAGGCGTCGCGATGTGGAGCCTTTCGAAGGGATGATTTCAAAAAGAGTAGCCTCGCTCTCCGATGTTGCGAAATAGACAAGCACACGCTCGCTGTAAAGACCGTTGCGGGCAATCACACTTTCCATGTCGTCGATATTTTTCGACAGATATTCTGTGAGGTCGCCAGTCCAGGGCATAAACATAAGAAGCGTTTTGTTGACGGCAGTAGGCTTTTGTTCGGGTGAATCTTCGCAAGCCTGCATCCCTGTTGCCAGAATGCAGACCAACCCAATGATTAATGTTTTTATAAATGCTCTCATATGTAATGCAAAGATAGTGCAAGGAGAGAGAAAAACATTCAAACTTGTTTGAAAATGTTTTTCCGAACCGCAGCCTATGTTATGAAAAGATAGTGCAAGGTGAGAGAAGAGCAAAACAAATTTATTTGATTTTGCTCATCCGAACCGCCGCCTGACTTATTAGGTGGTAGATTTTGCTTGTGGCTGTCGGATTGATGCGAATATTTCGCTTTTGACAGCAGATTGCTCGGATTTGTGGCAAAAGTATAGATAATTTGAGAAAATATGGCAAAATGAAATAAAAAATTAAATTTTGCTGAAAATATTTTGGAGATAAGAATATTCTGCTTACCTTTGTGGCATCAAAAACAGCAATTGACTTGCAAAATGAGCAAATTGAACTTCACAAAGATGCATGGCGCAGGCAACGACTACATATATATTGACTGTATGAAGTCGTGTCCGGCAGACTTGCCGGCTCTGTCCAGAAGGCTGAGCGACCGCCATACGGGAGTGGGTGCCGACGGGATGGTGCTGATAATGCCGTCGGAGATAGCCGATTTCCGTATGCGTATGTTCAATGCTGATGGATCGGAAGGCTTGATGTGTGGCAATGCCGCACGCTGCGTCGGAAAATACGTCTTTGAGAAGGGGCTTACCGACAAGAAACGAATTGCGCTTGAAACGCCGTCGGGCGTGAGGACGCTATGTTTGCATTTTGATGGGACGGCAGTCGACCGTGTCACGGTCGATATGGGTTGCCCGGTTCTGGAACCCTCGCGCATCCCGGTGCATTCCTCTTGTGCGGAGGATATTGAGATTGCAACAAGTTTTGGGGCAACAGCCCTTACCGCCGTGTCGATGGGAAATCCTCACGGCGTTGTTTTTTGCAAATTGGCTGATGTCAATGTTGAGGGATTGGGAAAAGAGTTGGAGACCAACGCTGTGTTTCCCGACCGTGCCAACATCGAATTTGTTGAGGTCGCAGCCTCCGACAGCCTTCTGATGCGCGTGTGGGAACGGGGCAGCGGCGAGACGCAGGCTTGCGGCAGCGGCGCTTGTGCCGCAGTGGTTGCCGGCGTGCTGACAGGGCGCTGTGCGCGGCATTGCAGTGTCAGCCTTCCTGGAGGATGTCTCGACGTGGAATGGCGCGAGGCTGACAATAAAGTGTATCTCACCGGACCGGCACAGTTCGTGTTTGAAGGAACGGTGGATGTGTGAAAATAGGAAAACGGTAAAAAAGATAACTATTCAAAAAAATTGTTATGTCAACATTAAGATTTAAAGTGGTAGAAGAGGCCTACGGACGCAAAGCGGTGCCGGTGGCTATCCCGAGCGAACGTCCGAATGAATACTATGGCAAGTATGTATTCAACCGTGCGCAGATGTATAAATATCTTGACAAGGACACCTATGATGCTCTCGTTTATGCCATCGACAATAAGGAGCCGTTGAGCCGCCGCCTCGCCGACCGCGTGGCTGCCGGCATGAAGCAGTGGGCTATGGATAATGGCGCGCGCCATTACTCACATTGGTTCCATCCGCTGACCGACGGAACAGCCGAGAAGCATGACGGATTTATCGAGCATGACGGCAAAGGTGGTGTGGTCGAGGAATTTTCTGGCAAATTGCTCGTGCAGCAGGAACCTGATGCGTCAAGTTTCCCGAACGGTGGAATCCGCAACACGTTCGAGGCTCGCGGATATTCGGCATGGGACATTTCTTCTCCTGCTTTCATCATTGACCATACATTGTGTATCCCTACGATTTTCATCTCATACACAGGAGAGTCGCTCGACTACAAAACACCGCTTCTGCGTGCGCTCAACAGCGTGGACAAGGCTGGTGCGGCGGTAGCGCGATATTTTGATGAAAACGTAAAGCATGTTATCTCTTACCTCGGCTGGGAGCAGGAATATTTCTTAGTTGACAAGGCGCTTTATGCCGCACGTCCCGACTTGGTGATGACCGGACGCACGCTGATGGGTCACGAAAGTGCTAAAAACCAGCAGCTTGAGGACCACTACTTCGGATCGATTCCATCGCGTGTGGAGGCATTCATGCTCGACCTTGAGATTGAATGCCACAAACTTGGCATCCCTGCAAAGACCCGCCACAACGAGGTGGCTCCAAACCAGTTTGAACTTGCCCCGGTTTATGAGGAGACCAATCTTGCCAACGACCACAACCTGTTGCTGATGTCATTGATGACAGAGGTGGCTCATCGTCATAACTTTGAGGTGCTGCTCCACGAGAAGCCTTTTGCGGGCGTCAACGGCTCTGGAAAGCACAACAACTGGAGCCTTGGCACCGACACTGGCGCAATGCTGTTCAGCCCTGGAAAAACGCCGAAGGACAATCTCCAGTTTATCACATTCCTTGCCAATGTAATGGCGGCAGTGCAGCGTCACAATGGCTTGCTGAAGGCTTCCATTGCCTCTGCAACCAATGAGCACCGTCTGGGTGCCAACGAGGCGCCGCCTGCAATCATCTCAATGTTTCTCGGCGCACAGATTACAGACGTTATAGACCGTCTGCTTGACACCGATGTGGACGACGACATAGCATTCTCTGCAAAAGAGGGTATGAAGCTGAAAAACGTGTCGCAGATTCCGGAACTGCTTGTCGACAATACCGACCGCAACCGTACGTCGCCATTCGCATTTACAGGCAACCGTTTTGAATTCCGCGCACTGGGCTCTTCTGCCAACTGTGCTTCGGCGATGATTGCCCTCAATGCTGCTGTGGCTGACCAGCTGACAAAATTCAAGGAGGCTGTCGACGCACGCATCGCTGCCGGCGAAATCAAGGAGCGCGCCATCCTTGAGGAGGCAAAGAAACTGTTCCGCGAGAACAAGGCAATACATTTCGACGGCAACGGCTACAGCGACGAGTGGAAAGAGGAGGCAGCGCGCCGCGGTCTTGACTGCGAGGCAAGCGTGCCGCGCATCTTCGACGCTTATCTGAAGCCGGAAAGTGTGGAGATGTTCAAGAAAACTGGTGTGTTTACCGATGTTGAACTCGAGGCACGCAACGAGGTGAAGTGGGAGATGTATACAAAGAAACTTCAGATTGAGGCTCGTGTGCTCGGCGATTTGGCAATCAATCATATAATTCCTGTGGCAACACGCTATCAGTCGCTGTTGCTCGACAATGTAATGAAAATCAAGTCGATATTCGACGGTGACGATTCAGGATTGGCTGAGCAGGAGAAGGAAACCATCAGGAAGATTGCAAAACACATGTATGTAATCAAAGACGAGGTGACAAAGATGGTGAATGCGCGCAAGGATGCCAACAAGGTGGAGAACGAGCGCGAGAAGGCTATCCTCTACCATGACACGGTGAAGCCGTGTATGGACGTGGTGCGCTACCATATCGACAAGCTCGAACTGATGGTTGACAACGAGATGTGGCCTTTGCCAAAATATAGAGAACTTTTGTTTATTCGCTAAAAGTCTGAATGGAACAAATTAAGCATGAATGTGGTGTGGCAATGGTAAGGCTTCTGAAGCCTCTTCGCCACTACTACGGAAAATATGGTGCATACACTTACGGGCTCAACAAGCTCTATCTGTTGATGGAGAAGCAGCACAACCGCGGTCAGGAGGCCGCGGGTGTGGGCTGTGTCAAACTCAATGTGGAGCCCGGAAGTGAATACATCAATCGTGAGCGTGCCCTTGGTTCTGGTGCAATCCAGGAGATTTTCGACAAGGTGAACCGTGAGATTGATGCGGCTATGCACTGTGAGGAGTCGATTGAGAATGTCCCGTATATAGGTGAGCTATATATGGGGCATTTACGTTACAGCACGACGGGTAAGTCGGGGATGAGCTATGTGCATCCGTTCTTGCGCCGCAACAATTGGCGCTCGCGCAACTTGCTGTTGTGCGGCAACTTCAATATGACCAACGTTGACCAGATTTTCAACACGGTGGTGAGCCAGGGACAGCATCCGCGCATATATTCCGACACGTTTATAATCCTTGAGCAACTCGGCCATGCGCTCGACATGGAGCACGACAGATTGTATCGTGAATATCGCGACAAGGCTGCCGACGGAAACGGGCTTGCGCGCCTGATTGAGGACAATATCAATGTGGACAACATCCTTCGCGACCAGGCGCGTCTGTGGGACGGAGGTTTCGTGATTTGCGGTATGACGGGTTCTGGCGATATGTTTGCCTTGCGCGACAGCAAGGGCATACGTCCGGCTTTCTATTATCACGACGATGAGATTGTGGTGGTGGCTTCGGAGCGTCCGGTGATTCAGACGGTGCTGAATGTTGGGGTCGACGATGTGAAGGAACTGACGCCGGGTTCGGCTTTGATTGTGGGCAAGAACGGCGGTATTTCTGTCGACGACATTCTCGGAGAGGGCGAGAACCGGAGGTGCTCGTTTGAACGGATCTATTTCTCGCGCGGTAGCGACAAGGATATCTATAAAGAGCGCAAGGCATTGGGCGAAAACGTGGTGCCCGACTTGCTTGAGGCGGTGGGGCACGACCTCGACAATACGGTATTTTCGTTTATTCCCAACACTGCCGAGGTGGCGTTCTACGGCATGATGGAGGGCTTGGAGGCTCGCCTCGCAAAGCAGAAGGCTGAAGCCATAAAGGCGCTCGATGCGTCGGCTGCCGACTACGACCGGCGGTTGGCTGAAATTCTTAACAAGCGTCTGCGTCAGGAGAAGGTGGCGATAAAGGATATTAAACTGCGCACGTTTATTGCCGAGGGCGCTTCGCGCAACGACCTTGCCGCTCACGTCTATGATGTGACTTACGGTGTGGTGCGCGAAACGGACAATCTGGTGGTTATCGACGACAGCATTGTGCGCGGCACTACGTTGAAGCAGTCAATTATTCGTATGCTCGACCGTTTGAACCCGAAAAAAATTGTTGTGGTGTCGTCGTCGCCGCAGGTGCGCTATCCCGACTGCTATGGTATCGACATGTCGCGTATGGGCGAGTTCATCGCTTTCAAAGCGGCAATTGAGCTGCTGAAAGACAGGGGGATGCAGAGTGTAATCGACGATACTTATGCCGAATGTCTGCGACAGCTGGAATTGCCTATGGATGAGATGGAGAATGCGGTGAAACGCATCTATGCGCCGTTTACCGACCGTGAGATTTCTCGAAAAATGGCGGAGATGCTCACCCCTGCCGGTACTCGAGCCGAGGTGGAGATTGTCTATCAGTCAATCGACGGTCTGCACCGAGCCATCACGTCGTGTCCGGGCGACTGGTATTTCTCTGGCGACTATCCTACTCCTGGTGGAAACCGCCTTGTCGACCAGGCTTTTGTAAACTATTACGAGGGTAACGCCGACAAGCGTTGATATAATAAATCTTGAATTGATGCGTTAAAGTCATTGGGAGCATACGCTCTCAATGACTTTTATTTACATAATGGATATGAATAAAATAGGACTTATATTGGGAGGCGTGGCTGTGGCTGTGAATGCTGCTGCCGAACTTCCGCAACTGACTTATCCTGTGGCTGAGCGTCAGGATGTGGTCGATGATTATTTCGGCACGAAGGTGGCCGATCCATACCGGTGGCTTGAAAACGACACATCGGCGCAGACGGCTGCCTGGGTGGCTGCCCAGCGCGAACTGACCGACAAGTATCTCGAGGCGTTGCCTTATCGCAAACAGATTGCCGGCGAGCTGCGCAATTTGCTTGATATGGAGCAGATTGGCGCTCCGACAAAGAAAAAAGGCAAGTATTATTATTTCTACAACAGCGGATTGCAGAATCAGTCGGTGCTCTATGTGGCTGACAAGCCGGGTGAGCGCGGACGGGTGTTGCTCGACCCCAACACGCTTTCTTCGGAGGGCACGGTGGCGCTGCTTGGTATCGAGTTTTCGGAAGACGGAAAGTATATGCTTTATGCCGTCTCGCGCAACGGCTCTGACTGGGAGGAGATCTTCGTGCGCGACCTTGCTACGGGTAAGGACTTGCCCGACCATATCAAATGGGTGAAAGCCTCGATTACGTCGTGGTATAAAGACGGTTTCTTCTATAGCGCATACGATGCTCCTGCCGACGGCAAGGAGTATTCTAACGCAAACGAGAATCAGAAAGTATACTATCATAAACTTGGCACGGAACAGAGCGACGACCAGCTCGTGTTCAGTGATGAGCGCTATCCGCAACGTTTCTTCATGGCTCAGCCCGACGAGGATTCCGATTTGCTGTTTCTCTATGTCGAGGCGGCTGGAAACGGACAGGGACTTTATGTGAAAAGCCTGAAGAAGCAGGATGCTGAATTTACCTGCATCAACGACCAGTTTGATTACAGTTGCGGCGTTGTGGGCGTGGTGAAAAACAAGATATACATGATGACCAATCTTGGCGCGCCGAAGGGTCGCCTGGTGGTTGCCGATGTGAAAAATCCGGGCTCGGCAAATTGGAAAACGGTGCTTCCCGAAACTTCCGATGTGCTGTCGAGCGTGCAGATTGTCAACGGCAAGCTTGTGGCTGTCTACGACAAAGATGCGTCAAACCATGCTTATGTCTACAACCTCGACGGCAAGTTGCTCCATGAGGTGGCGTTGCCGGCGGTGGGAACGGTGTCGTTCAATGGCTCGGCAAAGAGCAAGAATGTCTATTACACATTCTCTTCATTTGTCTATCCGCCGACGGTCTACAGCTACGATATCGACAAGAATGTCTCGACGGTCTACAGCCAGCCGAAGGTGAATTTCAAACCGGAGGACTATGTGACCGAACAGGTGTTTTTCTCAAGCAAGGACGGAACGAAGGTGCCGATGACGCTCACTTACAAGAGGGGGCTGAAGCGCGACGGCAGCAATCCTTTGTGGATTTACGGCTACGGCGGCTTCAACATCACGCTGTATCCGTCTTACAAGGCGCGCCGCATGTTTATGCTTGAAAACGGGTTTGTCTATGCACAGGTCAACTTGCGTGGCGGAAACGAATATGGCGAGGATTGGCATGTGGCTGGCACGAAGATGCAGAAGCAGAACGTGTTTGACGATTTTATCGCCGCTGCCGAATGGTGTGTCGACAATGGCTACACGAGCAAGGACCGCATCGTGGCAGAGGGCGGCTCTAACGGCGGACTCCTTGTCGGTGCGTGTGTCAACCAGCGTCCCGACCTGTATCGTGTGGCGTTCCCAATGGTGGGCGTGATGGACATGTTGCGCTATCACAAGTTTACAATCGGTTGGAACTGGGCGCACGACTACGGCACAAGTGCCGACAGCAAGGAGATGTTTGAATATCTGAAGGCTTACTCGCCGTTGCACAACATCAAGAACGACGGGACGCGCTATCCGGCGATTATGGTGACTACTGCCGACCACGACGACCGTGTGGTGCCGGCTCACTCGTTTAAATATGCCGCTATGCTTCAGGCAAGCGACACGGGCGACCAGCCCAAGCTGATACGGATTGAGAGCAATGCGGGACACGGTGGCGGTATGCCTACGGAGAAGGTGATTGCTGAATATGCCGATGTCTATGCGTTTGCAATGCATATTCTTGGACTTAAACCTGTGGTTGAGGAATAAGTGATGAAGAAACAAATACTGACAATGGGACTGGCGGTTATGGCTTCTGTGGCTTCGGCTGCCAGTCCTGCTTTTACGACGGCGGCGGAGCGGGTCGACTCGCTGATGCGCTGCCTTTTCCACGATGGCGAGCCGGGGGCGGCTGTCGTGGTGGCGAAAAACGATGATGTGATTGTCGACAGCGGATATGGCGTGGCCGACATTGTGACGGGCGATCGGATTGACGGCAACACGATGTTTAACATTGCGTCGATTTCAAAGCAGTTTACGGTGGCTGGCGTGTTGTCGCTTGCCGACCGCGGGTTGTTGCGTGCCGACAATGCGGTGGCTGATTTCTTGCCTTATGAAAGTGGCCAGTGGCGTAAAATCAGGCTGTCGCATCTGATGAGCCATTCGTCGGGGGTGATTGACGCGCGTCCGCGCACCGACCGCCAATGGATGCTCCATGCCACCGACAAGGAGAGCGTGGCTTATATGGATACGTTGCGGCAGTTCCGCTTTGAGCCGGGGGAGGCTTACGAATACATCAACCCTACGTTTCAAGTGCTTGAATGCGTGATTGAAAAGGTGTCGGGACTGGCGTTCGACGACTATCAGCAGCGTTATGTCTTTGACCGTGCCGGTCTGCGCCACACCACTTATTTCGAGCCGCAGAAGCGGATTCCGCGGATGGCGCATGCCTATCAGACTGGGACTGGCGGTGGTGAGCAGGATTTCGCCGGCAAGGAGGTGTATCTGGGACGCACTGTCGTTGAGGGGTCGCCATGGAAGGAGTGCGACTATGGCGAGGAGACGTTTTTCGCCACCAAAGCCGATGGCGGAATATACTCGTCAACCCATGAGATGCTGCAGTGGATGCGGGCGTTGGAGCGGGGCGAGGTGATAAGCAAGGAGGCTTTGGCTCTGGCTTTTGCTCCGCAAACGAAGGTGAGCGGCAGCCCGTGGAGCGACTATCAGAACCGCCCGAATACGTGGTATGGCTACGGATTCTTCATCGACCGCACTCCGGGGGAGCCTGTGAAGATTTATCACACTGGCGACAACGGCGGTTTTCAGAACTATGCCGCCTCGTTTCCGTCGTGTGGTGTGAAAGTGATTGTTTTTGCCAACCGCAACGACTTCGACCGCTGGACGCTTGTGCGCCAGATTGACCGCATCCTTCGGGAGGAAGGCGTGCTGGAATAGGCGTCGATGGCCTATTCCGCGCCTATCTGCCGGAGCATCTCGGCTGTTGTGGCGTGGCGGCGGCCATTGAGGTCGCTGAGAAAGCGGTTTTCGCTGTCGGGAGGCATCTGCCGGGCATTGTCGAAACGGTCGGGACGGGTGATGTGGGTGACAACCACGCGCTGCACGTGCGACCGTGGGCAGGCGGCGATGCTGTATCCCAGGTTGCGGTTGTCATTGCCGGGGCCGTTGCTGCTCCAATAGCGGATGTCGCCGTTGGGCTCATATCCGAGAAACACTACGCTGTGGCCGCGTTCCTGGTCGTCGCCTGCCACGTTGTTGCATCCTATCACCGCACCGCTGTCGCTTCCCGACGGGTTGCGGTTCCAGAACAGCTTCATGAAGTCGCCCGGCGTAGCTTTGTCCCAGACGCTGTCGGCTGCCCATTCCTCGTCGGAGAGGTAGCGTTCGTTGTCGCTCTCGCGGTTGCGTTTGGAATATGCTCCGCGAAACGCGGCGATGCTGTTGCCGGCGCCAAGTTCATGCACAAGCACTCCCAGCCCTGGGCCGTTGGCATTGGCGCGTCCCCAGAATCCGAATCCATCGTCCTCCGTGGCGAGCGGACGCATGTTCTCCCATGCCTCGCGCGAGATGGTGTTGTCGGTGTCCCACATCAGTAGGGCTTTTATCAGCACGGCATAGGTGGCGCTGGAGCAGAACGACGGTTGGGCGAGGGCGGGCGTGAACGACGGCCGGTTGTCGGCACTGTCCATCTGGAATGCCTCGTTGAGCGCTTGTATTGTCGTTTTTGAGAAATCGGCGTTCGGGCGGCCTCCGGTATAGTATCCGCCGCGTTCGGGAAACGAGTCGACGGCGGCGAGCACGCATTCATTCCAATCGGTTGCCGATGCGCGCAGACCCGATATGCATATCGCGGCAATGGCGATGGCAGTGGCAAATATCCTCATAGCGGTAGTTCCTTTTTTTTTGACGTTCAAAGGTATGCTTTTTCGGCGAAATTACAAAAAAAGAATCTTCTCCTCTTTGGCAAGGTTCAGCAGGCGTGTTCTGACAGATTTTCCTATATTCTTTGTCACAGTCTTGTCTCTAAATATATAGTCAATATATTTTTTACTCTTTTGTCGGAGTGTGGGGGCGTTGCAGCTCTTTGATGGAGGCAAAGTAGGGGGTGGTGTGCTGTCTGCCGCCGGGCAGGTCGGCAATGTCGATGGTGGTAATTGGTGTGTCGGATTTCAAGCTGAAGCCGAGATAGTGGAACCCGGTTGGTGAGAATCCCATCTCGCGCAGTGTTTGCGCGTTGAAATATCTCGGACCATTGCCGTCGAGCGGCAACAGCATTCTGTTCTGTCCGTTGTGTAGCAGCAGATATTTTGCTTTCTCGCATCCCGGTACGAGGTTGATTGAGCCACGCTCGTTGCCTGTGCGCACGTAGTACAGCCGTCGTGAAAGGATTGTAGGCAGCATGGCAGTTTCGTAGTAGCCAACCAGAACAAGGTCGTCGGGACGGGCGTATGAGAGTCCGTGTTGCGGGATGGAGTCACGGATTTGTTCATAGGCGGATTGTCCGACAAGAATCTTTGTCAGATGCTCAAACAGCAGACTGCCCTCATTGTCGGGGTCGTTGTGGTCGGGCAGGAGCGGAAACGCGCCGATGTTGACCGTCTCGATGCTTTTGAAGAAGTAGCGGTTGCGCACGGCTTCATCGTCGCCTCTGCCGGGAAACAGTATGTAGCCTCCGATAATCTCTTTTGCCGAGTGGAGGCGTACGTTCTCCACCTTGTTGCCATAATAGATGGCATCGCGGTAGCGGTGCATCTGGTTGATGGCGTCGCTCGGTGGATAGTCGGCGGCACGGAGTGCGTTGATTTCATCTTTGTCTTCTTTCGAGAATTCGTTGTCGTCACACACCCGATACTTTGCGTCGAAGAGGTAGGTGAGCTCGAAACCGTCGGGCTTGCGTATGGTGAGCACTATGTCGGGGCGGTTGTCGGTGGTGGCTGTGTGCACGTCGCCGCTGGTGCGGTTGTAGGTGTGCTGATAGTGCAGCCTGATCTCGTCCTCGTTTTTGCGGTAGTATACGGTATGCTCTTGGCTGTTGTCGGTGAACGGCTCGATCATCGGCATCGGATTCTCAACGATTTCATCATTGTTGCCGAAGTGCAGACTCAGAATTTTTGCCACCATTTGGCGCATCTTCAGGAAGCACCACAGTTCATAGAGTTCCCATATTGGACGGGTTCCGATTTGTGTGCTGCCGTTGAAAAGCTCGATGCCTTTCTGAAGCATAATCCAGTAGCGGTACACCTGCGAGTAGCCGGTGCGCTTCTGCAGCACCAGGCTCTCGGTGCGCAGAGGTTCGGCTTTGAGCCGGCGCAGCAGCGGTGATTGGGAGAGTTTGCGCAGTTTTATAGCATACTCGTCGAGCGTATTCAGTTCCGAGTCAGTGATTTCATTGCCGTGATTGCGGATGTGGTCAAACACCTTGGCGAGTCGGCGGCTGATGCGTTCAAGCGAGAATTTTACGAAGCGGTTCTCGGCAGTGTCGCAGGTGTTGATGGTAGCTTCGTGGCGGAAATAGTCGCGGCCGAGAGTGCCGCGGTTTTCGCTTTGCGCATATTTCTGAGCCATTGCCGGAGTCCAGCGCTTTATGCGGTCGGCATGGCTGTAGTGCACCTCTTTCGTTTCCCGCAGATGCGGACGTGTGACGATATAGGTGACGGCTTTGATATAATTGTCGATCACCTGTCGGAAAATCGACAGCCAAATCACGTCGTTGTCTGTGCGGCCGCCTTTGTCGAGGCTTTGCACGGTCTTGGTGAGATACTGGAATACGATTTCGTTGTATTCGCGGTTTATGTCGTTGAGGATATGCAGATAGTCGTCCTTCGTGTCGAGTTTGGGTGAAACCACGCGAAACGCGAACGTGTCGGTGCGCTCTGCCATGCCCACGGGCTTGTATCGGTAGGAGAGCTCAAAGATGCCGGGTTCGTTGAGAAACGACAGCGGCGCGGTGAGCACCCACTTGTTGTCGCCCACGCTGATTGCTGTGAAAAGGTCGCTCACTTCTTTGAGCTTATGCACCACGCGAGGCTCCGATTCGATGTCGCTGAGGTAGATGTTCACGTTGTAGACCGCCGTCTCGTAGAAGACGGGCGGCAGGTTGTCCCATTGCATGGCGGCCTCTTCCCCTGCGTCGGTAAGCTGGTGGCTCTGAGAGGGAAGGGCGATGGCAAGTCGGCCGGCAAGCGACGAGCGGTAGCTGCAATATCTTGACGCGTTTTCACCAACGCGCGCGCTGAACCTCCGCCAGCAGTTTGCTGTGTCGGCGGCGGTGCTTGCCTTTATTGCCACTTTGCCGTCGGCGCTTTGGAAAGAGAGTACTGCCATGGCTTCTGTTTTTTTACGGCCAGAAACAGGTGAAGTGTGCCTGTGGCAGACGCTCCTGCATCTCGGCGATTTTCCTGCTTGCCTGCGGATAGTTTTCCGTAAACTGGGCAAGCGCTTTGAGTGGCTTGTCGAGCAGGTCTTCGTCGCCCTCGATGCGTGGCAGCACCTTCGTCATCAGGATGGCATCCATAGCCTGTGCCAACAATGCCTCGGCTGCCTCGTCGGGGTTCTCTTCGCGGAGCGAGAAGAAGTAGAGTATCAGCTCGTTCTGCACGCGGTATGCTATTTTAAACGGTGTGCCGTTAAGCGCGGAGTTGAGTGAATGGAGCAGCCCGGGGACGTTCTCTTTTAGGTAGGAGGCATCCTCTGCACTGAGTATCGACAACGCTTCGGAGGCTTGCACCACTTTGGGCAGAAACAGGTCTTTCGGCTGTGGATTGTCGTAATAGTGCAGTGCGTCGCCTCCCTCAAAGAAGTTTTTAAACGGCGTTTCTGCGTCTTCGATATTCATCTCTATGGTCATTGCGCGGTCAATCACCTTGCGTGAGAACTGGTGCGTGGTCTCGTCCATATTCACCGTGCCTACAACTATCAGGTTGCTCGGCAGGCGGAGACCGTCATTTTTCAATCGGTCGTAGACCGCCTTGTATGTTTCGGTGTCGGTGATGTCCAAATCGCGGTGCAGCTGGTCGGCATATTTGCTGAAGATATCCGCTTTAATGAGCGGCTCGCTGGTGATGGTGCCGTCGGAAAGGAGCTTGCGGCTCTCAAGTACGCTTAGAAATTCGGCAAAGTATTGTTCCACAGGCGCAAGGTTCATCTCGTCCATACACACGAAAAACGGCACGTCTGGATAGCGCATAGCCTTGACAAGAAAGCGCACAAACGGAGTCACAACATAGTGCGGACCGCCAATCTCGCTTTCGTAGCCGAGCAGCTCGCTGCTGTCGTGCCAGTTGGGCTTCACCTCTATCAGCTCATAGTTGCCCGGAGCGGTCTTGTCGCTGCGCAATGCCGGGATGTCCGGACAACTTTCAAAAGCCATCTGCTTCACAATCCTGCTTTTTCCCGTTCCCGATATACCCGCCAACAACAAAAACGGCTTCGTCCGCATGGCGGTAAGATAGAAGGTAGACAAAGCGGATGGTGAATAGTTCGTTTTAGCTTTACTTAAATCTTGTATAACTGCATCTCTGCCCTTCTTACGGTCAATAACAATATCGGCGTGAGGAGAAACGGTATCCTTAACTATTTCTGTATAGCAAACGGGATTCGTAAAAAGTTTGAGCTCATTTGCTTTCTTAAAAGAAACATCAATAACTGAGTTTCCATTATCGGAAATAACCTCTAATGCAAATATGCTACCTGCTTTTACTTGATACTTTTCAAAAACAGGTCCAAGACTTGGCATTCGCTTTTCCTTATTACTATTAGCATAGTATACAAATTTAAGCGGTACGATATCTTCAGGATTCCCATTATAACGTGCATCTATATCCAGTTGTAGGACACTTTCATTTTTAACAGCGTCTATGCCAAAGAATGATTTATAGTCAAAATCATTAGGGAAGCGGATATACTTCTCGTGTGTTTTGGCTTCGCCAAGCTCTGCAGGCGTTAGTTGCTTGTAAAATATTTTACGCTCTTTCATAAATATTTCTTTATAATTGAAGCAATTCCTTTTGCCATAAGGCAAGGAACAGCATTTCCGATTTCCATATAAGTTTTAAGGTATGCTCCTAAGAAAAGATAGTCATCAGGAAAAGATTGACAACGCGCAGCTTCTCTTGGAGTTATGGCTCGAATTTGGTATGGGTGAATATGTGAATGACAATCCATTTTTAAGTGCGCGGTGATAGTCCTGGACGGTCTGTTTGCAATTAGTTTATAATACTTATCTTTGAAACAATGCAGCCGATTCTCGTATGGCATAATACCTTTGACTTTTTCGTTAGATGCGTCATCTCCTTGATTAAGCAGACGGTAAATGTCATGATTGGTGTCGTTTACATAACGTGCTTTATGATTAAACACAAAAGGAATTTTACGGTCGGAATTAATCAAACGAAGGTATTCATTCTCATCTCCACAAAAATGATTAATATCAATCTTTTTCCCAGTTTGTTCGTCATCTATTTCGTTTGTGTTCTTTTTACGGGGAGCATCAAGCGGTTTGATGGCAAACAAAGCATCGCGTAACAAATATTGGTGGCATCCATTGTAAGTTTGCTTAATTTCCTTGAAAATACGGAGTGGGGAAATGTTGTTTTTTTTCGCAATGTCTGTTCTTATGGCTATGTAGATAAGTCGTTCTCTACTTTGGGCAACGCCAAAATCAGCAGAATTAAGGATTTCATATCCGACATCGTAAGTATAAGATATTCCATCTCGTTCAACTCTTATATTATGATAGTCTTCCACTACTTGGTCTGCGACTTTAAGCATTCCTTTTACATTCTCCATAACAACGAATTTGGGCGCAATTTTGCTAATACCTTTGATAAAGTATTTATATAACTCATTCCGTGGGTCATCAATTATTCGTTGTTGATTTGCACTGCTAAATCCTTGGCATGGTGGACCTCCGACAACGACATCAACAGTCGTTGTGATATAGTCTTGAATGTTGTCAACAATGGTTCGAATGTCTTGATGTGCAATTTTGTCAGAAGAAAGTTCTGGATGGTTAAATCTATATGTGCGAATGCAGACATCCTCAAAATCATTTGCAAAAATGACTTTAAATCCGGCTTGTGTGAAGCCACAACTTAAACCTCCTGCACCGGCAAAAAAATCGGCAAATGTCGGTTTGAAAGAGTTGATATTTTCGCATTGCAGTTTTCTGCGATATTTGTTGTTTAGTTTGTATATCGTCTTGTCAAATAAATGTTTATTTTCCAGAAAGAAATTTACACAACTAATAAAGCGAGTGTAGTCTTTTTTTAGAGAAAATTGCAAAGCATTTATTTGATTTGCATCGGAAATAATTCCCATATCTTCCAATTCGGACAATATAAAACTATTTGTATGCAAAGTAGGTGGGATTGTCCGGTTATAACGTTGTGCTGTAACCTCAACTAAGCGGATATATATGTTGATAAGCTCAAGAAACGCATTCTTGTTGGTGATATGTGCTATGTTTTCAAAAATCATTGCGAAACATTGTTGAGGTTAAACATGATTGTTTTAGCTAATGCTTCTGCAAATAGGGGTGGTACGGCATTTCCTATTTGCTTGAATTTCTCACTGCGAGAGCCTGCAAATTCAAAATCATCAGGAAAAGATTGGATTCGAGCCGCTTCACGAACGGTAAAAGACCGAGCTTGTTTTTCATCTGGATGAATAAACTGAAAGCCATCTTTCCAGATATGAGCTAAAATGGTTTTGGATGGCAAATCCCACCATTGAACAACATAGCTATTGTCAAAGAGACGGGCATGTTTATGCTCGTATTGTGGCATATTGCGTCTAAGTTGTCCGAAAGTCCAATTATGTTGTATCATCGTGGTAAAACGTTCCCGGTCAAGGTCGTTGTGTTTACGTGCAATGTGGTCATGGAGAGGATGAACTCCTTTTTGTCCGATTCTTTGTAGAAATCGATTGTCACAAGGATAATTATATTTGTCCGATGATGCATCTTGACCTGGCTCAACACTTGGCAAATCTCCTATCGCTTGTCTGACTGAAACGAATTTTATCCGCCCCTTTCTTTCAGATTCTGGCGTTTCTGGATTCCAATGAGTCTTGGTTAGGTGTTTGTATAAGTCCGAAATGTCAACATCTTTAATGTCTTTTCGGACTCCCATTATGATAACACGTTTCCTGAGTTGTGGCACACCATAATCAGCCGTATTCTGGACTAAAAGCGAAGGTGTGTCAGTCACTTTGTAATTGACGCTCAGTGCTTTAATTATCTTGGGGAAGACATATTCATCATTGGCTTTGGCAGAAAGTAATCCTGTAACATTCTCAAAAACAAAAAACTTTGGGAGAAAGTGGTTTAGAATGTGGACATAACTTTCAAAAAGAAAGTTTCTTGGATCTTTGGACATGCCTTCTCCATTACGAACTCTGCCTGCTGTTGAGTACGCTTGGCACGGAGGTCCTCCTATTATCACATCAACATCTTTCCCGGAGACAACATCGTCTATTGTTTTAATTATATTTTCGTTGGTAATGTCAGTCTCTATGACACTCTTATCGGTGTCGCTATAACCATAATAAGCCATACGCTTACGTAATGTTTCACAAGCCCAATGATTAATTTCAACGTGGGCAAGAGCATTATAACCTAAGCGGTAAAAGCCCTCTGATAGACCTCCACAACCAGCAAACAAATCAATAAACGTGTATGTCCGTTTCTTTATCATTAAAACCAAAAAACTCCGATGCAGTTTCTGAAGGCGACCAAACCTGTGCAACTACAAAGGAGTTTTCTTCTAAAAGTTACCGGCGCAATTGCCGTTATAAGTTTAATTCGTTGGCCATTTCCAGAAAAAGGTGTTGAAACTAATGGTGAACACGGATTGCTATATTGTTGATATTTACGACTTTATGTGCCTAAAGTCTCATCTGTGCCGTTTCTTAGTTAGAAACCGACGGGTGAAACATAGATAGAAAGTGCTGATTTACAGCATATAATAGAAAAATCAGAGCTTGATTGCATGCAGTTTTTGCCGAATAGTCAAGGAGTGGATGCGTGATGGCAAATGCGTGTTTTTGCTATGGTCGAGAGTGATGTTTTCGTTGGTGTAAAGCAATGTGTTAGTAACAAAGAGCGTGGCTGACAGGCGGTTAGCCCCTCTGGTATGTGCTTGGCAAATTGTGCAGATTTCGTTCGGGAAACCCTTTGTATTTGTGAGTTTTTTATCTTAACTTTGCCGTTTAAAGTAACAGTTCTAACTAAGAAACGGCACAGCCGTGTGCTTCTCGGTATTCACTGAGGGTTTTCTCTGACAAAAAATGTTTTTATTGGGTGCTTCTCTGGGGCAGTAGCGCATCTTCGAAGCGCGTAGCGGCGCGAGTCAGCCGTCTGCTTGATATGATGTCGGTGATGGTCTGAGCTTCAGCGGTGATGCTCCGCAACGCATAGAGCCGACGCGAGCAACCATCGACGCTGTCGGGGGGGTAACTGAATACGTGACCGCTTCCGCGGTCATCCGCCCAGCTTGGTGCGGTGCAGCATGGTGTGCGATCTATGATGCGGAGCTGTCGATGATGGGCGCTGCTGCGGAGATGTGAGAGAGCAGTGATGTTGTAATGGAAGTCCGCAACGCGGACTCGCTTTCAGTTAACCCCGGACTGCGTCCGGGGCTTGGATGAAGTAGCGGTCTGCACCGCGACGCGGTGCCGCTGGCGACAACGAGGTGATGGCCTGAGCTTCAGCGGCGATGCTCCGCAACGCATAGAGCCGACGCGAGCAACCCCCGACGCTGTCGGGGGTTAACTGAATACGTGACCGCTTCCGCGGTCATTCGCCCAGCTTGGTGCGGTGTCGCTGGTGTGCAAAAAAAACAGCCGCCACGAGCGAATCGTGACGGCTGTTATGCAGTAATATCCTTGCTTATTTCTTGGCAGGAGTTGTTGCTGGAGTTGTAGCCGGAGTTGCCGGAGCGTCCTTGAGGTTGAGTTTCGCCTTAACCAAAGGAGTCACATCGTTGGCAGTCGGGTTTTTGTAGATCACCTGAGAGTCCTCGAGGATGTATGTGTATCCGTTCTCGTCGCCAACGGCTTTGATGGCAGTGTTGATTTTCTCATAGATAGGAGCCATGAGTTTCTTCTGCTGCTCTTGGATGTCCTGGTTTGCAACCTGCTCGAAAGTCTGGATTTTCTGACCGAGTTCGTTCAGCTCCTGTTCGCGACGCTGTTTGATAGTCTCTGGGGTATCTTTCGCCAAAGCCTGGTATTCCTGAAGTTTCTTGTTGAATTCTTCCTGAAGGGCTTTGTATTCTGTTTGATATTTCTTGTTGACTTCTTCAAGCGAAGCCTGTGCTGTTTTGAGTTCAGGCATCAGTGTGAATACTTCCTGAGTGTCGACAGTTCCGATTTTCACCTCAGCGAAGAGGCACATTGGGGCAGCCACCATGACTGCAAGTAATAATTTTTTTAGCATTTGTATTTAATGTTTGATTTGTTAATTCATTTTTGCTGATGCAAAAGTAGTAAATTATTTTGAATAACCTAACTTTGCGAGCACATCATTGCTCACGTCGATGCGTGGAGAAGCGAAAATGATGCCCGCCGACGACGCGCGGTCGAAAATCGCCTGGTAGCCCTTCTCTTCCGAGAGCTTTTTGATGGCTTCATAGATGTCGTTCTGGATTGGCTCCATCAGCGACTGGCGTTTTTTGTAGAGTTCGCCCTGCGGACCGAAGTACTTTGCCTGCAGTTCGGCGGCTTCTTTTTCTTTAGCCACCACTTCCTCTTCTTTCTTTTTCTTTTGCTCGTCGGTCAGAAACACCATGTCGCTCTGGTAGTTCTTGTAGAGCGTCTCGGCTTCTTTCGACTTAGCCTCCACTTCTTTCTGCCAGCGCAGCGACACCTGGTTGAGCTGCTCGTTTGCCATCTCGTATTGCGGGATGTTTTTGAGGATATATTCCATGTCTACGAGCGCATATTTCTGCGCGTGTGCTGCAATTGAGAATATCGCTACGATTGCTGCTGTGATAAAAAATCGTTTCATAGTCGTTTTGGTTTTTGTGTATGTTTTGTATGACAATGAAATTTGCTGTGGGTTTATTCGTGAAAGGATATTTACGCCTTTTTTAGAATTCTTGACCGAGGATGAAGTGGAAGTGGCTTCCGCCTTTCTCGCCAAACACCTTGTCGAAACCGTATGCCCAGTCGATACCCATCATACCGATCATCGGCAGATAGATGCGCACACCGGCTCCGGCGGAACGCTTGAGGTTGAACGGCGACACGTCCTTCACGTCGGTCCATGCGTTTCCGCCTTCAAGGAAGGCGAGACCGTAGATTGTGGTGCTTGGCTGCAGCATGAACGGGAAGTGGAGTTCGGCGGTGAAACGCGTGTAAGCGTAGCCGTCGCCCGAGCGCCATGGCGTGAACACACCGTTGTCGTATCCACGCAGAGCGATGGTCTCCTGTGCGTAGCCGTATGAACCCGACATGCCGTCGCCTCCGACGTAGAATGTCTCAAACGGTGATTTCAGATATTTGTTGTAGCTGCCGAGCAAACCGATTTCGGCGCGTGTCATCAACACGAGAGTCCATTTGCTGTTGGGGTCGGACAGCGGAGTGTAGGTGCGGGCCTTGAATTTGAGTTTCCAGTATTCAATCCATTTATACATCTCCTGTGTCGCAGCAGTCGCTTTCGCAGTCTGGTTTGCGGTGGACATCGCGTTGGTTCCGATGCCGCTGTCTTTGTAGAGCTGTTCCCAGTTCTTGTTGCGGAACAACGATACCGGCGGCGTGATGTTCAGGTCGAGCGAGAAGTTGGATCCGGTACGTGTGTAGATAGGGTTGTCGATACTGTTGCGCGCCAGCGACAAGCCGAGCACGAATGCGTTCGATGTGCCGTTGCGCATATAGTAGAGGTAGTCCCAGTTTTTCAGCTTATACCAGTTGAAGCCCAGCGAGGCTGTGAATGTGAAGTAGTTGTCGGGCCAGTTCAGACGCTTTCCGAAGCCCACCGTGACACCTGCCATCTGGAGGTATTTGTCGGGGTCGTATGCGTTCTGATATTGCTGCTGGTAGTAGTCGCTGTAGCTTGAGCCGTAGTAGCTTCCGTACATGCTGCTTGTGCCGAAACCGTATGGTCTGGCGTAGCTGTTGCGATCGTAGAAGTTTGAGTTGACACCTGTCTGACGTGAGTAGTAGCCCGAAACGGAGAGCGAGTTAGGTCGCTTTCCGCCAAACCACGGGTCGAGGAACGACAGGCTGTATGCCTGATAGTATTTCGCATTGGTTTGTGCGCTGATTGTGAACGTCTGACCTTCGCCCTGCGGAATTATGCCTTTGTAGGAGCTTGGCTTGAGCAGGTTCTTTATTGAGAAGTTGGTGAATTTGAGCGACACCTTGCCGATGATACCCGTCTGTCCCCAACCTGCCGAAAGCTCGATTTGGTCGTTGTTTTTCGACTGAAGGTTGAAAATCAGGTCGACCGTACCGTTGTCGGGGTTTGGTTCCGGCTTGATGTCCATGTTCTCCGGGTCGAAGTGTCCGGTCTGGGCAATTTCGCGGGCGGAGCGCATAAGGTCTTCCTTAGAGAAGAGTTCGCCAGGACGCACACGCAGCTCGCGGCGTATCACCTTCTCATACAGGCGGTCGTTGCCGTTGATCACGATGTTGTTGATGCGAGCCTGCGGACCCTCGATCACCCTCATCTCGAGCGCAACGCTGTCGCCCTCGATTTTCGACTCGATAGGCACGAGCTGGAAGAAGAGGTATCCGTTGTTCATATACAGGTTGGCAACGGCGTCGTCGTCCTCAAGGGTACGCTTGTTGAGCAATTTCTGGTTGTACACGTCGCCGGCTTTCATTCCGAGGATTGCGTCGAGAGTCGACGACGGGTAGATGGTGTTGCCCGCCCACGAAATGTTGGAGATATAGTATTTCTGACCCTCCTCGATGTCGATATGCACGTCGACAAGGTTGTCTTTGTAAGCCGACACGCTGTCGCTCAGGATTTTGGCGTCGCGGTAGCCAAGCTCGTTGTATTTCTGGATGATGAGTCCGAGGTCGGTTTCGTAGTCCTTTTCCACGAATTTTTTCTGGCGGAAAAGATTCAAGAGTTTCGACTTCTCGTTGGTTTTCTTCATTGTGCGTTGGATTTTGTTGTCCGACAGCACGTCATTGCCGTTGATATATATTTTGTGGACTTTCACCTTTTCGTTTTTGTCGATGTTGATGTCCACAATCATCTCGTTCTCCTTGCTGAGGTCGGGCGACTGCGTGATGTCGACATCCACGTTTCCGAAGCCTTTCTGCTTGAAGTAGGCGGAAATGATTTCTTTTGCGCGTTGCACGATGTTCTGCGTGATTTGGTTGCCTGGATTCAGGTTCAGCCGTTGCTGCAGCTCCTCGCGCTCGCTTTTCTTCACGCCGTTGTAGTTGATTTGCGAGATGCGCGGTTGCTGGCGCAGGTCGAACAGAAGCCAAGCCTTGTCGCCGCACACTTTTTCTACTTTTATCTGGATTTTAGAGAACAGACCCTGTCGCCAGAATCGCTTTGCGGCGCTTGTGATGGCGTCGCCTGGGATTTCCACAACGTCGCCCACCGACAGACCGGAGTATCCTATGACGATATAGTCCTCATAGTTCTGGAGTCCGCTGACCCGGATTCCCGCGATTTCATATTTTTTCGGCATTCCGGTGAAAAACATCGGAGGATTGTAGATTGTGTCTGTAGGCTCCGCAGCTTTGACCTCAGGTATCATCACTGTGGCCAACAGCGCCAAGGCTATAAGGAGTTTGGATCTCATATCTTTGAAAAGTAGTTTCATCTATATCGTAGTATAATCTATTTTTGTTCGTTCACTTGTTCGCTTGTCTTTCCGAATCGCCGTTCGCGGCTCTGGTAGCGCAGGATTGCATCGCAGAAGTCCTCTTTCGTATAGTCGGGCCAGAATGTGTCGGTGAAAATCAGCTCGGAGTATGCAATCTGCCACAGCAGGTAGTTGCTCACACGGCAGTCGCCGCCGGTGCGTATCATCAGGTCGGGGTCGGGGATGCCTGCCGTTGCCAGATGGCTGCTTATTGTAGCCTCGTCGATGCTGTCGGCGTCAATCTTGCCTTCTGCCGCCTCTGCCGCAATGCGCTTCACGGCGTCGGTGATTTCCCACCGCGACGAGTAGCTGATGGCGAGCACCATCCACATTCCCGTGCAGCTGGCTGTCGTTTCCTCACACCGGCGCAGCCGGTCGAGAGCATAGTCGGGCACGGTTTTCGTGTCGCCGATAATCTTCAGGCGCACGTTGTTGCGCACGAGGTCGGGAGTTTCCCGCTCGATTGCAATCGAAATAAGGTGCATCAGCGCGTCTACTTCCTCTTGCGGACGGTTCCAGTTCTCGGTAGAGAACGTGTAGAGCGTGAGGTATTTCACACCCAGGTCGGACGCTATTTCCGTGATGCGGCGCACGGCGTTTACCCCCTCCACATGTCCCATCGACCTGTCGAGGCCGCGCGTTTTTGCCCAACGCCCGTTGCCGTCCATGATTACGGCCACGTGTGCAGGCAGCGGCTTTTGCCCTATTTCTTGTATTTTGCTTTCTAACGACATTCTGTAAAATCATTTATTTGACATAGTGGCAAATCTTGCAGATTTCTCCGAACTCATACGAGATGCTGAGCATCAGAGTGGGACACCAGTCATTGTTTTTTAAAACACCGCTCTCCACGCCGTACAGGTCTTTCAGCCCGTCCACGCCGTCGCTGAGCATCATCCTTGCCCGCATCTCGAGGGCGAGGTTGAGGCGTCGGTTGATTTTATATTTTGCGCCGAAACTGATAGGTATGTTCGGCACGAAATTCTTGCTTGTCGAGTAAGTAGCCCCCAGTCCCAACGACAGGTATGGGGATATGCGCTTCAGCTTCCGGTAGTCGTCGTTCATTCCGAAGTTCAGAAAGTTGAATTCGAAAGCCACGCCGAGGTCGAAATACGTGTGGTTGAACTCATAATGCGCGTTGTCGGGAAACTTGTTGGCGAAATCGTCGGAGTTTCCGCTGATGCTTGCTACCGTAAAGTCGGCTTTCACGGCGAAGCGCTTGTTGATGAGGTATCTGAACAGTGCGTTCCCGGCAAAACCTGGATGCTTGAGCACGTTGCTTTGGTTCACGTCGCCAAGATAGCCGCTGATGCCGCCGCCGATGCCCGCCTCATAGCGGTATTCCTGGGCAGTCACCGAAACGGAAATGAGCAACGCTGCCAGCAGCGTTGCTATCCGTAGGCTGTATGTCTTGACGATGCTCATTCTAAACTATCGGTTTGAATGTCAGACGGTTCACGACGCCTTTCCAGATGCTGTTCTGCACCATGCCGTTGTTTCCGTATCCGCCGAACACATAGATATACGGGCAGTCCCATTTTGTCACGGGTTTGGCTGTGCGTGTCGCTGCCGGGCTGTCGATGGTGAGCCACACCGGCAGGCTTCGCGGATTGATTGCCTGCCATACCGATGCCGCACGCGTTTCTGCCTCAAGAGTGCTTGTCGACACGAACGCCTGCGCTCCGTAGAAGTCGGGCATATAGTCGGGCAGTTGCAGCAGGTTGTCGCCGAGCTTCCAGTCCAGACCATTGTTGTATGAGATGTATACCTTCTTGCTTATCACGCCGTTTGCCGTGCGTCCGCCGATGGCAAGCAGCACGGGGTATTTGTCGTAGTCGCCGTGTTCGGTGCGTTGGAAATAGTAGTAAGGCACGAGGGTGATGCCTGTAAGTTTCGGCAGCTGTCTGTTGCTTGTCGAAGCCCAGTTCTTGCCGTCGTATCCCCAAGTGGCTCCGGTGTAGTTTCCGTCGGCCATCTCGCCGCCAACCATGAAGAGCATCTCCGACGTTCCCCAGTCGCTGTTGTATTTAAACGCCTGTGAGAATCCTTTTACAGGAAATTCCTTAGGCGCGGCGGTTTTTGTCTCAGTGCCGTTGTCGGTCAGAGCGACGGTGAAATATCCGGATTCGCTTGCTGCAACAGCGAGAAGCGTGTCGCCGTAGCCGGCAATCAGCGAGGAGTATTTGTTGCCAGTGGCGGTCCAGTTGATGCCGCCGTCGGTCGATTTGTGCAGATTTCCGTTGGCATCGAGCACAAACAGCGCCTTGTCGGTAGCCGTGAGGCTGTTTACGTCGGGCTTGAAGGTGAATGCCACGGTTTGCTTGTTCCAGTTGTTTGTGGCGATGTCGGTTGTCGACGACATCGTGTAATTTCCGTTTTCAGCCACGAGGCAGTAAGTGGTGCCGCCGTATGCCACGGCTTTTGCCGTTTCGGGGTCGGTAAGCGCGCCCGGCAGGTTGCGTCGCGACATCTTGTTCCAATAAAGCGAGTCGCTCTCCAGATTGTGCACGTTCACTTGCAGCAGATACTGCTTTGTCGAAATGCCGTCGGCGGCTTTCACAGTCAGCGTTACGCGTCCGGTGAAGTCGATGCTGTCGGTCGCCGATGCGTTGTAGGTGTAGGTGGTGTCCTTCATCGTTGTGGCTCCGGAGATGGAGATTTCGCCCACCGATGTGCTTGAAGCCAGCGAGATGCTCGCCACGAGGCGTGTGATGTCGGTGCCTTTCGGCAGCGAGTCGGGATTGTAGATCAAACGACGGTTCACGTCGATGGTGAAAGGAATCGAGTCGAGCAACGTCATTACAGAGTCGTTCTTCTGCAGTCTGAAGTTTGAAACCAGAGTGTTGGCAGAAACGACTGTTGGCTCATTGTCGCCGTTGCCTGATGAATTGCATGATGCCGAAACAATCAGCGTCAACGCTGTCAGGATGGCATATATCGGAATTAATTTTCTCATCTATGTAACTTTATTTAAAGTGCAAATTTATAACTATTTTGTCAATGACTGTATAGAAAATGTGTTAAACAGTCAAACAAAACCAAAAAACTTATCGTATAATGTTGAATATTAAACGATTCTCGATGCGTTGCACTTTCATGCGCCCTTGGGGCATAGGGGCTGATTCAACTCCGCCTCCTAAAATTGCGTCGGAGCGTTCCACTCTCGCTTCGTCCCAGATGCCGCTGTCGAGAAACGCGCGGTGGAGCGACGGGCCGCCTTCAACGAGCAGCGACGTGACACCGCGGCGGTAGAGGTCGGCGAGTGTGTCGGCAATCGACTCCGGCAGACACGCCTCTTCCACGCCCTCGCTGGTGTTTGGCAGTGTGTGTCCGCTTGAAGAGTAGAGGAGGGTGCGGTTGCCGTCGCTGAAAATCTGTCGGTCGGCGAGGTCGGAGCAGCTGTTGTGGCTCATCACCACGCGCAGCGGTTTCCGTCCTGTCCACAGGCGAGGCAGCAGCGACGGGTTGTCGCGGCGCACGGTGTTGGCTCCCACCATTATGGCGTCATATCCGGTGCGCTCGCGGTGCATCAGCGTCATTGTCGTTGGCGATGAAATCACGGCTTTTTCCTGGCTGCCGTCGCTGTCGACGAAGCGGTCGGCCGACTCCGCCCATTTCAGCGTCACGTAAGGGCGGTGGTGAGTGTGGGCGGTCATGAATTTGCGGTTGATCCATTGGCATTGGCGTTCAAGCACTCCGGTGGTCACGTCCACTCCGGCTTCGCGCAGCATTTTGATGCCGCGTCCGCTCACTTCCTTGAACGGGTCGAGGCAGCCCACCACGACGCGGGGAATGCCGGTGTCGATGATCAGTTTGCTGCAAGGCGGAGTCTTTCCGTAGTGCGAGCAAGGCTCAAGCGTGACGTAGATGGTGCTTTGCCGCAGCAGCCGTCTGTCGGCCTCGGCGACAGAGGCGATTGCGTTGACCTCGGCGTGCGCGTGACCCCATTGGCGGTGGAAACCTTCGCCGATGATGCGTCCGTCAGCCACCACCACGGCGCCCACCATCGGGTTGGGCGACACGCGTCCGAATCCGTTTTTTGCCAGCTGAAGCGCGCGGCTCATATATGTTTCGTCAATATTCATAAGAATTTAATACCTTTGTACAAGTGAAAAAATCGATTGTAGACATGCACGACCAAGTTTTAAGTCAGACTATAGCAAATATTCGCCATCGCCTTTCCGACAAATATGCGAAAGGGGAGATCGACGCCTTTGTCAGAATCATATTCCGTCAACTGATGCGCTACGAGCCTGTCGACATTTTGCTCCACAAAGATAGTGTTTTGTCGGGGTTTATCGTTGGAAAAATTGATAAAGTAGTGGATGAACTGCTGAAAAATCGACCAATTCAGTATATTTTCGGACAAACGTATTTCTGTGGACATACATTTAAGGTGGATGAGTCAACGCTTATTCCGCGTCCGGAAACCGAGGAACTCGTTGACTGGATTGTTGATGACAACAAGAAAACCGACCTGCGGGTGCTTGACTGCGGCACTGGAAGCGGATGCATAGCCGTGTCGCTTGCGCTGGCATTGAAGTTTGCCGTGGTCGACGCCATCGACATCTCCGACGGCGCGCTAAGCGTGGCGCGTTCCAATGCCGAGGCGCTGAAGGCTGATGTGGCGTTTGCAAAGCGCGACATCCTTACGCTCTCGGGCGATGCGTGCCGCTACGACATCATTGTGAGCAATCCGCCGTATATCGCCGACTCCGAGAGAAAGGCGATGGAGCCTAATGTGCTCGACTATGAGCCTGCCACGGCGCTGTTTGTGTCTGATGCCGACCCGTTGCGCTTCTATCGCGCCATTGCCCGCTACGGACTTGGGGCTTTGCGGCAGAACGGACGGCTATATTTTGAAATCAACAGCCGTTTTTCGGCAGAGATGCGTCAGATGCTTGAAGCGATGGGATATACGGATGTGGAGGTGCGTCCCGACATCAGCCGTCGCCCGCGTTTTGTGCGTGCCGTGAAAGGAGGCGACCGATGGTGAAGCGGCAGCTGACCTACGAGTCGGCTCTCGCCAGGGCTGCGTCGCTCTGCTCGCGTGGTGAGCATGCTGAGGCGGAGATGCGTCGCAAACTGCGTCAGTGGGGCGCGGAGACGGGCGATGCCGACAGGGTGGTGGAATGGCTTGTCGACAACGGGTTTGTCGACAACAGCCGCTATGCCCATGCGTTTGTCTACGACAAGTCGCGCTTCGACCTTTGGGGACGGGTGAAGATACGCCACCAGTTGCGGCTCAACGGTGTGGCTGGTGATGTGGTTGAGGAGGCGATGGCTGAAATCGATGAGGATGAGTATGTGGCGAATTTACGCACGCTGCTTGCGGCGAAAAGTCGCACTCTGACGGTTGCCGACCCTTACAAGCGCAAGGCGTCGCTGATGCGCTATGGCGCGTCGCGAGGCTACGAGCCGTCGCTTGTGCTGAAGGTGATGGGGGAGATTGTCGACGGTGCTGAAGATTTTTGTGACGATGGGATTGAAGAGGCTGATTGACAGTGTTGCCGAGGTGTTTTACCCTCGGTTGTGTCCTGTGTGCGGAGAGAGGCTGGTCGCCGGCGAGCGGTCGGTGTGTCTGTCATGTCTGGCGGTGATGCCGCGTGTGGGGATTGCTCAGGGTGGCTGTCCGGATGTGGAGCGTATGCTGCTCGGCAGCAGGCTTGTGGAGCGTGCGGTGTCGATGTTTGAGTATCATCGCGCCAGCCCTTACGCTGAGATTCTAAAAGATGCCAAATACCGCAACAGTCCGCGGATTGTCTACGACATGGCGCGCTTGTTTGCATGCGAGCTGCTGTCTGGCGGATTTTTCGACGGCGTGGACATGGTTGTGCCTGTGCCGCTCCACAGCAGCAAGCTTGCACGCCGTGGCTACAATCAAAGTGCGTATATAGCATCGGGGGTTGCGGCGGCTACGGGCATACGGATGGTGGAGGCGCTTGCTGCCGTAAAGCGTCACTCCACGCAGACGCATCGAAGCGTTGCCGACCGCCATGCCAATGTGGCTGGGGTGTTTGTGGCGAAGCCGGAGGTGTGGGAAAAGCATGTGCTGCTTGTCGACGATGTGATAACAACGGGATCTACGGTGATTGCTTGCTGCGATGCGTTGCAGGTTGCCGGTGCTGCCTCGGCGCGTGTGCTGTCGCTTGGCTTTGCCGGCGGAATGTAGAGGTTGTTTCAAAAGATAGGCTGCGGCTCGGAAATGCGAAATCAAATAAATTTGTTTTGCGCTTCGATAAAACCTGCTTGCCCTATCTTTAAATAAGATAGGCTGCGGCTCGGAAAAACAAAACTTCAAGCAAGCTTGATTTTGTTTTTCGCTCGCCTTGCACTATCTTTTGATAAGATAGGCTGCGGCTCGGAAATGCAAAATCAAATAAATTTGTTTTGCGCTTCGCTCGCCTTGCACTATCTTTGCAGTCGGTAAAAAAGAAAATAATTAACTAAACAATAAGAATATGAAGAAATTTTACACATTGTTATTGATGGTTTTTGCCGTGGCTATGGGCGTGTCGGCACAAACTTACTACAACGGGAAATTGGACGTTGAAATGTTGAGCGAGAAGATTGCCGACGGCATGGACGCTCGTGTGTCTTTGTCGGAGTCGGCTGATGGCACTTATGTGTTTAAGTTGCCTGATTTCCGCATCACAATCAATGAAACGGAACTGCCTTGTGGCGACATCGTGGTTGAGGGCGTGACACGCAAGGATGGTAAGTTGTCAGGTTCGGTCAACGACTTGAGCCTCGCGATGGGGCAGATTCACGCAAAGGTCGACTTGGTGGGCACTGAGACTGCCGAAGGTGCTATGGATTTGGCAATCACTGTGGGTTGGTATACTGATTATCCAGATGATTTGAGTGCTACAATGCCTATCAACGTTACTTTCAAGGGTCAGAAATACGACAGCGTCGTTACAGAATATCCTGGTAAATTGGACGTTGAAATGGTGGGCGAGAAGATTGTCAGCGGTCAGGATGCGAAAGTTTATCTCCAGACAATCGACGAGGGCGTTTATATGTTCAAACTGCCTGATTTCCGCATCACAATCAATGAAACGGAGCTGCCATGTGGCGACATCGTGATTGAGGGCGTGACACGCACAGCCAACGCTACTGGTTTTGATCTCGCAGGTTCGGTCAGCGACTTGAGTCTTGCCGGAGGCGAAATCCACGCAAAGGTCGACTTGGTGGGCACTGAGACTGCCGAGGGAGCTATGGACTTGGCTATCACCGTTGGCTGGTATACTGATTATCCAGATGATTTGAGTGCTACAATGCCTATCAATGTTACTTTCAAGGGTCAGCGTGACGCTGGCGTGAATGTGGTTGAGGCAAGCGGTGCGGCAGTGCGTGGCGCAGAGGGCGCAATCGCTGTTGATGGCTTCGCAGGCCGTGTTAACGTCTACACAGTAGACGGCCGCTTGGCAGCGTCGGCACAGGTTGACGGCGAGGCAACCATCTCTGTGGCAGCCGGACTCTATGTGGTTCGTGCAGGCGAGAAAGCAGTGAAAGTGGTAGTGAAGTAAAAATCATTACAACATATTGATAATAGTGCACCCCGGCGGATTCCCGTCGGGGTGTGTTGTTTCTACTATACCGTAGTAGCGCATCTGCGACGCGCCAGCCATCACGCACTCCATCGCCGACACGGCATCATGCAGACGGTAGATTCGCGCCAGCGTCGCCTATATCGCAGACGTGCACCACGGAGTGTGGTGGTGACGCGTATCGGAAAGATGTGAGGGAGGAAGTCCGCAAAGCGGACACGTTTTCAGTTAACCCCGGACTGCGTCCGGGGCTGGGAGGCTGGAGGGGTATGCACCGCAGCGCGATGCCGCTGAGTGATGGGCGACATCGCTGCAAGGCGCGTCAGCAGTGGGTTTGGGACAGACGCCGCTGTCGGACAGAGAAATAATTGTCGTAAAATAGTGTTGGTTAGCATAAAAGTTGTTACCTTTACACCGAATTTTCAATATTTGAAGAGCGATAAAGCGCATCTTTGCACGCTGAAATTCACGGGATTGCAGATAGAGGCGCATACCGTAGTGCATGGGATAAGGATGCGTTGCGAATGAGTATATTTGCATAATTGCTCGCGAGGGCAACAACAAAATAGGACGTTGAATTGTTTTAATCTCTGAGTGTTAAAAAATAGAATATAAACTAAAAACTGAAAATATGAAAAAATCATTTTTATTGAGCGGCGCTTTGCTCTTGAGCATCTCGGCTTTTACGGCTAATGCGCAGCAGATACCGGTTTCAAATTTAGATTTTACAAGTTGGAAGGGGACTTGTGGAACGTCTACGTGGACCTCGACAATGTATTCAAAAGGTGGCGATTTTACGCGACCTGGAGATGAGCCGTCTGAATGGAATGGGTCGAGTGTTACTTCGTTTGGCCAGAAGATGGTAACTGTGTCGAAGGATGGAACATCGGTAAAAATAGAGAATGCTGAAATTAATCTTTCTTTTTTTGGAGTACATCAGGTAATTCCTGGATATTTGACATTGGGAACTCCTTGGGTTTTTGTAGGGGGAACTGGTATTATGAATGCTAATTCTTATGCACCATACGGAGATGGAGGAAGTTATGGGGGATTGTCATTCAACCATAAGCCTGATGCCATAAAGGTTAAATATAAAAAAACAAATAGCGAAGAGACTTCCCATATAATTGCGTATTTATGGTCTGGAGAATTTGTTTCAAAAGTTCCAACATCGTATGACATAGATGGAAATAAATACACTTATGGTCGAGAATTGAGCAATGTCGATAGGGTCGTGTTGGGACTGCAAACAGATAATGTAACCAAGAAAGGAACACTTATAGCGAGTGTTGACTATAGCATTGCTGCGGAAACGACTGATTGGAAAGATGAAGTAATAGAGTTGAAATATCAAGATGGCGTAGATAAAACAACTAAAGTAGAGAATGTAAATATAGTATTTTCGTCATCGGACTATTGGACAAGGGCCAATCTAAAAGGAAAAACAAGTTTGACAATAGATAATGCATCGTTTGTTTACTACTCAACATTGACATCGTTGAAGGCAGGAAGTAAGACAATTGCATTGAAGGATGGCGTTTATAATTATACTGTTACAGGCAAGATGCCGACAAAGAAAGAGGTTGTTGCAACTTGCAAGAGCCAGTTTGCCGACGCGACAGTGGCTGTAGATGCCGCCAACTATAAAGTAACCGTTACTGTAACCAACCAGGGCGGTAAGGATGTTGACGGCGCAACACAGCATGTCTACACATTGCAGTACACCGCACCGGTGGTTAAGCAGTATGCTGGTATCTTGAATGTTGAAATGGTGGGTGAAGATGTAATCGCCAATGCCACACAAGACGTGACAATCAGCTATTATAATGATAACACCTGTGACTTCTCTTTGCCTGATTTTATGTTTGCGGGAAAAAATATAGGCAATATCGAAATACCGAATGTGAAGGTGTCTGAGGACGCTGCTGGCACAAAGACATTTACCGACGGTGAGGTTGAAGCAATGAAGCTTGCTGGCGGTGGCATCGTGGCACACGTGGTGCTTAACGGAGGAACAATTACATCTGCCGGTGTAATCAATATGCCGATTACCGTTGGATGGATGCCCGGGTATCCAGATGACAAGGAGGAAACGCCTATCAACGTGCTTTTCTCAAGCGACAAAAAAGTAGAAGTGACAGAGGCTGGTTATTACTATGTGGTTAAGGGCGATGACTACCAGCATCCATTGGTTGAGCATCAGACAACGGTGCTGAAGTCAGTCAAATACGGAGATATGAACGGATTTACTTATACCCTCTCTCTTGATGGCGTGAATGCCGGTGGCATCAACTTTGGCGATATGGCGGTTGCCGGACTCGACAATACGGATGAGCAGTATAGCGGAACAGACTCGGCTGTGGCTCTTGGCAATGGCAAGACAGCATCTGTGACTGTTGACGGAGGTAAGGATGCGACGACTGGCAAGTATGAGGTGAAATTCGCCACTACTGTCGACGGACAACTTTACAACATCGTGTTTACCACCGATGACTCTTCTTCATCAGTCAACGATGTTGAGGCAAGCGGCGCAGCAGTGCGTGGCGCAGAGGGCGCAATCGTTGTTGAAGGCTTCGCAGGCCGCGTGAACGTCTACACAGTCGACGGCCGCTTGGCAGCGTCGGCACAGATTGACGGCGAGGCAACCATCACTGTGGCAGCCGGACTCTATGTGGTTCGCGCAGGCGAAAAAGCAGTGAAAGTGGTTGTGAAGTAACATTATCACAACATATAATAACAACGCACCCCGGCGGCAATACGTCGGGGTGCGTTGCGTTTTGCGGAGCCTGTCGGTTGTTATAGAAGTAAAAAAAATGTATATAACATAAAAAATGGCGATTTAAATGTTGATGCATATCCAAAATATCGTAACTTTGTGAGTACAAACCATCAATAAAATTGTATATGAAAAAACAATTACTTACTTTGGCTGTTTCCATGTGCGCCCTGTCGATGACGGCGGCTGAAACACCCCAAACATTCACTATCGACGGAAAGGACTACTCCTACAATTTGATTACAAGCAAGCAGGTAGGACCTGGTGTGGTCTACAACCGTATCCGCATTGCCGACTTCCCGTTGAACATCAACTACATGACAGTAGATTTGACAAACCCCTACAACCGTATCGAAACCCAACAGGCAAACGAGAAAACCGGTACGACAGAGAAACTTGCCGATGCCTACACTCGTATGCAGAAAGCCGGAAAGAAGCCAATCGGTGCTCAGAACGGCAACTTCTGGTGTGTTTCAGGTCAAGGCATCTACTCTCAGTTCGCCCTCGGCACATCGTTCAACGCATGTATGCGCAACGGTCAGATTGTCAACGAGACCAACTGCTACAATGACCAATGGGACGGCGGTCCTGCACGCACAGGTGTGATAGGTATGGGATATGACAAAGACCTTCACATCGAGTCAATGTCGTGGAAAGGCTACATCTCGTCGCCACGCTTTGGCGCCGACCAGAAGCCGGAGTTCTATCTCGTCAACAAATTCTGCCGTTCAAACGGAGAAATGGCGCTTTACAACTCGTTCTATGGCACGACAAAGAAATTCCAGACAATCGAATATGTCAACGGTGCATGGACCACTGTCGACAACAAGACATGCGAGGTCTACCTCAAACTGAAAGACGGACAGAAATGGACGTCGAACGGCGACATCGTGGCGACAGTGGGCGAAATCCGCACCAACACCACCGCCGGCACACTCGGTGACTACGACATCTGCATCGCAGGTTCTGGCTCTTACAAGACAATGCTCGAGCAGCTGCAGGTGGGCGACGAGGTGACGGTCAACTATGCCTGGTACTCTGTTGCCACAAACCAGCCTATTACCCTTGAGCAGGCTATTGGCGGCAACGCCATGGTGATGGTTGGCGGCGAACTTACAGGACGCAACGAAGACGAGTCATACAACTCGCAGGTCTACAGCCGCTCGGCATACGGAAAGAGCCAGGACGGCAAGACTCTGTATATGTTTACAATCGACAAGTCGACCGACCCTGTGTACGGAGTATCGGCAGGCTGCAATACGTCGGTTATGTGTCAGATTCTCAAGCAGCTCGGCGCATGGGACGTGTGCAACGTCGACGCCGGCGGCTCTGCCCAGCTGATGGTGCAGGGAGCTGTTGTCAATAAAACGACCGAGGGCACACCGCGCGCCGTGGCAAACGGCTGGATGGTCTATTCAACCGCACCCGAAGAGGATGCCGCAACGATAACATCCATCGCATTCCTCGACCCGGCAATCCGCGTTCCGGTCTACTCATCCTGTAAACCGATTGTGCTCGGCTACAACAAATACGGCGAACTCATCAGTGAGAACGTCGAGGGCGTTACGTTTGCAATAGCTCCGGAATATGGCGAAGTGACAGACGAAGGCATCAACATCCTCGGAAAAGAGGGCGAAACCACGCTCACCGCAACCTACAACGGCATCAAAGTGGAAAAGGCTATCAATGTGATTTCAGCGGAGGTGGGCGCAAGAGTGCCGCAGCTGCTCAACGACGGCCGTGAATATCCTATCGAAGTTGTCTCGAAAGTGGGATTCGACTCGTTTGTAACCGACCCGTCACGTCTGGACTGGACAGTTGCCGATCCGGAAATCGTGAAGGTTGAAAACGGAGTGCTGAAAGGTCTCAAGAACGGCACAACAACCGTTACAGGCCGTCTGCAGACCGTTGAGACACAGGTGACAGCCACCGTTGAACTTCCGGAGGGCGAGACAATGGCAGCCATCAGCGAATATCCGGAGAAGTGGACAATGAATCAATTAGGTGGCACCGGCCTTGCCATCTCAGCGTATGAGCAGGGCTTGAAATTCGCCTACACAGGCAACGGCGTTGGCCGCGGCGCATACATTCAGGGCGAAGCGTCGATACGCCTGTGGAGTATGCCTAAGGCATTGCGTTTCAGCGTAAACCCTGGCGACGCCACCGTGAAGCGTCTGTCGTTGACATTCACCAACGGAGCAGGCAAGACCTATCCGGCAGTCAACGTCACCACTGACGAGATGGCGAAAAACACCATCTCCACGTTCGAGCTTCCGCTCGAGAACGTGATCGACATCAACGACGTTTCAAACTATCCGTTGACCGTCAACGCAATCCGTATGGATTTGGGCAAGTCGGACAAAGGCAAGGCATACGAATTGCTCATACCTGAGTTCAAGGCCGTCTACAACACATACGGCTCGGTGGAGACACTGAACGCCGAGGCATCGTCGATGCGTCTTTATCCGAATCCTGTGGCTGACGGCGTGCTCAACATCGCCGCCGAAGGCGTAGGCACCCTCAGCGTCTACAACAATGCCGGCGCGCTTGTGCTCAGCCAGCCGCTCGACTGCTCGGCAGGCGTGGCTACAGCCAATGTGGCATCGCTGCAGGCAGGCATCTACTACGCCCGCTTTGTCACCGCAAACGGCGCTTCTGTGCAGAAATTCATTGTGAAATAACTATTTCTAAACATAACTTATGAGAACTAAACTTTTGATCCTTGCGGCTGCATGCTCTTTGGCGGCATCGGCGCAGCAAGTGGAGATCACCAGCCGGCAGCAATTGCTGAAAGGCACGGAGAGCGGCATCTGCAATCCTGTGCTCAGCGCTGACGGGCAGAAACTGCTGTTCACACATGCGGACTACAAAGGCTTGAAACTCTATGATTTCAGCAGTGACGTAACCACAACAATCGCAACCGACGACATGGCGGGATTCCATCCGTCGTTCTCGCGCGACGGCAAGAGCGTGTATTTCTTGTCGCAGACTCGCGAAGATATGCGCGTCTACCGCGAGGTGAAAGCCTACAACCTTGAGGCCCGCACATCGATGGCTGTCACTGAAAAAGCCCGCGGAATGCAGGCTCCGGTGGCTGTCGACGGCGGTTTTGCCGCGGTCAGCGACAATGGACGCAAACTGAAGGCAGACCGTAAGGGAGGCACATACGTGTATGCACGCGGCGCACAACTCATCGTGGTGCGCAATGGCAAGGAGCAGCAACTGCAGCCAGTGGCTACCGACCACACATATATGTGGGAGTCGTTGTCGCCCGACGGCAATAAAATCCTGTTCTATGCCGGCGGCAAAGGCGCATACGTGTGCGACCTTGAAGGCAACGTGCTGGCATCGCTCGGACGCTATGAGGCTCCGCGCTGGGCTGGCAACGACTATGTGGTTGCCGAGAACGCCACAAACGACGGCCACCAGTATGAGTCGTGCCAGATTATGCTTCTGAAGGCCGACGGCTCGTTTAAATACGCCCTCACAAAGCCTGAGACAATGACAATGAATCCTTCGGCGTCAGCCAACGGCTCGCGTATTGCCTATAACACCATCGACGGTCGTCTTTTCGTTATGGATATCAAAATTTCTGAATAAAAACCGTAAACCCGCAAGAAAATGAAAAAACTGACAGTTACAACGTTAGGTTTGGCAGCAGCCCTTTGCGTGGGTGCGGCCAATCTGAAAGATTTGAAAATCTATGTGAATCCAGGTCATGGCGGACACGACAGTGACGACCGCAACGTGGCTGTGCCTCCGTTCAAGCAAGGTGACCCGGAAGGTTATTGGGAATCGAACTCAAACCTTGTCAAAGGTCTTGACCTCCGCGATATGCTGCAGAAGTTTGGCGCAAGAGTGATGATGTCGCGCACCACCAATACAACCGCCGACGACCGTGGCCTCCACGAAATCGGATATGAGGCAAATGCCTATGGTGCCGACTTCTTCTTCTCAATCCACAGTAACGCGACTGGTACGTCAAGCCGCGTGAACCAACCGTTGATGCTTTACCGCGGCTTTACAAACGACCCTGTGTCGCCAGAAGCCAAAGAGATGTCGCTCATTCTCAACAAGCAACTGCTCGAGAATCAGGTGACTTCATGGTCGAGCACAAACACATGGCTCGCCGGCGACTACGATTTCTATGATTGGGGCGTAGGTGTCGGACTCGGTGTGCTCCGCAAGCTAACTGTGCCGGGAATGCTTTCCGAAGGTTCTTACCACGACTACATTCCAGAGACTTACCGTCTGCTCAACAAGGACTACTGCTGGCTTGAGGCTTACCACTTCACTAAATCAGTGATGGAATACTTCAAGGCATCGGAAACGTTTGCAACAGGTGTGGTCTGCGGCTCGCTCTACGACTCCCGACTTATCCGCACAGAGCCTATCTACAACAATATCTTCTATGGTCATGACAAGATGAAGCCAGTTTGTGGCGCAACAGTGGAACTGTTGCAGGGCGGCGCGGTGAAACACACTTACACAACCGACCAGCTTTTCAACGGTGTTTATATGTTCAAAGATGTGGAGCCTGGCAAGTATACACTTAAGGTGTCGCATCCGGAATATGACGCTTTTGAGCAGGAAGTGGATGTGACTGCCAACAACGTCACTTACCAGAACCTTGCGCTCGACCGCACTCGTTCGACTGCTCCGGAAGTGGTGAAATATTCGCCTGTATGGAAGGATGGCGATGCTGATTTGGCTTGCAACGTGCCCGTTGTGATTGACTTCAACTGGGATATGGACGTTGAGTCGGTTGAGAAGAATTTCTCCATCACTCCTGCTGTCGAGGGAACAATCCGTTGGGAAGACTCGCAGTATCGTCTCGTTTTCGAGCCTAAACGCGCTTACGAAACCAACACTCTCTACACCGTGCGTATCGGCAAGGACGCTATGCATCCAGCCGGTATGAAATTTAAGGAAGACTTCGTGATGCAGTTCCGCACCGACAATTTCAACACGTATGAGGTGGCTACAAGCTCACCGTCGGAAGGTGCTTTGGTACATTATAAAACTCCGTTGGTTGAGTTCCGTTTCAACGGTCAGCCATCAACCGTCAAGCTGCAGGATCAAATTGTGATTAAAAACAGCGCAGGTGTGGCTCAGTCTTATTCTGTGCGCTCAAGAAAGTTCAGTAAGCCTGGTGACGACTATGGCTATTTCCAAATCAAATTGTCGAAAGACCTTGTTGTCGGCGAACAGTACACTGTAGAGGTTTCGGGCGATGTCTGCGATGAAAACGGCATCAAGTTGGCTGCGCCGATGAAGTTCAACTTTACGGCTGTCGATGCCGCTGTCGACAATGCTGTCGTGACGGCTGTCGACAACCTCGACGCTGACGGTGCGCTCGTGAAAGACGAAGAGGCTGCAGCAGGCTGCAAGACGCTGACCGTGGCACGCAACACATCGACTAAACTCGAAGGCGCGGCTGCCTACAAGGTGGATTATGTGTTTGAGGCATTGGAAGGCGGCAACGCCGCTGTGAAATTTGCCACAGCGCCGGCGGCAGCGTTTACAAACGCAAACATGATTTCGCTGAAGGTTTATGGCGACTTGAGCGGCAACCAGCTTAAAGCCGTGTTTGCTAACGGAGCGGAGAAGAAAACCGTTTCGCTCGGCGCTCTCGACTATCTCGGATGGAAAGACGTGAAGGCTTCACTTGAAGGAATCGGTGAAGGCAGCTACACGCTTCAGGGATTTGTTGTTGAGCAGGTTGGCAACGCATACGGCAAGAAGGGCATCATCTATCTCGACAAGGTGGCGCAGGGAGCCGCTGCCGACGGGGTGGCAAAGGTGGAAATCGCAGGTCTGCGCATCTATCCTAACCCAGCAAGCGAACTGCTCATCGCCAATGCCGACGGCACAATTCTTGGCGTTGAGGTGCTCACTCTCGACGGTCGTACCGTTGCCCGCACCACAACCAATGTGGTCAACGTAAGCGACCTTGCCGAAGGTGCGTATATCGCTAAAGTCTATACATTGTCGGGCTGCGAAAGCCGTCAAATCGTCGTTAAGCACTAATCCGCATATACGGCCTATCATAAGAAATCGCCACGCTGGGAAACTCCGGCGTGGCGATTTCATTGATAAATCAGTCTGTATTGTTAATCTTCAAGCATATATTCTATTGTAGTGACCACTCTCACTTCCTTAATGTAAGGCGTGTTTTGGTCGCGGTCGTCGATAGAGAACTGTCCCTGCGACGCCGATTTGATTTTGCCGAGGCTGCTCTCTGAGTCGGCGGCAAACTGCATCGCCGCCTTGCGAGCGTTTTGCGTCGCTTCCTTGATCATTTCAGGCTTCACGGTGTTGAGGTCTGTGAAGTCAAACTGTGTGGTGGCGCTGTAGTCGAACGAGATTGCCACGCCCTGCTCTATTAGCGACGACTGGTTCTCGATAAGTTTCAACACGGTGTCAACCTTCTTGGTGTTGACCGTCACAACCGAATTGATGCGGTAGCGATAGGGTGTGAGGTTGGAACTATAGGAGTCGGCTTGAAGGTCGGTAACCACAACGTTTGTGCTTATTTCTGAATCCTCGATGCCGCTTGACCGCAGGAATTTCTTCACAATCTGGTTTTTGGCGTCAACGCGGTTGTAAAGGCTCGGCAGGTCGTCGCCGAGTTCCTTAAACACAATAGGCCAAATCACCTTGTTGGCTTTCACTTCACGCACAGCCAAGCCTTTCACGGTCACTACCCTCTGGTTTTGCAGGAAACTGCCGAGTCCGGCTTTGATGCAGAACCCCAATACTACGATTCCCACGGCGACTATCGCAGCGGCAATCACTGTTTTCATCTTGTCCATAGTCAAAAACTTATGTCGTTTCAATTATAGACAATCAGAAGAGGCTTTTGGTTTAATCTGCCCGATAGTATTTTTGCAGATACAAGCGAGCGAGGAAGTCCCAGTTGTCGTGAAGAATCGACGTGTCTTTTGCCGACGGCCAACGGGCGGCCGGAACCATATCGTTGTCAAACAGATAGCGGAGCAGGTCGACAGGGCATACCCCTTGCTCCATCACGAGGCGGTGGGCATCGGTTGCCGTGGCGTCGAAAGCCGTGTTTGAAGGGTGGTTGACGTATTGCGCTATGTCCTTGGCGATAATCATTCCCTTGTGGCGGTCGGCATAGATTACGAAGTTGTTGTGTCCACGCAGGTGAGGAAAATGTCCGCCAGGCTCGTCGCCCCATCCGAGTCGCTCCGACAGAAAACGCTCCAAATCGTCGTATGTGGCGCAGAACGCTATCGGCTCGCCGCCGGTGGCACGGCACAAGGCGGTGAAATATTCATGTTCGCCACCGCGGTGCGGATTTGCCGTCGCCGGTATGCGGTCGTCGACAATCAGTCGCAGCCATTCGTCGGCAAGCAGTGCGAGCGGTCCTGTAGGCTGCTCGAACGTGGTGTGCAGACGTCTCTCGTCGGTCAGCGTCTCCTCGACCGACAGCTCTTCATTCTCATCAACCTCCGGCTCATAGTGATGCTTGCTGACAGGACGCATGAAGTAACTGTTCCAGAACAGCCATCCCGATGTCAGGAAGATGTTGCGCACCTGCTCGCGGTCGTCAAGGTCGAGCTCTTGAAGCGGCTTGAAATCGGATGCTGCCGGAGCGTCATCGTAGATGTATGCGAACAGGCGGTAGACCTGATGCGACAATCGCAGCAGGTCGCTGTCGACGGGCGACACAAGTCCCATGAAGCCGAGGTGCGACTCCAGCGAGTACCAGGCAATGAACTGCACGTCGATTTGATTCAGCTCCGCGTCGACATATCCGTCAGGCTCATCGTAGAACGGCACAGGACGCCCGTAGAGATGACGGCACATTTTGACAAACGAACGCCAGAGTCCGGCATCTGCCACTACATCTTGAAAATATCCCACAAGGTCGAGTGCCACGCGCTTGCGCAGTCCTTCGCCCACTTCGGGCAGCACCTTCATGCCAGCCCACAGTTTGTCGACATATTGTGCCAGCATCAAGTAGTAGTCGTCTGTTGGATGCCCGGCGTCAGGATTTGGAAGCATACGCTTCAAATCATCTATTCTGATTTCCATTTTTTCAAAGATTGTATCGTTTCCTCAATTGCTTGTATTCATCGGTTTGCCTCACGTTGTGCAGCCACTTGTTCATGCGCTGCAGCAGGACGGTGTCGTTTTTTGCCATAGCCCATGCCTGGAATTGGTTGAAGCTGATGGCGGTGCTGACGTCGATGTCGGCATAGCGGACGGCAAGGCTGCGCGCTGTGTTGTCGCTGACCACGGCATAAAGCTCGTCGCCTGCTGCGACAAGCAGAAACAGCTGTTCCTGGCTTTTGTCGAGCGTACGCACATGGATGCTGTCGCCGATCTCGCGCGCCAGATTGGCAATGCGTGTAGCCACAGGCGACCCGTTTGCCACACACACCGTCTTGCCGGCAAGGTCAAGTTGCGACTTTACAGCCACGGCGCCGTCTTTTCCGCGCCGTTGCACAAGCACCTGCTTGTCGATAGCCACAGCGTCGGTAAAGAGATATTGTTGCTTGAAATCGCTTGTCGACGGCATTTGTGCCGCTACGATGTCGACCGTTCCCTCGCGCAGTTGCTTCAGGCTTCCGTCGAGCGACGTCATCGGATGGAATTTGATGTGCAGATGCTCGCGCTTGGCAATTAGATTCAGCAGGTCGTGGCTGAATCCGCCGAGGGTGTCGGCATACATGTACAGCGACAGGGGAGAATACTCTATAGCCACATCGATGGTGTCGCCGCCGCTGCTCTGCGCTTCCTTCGACGCATATTGGCGGCTGCAGCGTCCGAGAGCCACCATCAGTGCTATGGTGGCGACAAGCAGTGCCGCATAGATTTTCAATTTGGGCTTCATCAGCATTGGTGTCTTCATAGCGATGCCAGTTTGTGGTTTGTCAGTTCGCGAAATCAACCGACAGTCCGAGTTGGAAACGGCTTGGATTTATTGGATGGTGAAGGGCTGAGAAATACTCCTTTCCGCCGAACAACCCTTGGTTCAAGTGGCTGTACATCACAAAAAATCTGGTCTTCTTCAACTTGAAGTCGGCATATGCGTTCATCAGCGGATAGTTGCCGATGAGTTTCTCATGCTGGGTGTGGAACGCCATTGTGGCTGGTTGGTAAGCCGGAGCGTAGTAGCGTGTATAGTAGCTGCAGTCCACACCGAGGTTGACGTGCAGCACTCGGGCAATCTTGAACTGGAAGTACAGGTTGCTGTAGACCGACAGTTTGGGCAGCGACAGCACCTCTTCCTTGCTTGAAGTCTGATATGTCACGGAGTTTTCCCAATTGAACGCGCGGAAATGCAAGTCCTGTTTCAAGCGCAGCGACAACACCTGCACGCTGCCACTCTCTTGAGCAGGGAGAGCGTCGTTGTTGAAATAGACATAGTTCTGCAGGTTTTCGACACCGGCAGAAAATGAAGTCCAAGTGTGTGGAATGTCGAGTGTGCCGCCCACGCGCACGCGGCGAATCTTGCCGAAATCGTTTTTCCAGGCGAAATGGTTTGAAATATAGTCCTTTAGCAGATATGGCGCTTCGGTGTTCTTGAAAAATCCTTCGCCCGTGATGCGCACGGTGTCGCCGAAAAGACGGAAGCGTGTGCTCACAACGCCGCTGATGTCGATGTCGCCAGCCACCGGGCCTACAAGTCCGAACTGAGCCGTCGCCGAGTATGTCAGCACCGATCCGCGCTGCTTGGTCAGCTGTCCGCCCACCCACAACAGATTCTCCGTCTTGCTGTGGTCTATGCCGAACGAAGGGAATGGAGTCAATCCCTCAGGTTTATATTGGCTTGTGAGCATAGTGTCGACAACCTGTGTGTAGCGGCGCAGCTCATGGGTGGCATAAGCCGACAGTCCGAATTTGGCGTTCTTCTTGAAACCCTCGATAAGGTCTATTCCGAAAGTGTTGCGCAGACGCCAATATTTCGTTTCCTCGTCGGTGCCGTCCAGGCTGAGGTAGTTGTTGGCAAAATATTTGGCATCGTCGGCAGCGCTCTGGTTCTTGAACTTGTGGGTGTTGGTTTTGTAGTCCATAGTCCAGATGAAACTCGACACAGGCACGTATGTGCGCCGTTTCGTGGTGTCGTTGACAGTTTCCTCCTGCCAATAGCCCACTTTGTAGCGATGGTTCATGTAAACCTCCCAACCCTTGACGCGGGAGAACGCCGACGACAGATTCACGGGTATCGCCTTGGCGTCAATCTTAGAGTCGCCGCCCTGCAGCTGTGCAGGGTCGCTGATGTAAAGATCGTCGGTGATACCGCCGTTTTCATGGTTCAGCGAATTGTAGCTGAAAAACATGGCGTGCATGTCATATCGGTCGCCGATATACGATGACGAAAAACCCCAACCGAAATTTTTCAGAGCCTGACGGTCATAGCCACCCTTTGAGTAGAGATAGTCGAGTTGGGCGCCAAACTGCAGCCGCTTGTTGACGTTGCCGGAAAACTCGCCTTTCAGCCGGTCCTGTCCGGAATTGCGTCCGCCACCCCAGCTGTAGCCGAGCAGAGTCATCGGCACACGAGTGTTGTAATAGCGCTGATTGTCGGCGCTGTGGAGCCAATGGCTCAACACATCCTCAAATTGAAATTCCGACCATTCCTCACGGTTGAAAAATATCTCGTCAACTCCGGCACAGCCGAAATTGCCGGTTGTCGCGTATGCGTCGGTAGTCATCGCCGGCACAAACTGGCGGTGATAGCCTTGATAAAGGGTGTCGATGGTCGACGGTGTGCGGAGTCCGAGCGGTCCGCTAACCTGCCAAGAGTATCCCGGCTCAATTGTCTGTTTCTTCTTTGCCGCGACGCCAAACGCCATGACAAAGCACACTATATATACGAATATCCGTTTCACGTTGCAAAGATAGTGCAAGCCGAGTGGAAAGAAAAGAGCTTGCTCAATTTTCTTTCCCGAGGCGCAGCCTATCTTCGGCACTTTTTGATTTTTCCACGGCACAAAAAAAGTCGGACAGCCATTATTGCCGTCCGACTTTTAGTACGCCCGTGGGGAGTCGAACCCCAATCGTCGGAACCGGAATCCGATATTCTATCCATTGAACTACGGGCGCATTTTTCCGATTTGCGTTGGCAAAAGTACAAAATAAATGTTAGCTTTGCAAAAAGGTTTATGCAGAATTTATGAATGTAAAGATAGAAGACAGCTGGAAAAAAGCGCTTGGCGAAGAGTTTGAAAAAGATTACTTCCGCACGCTTGTCGATTTCGTGAAACGTGAATATGCTTCATCACAGGTGTTTCCGCCGGGAAATGAAATCTTTGCGGCGTTTGACGCTACCCCGTTCGACCGAGTGAAGGTGGTGATTCTCGGTCAGGACCCGTACCACGGCGAGCATCAAGCCAACGGACTCTGTTTCTCTGTCAACGACGGAATCCCTTTTCCGCCGTCGCTGCTCAACATTTTCAAAGAGATAAAAGCCGACATCGGCACGGAAATTCCCTCATCGGGCAATCTTGAGCGATGGGCAAGGCAGGGAGTGCTGCTGCTCAACGCCACGCTGACGGTGCGTGCCCACGAGGCGGCTTCACATCAAGGTCATGGTTGGGAAACGTTTACCGACGCCGTGATTGCGCATCTCGCTGCCACACGCGAGCATCTGGTGTTTATGCTTTGGGGCGCTTATGCCATCAAGAAAGGCGCGTTTATCGACCGCTCGCGGCATCTTGTGCTCACGTCGCCGCATCCGTCGCCTCTGTCGGCCCATCGTGGCTTCTTCGGAAACCATCATTTTTCTCAAGCCAACGCCTACTTGTCACAACACGGTGAAACACCGATAAACTGGTAATTATGAGACTGCTTCTCACGTCATTGCTTATGTTGTCGGCAACGCTGACTTATGCCGCCGACACGTCGACACGCATTTTCGACCAGTCGATGCGGTCGTTGCGCGCTTGTCTGGAAACCGACTATTACGCACCGCCAGTGATCGAACTCGGAGGCGACGACCGTGTGCGTGTGGAGTTTGACGACATCAACTCCGAGCGTCGCTATATGCGCTATTCGCTGCTTCACTGCGATGCTGCGTGGCAACCGTCGCAAATCGTTGAAAGCGACTATGTCGACGGCTTTAATCAAGCCGATGTCGAAGACTGTGAGTTCTCCTCTGGCACGTTTGAGCAGTATGTGCATTACGGCATCAGCCTGCCTAATCAGGATATGCCGATACTCCTGTCGGGCAATTATTTGCTGAAGGTGTATCTTGAGGACGATCCCGATTGCGTTCTGCTGCAACAAAGATTCTGTGTTGTGGAGAAGCGTGTGGGCATCGCGGCATCGGTGTCGTCGCGCACCGACGTGGACTATAACGACAGCCATCAACAGATTTCCATAACGATAAACACCGCAAACTGGAGCATCAACAACCCTTACTCCGACCTGCGTGTCGTTGTCACCCAAAACCAGCGCACCGACAATGAGGTGATGGTGACACAGCCTTTGCGTGTCAGCGGCAACACTATTGTGTTCGACCACGACCGTCAGCTGATATTTCCAGGAGGAAACGAGTTCCGTCGGTTTGAGATGGTCACAACAAACTATGCCGGGATGGGGGTGGAACGCTACACGTACAGCCATCCATACCACCATGCCGTGCTGGAAACCGACGAGCCTCGCGCGTTTGAATCTTATTCTTTCGACCGCACGCAGTACGGACGGTTCACAATCCGTGAGAGCAACTCCTACGACTCAAACACTCAGGCGGACTATATGATAACCCATTTCTCGCTTGCCATGCCGAGGCTTGCCGACGGCGACGTGTATGTCGACGGGGAATTTACGCAGCATCGGTTCGCCAACTCAAACCGTATGCATTATAATGTTGATACACAATGTTATGAACTCGACTTGCCGTTGAAGCAGGGAGCCTACAACTATCAATATCTGTGGCTGCCAAATGGAATGAATGTGGCGCAGACGGCTAAAATAGAGGGCGACCACTACCAGACGGTCAACGAATACATGATCCGTGCATACTACCGGGTGCCGGGCGAACGCTACGACCGCCTGATTGGCTACGGGCTGATTTACTCCGGGCATTGAAAGTCAAAATTCGCTTGTTGTGAAAAACATACATGATTTAATGCGCATTTAAGAATAAAGTATTACCTTTGCGTCGGAAATGGTTGCTCCGGCTTGTAGCGACGAGCCGTGATGGAGCATTAAAAGGGAATGAGGTGAAAGTCCTCAACAGTACCCGCTGCTGTAAGTTCTCGATGCCGGACAAATGTCCGGCAGGCAAAAGATGCTTTTAGAAAGTCACTGACAATAGTTGTCGGGAAGGCAAAGGCATCAGGAATAAGTCAGAAGACCTGCCAACCAAAATATACATAAGATTGTCTGCGGGATTATGGACTTTTATATGTGATGGCTGGCAGTAACTCTGCCCAGCCGTTATATGTTTGCGATTTTAACAGATTGACCCCGTTTAGAAGTCTTATGACTTGCAAAAACGGGCGTTTTTTTGTTTTAAGTAAACTGTAACATTACGAATGAGGATTTTTCCTTTATTGTTTTTATGCTTGCCCTCGCTTGGAGTTTTGGCGGCAGAACCACAGGACACAACCGCGGAACGGATGCTCAATCTGAAAGAAGTTGTTGTCACAGCCACGGTGCCGCAGATTGATGTCATCCCTGCGCAGAAACTCAGCGGCGAGGAGCTGAAACGTCTCAACAGCAACAGTGTGGCTGATGCGTTGCGCTATTTCTCCGGAGTCCAGGTGAAGGACTATGGGGGAGTGGGTGGTATAAAGACGGTAAACATCCGATCAATGGGCACCAACCACACCGGTGTGGTTTATGACGGTGTGGAGCTCGGCAACGCACAAAACGGACAAGTCGACCTGGGGCAGTTCTCGCTCGACAATATCGACGGCATTTCGTTATACAACGGTCAGAAAAGCGAGATTCTTCAGCCTGCCAAGGATTTTGGCTCGGCTGGATCTATTTATATACGTACGCGCACTCCTGAATTCAACGGAGGAGAGACATATCATCTGCGCGCCACGCTGCGGGCTGGCTCGTTCGACCTGCTCAATCCGTCGGCGTTGCTGGAGCTGAAATTGTCAGACAAAGTCAACGCATCGCTTAGCGCGGAATGGATAAATTCGAGCGGAAAGTACAAATTCCGTTACCGGCGTGTCAATCCGGCTGGCGAACTGGCATACGACACAACAGCCGTGCGCCAGAACGGCGACATTAACGCCACTCGTCTGGAGGCTAATCTCAATGGTGTGGTGAAGTCAGGACAATGGCATTTCAAGGTCTACAACTACAATTCCGAGCGTGGCGTGCCGGGGGCGATAGTCAACAACGTATGGCGTCGCGGAGAACGCATCTGGGACACCAACTCGTTCGCTCAAGTCAATTATACTCAGACATTCGGCAAGTTCACCACGCTCAATAATCTGAAATACGCATTCTACCGTACCCATTATGTCAACAACGACGACAAGCAGATAAAAATCGACAATCTGTATAAGCAGAAAGAGGTCTACTTCTCGTCGGCAAACGAATATGTGCTGTTTCCGTGGTGGCACGTCTCGGCTGCATATGATTTCCAATGGAACACGCTCGACGCCGATGTCTACGGGTTTGCGCAACCCGACCGCTTCTCAAATATGCTGTCGGTTGCAACAGCGTTCGACCTGGGCAGGTTAAAGGCGCAGGCGAGCGTTTTGGCTACGTTTATCCACGATTCACTCAAGGGACAGCAGTCGCCCTCCGACAAGCATGTGCTGACACCTGCTGCGTTTGTGTCATACACATTGGTGAGAGGCTTGTCGGCAAGGGCGTTCTACAAACAGTCGTACAGAATGCCTACGTTCAACGACCTGTACTATGCCGATATGGGAAACTCGAAACTCAATCCCGAGCGCGTGACGCAGTACAATCTTGGCTTGCTGTTCAGCAAGCGTGGCGGCGGATTGGTGAGCGAGATGCGGTTCAGTGGCGATGCATACTACAATTACGTCAAAGACAAAATTGTGGCTTATCCCAAAGGGCAGCAGTTCCGTTGGACAATGCTCAATCTCGGCAAGGTGGACATCCGCGGTCTCGACGTTTCGGCGCAGGTGACGCTCAATCCGCTGCGCGACTTCTTTGCCACGGTTCGCGCGCAGTACACCTATCAGCGCGCCATCGACGTGACCAATCCATCCGACAATTACTATCGCGACCAGATTCCGTATATTCCCCACCATTCCGGCTCGGCAGTGATTAATCTGACATGGCGGGAATGGAATCTCAATTATAGTTACATCTATGTCGGAGAGCGCTATAACCAGCAGGAAAATATCCGATACAACTATACCCAACCATGGTATACGAGCGACGTGTCGCTGAGCCGTGATTTCAAAATAGGACAGCGCATAAGCCTGAGGGCTTTGCTCGAGGTCAACAACCTGCTGAGTCAGGACTACGACGTGATTCTGAATTACCCGATGCCAAAACGTAACTATCGCATCACATTGACTGTCAATATATGAGACGTGAGACATACATATTTGCTCTTTTGACATTGCCCCTGCTGCTGGCTTTCGCCGCCTGCCGCGAGGATGAGCTGGTTGTGCCCACGGAGTATGAGATAATCGGCGACGAGGCGTCGGGCAGCCCTGTGCGGGGATTCTATCTTGTCAATGAGGGCAATATGGGCTCAAACAAATGCAGCCTTGATTATTACGACTATTACACAGGGCTTTATTCGCGCAATTTCTATTCCGAGAAAAATCCAGCGGTGGTGAAGGAGCTCGGCGACGTGGGCAACGACATTGGCGTTTATGGGTCGAAACTTTATGTGGTGATCAACTGCTCTCACAAGGTGGAAGTTATGGACGCACGCAGCGGTGTGCGCATCGGACAGGTCGACATCCCAAACTGCCGCTATGTGCGTTTCCATCGAGGCAAGGCGTATGTCAGCTCCTACGTCGGACCGGTGCTTATCGACCCAAGCGCGCCGAAGGGCGCGGTCTTCGAGGTCGACACAGCGACGCTTGCTGTGACACGCAAGGTGACCGTTGGCTATCAGCCGGAGGAAATGGAGGTGGTCGACGATTATATGTATGTAGCCAATTCCGGAGGCTACCGCGCTCCAAACTATGACAATACGGTCTCTGTGATTCAGATGATCGACTTCAAGCAGGTGGAGCAGATTCCCGTAGGCATCAATCTGCATCGGCTGAAGAAAGACCGCTATAACAAATTGTGGGTCACCTCGAGAGGCGATTACGAAACGCGTCCGTCGCGCCTTTATGTGCTTGACAAGAAGCCTGGCTACAACAAGATGGTGGTCACAGACACTCTTGACGTGGCATGCTCGGATATGGCAATCCACGGCGACCTGCTTTACTATTACGCTACGGAATGGAACAACTACACGGCTTCAAACACCATTTCCTATGGCATTATCGACACGCGGACAAAGAAAATCGTGTCGACGAATTTCATTACCGACGGGACGGAAAAGGAAATCACCATTCCATACGGTATAGCCGTGCATCCGGTCTCCGGCGACATTTTTGTCACCGATGCGAAAAATTATGTGTCATCGGGCACTCTCTATTGCTTTTCTGCCGACGGCAAGAAGAAATGGAGTGTGCGGACGGGCGACATTCCCGCCCATATAGCATTCCTGTATCAATGAAAAGAAAGATAGTCATATTATTGTTGCCTCTGATTCTGTGGGCTTGTTCCGATGAGGTCCCGATGGTCAATCTCGGCATCGACGATGTCTACTATGTGGCGCGTATGCAGAAACTGCCGTTGCACTCGGCGTTGACAGGGGAGAAGTATCGATGGACGGTCAACGGGAAGGAGGTGTCGGCTGCCGACAGTTATGTCTTCTTGGAAGAAAAAGAGGGTGTCTACAATCTTACGTTCGACATCATCGACCCTGACACGCCTTATCATTTTGAGTTTACGGTGAATGTGCTTCACGAGGAGGTGGAGTACAGCACTTACATTTCCCGTGTCTATGAATATTGTCCGGCTCCGGGACAGTTTGTCAACGAGATGCCGAAATATGAACCCGGCGACACGTATGCCGACATACTGAAAAAATGCGAGGAGTCGATTTCTGGGACAAACGATGTGCTGATTTCGCTCGGTGGATATGGCGGTTATGTTACGTTCGGTTTCGACCACACGGTGATAAATGTGCCGGGCGAGCGCGATTTCCGGATTTGGGGAAATGCATTCTATGAATTGTCCAATCCCGACAGCAAGGGCGGGTCGGCTGAGCCGGGCATCGTTATGGTCAGTTTCGACGCAAATTGCAACGGCATCCCTGACGATGAGTGGTATGAGCTTGCCGGAAGCGAGTATCACAAGCCTGAAACGCTTCATGGTTATGAGATAACCTATAGCAGGCAAGGCGACGGACATACGCCTGTTGAGGACGAGAGCGGCTATCTGACAGATATGACCTACATCCCATGGCATGATTCTCTCGGTGGCTCGGGCTATATAGCTAAAAACATTTTCCACAGCCAGGAATATTATCCTCAGTGGGTGAGTGACAACGAATTGACATTCAAGGGCACGCTTCTTGCGCCCAACGGAGTTGACTCCAGCGGCACAGGACGCTACTATATCCTCTATGCATATCCGTGGGGTTATGTCGACAACCATCCGAATGACTATGAGGACTTGAACAGTTTCGACATAGGGTGGGCTGTCGACAAAAACGGCAATCCAGTAAATCTTCCGGGGGTCGACTTTGTGAGAGTCTATACGGGTGTGAATCAATATTGCGGGTGGCTTGGCGAAACCTCGACAGAGCTTTCCAAGGCGCGCGACCTCCACGTGGCGCTTCCCGGAGTGCCACTGCCTAATCCTTTGACTGAAAAAACATTGAGATATGAGAAAAAATAAGACATTGACATTTGTTTTGCTCTCGGCGATGGTGCTGTCGGCAAATGCGTTTGTGATTGATTGGAACAAGATTGTTCATTGGGCGGGTTCCGGCAACAACAAAGCCGCTATGGTGGTGCAGTTTGCCGACAACGGTCCGGAGGAGGCATACGTGTGGGGATATCGATGGGACGACGGGCAGACACCGTCGGGCGAGGATATGTTTCGCACGATAGCGAAGGAGTCGTCAGACTTGACACTGTTCACGCAGTTTACGGGAATAATGGGCAGCACGGTGTGCGGTATCGGATATTCCGACGGACATACAATTTCAGATTTCCTTGAGTTTGATTTTGACGGCGCGAAATCCGACAGCCGCGTAAGTTTCAACTATTTTTCCGCAAACACGTCGATGGGACAGACAAGTGTGCCGGGATGGGACACTCCCGATATGTGCGACGATGCGATAGCGGCTTCAAAGACAGCACATATTCTTGAGCATCCGATAAATGCGCGTGCGTATGGTTATGCTGCCTACGACTATGACTGGTGGCAGGTGTTTGACCGCACCGACGCTGACCATCAGAGATGGAATGCCGGATGGTATGACGGCTATTGGAGTTATTGGGTAGGAGGCGTGGATTCCGACAATTTCTCTTATTCCGGACTGGGAATGACATCGCGCAAGCTCAAAGACGGCGATGTGGACGGATGGAAATTCCAGTCGCTTGACGGTCCGGTGGTGATGGTGGCTGGCGGCAGACGTCAGCAGAACGCATTGCCTAAGAACGCCGATGCGTCGACAGGCGCTTCAACGCAATGGCACAACCTCAATTATGTGCATTTCTCCACCGATGGAGTAGGCTCGGTTGAGTCCGACAATGGCTCGTCGATGGTTGAGGTGTTCAACCTGGAGGGAATGAGGGTGCTTGCCGTCGATTCTTCGGTGTCGGCATCCGAGTTTTTTGAAAGATTGGAGAAGGGCGTCTACATTGTCAGAAGCGGCAAGGTGGTGCGCAAAGTGATAAAGAAATAACTAACTAATTTTTATTAATTAATAAATAAAATTCCTTATGAAAAGAATTTTACTTAGTCTGACCGCGATTTTTGTGGTAATGACTATTGCTGCCAGGACGCAGTTGCCGAGGACGGTGCAGGGTGTGCCTTACACACCTAAGGCGGCCGACGGAAAACTTCGGGCGGCATCCGATTGGGAGTGGGCAACTCCCGACGACATGGCGGGTGATGCGAATTTCACCTTCGACATGATCAAGAACTGGACCGGAGAGGGCGAAAACAAAGCCGCTCTGGTGATTCAATGGAACTACGACGACGAGCCGGCGGCTTTGGTGTTTGGCTATCGTTGGACAGGTCAAGCCACTGGTGCCGACATGCTTAAGGCGGTGGTGAAAAACAATCCGCGCCTGTATGCATTGATGCAGTACACAAACGTTAGCTCGCCGACCGATCCCAATGGCGGCTACACCATCAACGGTATCGGCTGGGACGTGGACGATGACGGCGACATTGCCCTTATCGACACTGGCAACGGCAATCAGGTCTACGAGTCGGAAGACGGATTTTTTGAACATCCGCGCGGCTACAAGCCAGGTTCGGGCGGCTCGAGCGACTATGACTATGACAACTGGAAGGCGCGCGACACCGACGATATGTGGTGGGCTGGATGGTACACTGGATATTGGTCATACTGGGTGAAGGACAATGCTACAGACAATTTCAGCTATTCAAGTTGGGGCGCTTCTGGCCGTGTGCTTGAAAACGGCAGCTGGGACGGCTGGAATTTCGCGCCAGGAATGTCCAGCCAAAACTGGAAATCGTTTGTCGCAGCGCCGCTGCCTATTCCTGCGGATGCAAAGACAGTGTTTGTAAACGAAGGCTTGCGCTATGAACTGAAAAGTTATTCTGCAAAAACCGTAAAACTTACTGCTCCGGAAACCGGTGTCTACACAGGCGAGGTTGCTGTGCCGTCGACATTTGTCGACGAGGGCGTGACATATACCGTGGTTGAGGTCGACAAAAATGCTTTTGCCAACTCGACAGTGACAACGGTCACTCTTCCGGCAACAGTGACTGCCATAGGAAAAGAAGCGTTTAAAAACTCCACTATCGCCACGCTCAACGTGCCATCGGTCGATGGCGTGACAAAAATTGGCGACGGGGCATTTTTCGGATGTTCAAACTTCGCCACTCTCTTTGTGCCGTCGTCGATGACGTCGATTCCCGACAGTATGTTTGAGGGAACGGCGATTGCCGACATCAAATTCCCTGCGCATGTGGAAGCGGTTGGAAAACGTGCGTTTGCCGCATGTCAGCAGCTTGCCGGAGTAGAGATTCCGACAACGATAACTGCAATCGGAGATGAAGCGTTTGCCGAGTCAAATGCAATCACATCTGTAAAAGTTGCATCGACATATCCTGTCGCGATTGCCGACAACGTGTTCAGCGCGGGAGCTTATGCCAATGCGACTCTTGAAGTGCCAAACGGCTACACTGCCGACTATGCGGCGGCTGCCGGATGGAAAAACTTTACCAATGTAAGCGAATATGTCCTTGATGTCAAAGTAGGCGACATTTTCAAAGTAGGCGGAATGACTTATGCCGTGACTGCGGTCGGAGAGTCGAACAATGTAAAAGCCACCTACTGCAAGGTTGAAGGCACTCCAGACCGTAAAAAAATCGAGGCAGCCAACAAGGCTGGATATGTGGGAGAGATCACAATCCCTGCGTCTGTGACTTTCCAGAATGTGGATTTCAACGTGACTGAGATGAGCGACAGCACTTTCTATGGTGCGTCGGAACTTACTCTTGCCAGAATAATCGCACCGGTTGTTTCTTTGGGTGATTATGCTTTCTTCGACTGTACGAAACTTGAATCTGTCGACCTTCCGTCAACGCTTAAAAGACTGGGCACATATGCATTTGCTTATTGCAAGAGTATGCCGAGCGTGACTCTGCCTGACGGGCTTACGGATTTTGGCGAGGCGCGCACATTCGCGTGGTGTTCAAAACTGAGTGAAATCAATTTCCCGGAGGGAGTTACGGCTTTGCCTGAATATTGTTTCTACGGAACCGGATTCCCTGGAATCAGATTGCCGTCGACTCTCCGTACTGTAGGCCGGAATCTTTTCCAGAGTTGCCCGTCGTTGCGTAAGGTGATTATTGAAGACGGACTTACGGAGATTTCTGACTATATGTTCAGCTCTTGCAGCAGTCTGGTTGCGGTAAAGATGCCTGACACTGCTACAAAAATCGGAAACTATGTTTTCCAGAATTGCACATCGTTGCGTATGCCGGTATTGCCTGCCGGACTTACTGAGGTGCCTAACTATATGTTCAGCAAGTGCAGCTCGATGGAATCAATCGAGCTTCCTGAAACGGTTACGAGCATTGGCAATTATGCTTTTGAAAATTGCAGCAGCCTTGAATTTTCACTGCCTGCCGGCGTGACTAATTTGGGTAAAGGCGCGTTCAAGAATTGTAAGCTTATAAAGGAATTTACGATGCCTGCGGCGATGACTGAGATTCCTAATTCATTGTTTGCCGGTTGTGTGGGTCTTACTACTTTGAAAATCGGAAAAAGCGTGAATGCCATCAAGGGTTATGCCTTCGACGGCTGCAATATGCTTGCCAACATTGTTTATGCCGACGGTCAGACTGGAGTGAACCTCCCGTCGACATTGACATCGATTGAAGCGTATGCCTTCAGAGGGTGCAAAGCTGTTGGAACTTTAGTGCTTCCAGAGGCGTTGGCATCGTTGCCGAGCTACGTTTTTGAAAATGCTGGATTGAATAGGCTTGTTCTTCCTCAAAAGAAGATGAACTACAACAACACGAATTTGGTTTACGGATGTACGGGCATAAAGGTTTACTCTCCTGTAACCGAGCCTGGAACGACTGGAAGTTATGCATGGCGAGTGAAGAATGGCTCACCTGCGACGTTTGCCGAAATTGTTGTCCCGACAGGATGCAAGAGTGCATACAGTGGTATTGACTATTGGGGAAAATCCAACTTGACAGAACTTCAGCTGGAAGAGATTCAGTTGATTGAAGGCTCAGCGAAGAAAGTTGGTGGAAATCTTGTCCTTTCAGGCCGGATTGCCGGAACTTATGACGATGTTCGTGCGCCTGCCGCATTTACGCAGTTCAACGACGGTGTGTTGTTCAAGGGCAAGACTGTGAAAGTGGTCTGCAAAATGATGCCGAAAACGCTTGACATAGCCAAGGCTGCTTCGATGACGGAAACGACGGTTGGCGACGACGCTACGTTTACGGTTACCGTGCCCGACACCGAGGATACCGATATGTTGAGATTGATTGTTCAATACGAAGATAACGGATCAACATATACTGCAGGGTATCCGGAGATGATCAATGTCGAAAAGACGTTTGCTTTCACAGATGCGGAATATGACGCCCATTTCGATGAGTCGTTCACTCCGACGCTTGAGTTTTATAGCGATGCTTATTCGCTGGACAAGATTGAATTCTCATCGAGCGACACAAAAGTGGCAAGCGTGAACAAGCGCACCGGCGCGGTCAGCGTGAAGCGCGTTGAGGGCGACGCTGTGATTACAGCTGCGTTGAAGACCGACCCTGCTGTCAAGGCAACGATGACAGTGCATGCCGCGCTGCGCAATCCGGTTACCGGTTTTGTGCTTGGCAACGGCGACAAGACAATCAATCTTACATATCTCGACATCCTCGCTCTGTCGCCTACGGTAGAGCCTGCGAATGCCGATATTCAGACCTACGATGTCAGCGTAAGCGATCCTGAGGTGGCTACCACTTATGCTGCAAGGGCTTTCAACCCGTCGCGCAGTTTCTGGGAATTGATTACTCACAAGACAGGCACTGTCGACGTTACGTTCACATCACAGGACGGTTCCGGCGCATCGACGACTTATACGGTCAACGTGCTTGAGCCAAACCGCGAACCGCTTGCCGACAGTTATCAGAATGGTACGTTCTGGCTCAACGAGGATTGGTTCGGGCATTCTAACGGCTCAATCAACTATATTGCCGACAATGGCGAATTGAAATACCGCGTGTATGAGTCGCAAAACAAATATGAGTCGTTTGGCTGCACGTCGCAGTATGGCATCATACATGGCGACAAACTTATCGTGATGTCGAAGCAGGCGACCGACGGCGGCGACCCTCGCAAGGGTGGCGGACGTGTTGTGGTGGCTGATGCCAAGACGCTCAAAAAATTGGCTGCGTTCGACTATATCGGCGCAGACACCGACGGCGACGGCAACGGTGACGGTGACGGACGCGCGTGTGTCGGCGTTTCTGAAAACAAGGTTTATCTCGGATCGACAGCCGGCATTCAGGTGCTCGACACCCGTACGCTTACTTTGGGCGGAATGGTCGATGGTATTGCTTCCGGTGCGAACAAGTACAACGGACAGATTGGCGACATGGTTGCCATCGGCAAATATGCGTTTGCAATCCAGCAGGGAGTGGGTGTGCATGTCATAGACATTGCCACAGACAAGGTGGTCAAGACATTCCCGGTAGAAAGCAACGATGCTTCGGGCGTTTCCGTAATTGGCTATCCTCAGGGCATCACTGTTACTGCCGACGGCAATGTGTGGGTTGCCACTACTGCCGGTGCCTCAAGTGGTTTGTGCACATTCCGTTGCATCGACCCGAGCACGCTCGACGTGACCGACAGTGTTGACCTTCCGGAGGGACAGCGTGTCACTTGCGGATGGGGTGCATGGCGCTCAACCAATTTCTTTGCTTCAAAGAGTGAAAACGCCATTTGGTATGGTGCCGGAGTTGAGGCTTCAATTGTTTCGGGCAACACGGGCTACTACAAGTGGACCGTAGGTTCCGACATCGCAGGAATCCAACCGGTGTTTGTGTTCCCAAACAATTTGCCGGGTGTTGACAGCAAAACGTTCCAGGCTCCTTATGCCGGTGTGCGCTACGACGACCGCAAGAATCAGCTGCTCGTGGCTGCAACCCATGGCGCTTCGTCAAACTATCGTTACAATTGGCTTCACTTTGTTGACTGCAAGACTGGCGACATCGTGAAAACAATTAAGCTGAAGGATTATTATTGGTTCCCTTCAATGCCGATTTTCCCCGATAAATATGCTCCAGAGTTCAGCGATCTCCCTGAGGTGAGTGTTGATTTGGCAAAGGATGGCGACATATTTACAATCGACCTTAAGGATTATGTGACCGACAAGGACAATATCGATGCGGCAATACGCTTGTCGATTGTAGGAGGCGACGCTGTCGCTGCCGACAACACGGTCTCTGACAAGAGACTTGTCAACGCTACGCTTGAAAACGGTGTGCTTACAATCACTCCGTTGATTGCCGGTCACGGTAACATCAATGTAAAGGCGGAGTCAAACGGCAAGACCACTACGGTCAGCATTCCTTATGCTGTGGAGGATTCGGCTTCAGGCATTCACAATGTTGATGGCGCTGCCGGCACATTGTCGGTTTGCGACAATATTGTAACTGTGAAGAATATGGCAGGAACCACCTTCGCGGTCTATGACATGGCGGGTCGTGTTGTCGGTGCGTTTGTAGCCGATTCCGATTGCGCATGCGTGGCATTGACGCTTCCGTCTGGAGTCTACGTCGTTGCGGCAACCAGCGGCAGCCATACGCTGAAATTTTCAATCAAGTAAGTATTAATCAAGTGAGCTTGAGCGGTTGTTGACCGTTCGGGCTCACTTTTCAATGTGCTTTTTAAATGAAAATATTATCACGCGGAATAATCGTTGCGGCATTTGTCGCCGGAGTCTTGAACACAGTCAAGGCGTCGGAGACTGACTACACGAAAGGCATCATGATTGTCAACGAAGACTGGTATGGACACCAGAATTCAACGGTCAATTACTTGTTGCCCGATGATGTAGACGGCGATTATTGGCGCTACCGGATTGTGCAGGCGGAGAATCCAGGAAAGGAATTGGGCTGCACGAATCAGTATGGTGCCATCTGGAACGGACGGATGTATCTGATTGCCAAACAGGAGAAAGATCCAGGGGCTTCTGTAGTGGGCGGACGCATTTCGGTGACCGACGCCAAGACAATGAAGCTCATCAAGCAGCTTCAGATTATCGACCCCTCGGGGAGGCAGTGCGACGGCCGTGCTTTCTGCGGAGTGACCGACAAAAAGGGGTATGTGTCGACGAGCAACGGCATCTGGGTGCTCAATCTTGAGACTCTTGAGATAGAACGGCAGGTGGAGGGTTCGGGCAACCCGAATCTCGGTGACGACGACAAGCCAAACACCGATTCCGGCAGTTCGTTGTATTATGGGCAGACGGGAACGATGGTTCTTGCCGGTGGAAAAGTCTTTGCCGTGCATCAGCAATATGGACTGCTGGTGGTCGACACGCAGACCGACAAGGTTGTCGATGTGCTCGACATGGGTATTGTCGATGATGTTGTTGAAGCGGAAACAGGCAAACGCCCAGCTTCGGGAATAGGCTCGACGATAGTGCGGTCGAAAGACGGCAATCTGTGGTATGCAGTAGCCAAAAACGTGCAGGGCATGGGAGCGACGTTGCCATATGTGGTCAAGGTCAATCCTACAACGTTGGAGCGCGAGGTGGTGCATATCGACGGCGAAGGAATGTATCCGCCGTCAAACTCATGGTATGCATGGACTCCCGACCCGATGTGCGCGTCGCGGGTGACCAACAGCCTTTATTGGTGCGGCGGCGCCAACAGCTGGTTTACGACCTATTGCGTTTTCCGTTTCGATACCGACAGCCATAAGATTGAGAAAATCATCGATTTCTCTTCTGAGCCTGGCGATTGGCATATCTACGGATGCTCGCTTGGCATCCATCCGCAGACCGACGAGCTGTATGCGTCGGTGTTTCATCAGTTTCAGGACCAGACGTACGCCACACGGCGTTATACATCCGACGGAGTCCTGAAGAATGTCTATCCGATGATTGCCAACTATTGGTTTCCATCGATGATTGTTTTTCCTACCGACCCATACAACAATCCGGGATATTCCTCGGTGTCGGTTCCTGCATCTGATGAGAATATTATGGTGAAAGTGGTCGACAGGTCGATTGTGGTCGACGGTTGCCATGATTTCCAAGTGTATTCGCTTGACGGCAAGATGTGTGGGACTGAAAATCTTCAGCCGGGCATATATGTAGTCAGGGCGGATGGCACAACGCGGAAAGTAATCGTGAATTAGGATAAGTTTAGATAGTATTATAGTTTAGTTTTTAGCAGTTGAGGCGGAACGTCGGACGACGTGCCGCCTCAACCTGTTTTCAACAGTCTGTCGACAAAGGCGGTTGGCAAGTTGTTGGTAATTCTTGGAAGAAAGAAGTAGGCAGTTTCATTAAATCTTCCTACATTTGCCGTTGAAAAGAATGAAGTATGGAGAACGTTAACGATATAAAGAATTCCAAGGAATACAGTGATTTCCGTGAGTACCAGGAATTCCGCAAATTCAAGGCGGAGCAATGGAAGTCGGCTCGAAGCAAGGCGCAGTTTACCGACGACGCGAAGATTCAGCCTCAGGACAAGGAGATTGAAGACGCGGTGCTTGGAGCGTTGATGCTTGAGCGCGATGCCTATGCCATTGTGTGCGACTTGTTGCGACCGGAGTCGTTCTACGACCCTGGAAACCAAAAAATTTATGCTGCAATCAACAAGCTCGGTGTGATGCAGCAACCCATCGACATGCTTACCGTCACGCAGCAGCTGCGTGCCGACGGCGCGCTCGACGATGTGGGCGGTCCGGTGCGCATCTCTGAATTGACATCCAATGTGGCTTCGGCGGCGCATATTGAATACCATGCGCGCATCGTGGCTCAGAAATTCTTGGCGCGCCGACTGATTTCGTTTTGCTCTGAGATAGAGAAAAAGTCGTTTGACGAGTCGTATGACATCGACGACCTTTTGCAGGAGGCTGAGGGTAAATTGTTTGAAATCTCGCAGGGCAACTTGAAGAAGGACTTCACGCAGATTGACCCTGTAATCAATTCTGCCATGGAGCAGATTGAGGCCGCCGGCAAGCGTGAAAGCGGCTTGAGCGGTCTGCAGACCGGTTTCCACAATCTTGACAAGCTGACATCGGGATGGCAGAACTCCGACCTTATAATCATTGCCGCACGTCCGGCGATGGGAAAAACGGCGTTTGTGCTGTCGATGGCGAAGAATATGGCTGTCGACTACAACACTCCGGTGGCGATATTCTCGCTTGAAATGTCAAACCTTCAGCTGGTCAATCGTTTGATTTCAAACGTTTGCGAGATTGAGGGCGAGAAAATCAAGAGCGGACGTTTGAGCCGGCAGGAGTGGGAGCAGTTGAACTCGCGTGTGCGAAGCCTTTTCAGCGCGCCGCTTTATGTCGACGACTCTCCGTCTCTGTCAATCCTCGAGTTGCGCACGAAGGCGCGCCGTCTGGTGAAGGAGCATGGTGTGAAGATTATCATCATCGACTACCTTCAGCTGATGAACGCTACGGGTATGAAGTTCGGAAGCCGCGAGCAGGAGGTGAGTATGATTTCACGAAGCCTCAAGCAGTTGGCCAAAGAGCTTAACATCCCGGTAATCGCACTGTCGCAGTTGAGCCGTAAGGTGGAGGAACGCAACGACGGCAACAAGCGTCCGCAGTTGAGCGACCTTCGTGAGTCGGGTGCCATTGAGCAGGATGCCGATATTGTTTGCTTTATCCACCGTCCGGAATATTATACGCGTTCTACTACAGACGCTGAGAACAGGGATATCCGCGGCATGGCTGAGTTTATCGTGGCGAAGCACCGTAGCGGTTCGGTCGACGATATTGAAATGACGTTTGTCGCACGGTTCGCACGTTTCCAGAACCGTTCGGAGCCAATGCCGTTTGAGAAGGGTACGATGGCGTCGAAAATCAATGACGACCCGGGACCGCAGGAGGTCTACATTCCTGCGCCTGCCGACGGACAGCCGAATGCTGTCGACGCGTCGGCTATGGGGCTTGGCAATGATGCGCAGGGCGGACCGATGCCTGATTTCTTAAGTGAATAATTATGGGTTTCGGGAAAATAATGATTGCTGTGGCTTTTGCAGCAACCGCTGCTGTCGGTGGCGCCGCCGACAGTGTCATGCGCCGTCAGGCTGACGGTTTTCTGCAGGCGTTGCCCGACGGGTTGCAGCAGACACAGACTCTTGCCGTTGAGAAAGCCATTGCCGGCGACAATGCCGCTTTGATGGCTGTGCGCAATTCGCGGAACACGCGTCAGACGCTGTCGGAAAATGTCAGTGTGAGGCAGTTGTCGGAGTCGTTGCGGCTTTATGAGCCGAGCGGTGTCGACGGGAGGTTGCCGTTGCTGGTTTATTTCCATGGCGGCGGCTGGACTTTCGGCAGTCTGAACAGCTGTGCGCGGTTTTGCGACGCGGTGGCGGCTATGGGTGGCGTGAAGGTGCTTGCCGTTGACTATCGGCTTGCTCCCGAGCATCCGTTCCCGTGCGGACTGCACGACTGCTGCGATGCGGTGGCATACGCCCGCGACAATGCCGCTTTGTTGGGCATAGACGCATCGCGCATCAGCGCCGGAGGCGACAGCTCGGGCGGCAATCTTGCTCTTGCCGTGGCTCTTTCCGATGAATGCCGTGGCGCGTTGGAGTCGCTTGTGCTTTTTTATCCGGTCACTAAGGCTTTTGCCGACGGCTCGGAGTCGTGGCGTAAATATGGCAGCGGCTACGGGCTCGATGCGGATTTGATGGAGGCGTTCAACCGCGCCTATCTTGGTGGAACGGATTCGGAAAACCATGCCGTCAGTGTGGGATTGTGCAGCGGGGAGCAACTGAGGCGTCTGCCGCGCACTCTTCTTGTCGCTGCCGGACGCGACATCCTTAGAGACCAGGGCTGCGAACTGGCGGAAAAATCAGGAGGACGGATTGAAAGAGTGGAATTTCCTGACGCCGTGCATCTTTTTATCACTGTCCCCGGACAGGATGAGGCTTTCCGGAAGGCTGTCGATTTGACGTATGAATTTATAACACAGAAACAATGATAAAACAAACCGTATTCAAACTGTCTCCAAAGCGGAGAGGATGCCATTTGATCACTTCTGAAATTATGAGCGGCATCCCGCAGCAGCTGCCCGAGACCGGGTTGCTGAATCTATTCGTGCAGCACACTTCCTGCGCGCTTACAATCAACGAAAATGCCGACCCCGACGTGCGTGGCGACATGACGCGCATCATGGATTGCCTTGTGTGTGAGGGCGAGCCATATTACGAGCATACGCTTGAGGGGCTCGACGATATGCCTGCCCATGCCAAGTCGTCGCTTTTCGGTGTGAGCATTACGATTCCAATCTCCGCACATCGCCTTGCTCTCGGCACGTGGCAGGGCATCTACCTCTGCGAATTCCGCGATTCCGGCGGCAGCCGAAGCATCGTGGCTACCGTGATGGGAGAATAAAAAAACGCAAAAAAACGCCTGCAAATTGATAATTGCGGGCGTTTCTTATGAGATTGCGACTGAATATTAGCACTTTGCGCCTTTTGCGCCCTTCACGCCTCCACCGAGGCTGAAGATGTTCTGGTCAAAGTTGGTCGTTTTCTGTCCTTGTTCGCGTTTGCGCTTCAGGGCCAGCTGCACGAGACGGTCCATCAGTTCGTCAAACTTGATTCCTGTGGCCTCCCACAGATAGAACGACAGAGACCCAGGGATTGTGTTGATTTCGTTGACAAAAACATTGTTGGTGCTGGCATCGACCATAAAGTCAACGCGGCTCACGCCGTGGCACGACAATACGCGGAATGTTTCTTTGGCGAGGAATTGGATGCGCTCCGTGATGTCTTTCGGTAGGTCGGCAGGGATGCGCTTGTCGGAAGCCTGCATGCCTTTCGCGCCCTTTGTTCCTCCTTTATACTTGTCGTCGTAGCTCAGGAACGCGCCGGTTTTGATAGGCTCTTCAAGAATCGACGGCTGGCAGTCGTCGCAGTCGCCGAGCACTGAGCAGTTTATTTCCTTGAGGTTCTCCACCATGTCCTCCACGATGATGCGTGTGGAGTATTGTTGTGCGGTCTCAACGCTGTCGAGCAATTCCTCTCGTGTCTTTGCACAGCTGATTCCCACGCTTGATCCGAGGTTGGCAGGTTTCACGATTACAGGATAGCCGATTCGCTCTTCCACTTTCTTCACCAACTCGTCTTTCTCGCGGTACCATTGCTTGTCGGTAAACCATACGTAGTCGACTACAGGGATGTCGCAGTCCTTGAGAATCATCTTCATTGTCACCTTGTCCATACCGTTGGCCGACGACACTGTGTTGCAGCCGGCGTAAGGCACGCCGATGGTCTCGAGCACGCCCTCAAAGATGCCGTCCTCGCCGTTTGTGCCGTGAAGCACAGGGATGACCACGTCGATGGCTGCATAGACGTTGTGTCCGCCGAAAAGTTTTGTCTTTGCGCGGTAGAGGTTGAAGTCGCCAAACTCAGGACGCATGTAGACTTCTTCGCATTTTTCTACAAGGGCCTTCATGTCGCGGTAGTTCTTTACGTCGAAAAGTGCGTCGCCGGTCACCCAACGGCCCTGCTTCGTGATGTATACTGGTATGACGTTGTATTTGTCGCGGTTCATTGCGTGCATTGCCTGTGAGGCGGAAATCACGGAAATCTCATGTTCAACGGAGCGACCTCCGAAGAATACAGCAACAGTTGTTTTCATTTTCTTTTTGTATTGTTATGGGTTGTTTTATTGATTGCTTATTTGAAGGTGTCGGGCAGGTCGTTCTCGTAGAGCACGGTGTCGCCCATTTGCAGCAGCGAGGCAAGACGTTGCTGAGCCTCGGCAAACGAGTCGACCACAATCAGGTTGTCGTCGTTGAACGTGCCTGATTTCTTTATGCCCGCCACAATGGCGTCGCGGTTGTATTGCCCTACGACGATTGCCACATCCACCGTTTCCGCTATGTGCTCGCCGAACGCCTCGTTGAGAGCCTGCTGGCGGTCGCCGAGCTCAATCATTCCCGGCGTTACCACGATGCGCTTGCCGCGGGTCATTCTGGAAAGCACGTCGAGAGCCATCCGCGATCCGTGAGGGTTGGAGTTGAACGCATCGTCGATGATTGTCACTCCGCCTGGAGTGCGCTTCATGTTGAGGCGGTGCTCCACTTGCTCAATCTGGCTTACGGCATAGCGGATTTTGTCGGTTGGCACACCCAGTTTCATCGCCATGACAACGGCGGCGAGAAGGTTGGAGATGTTGCATTCGCCCACAAGACGCGTTTCGAGCGACATCACGGTGCCGCCTTTTTTGTCTGCCACGTCGAAGCGGGTGCCGTGTTCCGAATATTCAATGTTGCGCGCGGTGTAGTCGGCGTTTGCGGTGGCTTGCACGGCATAGCGCAGGCACGAAGTGTTGTCAACTTCGCGATTGGCCACGTATGGGAAGTCATCGTTGACCACGCAGAAGCCGTCGGCAGGGAGAGCGTCGGCAAGCTCGAACTTTGTGCGTTGCACATTCTCTATCGATTTGAACGATTCCATGTGCTGTTCGCCCACAGCGGTTATTATGCCGTATTGCGGATGCACGATGTCGCAGATTTCCTTGATGTCGCCGCGTTGCTTGGCGCCCATCTCGCAGATGAAAATTTCGGTGTACGGCTTCAGCATCTCGCGGATGGTGCGGGTCACGCCCATCGGAGTGTTGAAGCTGCCTGGAGTCATCACCACGTTGAACTGTTCGCTAAGGATGCGGTTCAGATAATGCTTGGTGCTTGTCTTGCCGTAACTGCCCGTGATGCCGACCACCTTCAGCGACGGCATTTCGCCGATGATGCGGCGCGCGTCGTTGACATAGCTGTTGTTGATTGACTTCTCGACAGGCTGCATCGCTGCGTTGCACAGGGCGAGCACGCCCCACGAAAGCACAGCCATCGCTGTGAGCGCAGCCCCTGCGGCGGTGACGTTGATGCCGGCATCGGCATGTGGTGAGCACGACAGTGCCGCCACAACCAGCGTGGCGACAATCATAGCCGAGAGCAGACGCCACACGCGTTTGGTCATCACCAGTGGCTTTTTATATTTCTTTTTGAGCAGGATTGCTGCCTTGATTGCAAAAACAATGATTGCAATCGGCAGAGTCACCACCTTTGGAAACATCGAGACGAGAAGCAGGAACACCGCAAGGTCGGAGATTCTCGACATCGAAGCATAGTCCTTGCTCATGCGCCACCACTTGAAGTAGCGCTCGTTGCGGTAAGAGTTCTGCTGCATCATCTGCAGGTCGAACTTGTAAACCTGCAACAGGTAGAAAGCGGTTGTTGCCACCATTACGGCGGCGAGGATAGTCACGGTCAATTCCATTACTGTATAGTTTTGTCTTTATCTAAGAAACTGTTGATTACGGCTGCAAACTGATATGGATTCTCGAGGAAGCTGTAATGTCCCACGCCGGGAAACTCCACCAGTCCGGCATCCGGTATTAGCCGTTCCATCTTGTGGGCGTCAGAGATAGGAGTGGCAGTGTCGGCGGTGCCCCATACGAGCAGTGTCGGGCAGCTGATTTTAGGCAAAGCCCATGTCAAATCTTCATTGACCACCTTGCTCAGAATCTGGCGCATACGCACCGATGCGCTTGAATAGTCGCTCGACCCCACGCGTTTGCGGTAACGGTTGAGCATTTCCTCGCCCTTCGTTTTGCCAAGAAGCAGCGGCAGGGCGTGTTTCACCGTCTTGTAGGTGTAAACCTTGATGTAGTATTTCATTGAGTGGCGCGGCTTTATGCCTGCGGCATCGACAAGAATCAGTTTGCGCACCTTGTTGCGTGACGACAACAGGATGCCTACGCGTCCGCCGAACGAATGCCCGAGCAGTATAGGGTTTTCGATGTTCTCTTTTTTCAGGAGCTCCTCTGTCAGGCGGGTGTAATCCTCTATGCCCCAAACTGTTTGCGGCTCAGTGCTTTTGCCGAAGCCGGGGAAGTCTACGTTGTAGACTTTAAAATATGGCACAAGCAGCTTCTCGATGCTTGCCAGCGTTGTACGGTTGCAACCCCATCCGTGCATCAGCACCACAGGAATGCCCTCTCCCTCAACGCTATAGTTGAAGTTGACTCCGTTAAATTCAATTTGTTTTTCCATTTTCGCGAAATATCATTGCAAAGATAGTGCAAGGTGAGCGAAAAACATTCAAACTTGTTTGAAAATGTTTTTCCGAGGCGCAGCCTATTTTATTCAACAGATAGTGCAAATCGAGAGCAGAGCATTCAAACTTGTTTTAACTTTTACGCAAAAAACGCGGTTTTTGTTGATGTTTGCTTAAAAAAGATATAAATTCGCTTGAAAAATTTAAAAAAAACAATTATATTGCGCTCGAAAAATATAAAATGAAAAATTACAATCCAATTATTAATAACCCAAACCTAAAAATTATGAAAAAACTATTATCGAGCGCATTGCTTCTGTTGGCAATCTGTTCATGTAACGAGAATCTTGGACTTGATTTGGAAAATGCGGCTGTGCCGTCAACGAGAGCCTTTGCTGTGGAAACGTTCTCTTTTGATTCAATTACACGTCCGGAAGTGTGGTCTACATATCAGTCGTTGGAGGAAATGCAAAGAGCCTGTCAGGTGCCAGACAGTATATTAGTCATGCTGACGACCGAAGACTTGGTGAAGTTGTGTATGGACTATCCTTTATATGGAATCTATACGGCATACAACAATGAGCAGGACGGTATACGTGTGATTATGGATGGATTCAATGGCTTTGGCGAGTTGAAAAAACGAAAAGATGCGTCAAAGGCGTTGGTTGATTGTTATGAGGCTTTTGATGCAGACAAAATGGTGGCGGTGATGGCTGCAGATGTAGATTTCAATTCGGATTTGAATCCTTTGAAATTAGGGTATCTTGAATTGTTGCTTTCAACTGACGAGATTTCATCAATGCTTGATGCGGAAGACGTTGCCCGATTGGAAAAGGTTCGGATAGAGCAGTTGCGGAAACAAGAGGCGTTGCCGGAATTCTTTGGAGAAAAAATGTTGCGTCGTACAAGACGGTTGGGAACAAAGTTTGCTTTGGAAAACGATGCGTCTACGCGATCAATTGGTTCTGTAATCGTAACTACAAAGTGTGGAAAAGAAGTGCAAGGACAGCTTCAAGAGGAAATGTCGGATTATGAAATGGGATATTGGGATGGCTATTATGACGCAAGTTTTCCGAATGCTGTTAGAGTAGAGACATCGTCTAATATGTATAATTGTCATGGCTATGCTTGGTGTAAGAGTGATGGAGGCATAACATGTTGGATAAATGCGGGTTCTGGCAATTCAAACATTGCGAAATATTGGACAAGAGATTATTATGTGTCAACAACAGAGGCAAATGCTGTTAAGGTGAATTATCCAAAATCAGACCATTCTGCGGTGAATGTGGGCAATGGAATGTATATATCGAAATGGGGTAGTTGCCCTTTGATGAGGCATGCTCCTGATTATGGTCCGTATCCTAATATGAATATTCGAAATTATTATCGACATGATGATATCTATGGGGTGATTGAAAGTGGAAACGGAAGTGGCGAAATAGGGGTTGGCAATGAAACTTCTTATTCGGTCTCTTTTGATAGAAATTTAATTCCTACAGGTAGCAATGTGCAAAAAGAGTGGGTCATAGAAAATGCTAAAGGAGATGATGCTATAGGCAATGAGGCGGATTTTACAGAAGGAGGTGATGGAGTTGCCAGGATATCATTTAATAGAGCAGGCGTATATGATATATATTATAATGTATATCTGAAAAATACAGGACATAAAATTATCAGTTGCTATGTTCAGGCATTGGTGGTTGAATAAACAATAAGCATTATGATACGGATATGTATATTGCTGTTGTCTGCAGTTTTGGCGGCTACGGCGGTGGGGCAGACTGTGACGGGTCGTGTTGTCGACGATGAGAGCGGAGAGGCCTTGCCTTCGGCAAGCGTTTATGCTAAGTCGTTGGCGAAAGGCACATCAACCGATTCTGATGGACGCTTTGAAATGGCAATCCCGGAAGGAAAGACGGTTGATTTGCGGGTAAGCTATGTGGGATATAAAGAGACAACAATACAGATTAAGTCAGGAAGTGCGCCTGTTGAGGTGCGGCTGCAGCGAGGCACGGAGTTGCGCGATGTGCAGGTCTATGGCGCGCGTCATGACTTTGGCGTTAAATCCTCGCAGATGAGCGCACAGGTGCTGACATCGCAGCAGGTGAAGGAGGTGCCGGCATTGTTTGGTGAGATTGATGTGATGAAGTCACTTCAGCGTTTGCCGGGCGTTCAGTCGTCGGGCGACGGCACAGCGGGAATCTTTGTGCGAGGGGGCAATTACGATCAGAATTTGATTACGCTCGATGGCTCGACGCTTTACAATGGAGAGCATCTGAAGGGCTTCGTGTCGGCAGTCAATTCCGAGATGGTCGACAATGTGGTGTTGTATAAGGGGGCCTTCCCTGCTCGTTACGGCTCGCGCCTTTCGAGTGTGATCGACATAGGTGTGCGTGAGGGTGACTTTGAGTCATATCATAGCAGTGCATCCATAGGAATGTTGTCGTCGAAGGTGCAGGCTGAGGGTCCGATATGGAAGGGGCATACGTCGTTCAATGTGGCAGCTCGCGCCTCATATTTCGGAGCCATAGTGCAGCCTTTGCTCAAAAGCGTGTACGACAACAAGAAGGCAATGGAGCCGTATGCCAAGATGAATTTTTATGATGTCAACGCCAAATTGGTGCATCGCTTCTCGGAGAGCGACCGACTGTCGGCTGTGTTCTATTGGGGCAAGGACGTTAGCAATTCTTCTCCTACCGATAGTGAGACTAATTTCGGAAGCAAGAATGGTGAGACTAGAACTAAAAAAAATGAGACAAAAAACAATTGGGGCAACCTGGTGTCGAGTTTGTATTGGACGCATACAGCCGGCGACCGATTCCTTATGAATGTCAACGCGAGTTTTAGTCTGTATGACTATAGACTGTCGCAGAATGTGTCGGGATATTATGAGAGTCGGAAGATGGGACAATTGCAGAGGAAGACAGAAGAGGTGTCGGAAACACGTTATGATTCGAAGGTGAAGGATGCTTCTATCACTGCCGACTTCAGATTTCGCCCTGTTGCTGCCCACGATTTGCGATGGGGTGTCAAAGGCTCGTTGCAGCAGTTGTCGCCGATAATCCATGCCTATAGTTACAACTATGATTATACGCCGACTAAGGAAACGCGTATGGAAACCGACAGAACAATAGGCAAACGGCAGGACTTGCTGACGGCAAGCATTTATGCCGAGGACGATTGGACTGTGGCTCCGTGGTTGATGGCAAATGTAGGGTTGCGCTATTCGTTGTTTTCTGTTGAAAACAAGACATACGGCTCGCTTGAACCCCGCGCTTCGGTGCGCTTCCTGCTTACGCCTGCCATGGCGTTGAAACTGTCGTATGCGCGGATGGCTCAGGGCGTGCATCTGTTGAGCAGCAGCAATATCGTGATGCCGTCAGACATTTGGGTGCCTGTGACTGAAAAAATTCCGCTGATGCGCTCCAACCAGTATGCCGGTGGTGTCAACTATGAAATTATGAAAGGTCTTGAGGTGTCGGTTGAGGGCTACTACAAGACGATGGACAATGTGCTGGAATACAACAACGGAGCGTCGTGGCTCAATTGCACCGGCGATTGGCAGAGTCTTGTCAGCCTCGGCAAGGGACGCTCCTACGGCGTGGAGCTGATGGCTCAACGCTCTGTGGGCAACACTACCGGTTGGGTGAGCTACACATGGGCTAAATCCTTGCGCACATTCGACCGCCCGGGGCAGGAACTGAACGGTGGACGAGAGTTTCTTGCCGGCAACGACAAGCGGCATAATTTCAACATTGTTGTGGTGCAGCGGCTGGGACAGCATTGGAAACTGTCGGCGTCGTGGACTTATCAGAGCGGTCGCCGCGGGATATTGGCAAACACATCAATGTATGGCGGCGTGCTGCAGGAATGGGATCCGAGTTTCAGACCGGAATCCAGCACGCTTAAAGAACAGGAATATATGCAGAATCGTGATGACGCCGCACATTGGGCGGAAATGCCGGGCATGTTTGTCACTTATCGTGAGCGCAACAACTACAAGCTTCCCGACGTGCATCATCTTGATGTCGGCATAACCTATTCGGTGAGTCATCGAGGGTTCGGTGCGAGTGAAGTTAACTTGTCGTTCTATAATTTGTACAACCAACAGAACATCAACAGCGTTTATATTGGAAAGAACGAGAATAAATATGTGCTGAAAGGCATTTGTATGTTCCCGTTTATGCCGTCGTTGACCTACACATTAAAATTCTGACAATATGAAACGGTTAAAATATTTGATTTCAGCGTTGAGCATCGTTGCGGTGGTGCTCACGGGATGTGAGAAAGAGCTTGGCTTTGACGAGGGAGGAGAGAACCTCAATGTGATAGCGATAAGTATGGTGGCGTCGCCCGACACTACGCTGGAGGCGATCGTGGCGCGCACATACCGCACGGGTGTTGTCGGCACGGAAGGAACGGATGTTGAGCAAACGTTTCTGAAGGCTGCCACGCTGCGGTTTGCCACGGTGACATATTCGGTCAACGGCGCCTCTCCAGTGGAGATGGTCTACGATGCCGAGCATTGCCGTTTCCGCAGCGACTATCGTCCGAAGGCTGGCGATGTGATTGCGGTTTCTGCCTCTGAACAGAATTTTCCGTCGGTATCGGCAAATTTCACTATGCCTACGGTTGCCCCTACAGTCGAGATTGTAAGGACTCGGAAATATCGGCAGGACCATCTGCTTGACCAACTTGAAACCGGGTATTTTGACGGTGGACAGGACACAGTGGTCGACATCTCTCTGAGGATGAAGGGGCTGGAGCCGTCGGGCTATTACCGTCTCAACGTGCGCAGCCTCGCGGAGAAGGTTGTCGACGGCAAGACGGTGTATGACACCAATGATTGTTATCATTCCTACGATCCTTTGTTTCAGGATATCCGGCTGTCGAAGCCCCGCAAAGGATGGTATAAGGATTTCAGCAACGTGTTTGCCGGCACGGCTGTCGGTGGCCCAGGATATGAGTGCACGGTGACCACACGTTTGCGCAAAGGCGATGTGGGTAAGCGCATAGTGGAGGTGGAGTTGCAGTCGTTGACCGAGGATTTATACTACTATCTGAAGTCGGTGATGCTCTATCAGGTCTATTTGCAGTTGATTAACGACGCACAGACGGAGGCTGTGCAGATACACAGCAACGTAGACGGCGGATTCGGTATTGCCGGAGGCTTGCTGGGCACAGAGAAGCGTGCGGTCGCATTCTGATGCATGTTTAGGATTTTTGGTTATATAATTGAGAAAGCACTTCCGACGCGATGTCAGGAAGTGCTTTCTTTTTGAGTTATGCTTTAGTCAAAGGCTTAAACAAGTCCTTTGCCGTGGCAGTTCTTGTATTTCTTGCCGCTGCCGCATGGACATGGGTCGTTGCGTCCCACTTTCGGTCCTACTTTGATAGGGTCGGTGTGGTGTGGGCCTTGCGGAGCGCGTGCTGCTTGACGCTGCTCGTCCTGTCCTGGATACTCCTCCTTGTGGGCGGTGTATTTGCGGTAGTCGTCGCGGCGTTCTGGCGCTGCCACCGGTTCTGCCGTAGGCATCGACGGCGACACTGACGTGTTGCTGTAGCGCGGTGCCGGGATGCGTGGGCTGTTGTCGGTTTCTGTTACCTCTTCAGCCTGCGCTGGAGCCTGCTGCTCGCGTGGCGGTTGGCTTTGTGCCTGCACAGGGATTTGACCGCGTGTCAGCGAAGCCACGGCTTTTGCATTCATGTTGTCGAGCATTGCGTCAAACATCTTGAACGACTCGATTTTGTAGATTACCAGCGGGTCTTTTTGCTCGTAGCTTGCATTCTGAACCGACTGGCGCAACTGGTCGAGTTCGCGCAGGTGCTCCTTCCATGCCTCGTCGATGCTCATCAGCAAGATTGACTTCTGCCAAGCCTTGGCGATGTTTTTGCAGCCTTCGTTGTACGACTCCTCAAGGTCGACAGTAATTCCAAACACACGCTTGCCGTCGGTGATAGGCACGCGCACAAGACCCTTGCCTCCGTGGTTTTCCACGATGTCGGAAATCACCGGCATGGCAGCCTCTGCCATCTTCTCTGTGCGCTGGTTGAATGTGGTGATTGCCTGGCGGTAGATGGCGTCAACCTGCTTGTCTGTGCCCATCTTCTTATATTCATCTTCAGTGAATGAAGGCTCGAAACCGAATGTGGTAAGCACATCCATGCGCAGATCCTCGTAGTCGCTTTGCGATCCGTAGCGCTTCACGATGTTGCCGGCAGTCTCGTAGAGCATATTCATGATGTCGATGCCGATACGCTCACCCATCAATGCATGGTGGCGGCGGGAGTAGATCACCTTGCGCTGTGCGTTCATCACGTCGTCATATTCAAGCAGGCGTTTACGGATGCCGAAGTTGTTTTCTTCCACGCGTTTCTGTGCGTTCTCGATTGAACGGGTCACCATGCCGGCCTCGATAGGCTCGCCCTCTTTAAGTCCGAGACGGTCGAGCATCTTGACAACCTTGTCGGTTGCAAACAGACGCATCACGGTGTCTTCAAACGACACGAAGAACACTGAAGAACCCGGGTCGCCCTGACGTCCGGCGCGTCCGCGCAGCTGGCGGTCGACGCGGCGTGACTCGTGGCGCTCCGTACCGATGATTGCCAGACCTCCGGCGGCTTTTACTTCAGGAGTCAGTTTGATGTCCGTACCACGACCCGCCATATTGGTTGCGATTGTCACCACGGCTTTCTGTCCGGCGCGTGCCACGATTTCAGCCTCTTTCTGGTGCAACTTGGCGTTGAGCACGTTGTGAGGGATGCGGCGCAGCTGGAGCATGCGGCTCAGCAACTCGGAGATTTCCACAGATGTTGTTCCGACCAGCACAGGGCGTCCAGCTTCTACCATCTTCTGGATTTCGTCGATTACGGCGTTGTATTTCTCTTTCTTTGTCTTGTATACGCGGTCGTTCATGTCGATGCGTGCCACCGGACGGTTGGTCGGGATGGTCACGACGTCGAGTTTGTAGATGTCCCAGAACTCGCCTGCCTCAGTCTCTGCGGTACCAGTCATACCGGCAAGCTTGTGATACATGCGGAAGTAGTTCTGCAGGGTGATTGTTGCGAAGGTCTGTGTCGCGGCTTCCACTTTCACGCCCTCTTTCGCCTCGATGGCTTGGTGCAGACCGTCGCTGTAGCGGCGGCCTTCCATGATACGTCCTGTCTGCTCGTCGACAATTTTGATTTTTCCGTCGTCGATGACGTATTCGATGTCGCGGTCAAAGAGGGTATAGGCCTTGAGCAGCTGGTTGACAGTGTGCACGCGTTCAGCCTTGATGGCATAGTTCTGTGCATACTGTGATTTCTTCTCGGCCTTCTCCTCGTCGGAGATGTTCTCGTTCTCCAGTTCTGCCAACTGTGTTGTGATGTCGGGCAGGATGAAGAAAGTCGGGTCGTCGGTCTTGCCGGTGAGCACGTCGATACCTTTGTCGGTCAGCTCGATGCTGCGGTTCTTCTCGTCGATTACGAAGTAGAGCGGATCGGTGACGATAGGCATCTGCTTGTTGTTGTCCTGCATGTAGAAAGCCTCGGTCTCGAGCAGGAGAGGCTTGATGCCGTCCTGGCTCAGGTATTTGATGAGCGGACCGTATTTAGGCAGACCCTTGAAGGCGCGGAAGAGCAGCAGTGCGCCTTCCTTGCGCTCATCCTTGTTGTCGGATGCGATTTTCTTCTTTGCATCGGTGAGCAGCGATGTCACAAGGCGGCGTTGCGCGTTGACCACTGTCTCTACGTTCGGCTTGAACTGGTCAAACATCTGGTCGTCGCCTTTGGCAACCGGACCGGAGATGATGAGCGGCGTGCGGGCGTCGTCGATAAGCACTGAGTCGACCTCATCGACGATGGCGAAGTTGTGTGGACGCTGCACGAGGTCGGCAGGCGATGTTGCCATGTTGTCGCGAAGGTAGTCGAAACCGAACTCGTTGTTTGTACCGAATGTGATGTCGGCGTTGTATGCGCGGCGGCGTTCCGGGGAGTTGGGCTCTGTCTTGTCGATGCAGTCAACAGAAAGACCGTGGAACATGTAGAGCGGACCCATCCACTCGGAGTCACGTTTGGCGAGGTAGTCGTTGACGGTGACCATGTGCACGCCGTTTCCTGTCAAGGCGTTGAGGAATACGGGCAGCGTTGCCACAAGTGTCTTTCCCTCACCGGTTGCCATCTCGGCGATTTTGCCTTGATGAAGCACGATGCCGCCGATAAGCTGTACGTCGTAGTGGATCATGTCCCAAGTCACTTCGTTTCCGCCTGCCATCCAGTGGTTGTGGTAGATGGCTTTGCCGTCGTTGATTTCAATGAAGTCTTTGCCTTGGGCGGCGAGCTCGCGGTCGAAATCGGACGCGGTCACTTCGATTGATTCATTTTGAGCGAAGCGGCGTGCGGTGTCGCGCACGATGGCAAATACCTCAGGAAGATATTTGTTAAGCTCGTCTTCGAGCACTTCAAGGATGTCTTTCTCGATTTTGTCGATTTTCTCCCAGTACGGCTCGCGGTTTTCATACTCCACATTCTCGATTTCAGCCTTGATGTCGGCAATCTCTTTGCGTTTGTCGGCAACGCTGTCTTTGAGTGCTGCGCGGATTTTGGTGATGCGGTCGCGCAACTCGTCGTTGCTCAAATTCTCCAACGTGGGGTAAATCTTGTTGATTTCAGCCACGATTGGTTGAATCTCGCGCAGGTCGCGCTGCGACTTGTTTCCAAAAATTTTTTTCAGGAAATCATTGAGTCCCATAATGTATTTTAGTTTTTTGTTTATAATCGTGTTGTTGTGCCTCGGGAAATCCATTGTCGCGCCTGAGGCACACGGCGCTGTAGTGCCGCTTAGTCTTTAAGCGACAACGGCATCATGCGCGCGCCGTTGGGCGAGCGTATTCTGAGGATGCGTGCCACGGTGGGCGCCAGCAGCGCCGCATCGATTGGCGATGTGATTTTCTGAGGCTTTACGCCCGGCGCAATGATGAATGCCGGCGCGCAGACAGCGTTGATGTTGACTTGTTTCAGCTGTTGCTGGTTGTTGTAGTCGTCGCGCACTTTCCATCCTGGCGCGATTTGCAGAAACACGTCGGCTGTTTCCTGCGACGTGATTGACTTGTGCAGCCGCAGCAGTGTCTCGCTGACAGGATTGTCGAGCACCTCGTCGACGGAGTATGCCTCGTCTACGCCAGCCATGCGGCGCAAGAATGCACCCGACACTTTGCGCAGTTCCTCGACTGAAACGTTTTTCTCTTTTGCAAGTTTCTCGTTGAGATAGATTTTCTCGTTGAAGTATCCGTTCACCCAGCTTCCGTTGCCGTAGAGCGCCATCAGGTACATGTTGAGCAGCGACACAGCCTTTTTCGACGAGAATTCGCCTGTCGGGATGTTGAACCGAGGGTCGGTGGCATACATGTCGTCGAAATAGCCTGTCGGCGTCACGAAGATGCAGGCGTTATCGCCAACGTTTTTCTCAATGGCGGCAAACAGACGCTCAAGCTGATGGTCGAGACGCAGATATTTGTCCTGCAGCTCGATGCGGCTGTCGTTGTCCGACGCATATCCGTAGGGTGCTGCGGTGTATGCGATGTTGAGCATGTCGACCGTGGCGCGTTTGCCCAGAGCCATGTCGTTCAGGCAATTGATGGCCACCGAGGTTATTTCCTCGTTGACGAGAGCCGAACTCTTGAATTTCTCTACGCCGTCGCCGTCCTTGAACGTGTATTTGAAAGGATAGAATGTGCGGTGGAGAGGAATGTCGGGATATTTGTTGATGTCCATGCTCGGACGCCAGGTCAGCGTGTCGAGGCGTGAGCGCAGAGGCATCAGCATGTTGCGGGTTGAGATGGTTGTAGGGTAGTCTTTGTAGAATGTAGACGAAGCCCATTTACCTGTTTTGTCGCTTATCCAGAAAGCGCCGTTGGCAGCGTGTCCTGCCATCAGAATGGCTTGTTGTGCGTCGGGGGCAATGGCGTATACGTCGCCGATGCCGTTGTTGTCCATACGCAGCTCGTCGCTGATGGTCGACACCTTTATCGCCATTGGCGAGAGAGTCTCGTCGGTGGCGTTGCCAATAAATTTAGGGTCGTTGAGAATCAGCGTTACGCGGCGCGCCTCTTCGTTGTAGACTGTGGCGCCGGTGATGCCGTTGACGTTGGGATAAGTGCCGGTGTAGATTACGGCTGTCGACGTCGTCTTGTCGAGCTGTGCCATGTCAAACACCACGTTGTCCAGATGCGCGCCTTCAGCCATGAGGCGTTTGAAGCCTCCGTTGCCAAACTGCGACTGGAGCAGGTCGAGATAGTCGCCGCGAAGTTGGTCGATTGATATGCCCACAATGAGCGTAGGACGCCCCGACGACACCTGCGACAAGGCAGACATCGCCACGAGCGAGAATATCATTGAGGATATCAGTCGGTTTACTTGCTTCTTTTTTCGCATCTCTTATAGTTTACGATATAGCCTGCTGAACGCGCTAACGTGCAAAGCATCAGCGGGAAAAACGCTGCGTTTGCCGTTTGTGGCAAAGCCCGCCACGCGACAAGCAATATCAAAACAAGCGCAAAGTTAAGAAAATGATATGAATATACCCACTTTTTTGCTGATTTTATCCAAATTGTAATTGCCGGGAACAGGCAGAACGGGTTCAGCCAAAAGCCGAGCCAGTTGGGCGAGGTGGCTTCGTGTTCGGAGATGAAGATAAGGAAGAAAACGAGGCATCCGGTAAGTCCGGTCAGCGTGAACCACACTGTGTCGAGCCAGCGCATCTGCTTGTGTCGCACTACGCCGAAGACTGTGGCACCGGCGATGAGCGCGAATGCCAGCCAGCATATAAACAGGGGCGACAGCAGAAACGGTGTGGGCGGCAGAACGGCGTTCTCGCTGCCTTCCACGAGCGTGCTTGTGCTTTCAACGATGCCCACGCGTTGTCCGGAGGCGGTTTTATAGGTAGCGCCTGCCATCTCCTTCATCAGGATTATTGGGGCAAACATCTGCTGGCGGACGGAAATAGGGCGGTCGATGCCTTGTCCGAGGGCAAGGTCGATGCCGAATTGATACCACGGATAATTGCGGTCGTAGTGCGTCATGATGTCGCGGTAGGTGGCGTCGGGGTGTTCCGACGGCGGATAGGAGAGTCCTCCTACGGCTTGCTCGATGAGGTCGCGCGGCCGTGTGGCACAGTTGTTAAGCACGTAGTTGTAGCGATATTCGCGGTTTTCGGGCAGGCAAAGCCGTTCAAGTTCGTTGAATAGCCATAATGCCTGTTGTTCAGACAGCCGCAGACGTTGTTCCACGACCTTAGAGCCTCTACCGGCATATTCTGGTGTGAAATATTCCGTGGGGTATCCTCCTACGGCATAGTCGGTCTCGCCTTTGACAAAGCGGTAGATGAAATGAGGCTGGTTGAACGAGAACAATCCGAAGTTGTACACGCGGTCCATCATCGCGCCGTCGGTGATGCGGATGGCAGTGTGTCCGTACAGTTCAAACACCTCCTGTCCGGGAAAGCACGTCAGCAGGCTCACGTCGAGACGTTGCGCCTGTGCCGCCACGGGCATAGCGATGCAGATGATTATTAGAGCCAATAACTTTTTCATGGTGCAAAGATAGTGCAAGCCGAGAGGAAAGAAAAGAGCTTGCTCAATTTTCTTTTCCGAGGCGCCGCCTATCTTATTCAAAGATAGTGCAAGGCAAGAGGAAAGAAACAAACTTGTTTGATTTTGCTCTTCCGAACCGCCGCCTATCTTATTCAAAGATAGTGCAAGGAGAGAGGAAAGAAAAGAGTCCGGTGCAATACCGAACTCTTTCTCAAATCGGATAGTTAATAACCTGTCCAACTTTTTGGGGTCACTTCAGTGGAATGTCCCCGCTTTATGCTATGAAAGATGATTCATCACCAATAAGTAAACTCATTTATGTCGGTATATGTCGTACCGTTGATGATGACTTTGTCAGGGTCTCCGCTTGAATCCGTTGTGCCTTTGAGGAAGACATTCTTGTTGAACGCAGAGCCGTCGGAATACCGGCAGTTGATAAATTCAATGATTGAATGCTGCTTCATGCATGACACAGCATAGTCGTAGTCATATATGTCGTTGCCTTCGCCGTCATTTCTGTTAGGAGCTGTCGGAAGCCAACGGTCGTCGGTGGCTGTGGAGTGGCGTCCAAATTCGCAGTCCTTGAACACGCTGCTGCCATAGCAGCTGGCGTATGGATACCATAAATCACCGTAGTTGAATGTGCAATTCTCGAAATAACCGTCGCTCCATCCCGACATCCATCCGCGGAATGTCGTGTTCCGGGCAATAAGTTTTCCGTTTCCAGGTTGATTTGTGCAGTATTGGAATTTAGGACCGAAATTGCAGTTCTCAAGAATGATGGTTGTGCCTGGATCCATGGCAAATACACCATAAGCCGCTCTCATGGGAAAGTTAGTGTTTCTGACAGTAAGCGTTTTTCCGCCGTTCAGATAAATTCCGCCCCATACGTATGAGACATCATCAATAAGATTGATGATGCCGAGTTTCACATTGTCGAGCACCACATTGTCGCTGTTGATTTTGAGATAGTATCCATCGCTGGTGCCGGCGCTGTCGTCGCGGGCAAGCGTGACGTCTTTGAACGTCACGTTGTCGTTGGGTATCTGGTAGCCGTTCTTTATCTTCAGCACCGAGTTGGTTCCGCCAGTGATGACCACACCTTCGGCAATGTTGGCTGGCAGTGCGAGCTGCACATTGTCGGCGAGCTGCACATGGCGGTTGTGGTGAGATGCTGCGTCGGCAAGCTCTTCGTCGGTGGCGATGCCGAGTGTGCCGATAAATGCAGGCTCAATCACAACGTTGAAGTCGACGCTGTTGGTGAGCAACGATCCGTAGATGTTGGTGCGGTAGTTGCGCTGCAGCGGAACGCTCGTGAACGTGCGCTTCATCGGTGTTGTGCCGTTGGTGTAGTCGAGAGTGACGTCGGCTATGGTCTTGTAGTCGGGCACCAGCACGTAGTTCATCGACAGGTAGTTGTAGGCGGAGCCGGCAGGAAACGCTTCGGAAGCGTCGGGAATGTCGGCATAGGAGAAAGTCACGTCGGTGGCGTTGCCTACGACGCTGCCCGACGCAAGGTTGATTGCCGAATAGGCTTGCGTTGCAACTTGAGTCTTTGTCACGGTGTAGCCCGATGCCGCAGCGGCGGCAAGGTCGTCTGTGCCGATGTTGAGCTGTGCGTACGGACGGTAGAGTTTTACGGTTCGCTGAAGGTTGCCATTCACGTCGATCTCCGCTTTTGCGAAAAACGCGTCGTCGGCTTCGTTGCTGCACACTGTGGGTGCGAGTGTTGCCACTTGTGTCGTTTCGTTGAATTTCGATTGTGCGTCAACCTCATCTGCGGCAGCCCAGAAGATTACATCATACTTCTTGCCGCTTGCCAGCTGGAGCTGCACGTTTTTTGACAATCCGGTCATTTCTACGGTTTCAGCAGCCTTGCCGTCAAACATTGCCAGGGGCTGCTGTTCTCCTTGTGGATACACGGCATATTTCAGAGACTTGATTTTCGAGGCTTCGCCGAATGCGCGTGTGCCTAATTCTTCTGGTAACTGGACTGTTAGCGATACAAGGTTTTCACCTTCACTCTCGGTGGTGAGCTTAACTTCATCGCTGCACGATAAAAGCAACAAGGGTGTCGCAGCGATGGCAATTAAGGTCTTAAAATTCCCATTCATAATGTATTAGTTTTTAAATTTGTTTGGTATGTTTATATTACAAAGATACAAACATTATATTCTAAATCAAAAAAAATCAGAAAAAAAATTTCATGGAATTGCAAAAAAAATGAAAGAGCCGGGGAACGGATGCTCAGCATAGTCGTCCCCCGGCTCGGTATTATGAGAAAAAAGTGCTATTGACGCTTTCCAGAAACAGCCGCCGTTAATATACGCTGAGCAACTCCATGTCGAAGATTAGTGTGGAGCCGCCGGGAATGCCGGGCTGCGACAGTTTGCCGTAAGCCATTTCCGCTGGGATATACACTTCCCATCGGTCTCCTACGTGCATCTGTTGCATCGCGATGCTCCAACCAGTGATTAGGTCGCTGAGCCGTGCTGCGAGAGGAGAGCCGCCGCGGCTGCTGTCGAATGTGCGCCCGTTGATTGTGCGTCCGGTGTAGTGTGCGGTGACAACGCTGCGTGCCGACGGCTTGCGTCCGTCTTTGTCGCCCGATGCGATGATTTTATAGTAGATGCCTTTGGGCAGCGGTTTCACTCCTGCCTCTTGCGCTTTGTCGGCAAGCCATTGCCGGTTTTTCTCGATGTATTCTTTTTTTGCCATTGTCGGTGTTGGTTATTTGAAAATGTGACGTATTGTTTCCAGCGGTTCGTAGAAAATCATGCGCGGACCTGAAAAGCGCATCACCTCGCGCATCTGTTGGCGCATCGACGGCTTGTAGCAGTGTACTGTGCATCGGCGGCACGACGTTTTGCGCTCTCCGAACGGGCAATGTTCCAGCCGCGACTCGGCATAGGCGAGCAACTGACGGCAGTTGTCGCAAAGCTCGCTGTTGCCTTCTTTCTTGCGGCAGTATAGGCGCACCATCACGCTGACCACGCGTTTCTCTTTTTCGATTCTTGACATATAATTGACGGTAGGGTGGAAATAAAAAAAGAGTCGCTTGAAAAAGCGACTCCTGCTGTGGGTGTTGACGGATTCGAACCGCCGACCCTCTGCTTGTAAGGCAGATGCTCTGAACCAGCTGAGCTAAACACCCTTGCTTCTCAAAAGCGATGCAAAGGTATGACGAAATTTTTTATCCTCCAAATTTTTCGCAAAGATTTTTTTCAGCAAAAGCTTGCCCTATGCCGTATCTGTTGGATAATCAGAATGATAATAAATGAAAAATTTTATGTCGTTATGATGCTTGCAGATTGGTGGAAATATAGTAATTTTGCAGAGTTATTGAAAATATCAATCTTAAAAACAAACATAAATGTCTCTCTCATCACTGACAGCCATATCTCCAATCGACGGCCGTTACCGCGGCAAGGTGGAGATTCTGGAAAATTACTATTCTGAATACGCGTTGATCCGCTATCGCGTAAAAGTTGAAATCGAATATTTTATCGCCCTCTGCAAACTTCCGTTGCCGCAACTTGCGGGCGTTGACCACGCACTCTTCGGAGAGCTGCGCGACATCTACGCCAAATTCTCGGTCGACGACGCGCAGCGCGTGAAGGATATCGAAAGCGTAACCAACCACGACGTGAAAGCGGTGGAATATTTCATAAAGGAGCAGTTCGACCGTCTTGGCTTGGCTCAATATAAGGAGTTCATCCATTTCGGACTCACGTCGCAGGACATCAACAACACTTCGGTGCCGATGCTCATCCGCGACTCTCTCCACGAGGCTTACCTGCCTCTGCTCGATGAGATGGTTGGCTTGCTCAACCAGTATGCCGAGGAGTGGAAAGACATTCCAATGCTTGCCAAAACCCATGGACAGCCTGCGTCGCCGACACGCTTGGGCAAGGAAATCCGCGTGTTTGCCTACCGCTTGGAGAAGCAGATAGAGCTGTTGAAGCAGGTGCCGGTGAGCGGCAAGTTTGGTGGCGCTACGGGCAATTTCAACGCCCACCGCGTGGCTTTCCCCGACCGCGACTGGCGTGCGTTTGCCAAGAAATTTCTCAATGAGAGTCTCGGTATCGAGCGTGAGGAGTGGACAACTCAGATTTCAAACTACGACAACCTGGCTGCTCTCTTCGATGCCATGGCGCGCATCAACACGATAATGATCGACCTTGACCGTGACATGTGGCAATATATCTCGATGGAGTATTTCAAACAGAAAATCAAAGCCGGAGAGGTGGGTTCTTCAGCCATGCCTCACAAGGTGAATCCAATCGACTTCGAGAACTCGGAGGGCAACCTCGGTCTGGCCAACGCAATTCTTAACCACCTGGCTGGCAAATTGCCGGTTTCGCGCCTGCAGCGCGACTTGACCGACTCCACTGTGCTGCGCAATGTCGGTGTGCCGTTGGCTCACATGATGATAGCGCTTCACAGCACCCTCAAGGGCTTGCACAAGCTGCTGCTCAATGAAGCAGCCATCAGCCGCGACCTCGACAATATGTGGAATGTGGTTGCCGAGGCAATCCAGACCATCCTTCGCCGCGAAGGATATGAGAAGCCTTACGAAACGCTGAAGGCTCTCACCCGAACCAACAGCAAGGTGGACGCCGAAAGCATCGCCAGCTTCATCGACACGCTCAAAGTGAGCGATGCCGTGAAAGAAGAGCTTAAAGCGATTACTCCTCACAACTACACTGGGTTCTAAAGCATTGAAACAGTTGTAGGAAAGCACATAATTAAAAAGAATGTTAAAATTCAGTTTCTGACAAAGCCTTTTTTAATTATGTGCTTTTCCATTTGAAAAAAATGCAGTTACTTTGTCGATGGGATTATAAATTGCAAAATTGATTTAAATCTACAAGTTTTTAAGAATTAAGATTACAAATTAATAGCAAAGATAAAAAAGACGCCGCGAGGCAGTATTTGTATATAAAAAACAATTGAATTTACTATGGAAGAGAACAAAAAGCCGAAAAGAAGACGCATCGGCGAGTCTCAGGAGATGAATGGCGAGTCAGGACACTTTGAGAAGGTTACTTACAATCCGAAAGCTTCGTTTGTGCCTACTGATTCAGCACAGGGTGCGCCTGTGGAAGGTGGAAGCGACGCAGCGCCACGTCAGGACTATCGCAGACCGAACTACAACAATCAGAACAGCTACAACAGTTATGGCAACAACCGCCAGGGTGGTTACAACAACAACCGTCAAGGCGGCTACAACAATTATAACAACCGCCAGGGTGGCTACAACAACCGCCAGGGTGGTTACAACAACAACCGTCAGGGCGGCTACAACAACAACCGCCAGGGTGGATACAACAATGCCCAGGGCGGATATGCCGACCAGCAGCACGACGGCGGATACAACAATTATGACAACCCGCAGGGCGGCTACAACAACCGCCAGGGTGGCTACAACAACAACCGCCAGGGCGGCTACAACAACAACCGTCAGGGCGGCTACAACAATAACCGCCAGGGCGGCTACAACAACAACCGCCAGGGTGGCTACAACAACAACCGCCAGGGTGGCTACAACAACAATCGTCAGGGCGGCTACAACAACAACCGCCAGGGAGGTTACAATAACAACAACCGTCAGGGAGGCTACAACAACAATCGTCCGGGTGCAAGTTTCAACCGCCAGGGCGGACAGCGTTTCACTCCACGTCCAAAACAGATTGTCTACGACGTGCCTGAAGTGGATCCGAACGAGGAAGTACGCTTGAACAAGTTTATGGCGAATGCCGGAATCTGCTCGCGTCGTGAGGCTGACGAGCTGATACAGCAAGGGCTTGTAAAGGTGAACGGAAATGTTGTTACCGAACTCGGCTCAAAAATCAAGCGCGACGATGTGGTTGAATACAACGACAAGGTGGTTACGCTTGAAAACAAATGCTACATTCTGCTCAACAAGCCTAAAGACTGTGTCACTACAAGCGACGATCCAGACGGACGTCTCACGGTGATGGACATCGTCAAGAACGCTTGCAAGGAGCGCATCTATCCTGTAGGACGCCTTGACCGCAACACTACTGGCGTGCTTCTGCTCACAAACGATGGCGACTTGGCTTCGAAGCTGACTCACCCGAAATATGTGAAGAAAAAAATCTATCAAGTGTGGACCGACAAGGACATTGCTGAAGACGATATGCAGCAGCTTGCCGACGGCATCGAACTTGAGGACGGACCAATCCACGCAGATGCAATCAGTTATGTCAACGACCACGACAAGAACCAGGCGGGAATCGAAATCCACAGCGGACGCAACCGTATCGTGCGCCGTATGTTTGAGTCGCTCGGATATCGCGTGACTAAACTTGACCGTGTGTATTTCGCTGGCTTGACAAAGAAGAATCTGCCACGCGGACGCTGGCGTTACCTTACTCAGGAAGAAGTGAACTTCTTGAAACAAGGATCTTTTGAATAGAATTTTAAATCATACAAAATGAAACGTACAAAAATTTCAGAAATATGGGCGCCTGAGTTGATTGGCACAGACGTTTGTGTGAAAGGCTGGGTGCGCACGCGCCGCGGCAACAAGCATGTGCAGTTTGTGGCTCTCAACGACGGCTCTACAATAAAGAACCTTCAGATTGTCTTCGATATGGAGAAATTCTCCGATGAGGATCTGAAACCCATCACAACTGGTGCGAGCATCCACGTAGAAGGCAAACTCGTGGAGTCGCAGGGCAAGGGTCAGACTGCCGAGGTGCAGGCGGAAACGCTTGAAATCTACGGCACTGCCGATCCTGAGACTTATCCTTTGCAGAAAAAAGGACACACTCTCGAATTCCTGCGCGAGAAGGCTCATCTGCGTCCGCGCACAAACACTTTCGGCGCGGTGCTCCGCATACGCCACACGTTGGCTTATGCAATCCACAAATTCTTCAACGACCGTGGTTTCTTCTATCTCAACACGCCGCTCATCACATCGAGCGACTGCGAGGGTGCCGGCGCGATGTTTCAAGTGACAACGCTTGACCTCAACGACATCCCTAAGAACGAAGAGGGCAAGGTGGACTATTCTCAGGATTTCTTCGGAAAGCCTGCCAGCCTTACTGTTTCCGGACAGCTTGAGGGCGAGCTTGGAGCAACGGCTCTCGGCGCAATCTATACGTTCGGACCTACGTTCCGCGCCGAGAATTCCAACACTCCGCGCCACTTGTCGGAGTTCTGGATGATTGAGCCTGAGGTTGCGTTCAACGACATCAACGACAATATGGAGTTGGCAGAGGATTTCATCAAATATTGCGTAAGCTATGCTCTCGAGCATGCTGCCGATGATATTGAATTCCTTGCAAAAATGTATGATGAGGACCTTGTTGAACGACTCAAATCGGTTGTAAACACAGAATTTGTGCGACTCACTTATACTGAGGGCGTGAAAATCCTTGAGGAGTCGGGACATAAGTTCGAATTCCCTGTTTATTGGGGTGCCGACCTTCAGAGTGAGCATGAGCGTTTCCTTGTTGAGGAACACTTCAAGCGCCCTGTAATCCTTACCGACTATCCGAAGGAAATCAAGGCTTTCTATATGAAGCAGAACGAAGACGGCAAGACTGTGCGTGCCATGGACGTGCTGTTCCCGAAAATCGGTGAGATTATAGGTGGCTCTGAGCGTGAGGAAAGCTACGAGAAGCTGAGCCAACGCATCGAGGAACTCAACATCCCGATGAAGGATATGTGGTGGTATCTTGACACTCGCCGTTTCGGCACTGTGCCTCACTCTGGTTTCGGACTCGGCTTCGAGCGCCTTGTGCTGTTCGTGACTGGTATGACCAATATCCGCGACGTCATTGCGTTCCCACGCACTCCGGGTAACTGCGAGTTCTAATCGCAAGACATGACAAAATAATTTAGGACTGGTTTGAGGCTGAATGGCTGAAAATCAGTCCTGTTTTTTTATAAAACAGACTGAATACTATGAGAAAAAGTGAATTCTTACAAGATTTCAAAGCCTTCGCGATGCGGGGCAACGTGATTGACATGGCTGTCGGTGTGATTATCGGCGGCGCTTTCGGTAAAATTATCTCTTCTGTTGTCGCCGACGTGATTATGCCTCCTCTCGGACTGCTTGTCGGAGGAGTGAATTTCACAGACCTTAAGCTTGAGTTGAAACCTGCGGAGATGGTCGACGGCGTGATTCAGGATGCTGTGACGCTGAACTATGGAAATTTCTTGCAGACGGCGTTCGACTTTATTATCATTGCCTTGTCGATTTTCTTGTTTGTCAAACTTATCGGCAAACTGATGCGCAAAAAGGAGGAGGAGCCTGCCGCACCTCCGGCTCCAAGCAAGGAAGAGCAGCTGCTCACTGAAATCCGCGATTTGCTGAAGAAGCAGAGCGAGAAATAGGTTATTTAAGTTTTTCTTTCAGAAAACGTCCGGTGTAGCTGTCCGGGCATGCCGCGATGTCCTCGGGTGTGCCCGCACACACGATGTGTCCGCCGCCGTTGCCTCCCTCAGGACCCATGTCTATCACGTGGTCGGCACACTTCACCACATCGAGATTGTGCTCGATGATTATGATTGTGTGTCCCTTCTCAATAAGACGGTTGAACGATGCCATCAGAGTGTTGATGTCGTGGAAATGCAGGCCCGTGGTAGGCTCGTCGAAGATGAACATCGACGGGCGCTGCTTCTCCTGACTGAGGAAATAAGCTAACTTTATGCGTTGGTTCTCACCGCCCGACAGTGTCGACGACGATTGTCCCATCTTGACGTAGCCCAATCCCACCTGCTGCAGCGGCAACAGGCGTTTCACGATGCGTGTCTCCGTAGTGCCCTTCGACTCGCTGAAAAACTCGATGGCCTGGTTGATGGTCATGTTGAGAATGTCGTAGATGTTTTTGCCGCGGTATTCGATGGCAAGAACCTCCGGCTTGTATCGCTTGCCGTGGCACGACTCGCATTGCAGCGTGATGTCGGCCATAAACTGCATCTCGATGGTGATTGTGCCTTCGCCCTTGCATTCCTCGCAGCGTCCGCCCTCGGCGTTGTAGGAGAAATATCCGGCGTCGAAGCCCATTTGTTTCGCGCCCTGCTGCTCGGCAAACAGCCCGCGGATTTCGTCGAAAGCCTTAAGATAGGTCGCCGCATTGCTGCGCGAAGATTTCCCGATGGGGTTCTGGTCTACAAATTCCACGCTGTTGATGAGCGACAGGTCGCCGCGCAGATCGGTGTATGACCCTGTGTTCTCGCAAGCCTCGCCGAAGTGGCGCAGCAGCGCGTTGTAGAGGATGTCGCGCACGAGAGTCGACTTTCCAGAGCCGCTCACGCCGGTCACCACGGTCATCACCTGCAGCGGGAAGCGCACGTCGATGCCCTTGATGTTGTTTTGCGCCGCACCGATAATCTCGATGTAGTTGTGAGTGCGCCGGCGCAGCTTGGGCAGAGGTATTTGCATCTCGCCGGTTAGATATTTTGCCGTCAGGCTGTCGGTGGCTTTGTCGAGCTTGTCGACAGGTCCTTGATACACCACATTGCCGCCTCCGCGTCCAGCCAAAGGTCCGATATCGATAATCCAGTCGGCGGCACGCATGATTTCCTCGTCGTGCTCCACAACGACCACCGTGTTTCCCAGCTGCTGCAGGCGGCGCAACACGCGGATAAGCCGTTCGGTGTCGCGTGAGTGCAGTCCGATGCTCGGTTCGTCGAGGATGTAGAGCGATCCTACAAGGCTGCTTCCCAATGAAGTGGCGAGGTTGATGCGCTGGCTTTCGCCGCCCGACAATGACGACGACAGGCGGTCGAGCGTCAGATATTCCAGTCCCACATCGCAAAGATATCCTATGCGGGTGCGAATCTCTGTGAGCAAGCGTTTGGCGATGCGTGCGTCGGAGTCGTCAAGGCTCAAGGTGTCAAACCATTGGCGCACGTCGCTTACCGGCATCCGCACGATGTCGGCTATCGTTTTGCCGGCAATTTTCACGTATAGAGCCTCGTGCCGCAGACGGCTTCCGTGGCATTCGGGGCACGCTGTCTTTCCGCGGTAGCGCGCCATCATCACTCGGTATTGTATCTTGTATTGGTTGTCTTTCACCATATCGAAGAAGCTGTCGATGCCGTAGATTCCCGGCGCACCGTGCCACAGCAGCGCGCGCTCCTCGTCGGATAGTTGGTAGTACGGGCGATGCACGTGGAAACCGCGTTTGGCGGCGGCGATGATAAACGCACGCTTCCATTCGCTCATTTTCTCTCCACGCCAGCACACGACGGCGTCGTCGTAGACCGACAGCGCCTTGTTGGGGATAACAAGGTTCTCGTCAATGCCGAGCACACGTCCGAATCCCTCGCAGGTGGGGCATGCGCCGTAAGGGTTGTTGAAGTTGAACAGTTGGTCGGTTGGCTCGATAAACTCGATGCCGTCCTCCTCGAATCGTTTTGAGAAAGCCGCGGCCGCGATGCCGTCGGGCGTCCATGCGAGCAGACTGCATTGCCCGTCGCCTTCGTAGAACGCCGTTTCCACAGAGTCGGTAAGGCGGCTTATGGTGTCGGCGTCGGAAGAGACGGTCAGACGGTCGATTAGCAGGTTGCAGTTCGTGTCGCAGTCTTTGGCATCGTCAATCTGTAGAAATTCGCCGTTGCGCTCAATGCGTGAGAAGCCTTCCTTTTTGTAGATGTCGAGCTGCTCCTCGATGGTTCGTCCAGATGGCAGGACGATGGGTGCGACGATGGCGATGCGTGTGCCGTCGGCATAGTTTTTCATGCATTCAACAACATCATCCACCGTGTTTTTCTTCACCAAGTTGCCCGACACGGGCGAGAACGTCTTGCCGATACGAGCAAACAGCAGCCGCAGATAGTCGTAGATTTCCGATGCTGTTCCCACCGTGCTTCGCGGGTTGCGCGTCGACACTTTCTGCTCGATGGCGATGGCAGGCGGCAATCCTTTAATGAAGTCGCATTCAGGCTTCTGCATACGGCCGAGAAACTGCCGGGCATACGATGACATGCTCTCCACGTAACGCCGTTGTCCTTCGGCATAAAGCGTGTCGAACGCCAACGACGATTTGCCGGAGCCGGAAAGTCCGGTGATAACGATGAATTTGCCGCGAGGAATCTCCAAATCTATGTTTTTCAGATTGTTGACCCTTGCGCCTTTTATGATGATATTGTTGTTCGCCATACGTTAATTTTTCAATTTGTCGAAGTCTATTCCCGAAGGCGACTGGAACGCTCTCAAGCCGAACTTGCCGAGCGAGGCGTAAGCCGTCTCTACAATTTCCGCCTTGAAGTGCTCAAAATCGACCCATTGCGTGCATGAAGTGAAGCAGTAAAGCTCCACGGGCAGTCCGCAAGCCGAAACCGGTTGTTGGCGCACCATCAAGTGTGGACGCGGGTTGGTGAGCGGATTTGAGCGCATGCGGTGCTCCATATAGAATCGGAAAAAGAATAGGTTTGTCACGTCGGTGCCGTATGTCGGGCAGTCGGGAATCATTGCCGCCAAGCGTTCAGCCTCGTCGGCAGAGCACTTGTGCACCGAAGTTATGTCGATATAGACAAGTTCGCGCATCCGGCGTCCGCCTTCGTCCCACATGTTGCGGAAGTTCTGAAACGACTCTGTAATCAGCGCATGTGTGGGGATGGTTGTGACCGAATTGTCCCAATTCTGCACTTTCACGAAATTGAGAGTCACGGCGGTTACCAGACCGTTGGCACCGCGCTTTTCGAGAATCATCCAGTCGCCCGGCCGCAGGATGTCGTAGTAGTTGATTTGTATGCCTGCCACAAGTCCCATTATCGAGTCCTTGAACACCAGCATGAGCACGGCTGCCGAGGCACCGAGTCCGGCAAGGATGGTGCTTGGCTCACGGTTGAGCAATATGCTGACAGCAAGGATTATGCCCACGCATACCACAAGAATCTTGAATGTCTGGTATATACCCGTCAGCGGACGTTTTCTCAGCAGCTCGGATTCAGAGCTGATAATCTGGAACGAAGAGATGAACGCGCATACCAGCCGTGTGGATATTGCGACGATGAGCAGCAGAAACGCTTTGTCGATGACGGTGACGGTCATCGGATGGTCGCTGAACAGCATTGGCACGAACACATAGGCGAGCAGTGCAGGAAGAAGGTAAGCCGCAAGGTTGAGCACGCGGCTGTTGAACAGATGGTCGTCCCATGTTGCATCGGTCTTTTCCGTGAACCGTTTGACAAGAGGAAATACTATCTTCTTGAGCAGAAAGTATGCCAGCAGACAGATTGCGGCTATGATGCCTATGCCAAGCAGTCTGTCGGCGGAGGATAGGTTGGCAGGGTGGTCGGAAAAACCGACGATGTCATAGAAAGACAACATGGCTTGTTATTTCTTTTTTTCTTCCGGAGCGAACTCGTTTTTGAAGTCGATTGCCACGCGCGGGCGAAGCAATGCGCGGACAACGAGAACCACGCCGGCAATGATGAACGGAAGGCTTAGAAGCTGTCCCATGTTGAGGAGCATTCCCACTTCGAAACTTTCCTGTGGGTTCTTGACAAACTCGATGAGGAAGCGGCATAAGAAAAGAACTACGAAAAACACTCCGGTAATCAGTCCGCGGCGTTCCTCTGAGTTGCGCTTCCAGTACATCCACATCAGCAGTCCGAACAGTGCGAAGTAGCAAAGAGCCTCATAAATCTGCGTAGGGTGGCAAGCCACCTTGTAACCGTATTCGGCACACATGTTCTGCCATTCCAGAGAGTCGACAAAATAGAATCCCCACGGAAGCGTGGTGACATGTCCGAAAATCTCGGAGTTGAAAAGGTTGCCCAGACGGATAAGTCCGCCGACGAGAGCCACAGGCACCACAAGACGGTCGAGAGTCCACAGCGGTGAGCGCTTGGTGACGAAATAGGAGTAGAGGCAGATTCCGATAAGGATGCCTATAGCCCCGCCGTGGCTTGCAAGTCCGCCTTCCCAGACTTTGAGTATCTCGGAAGGGTGCTGCGAGTAGTAGTCCCACGCGTAGAAGAACACGTGTCCGAGGCGTGCGCCCACGATGGTGCAGATCACCACAATCACGAAAATCGAATCCACCCAGCTGCTGCGCTCTCCCTCGTGCTTGAACATTTTCGACAGAATCCAAGCGCCGAGGATAAAGCCGATGGCAAACATCAGTCCGTACCAGCGGATGGTGATTGGCGATGAAATCAAGTCGGGGTTGCAGTCCCACGTTATAAAGTTAAGAATTTGTGCAGTCATATCGTTGAATTTTTACTGTTCAGAAATCAGGCCGTAAAGTTACGCAATTCTGCGCTAACAGCCAACATTATTTTCTTTTGAGCAGGCGTGGGAAGAGACGCCGGAAGCGTGTCAGCGGCACCGAAAGGCTTCCTCCGGCAATCACCAGGGTCACAGCCACGATTATGAGCACCAGTCCGACGCTTTGCCGTGCCGACATTGTCTCTCCGAAAATCATGATGCCGAAGAATATTGCGGTGACTGGCTCCAGCGCGCCGAGAATTGCGGTTGGGGTGGAGCCGATGCTCTGGATTGCGGCGGTGGTGCACAGGAAGGATATCGCCGTGGGAAATACGGCAAGACCCAGCACGTTGCCCCACATATACCAGTGCGACGGCATCGTTATCTGTCCAATCCACAGCAGCCTGATTATGAACACAGAGAGCCCGAACACGAGAACGTAGAGCGTGATTTTCAGTGTAGGCTCGTCCTTGATGGCTTTCACGCGGTTTACGCCAACGAGATAGATGGCATAGGAGAGCGACGAGAAAAACACGATGATTGAGCCCACAAGGCTTATTGTCGACCCGTCCTCGTTTTTGTAGAGCAGGGCGATGCCGAGCAGTGCCGAGAGCATGCACACTACGGTTGCCGCCCTGAGCCGCTCATGAAACATTACAGCCATTATCAGAGCCACCAGAATGGGGTATATGAACAGCAGCGTGGAGGCGATGCTCGCTCCCATGTAGCCGTAGCTGAGAAACAACGTGAGCGACGACAGCGCTATCATCACGCCGAAAAACAGCAGCGGAGCCACCTCGCAACGCTTTATCGCCAGGCTGCGTCCACGGGCCTTGAGCATTATCGCAAGGAGGGGAATGGCGAAAAGATAGCGGAAAAACAGCACGGAGTCGGAGTCCATGCCGTCGTCGTATAGTGGCAGTGCGAACAGTGGGTTCATGCCGTATGTGGCTGCCGCCACTGCTCCGAGAAAATAGCCTTTAGCTTTGCCTGTCATGTCGAATGTTTTTATGTATGATGAGTTAATGTTGTGCCATGCGGCGTAGTATGGGTTTCTGCCATTTTTTTTACTGTTAAAATAAGTGGATACTACATATCCTCAATTGAGGTGCAAAGATAGCAATTCGCATAAAAAAATGAAAATTTAGGTGAAAAAGCGGGACCAAATGTGTTGCCCATTGCAAAGATTTCGTAACTTTGCAATGAAAGAACGGCAACAATGAAGCAGACGAACCAACATACAGTCTTATTCCAGCGGTACTTCCGGCAAGCGGACACCGCGGCGTTGTCGTCGACGATATAAGCCAGTCAGCACGATTTGTGTGGATTGGCTATTTTTTTATTCGGACATTAACTTATTCAATAAGACGAAGATATATATGGAAAACGAAAGTCTTGTATCGATTTCCGACTTCTCAAAGCAGGAGATGCTGGATTTGCTCGAGGATATGAAATATTTTGAGGCAAACCCGAACCGGAAACTTCTTGAGGGCAAAGTCGTGGCGACTCTGTTTTTTGAGCCGTCGACACGCACCCGCCTGAGTTTTGAAACCGCAGTGAACCGTCTTGGCGGACGGGTGATTGGATTCTCCGATGCGGCAACGTCGAGTTCGTCGAAGGGCGAGACGCTAAAGGACACAATCATGATGGTCAACAACTATGTTGACCTGATAATAATGCGCCACTATCTTGAGGGCGCGGCGCGCTATGCGTCGGAGGTGTCGCGTGTGCCGGTCATCAATGCCGGTGACGGTGCCAATCAGCATCCGTCGCAGACAATGCTCGACCTTTACTCTATTTATAAGACTCAGGGCACGCTGCGCGACTTGACAATCACCATGGTGGGCGACTTGAAATATGGCCGCACGGTGCATTCTCTGCTGATGGCAATGTCGTATTTCAACCCTACGTTCAATTTCGTGGCGTGCAACGAGCTGCAAATGCCACAGGAATACAAGGACTTCTGCAATGAGCACGGCATCCGTTACCGCGAGACTCACGAGTTCTCGCCGGACGTGATCAATGAGAGCGACATCATTTATATGACGCGCGTGCAGCGCGAGCGTTTCTCCGACCTTGAGGAATATGAGCGTGTGAAGAATCTATACAATCTCCACAATTCGATGCTCGACGACAGCAAGCCAACGGTGCGCATCCTGCATCCGCTGCCACGTGTAGGCGAGATTTCGCAGGATGTCGACGACAATCCGAAAGCCTACTATTTCCAGCAGGCGCAGAACGGACTCTATGCCCGTCAGGCAATCATTTGCAAAGTTTTAGGTATTAACGTAAAGGAACTCAGAGAAAATGAACGATAACAGCAAACTCGCCGTCGCCGCTTTGCAGAATGGCACGGTGATTGACCATATTCCGTCCCACCTCGTTTTCAAGGTGGTGCGTCTGCTTGATTTGGAAAATGTGGAGGGAAGCGTCACAATCGGATATAACCTCGACAGCAAGAAACTCGGCAAAAAAGGCATCTTGAAAGTGTCGGGTGTGACTTTTCCTGAAGAGACGCTCAACCGTCTGGCTTTGGTTGCGCCAAACGTCAACGTGAACATCATCGAGGACTACAAAGTGGTGAAAAAGTTCAAGGTGACGCTTGCCGACGACATTGTCGACATCGTGCGTTGCACCAATCCCAAGTGTATCACCAACAACGAGCCGATGCGCACGTATTTCAACGTCATCGACAAGGACAATGTGACGCTGAAATGCCGCTACTGCGAGCGGATGATTGAAAAGGAGGATATAGAACTGAAGTAAGGGCTAATGGCAAAGAAAGTGTGGCGTCCGGGCACGATGATTTATCCGCTTCCGGCTATTCTTGTGGGGTGTGGCAACGCCCCGGAAAATTATAACCTGATAACCGTGGCGTGGGTTGGCACGATATGTTCCGACCCTGCCATGTGCTATGTGTCGGTGCGCAAGGAGCGTCACAGTTACGCATTGCTGAAGGAAAACATGGAGTTTACGCTCAATCTCACAAACCGCGACATGGCGCGTGCCGCAGACTGGTGTGGAGTGAGGTCGGGCAGGGACTACGACAAGTTTGCGGAAACGGGGCTCACTCCGCGCCGCGGCATGATGGTGCAGGCTCCATATATTGAGGAGGCGCCGCTGTCTATCGAGTGCCGCGTGAAGGAGATAATCCCGTTGGGCAGCCACGACATGTTTATATCTGAAGTGCTTTGCACGCTTGCCGACGAGCGTTTCATCAATCCGGAAACCGGAGCGTTCGATATGCAGGCAGCCGACCTTATCGCCTATGCCCACGGCAACTATTACGGACTTGGCGACAAGATAGGCAAGTTTGGCTGGTCGGTGCAGAAAAAGAAATAATTATAAAACTTATTATATAAGAACAATATGAAAAGAGACGATTTGATTTTCGACATCATCGAGCGCGAACATCAGCGCCAGAAGAAAGGCATAGAGTTGATTGCCTCTGAAAACTTTGTCAGCGACCAGGTGATGCGCGCCATGGGGTCGTGCCTCACAAACAAGTATGCCGAAGGCTATCCCGGCCACCGCTACTATGGCGGATGTCAGGTGGTCGATGAGGCGGAAACGCTTGCCATCGAGCGCGTGAAGGAAATCTTCGGCGCCGAGTATGCCAACGTGCAGCCGCATTCTGGCGCACAGGCAAATATGGCTGTGTTTATGGCAACGATGAAACCAGGCGACAAATTCCTCGGATTGAACTTGTCGCACGGCGGTCACCTCAGCCATGGTTCACCTGTGAATTTCTCAGGCTTGGTTTTCCATGCCCTTGAATATGGTGTGAAGGAAGACACCGGTTTGGTCGACTACGACATGATGGAGGAAGTGGCTCTCCGCGAGCGTCCGAAACTGATTATCGGAGGCGCGAGCGCATATTCACGCGAGTGGGACTATGCACGTATGCGTAAGATTGCCGATGAAATAGGCGCGTTGTTGATGATTGACATGGCTCACCCTGCCGGACTTATCGCTGCCGGACTGCTCGACAATCCGTTGAAATATGCGCATATCGTGACATCGACTACCCACAAGACTCTCCGCGGTCCGCGCGGCGGCTTGATTCTGCTCGGCAAGGATTTCGAGAATCCATGGGGCAAAACAACACCTAAAGGTGTTGTGAAGAAGATGTCGGCAATTCTCGACTCTGCGGTGTTCCCTGGTGTTCAGGGCGGTCCGCTTGAGCATGTGATTGCTGCCAAGGCTGTGGCTTTCGGAGAGGCTTTGCAGCCGGAATACAAAGATTATCAGAAGCAGGTGAAGAAGAATGCCAAGGCTATGGCGGAGGCTATGATTGCAAAGGGCTACAAGATTGTGAGCGGCGGCACAGACAACCACTGCATCCTTGTGGATTTGCGCACCCGTTTCCCGGAACTCACCGGCAAGGTGGCAGAGAAGGTGCTCGTTGACGCCGACATCACTGCCAACAAGAATATGGTGCCGTTCGACAGCCGCTCTCCGTTCCAAACGTCGGGTGTGCGTCTCGGCACGGCTGCCATCACTACACGTGGCGTGAAGGAAGACCTCATGGGCGACATTGTCGAGATGATTGACACGGTGCTCAGCCACAACGAGGATGAGGCGGTTATCCGCTCTGTGCGCGATAAGGTTAACGCCATGATGGCAGACTATCCGATGTTTGCATATTAATCAGTATATATAGGTATAATAAAAGCAATCCCGGAGACGATGGTTTCCGGGATTGCTTTTATTATTTGTGCTTGGTTGGAGGTCAGTGGACAGGAACAATTGTCAGCTCTATGCCCATCTCCTCGATGGCGTGTGCCGTTGACGGAGAGATGTGCGAGTCGGTGATGATGTGGTCCACGTCTTTTGTGTCGACGATCTTGCTGAAGCCGCGGCGTCCGAATTTGGATGAGTCGGCGAGCACGATGGTCTTCTGCGCGGTTTGTATCATAACGCGGTTGAGGCTTGCCTCCATCATGTCGGTTGTTGTGATGCCGAAGTCGAGGTCGATGCCGTCGACACCGATAAACAACTTGCTGCAGGAGAAGTCGCTCAATGCCGACTCTGCATATTTGCCGACCACCGACAAACTGCTGTGGCGGAGGATTCCGCCAAGCTCGATGATGTCGATGTTGTGGTCGTTGGCAAGGATGCGCGCCACTTCGAGCGATGCCGTTATCACGGTCAGCTTGTCGGACGTGTGGATGTTGCGCGCCAACGCGTGTACAGTGGTGCCGGAAGCAATGAGGATGGAGTCGCGCGGAGTGATCAGCTGCGCTGCCGCTGCGCCGATGAGCCGTTTCTCCTCCACATACAGCCGCTCCTTCTCGCTTACATTTTTGTTTTCGCTGTAAGGGTCTATGAGGATTGCTTTACCGTGGTTGCGGTAGAGTTTCTTTTTTTTCTCAAGTTCCGTCAAGTCTTTTCGTATCGTAACTGATGAGACGTTGAGTTGCTCAGACAAGTCGGTGACAAGCAACGAGTCCTGCTGCATGAGCAGGTCGAGGATAAGTGATTGCCTTTCGTCTTTAGTCATGTGAATTATTATATGTTATGATTTGATTTCAAAGTTTTTGATTCGCTCTGCAAAATAACGAAAAAATAACAGTTTTGCAAAATATTTTTAGTGAAAGACCCCAAAATATGTTGCATAACATACAAATTTCCTTGCTAAATTTCAAAATGAAATAAAAATCGATTTTAAATAAAAAAAACAACCGAAAAAGTTTCGTATCTCAATTATTGTTTATACATTTGTGGCGTAATGAAAGATGATGGCTTTCATCGCACTAAAACGAAACCGAACGAGAAACTTTTACTCTTAAAATTAAAAAATGGAAAAGCTTACGCTAAACACTTGTTATTCAAGCAATTATGCTGATTCTACAGGGGGGGTATTTCTTCCAACTGTTTTTTGAGTCTGTGGTTTTTATGGACGGTGTTGCCTGTGGCAATGCTGTGTTTTCGGCAGTTGAAACAAATCTATCTTCAGAACAAAATAATAATAGGAATATAGGCTCCGGCTGGCAGTAGGACGTAACTGCCGGCCGGTTCTCTTTTTGTGTGACGTCAGCAAAGGGAGATGCTTGAAAAAATAGAAAGGATAAAAACCTAATTTTTTATTAATTAACAAAATATTATTTATGAAATCAAACTTCACTTGCATCAAAAAGATGCCAGTATATTTACTGTCTGCCTCTTTTTGCCTGGGTATGTTCTCTTGTCAGGACGATGTGAGAACTGATGGATACTCCACAAAGGACGTTCCTGAACTTCATGCTCTTTCTGCCGAGCAGAAGGAGGTGATCGACTACACTCCCAAAAACATCGTCATCGCTCACCGCGGAACAGAGTTCTGGGCTCCGGAAGAGAGTGAGGCTGCTATGCGCTGGGCTCGTAACATCGGTGCTGACTACATCGAGTGCGACCTTCAGAAAACAAAAGACGGTGTGATCCTTGCGCTTCACGATGAAAGCCTTCTCCGCACAACCGACGTTGAGGTTGTCTATCCAAGCCGCCAGAACGACTACGTGAGCGCGTTTACTTATGATGAGTTGCTGAAACTCGACATCGGTTCTTGGTTCAACGAAGCCAACCCAGAGCAGGCACGCAGCTCGTTTGTAGGTCTTGACATTCTTACTCTCGACGACGTGCTTATGATTGCCGAGGGCTACCGCATCAAGCGCGACGCCAATGGCAAGCGTATCGTGAACCGTGACGAGAAAGGAAACTATGTCAGCACTCAGTATGAGCCAGACCCATACGACAACGGCAACCGTCCGGGTGTCTATATCGAGACAAAGGCTCCTTACTTGTTTGCAGGCATGGAGAAAGCATTGTGCGCATGCTTGAAGAAACACGGCTGGTATGATGAGGACGCCAGCAAAATGAAAAAGATCGCTTATAAAGACGGTGTTCCTGGAAATGTGGATATCGCCAACACAAAGGCCCGTATCATCCTTCAGACATTCAGCCTCGGCGGTCTTATCAATATGAACAAGGAATTCAAACGCAAGATTCCTACATTGTTCTTGATGTATGATATGACAAACTCAACTCCTGCGTCTTACGCTGAGAAGATCAACTTCGCAATCGACAACGGTGCTACTGCAATGGGCCCGAACATCGACTATATCAAGGGCTATCCTACAAGCTTGTATCCATGGCAGGGCGATATGATCCGCCGCACAGGAATGGACATCCACGCTTGGACATTCAACACTCAGGAGCAATTCCTGAAGTATACAGGTCCGTGGTGCGACCCGAAGAAGGAAGGTGGAGCAGACAAGAACTATGTTGACGGTGCGTTTACCAACCACGCCGACCTCGCTATCAATTTCTACCGCGAGACTCTTGAGGGCTATCTTGCAAAGGGTCTGAACTATTTCCGCTCGAATGCAAAATGCGGTCTGCCAGACAACTTGCACAAAAACACTCCGGTGAAGACTGCACAGCAAGTGCTCGACGAACTTCATTATGCGAAATAAACCTAACCACGAACAAGAAATATATAATTGAAATAACAGTATGAAAAAATATATCTTAGCTTTGGGTGTTTGCTGTATGGCTGGCGCGATGCCATTGTTTGCCCAGGAAAGCAATTCTGAACTGACCGAAGCACAACGCGAGTTGCAAGGCTACATGGATGAGGGTCTTGTGAAATTCAAGTCGGACAACGACAAGTTCTCATTCCGTGTCGGCGGTCGCGTCGCTATCGACGGTGCTCATTATATCGACGATTACACAGACCGCGGTTCGGGCGCGAAATTCTCTGCCGCACGCATCCGCATCATAAGCAAAATCGGATCGAAGGTGGATATGAAGCTTGACGTTGATTTCGCTTCGAAAAACTGGTTGAAAGACGCATATCTGCGTTGGCACACAAACAAGAATGGTTTCCTCCGTGTGGGTAACTTCGCTGAGCCGTTCTCGGCTGAGAATATCCAGAGCACGATGGACTATCCGTTCATCAACAAGTCGGCTACTGTAGCTGCTCTCGGTACAGGCCGTGCAATCGGTGTCAGCTATCGCTACTATCACAAATACTTCTGGGCTGAGGGTGGTGTGTTCTCACAGAAATTCTCAAACCCGACAGAAGTTGTCAAAGGCGGTGATATGGGCTATGCATTGTCAGCCCGCCTGCTCGGACGAGTGAGCGGTGACGACTGGGCATTCCATGCCGGTGGTTCTGTAAACTACGGACGTCCTGACGCAAACGGTTTCACAAACGGTTCTGACGATTACAACCGCACTGTGACTTTGTCTTCAAATCTTGAGTCTTGCGTTGACAACACCAAATTCCTCAATGCAACAATCAACAACGTGAAGACCGGTCTGAAATTCGGTGCCGAAGTGATGGCAAGCTATAAGAAGGTGTATGTGAAGGGCGAGTGGTTGCACGCTGACTATGTGCGTGAGCGCGACTGGGACTACAACTTCACCGCATCGCTCGGAACGCTGCTTTCAACAATGTTCCCAACGCTGTCGGCTTACCAGGGTCTTATGGGTGTTGACCAGAACGCCAAATTCTATGGCTATACAGTTGAGGCTGGCTTCATGATTCTTGGCAAGAACTATCGCTACAACAGTGTTGAAGCTTTGATGAACCGTCCGAAAGGCAAATCGCTTGAGGTTGTAGCACGCTTCAACCACACCGATCTTAACGACATCATGGCAGGCCACATGTTCTATGGCGGCAAGTTCTATTCAAGCACGCTCCACCAGTCATTCGGCGTGGCTGACCAGTCGGTGATCGGCGGTAAGGCAGACACGTTCACTTTGGGCGTAAACTATTACGTTACTGATAATATCGTAGCTCGCTTGAACTATTCTTATCAGAAACTCAACCAAGAGTATACAAAGGAATTCATGCTCGACAAGAACCTGCACTCAATCCAGGCTCGCGTGGCGTTTGAGTTCTAAGCATACAAATATAATTATAGATGAAAGAATGTATTTAGTCATTGCGCAGTGATTGCGCTCTGCTAAAGATTAACTCCGAAAGTCTTCCCGCTTTCGGAGTTTTTTTTGCTCCTGTGCTATAAAAATATGTTTTATAACATAAAAACGAAAGTTTTTGCTTTCGTGGCGAAATTTTTTTTGCTTTTTTCAAGAAAAAGTTTCGGAAAAAGTTTCGTGAATAAAAAAATGTATATAATTTTGCTGTGAAATGAAACATAAACGGTTTTGACATAGAAACCAGAGATTTTATTTTGATACTTCGTTAGTTTAAAGAGACATGGTAAATAAAGAAAACGAATATGACGTAATAGTCATAGGAGGAGGAGCAACAGGAGCCGGCACGGCGCGCGACTGCGCGTTGCGTGGCTTGCGCGTTTTGCTGCTGGAGCGTTTCGATTTCGCTTCGGGAGCCACAGGCCGCAACCACGGACTGCTTCACAGCGGCGCCCGCTATGCGGTGACCGACAAGGAGTCGGCTTCGGAGTGCATCAAGGAAAACATGATTCTGCGCAAGGTGGCAAGCCACTGCGTGGAGGAGAACGACGGCTTGTTCATCACCCTGCCGGAAGACGACCTGGCATATCAAGCAACGTTTGTTAAGTCGTGTCAAGAGGCTGGCATCAACGCCGAAATCATCGATCCGGAGTTGGCTAAGCGCATGGAGCCGTCGGTCAATCCTACGATTGTCGGAGCGGTGAAAGTGCCTGATGGCTCTGTCGATCCGTTCCGCCTCACTCTCGCCAACATTATCGACGCAAAAGCCCATGGGGCGAAAATCCTTGTGTATCACGAGGTGCTTTCGCTTGTCAAGGAGCAGAACCGCGTGATTGGCGTTGAGGTTTTCGACCATAAGACTAAGGAGAAAAGCAAATATTTCGCACCGTTGACCATCAACGCCGGTGGTATCTGGGGCCACAACATCGCCGCTATGGCAGGCTGCCGTGTAGGTATGTTCCCAGCCAAAGGCTCGTTGCTGATTTTCGGACACCGTGTTAACAATATAGTGCTCAATCGTTGCCGCAAGCCGGCCAACGCCGATATCCTCGTGCCGGGCGACACAATCTGTCTTATCGGTACGACATCAAGCCGTGTGGGATTCGACGAGGTCGACGACATGTGCGTCACTCCCGATGAGGTCGACTTGCTGCTCACCGAGGGCGAGAAACTCGCGCCGGCGTTGGCGTCGACACGCATCCTCCGCGCTTATGCGGGTGTGCGTCCGTTGGTTGCCAGCGACGACGATCCTTCGGGACGAAACATCAGCCGCGGCATCGTGCTTCTCGACCATGAGACACGCGACGGTGTGCCTGGTTTCGCCACAATCACCGGTGGAAAGCTGATGACCTACCGCTTGATGGCGGAATGGGCTGCCGACCTGGCCTGCAAGAAACTCGGCGTGGACAAAAAGTGTGTCACAGCCGAAACTCCGCTTCCGGGTTCGCGCGCTCCGAAAAACGTGCCGTCGGGCAAGACTTTCGATATGAGTGTCGGTCAGAAATCAGCATATCATCGTCATGGCGAGCTCGCCGACAAAATCGCTGCAAGCACAGAGTACGACAACAGTCTTGTGTGTGAATGCGAGGATGTTTCGGTGGGAGAGGTCAACTACGCGTTGAACGAGCTTCATGTGACAAATATGATCGACCTGCGCCGCCGCACCCGTGTGGGTATGGGAACGTGCCAGGGTGAGCTTTGTGCCTGCCGTGCAGCTGGACTTCTCGGCGAGGCGCACAACTGCGCCAAAAAAGCTAAGGGCGACCTTGCTTCGTTCCTCAATGAACGCTGGAAAGGTGTTTATCCTGTGGCTTGGGGCGATGCTTTGAGAGAAAATGAGTTCACACAGTGGCTTTACGGCGGTGTGTGCGACATGAAACTTAACAACGAGGAGGTAGAAAAATGAAATTCGATACAGTAATTATCGGCGGCGGACTCAGCGGACTCGCCTGTGGCATCCGCCTGCAGAAGAAGGGCGTCAAGTGCGCCATTATCTCTGCCGGACAGAGCGCATTGCATTTCTCTTCCGGCTCGTTCGAGCTGCTCAACCGTCTGCCTGACGGTACAGCTGTGGAAAATCCAGTGGAGGCGGCTGCGAAACTCGACGCCTCTCATCCATATAAGAAAATCGGAGATTTCGCCAAATATGCATCCGAGGCAAAACAACTGCTTGCCGACAGCGGTGTGGAAGTGGAAGGCGAGGCAACGGAAAATGCGTTGCATCTAACTCCGATGGGCACATTGAAACCGGCTTGGCTGACATTGTCGGAGTTCAACCGTTTCAAGGGTGCTGAAGAATTCAAGGGCAAGAAGGTGCGTGTTGCCAACATCGCAGGTTTCTTGGATTTCAATATGAAATTCGTGACCGACGCGTTGGAGGACATGGGTGCCGAGTGCTGTCAGGAGCTCATTCATATCGAAGAGGTCGACCGTCTGCGCAAAAGCCCTACAGAAATGCGCGCCACTAACATTGCGCGTGTTCTTGACAAAGAGAACATACATAATCAGTTATTGACCATACTTAAAAATTACTCTATTGGGGTTGATGCGGTGGTATTGCCGGCCGCAGTGGGACTCGCTTCTCAGAAACTTGTGAAAGCGTTACGAAAAGCAGAGCCGTCTGTAATCTTAGTGCCGACAATGCCACCTTCGGTGTCAGGGATTCGCACACAGCAGCAGCTTCGCCGCGAGTTTGAGCGTCTTGGAGGCGTGTTCATGCTTGGCGACAGTGTGGTGCGTGCCGACGTCGAAGGAGGAAAGGTCAAGGCTGTGTATACAATAAATCATGCAGAAAACGGCATAAAAGCCGACAATTATATACTGACCACCGGCAGTTTCTTCAGCAACGGCTTGGTGGCTCATTCAAACGAAATTGTGGAGCCGGTGTTCGGACTCGATGTCGATTTTGCGGCAGACCGTGCCGAATGGTGCGACCCACAGTTCTTCAACAAGCAGGGTTATCAGACATTCGGAGTTGCCACCGATGCCAATTTCAATGTGAAGAAAGAAGGCAAAGTGCTTGAGAATCTCTATGCCGCAGGTTCGGTGCTCAGCGGATTCAATGCTCTCTATGAGGGTTGCGGTGCCGGAGTGGCGCTTTTGACCGCATTGTATGTCGCAGACAATTTGAAATAAACGAAAGGAAACAATGGAAAACTTACAAGATAAAAACATTTCCGCCAACAATTTCGAGCAGTGCATAAAGTGCACAGTCTGCACGGTATACTGCCCGGTGGTTCCGGTGAATCCGAACTATCCAGGTCCGAAGCAGGCAGGACCCGACGGCGAGCGTCTCCGCTTGAAGAGAGGCGAATTTTTTGACGAGGCGTTGAAATATTGCCTTAACTGCAAGCGTTGCGAGGTGGCTTGTCCGTCGAATGTGAAAATCGGCGACATCATCCAGTCGGCGCGCATAAAATACAGCAAACACCGCCCGTCGCTCCGCGACAAACTGCTCGCAAACACCGATTTTATGGGCACATTCGCCACAATGGTCGCTCCTGTGACCAATTTCGCGCTCGGCTTGAAGCCGGTGAAGATGGTGATGGACAGTGTGCTTAAAATCGACGGACACCGCACGTTCCCGAAATATTCTGGACAGAAATTCGAAACGTGGTTCCAGCGCAACGCCGAAGCGCGTCAGGATGCGTTTAAGAAGCATATCAGCTTCTTCCATGGTTGCTATGTCAACTACAACTATCCGCAACTCGGCAAGGATTTCGTGGCTGTAGCCAACGCTCTCGGCTATGGTGTGCATCTCCTTGATGAGGAGAAGTGCTGTGGTGTGGCTTTGATTTCCAACGGATTGATCAATCAGGCGAAGAAGCAGGCCGCGCTCAACGTGTCGTCGATACGCAAGTCGGTCAACGAAGACAATCGCCCGGTTGTGGGAGTTTCGTCGACATGCGTGTTCACTATGCGCGATGAATATCCTCACTTGCTCGGTGTGGACAATTCCGACGTGCGCGACCAGATCAATCTTGCAACCCGCTTTGTGCATATGTTGATTGAAAACGGAGCGAAATTGAAGTTTCGCAATGATTTCCATTTGAAAGCCGCTTACCACACACCGTGCCACATGGAGAAGCTCGGATGGTCGTATTATTCAATCGACCTGCTCCGCAAGATTCCGGGTATGGAGCTGACGGTTCTTCCGTCGCAATGCTGCGGCATCGCCGGAACATACGGTTTCAAGAAGGAAAATTATGAAACCTCGCAAGGCATCGGTTCGTCGCTTTTTGCAGAGATTGAAAAGGCGAAAGTCGATGTTGTGGCAACCGATTGCGAAACCTGCAAGTGGCAGATCGAGATGTCGACACCTACGAAGGTGGAGCATCCGATATCCATACTTGCACGCGCTCTCGACCTTGAGGCAACGGAAAAATTGAACAAGTAAGTAGGAGTGTTTGAGGGGATACGTCGGTGTTTTCCTCAAAGCTCTTGAGCATAATTTTTATGGTTTGTTTAGGATTGTAATTGGTTGATTTTAAACCGTTTCTTCGTGACATAGTAATTTTTTTGGAAAAATTCTCCTAAATTTCGTGGTGAAATCCGAAAAATATTACTATGTTTGCGAACGAAAAACAGGAGTTTTCCTAACGAAACCGAAAGAAAAAGATTAAGAAATTAACTTATAATAAAAACTACACAAAAATCTATTTCAATCATGTCAGGTTTTTTAACACCCCCTCCCTTTAAGCCCGAGATGGCAAAGGAGAAGATAGATTCAACTTATAAGAACTATCGTTGGCAGGTATTTTTAGGTATCTTTATCGGCTATGCCGGTTTCTACATTGTCCGTAAGAACTTCTCAATGGCTATCCCGGCGTTGGCGCCGTTTGGCTTTGAAAAAGGCGAGCTTGGTATCGTTCTTTCGATGAACGCCATTGCATACGGATTCTCAAAATTCTTGATGGCATCAATCAGCGACCGCAGCGACGCCCGCAAGTTCCTCCCGTTGGGACTTGTCTGCGCAGCGTTGTCAATGTTGTTCATGATTGTACCTATTCAATGGATCGGCGCAGAAAACAAAGGCCTGGCGATTACATTGATGGCAGTGCTCAACTTCCTCGTAGGTTGGTTTAACGGTATGGGTTGGCCTCCGTGCGGACGCGTGATGACCCACTGGTTCTCGATCAAGGAACGCGGCACATGGATGTCGTTCTGGAACTGCGCCCACAATGTGGGTGGAGCCTTGGTAGGCCCGATGGCTGTTTACGGCGCAATGTGGTTCGGTTCATGGTTCTATGGCGCACAGGAACAGTACTACTTCCTTATCGGTACTTACGCATTCCCTGCAGCAACAGCTATTCTTATCGCCATTCTCGCATACTTGATGATTCGCGACACCCCACAATCGTGCGGTCTTCCTTCAATTGAGAAGTGGAGCGGTTGCGCCGGCAAGAACTACGATGCCAAGAAGTCGGAAGAAGTGCTTTCAACTGCACAGATTTTCCGCACAGTGCTCAGCAACAAGCTGCTTTGGTACATCGCAATCGCAAATGCATTTGTATACATGGTTCGTTACGGATGTCTTGACTGGGCTCCTACAATCCTTACAGAAAGAGGTATCAACCTTAAAGATGCAGGTTGGGCATATTTCGCATACGAGATGGCAGCCATCCCAGGCACAATCATCTGCGGCTGGTTGAGCGACAAGGTGTTCCACGGACGCCGCGCGTTGCCGACAATCATCTTCATGGCGTTGATTATCGTTGCAATCATTGTCTATATGGAAAACCTCGACAACTTGAACGTGGTTATCGGCTGCTTGATTGCTATCGGCTTCTTGATCTACGGTCCTGTGATGTTGATCGGTGTTCAGGCACTCGACTTGGCTCCGAAGAATGTTGCTGGTACAGCTGCCGGCTTGACAGGCTTCATGGGTTACGTGCTCGGTACAGCAGTTTTGGCAAACATCGTTATCGGTTATGTCGCTGAAGGCGCAGGTTGGGAATGGACATTCATCCTCCTTATCGGAGCATGCGTACTCTCAATCGTATTCATGGCATTCACCTACAAGCAGGAACAATATCTTGTAGAGCAGAAAAACGCTAATAAATAACAGTTAGGAAAATAAGTGCCGTCCGGCAAAGAAAACTGGGCGGCACTTTTAAATCCCAATAAAAAATATCACTTTGCATCGCGGTTATTGAAACGGGTGCGGAGCAAACAAAGAAAATTATTGAAATTCTTTCATCTATAATTATTTAATTACTTATGAACAAACAGATTGTAAAGCTTGGTATGTTGGGCCTCGTTGCCGCAACTGCCATTACATCTTGCTCTGATGAACAGCAATTCGTTGACTTCAATCAGCAGGCAAAGAAATTTGAGGTTCAAGTTTTGAACGACGACCTCGCAAAAGTACGTGACTATGTACCTTTGTACGCAGTTATCGCACACCGCGGTAGTACATACTGGACACCAGAAGAAACAGAGGCTTCTTGGCGTTGGGCACGCGATATGGGTGCCGACTACTTGGAGTCAGACCTTCAGGCAACAAAAGACGGTGTCGTATTGTCACTCCACGATGACAACTTGAAACGCACAACCAACATCCAGACCGTATTCAGCGACCAGGTGCCTAACATCCGTAAGGCTTTCTACCGTTCGCTTACTTACGAAGACGGTACACCATGTAACTTCTCAGAAGAAGACATCAACACACAGTACAACAACGACCTTGGCAACTATTACAGCTACTATCCACGTAACTACTACTATGCAGAGCTTTTGATGCTCGACGCAGGCGCTTGGTTCAACGAGGACAGCCAGGAGCAGGCTCGCGAAAAATTTGCATCAACTAACAAGCCTTTGTCTGAGACATTGGCAGCATGGGCAGCAAATCCTAACGCACAGGTGGTTTACAGCAACGGTCTTTACATCAGCGCACTCGCTGACCAGATTGCATACGCAGAAGGCAAGATGCTGAACCGCGACGCAGAAGGTCGTCGTATCCTTCCTTATCATGTAAAGAACTCACTTAAGGGCAAAACTCTCCTTGAAATCTGTGCAACAGCACCATCAACAACAGTAGAGGGCAAGACTTACACAGCACAAGCCCGCTATATGGATTTCTTAGTTTATGACTTCTCAAACGCATACAAGGACGACCCACAAGACAGCGGCAACCGTCCTGGTATCTACATCGAGTTTAAGGAAAGCTGGGCACAGCCAAGCGATATGGAAGCTCGCGTTTACCATGAGCTTGACAAGTGGGGATGGAACATCATCACAAAACCAGCCGACGGCCAGCCATTCTACAAGAGCGGTAAGGTCAATGTAGGTAACACCAACGGTAAGGTTATCCTCCAAACATTCTCGTTCGATGCAGCTAACCGTACATACAGCGTATACAAAGGACGTATCCCAATGTGCTACCTCCTTTGGACAGGCACACCTGCTTATGCAACAGATATCGCATACGACACTCCAACCGGTTTGGCAGACTTCATCAAGTACATGCAAGATCACGGCTGCCACATCATCGGTCCGGCTATCTCAGGTGCACCTAACAACTATCCTGAAATGAACAACCCATGGCAAGCTTACATGGTTCGCCGTGCAGGTATGATCAACCACCCATACTCTTTCGACTCACAGGCTCAGCTCACTAAGCACATGGGCTACTGGAACTATGGCTATAAGACACCGTTCGACGAAATGAAGGTTACAGTTCCTAAGACAAGCGTAAGCACATTCCCAGGCGATAGCCAGACATGGCCTATCTACATGGACGGATGCTTCACCAACCACACAGAGATGAACCTCCAGTACATGCTTGACAACGGTATGCGCGGCAACGCAAACTTGCCTAACCCATTCCACGCTGGTCAGAAGTTTGACAACAGCCAGGCTCCTCTTACAGTGCCTGACGCAAACGAGCTCCTCAACAAGCTTGGCTACTAATCAACAATAAAGCTTAGGAAAGAGAATTGATTCTTAAAAAATTAAATTGAAACTAAAATGAGAAATAAAAAATATATTTTCATGTCGGCTTTGGCTGTTATGGCTCTTTCTGCTACAGCGCAGGACTTTGACAACACCCCGACTTTGAATATCAACAATAAGGAGAAGCAGGTTAAGTTTACTGTCGGCGCACGTTTCATGGCAGACGCTGCTTACTACAATACAGAGGCCACTCCGTTGAAGAGTGGTGCAACAATCAGCGATGCACGTATCCGCACAAGCATGAGCTACGGTGAAAACTGGTATTTCTATGCTGACTTCGGCTTCGGCGGCGGCAAGTTCTCTCAGAAAAACATCTTCTTGCAGTATGCAAACAAGGCTGACAAGGGAACACACGCTGTGAAAGTTGGTTACTACAATGACCCAGCCGGAACAATGGCTGCTCAGACTTCACTCGGTTCTTACCATTTCATCTCTCGTCCAGGTATGGCGTCTTCAATTGGTGAAGGTCGTGAACTCGGTATCACTTACAAGTTCTCAAACGATCATTTCTTCGCTTATCAGGGTGTGTTCACTGAAAGCGCTTACAACCGTTTGGACGCAGGCTACAATGGCTTGACATTGAGCGGCCGTTGGTTGTATCGCAATGCCAGCGACGTCAACAGCGCATTCCACGTAGGTGTCAGCGCACGTTACGCTAAGCTTGGTGGTGGCGAAGAAGTTACAACAAAGGGTTCTACAGTTTTGAAGAAGAGCATTTCTTTGGGTCAGTCGCTCGAAACTTACGTAGACCAGAACAACATCTTCTGTAGCGCTACATTGCCATGGGCAAACGAAGTGATCGACTTCGGCGCAGAGGCATTGTTGGTACAGCCGGATTTCTTCGTACGTGCAGAGTACAAACACAAAGTTGTTACAAAACACCGCGATTCTTACTCAATCTTCATCGCCAGCCAGGACAACATCGACGGTTGGGGTGACCCAGCACTCTGGGAGCAGGCCAACAAGATTAAGACCAACCACTTCAACGGCGCTTACGTTGAGTTGGGCTACAAGTTCTTCGGCAACGCTTACTCTTACGACAAGTTCAACGGTGTGATGAACGGTCTCAGCGGCAAGTCGCTCGAAATCGTAGGTCGTTTCAACTACACAGGTCTTAACGACTTGACAGAAGGTGAGTACTACTCAGCTGGTCGTGACCAATACTATGCAGCAGGTTTCCTTCAGGATTTCCCAGGTATCGGCGCAACTTCAGTTGGTGGTGGCGACATCTACTCAACAACAATCGGTTTGAACTACGCTTTCAACAAGTATGCTCAAGTGATGCTTGACTACACTTGGCACCGCGTAAACATCGACCGCTTGCCTCATGACAAGAACGTACACGCAGTTCAGGCTCGCGTACAGTTCACATTCTAAGAATAGGGCTTATATAAATAATATCATTCGGGAGGAAAGTAGCGATACCCCCTCCTTGACACAGACAAATCCCGGTGCATAGCGCCGGGATTTTCTCGTTTTTCATCGGTAGATGTCACTTTGACAATAAAAACAAAAATCACGAAGCCTTACATTTTGTAGTGCTTTTGATTTGTACTATCTTTGAATAAAATAGGCTTCATCTCGGAATAAAGTTCAAGTAAACTTGACTTTCTTCACTCGATTTGCACTATCTTTTGATAAAATAGGCTGCATCTCGGAATAAAGTTCAAGTAAACTTGGCTTTATTCACTCGATTTGCACTATCTTTTGATAAAATAGGCTTCATCTCGGAATAAAGTTCAAGTAAACTTGGCTTTATTCACTCGATTTGCACTATCTTTGCATTTTGCAAATAAATAAAGAAAAATTGGAGGACTATCTACAGAGTTTGAACGAACAGCAACTTGCTGCGGTGCGCTACGACGGCGGGCCCTCGCTGGTTATTGCCGGCGCAGGTTCGGGCAAGACGCGTGTGCTCACCAACAAGATAGCCTATCTGATAGCCAACGGCTACGATCCGCGCCGCATACTCGCACTGACGTTTACCAACAAAGCTGCACGCGAGATGCGCGAGCGCATAGCACAGCTTGTCGGCGAGGAATTGTCGGCGAGGCTGTGGATGGGCACGTTTCACTCAATGTTTTTGAAGATTCTTCATTTCAATTCCGACAGAATAGGCTTCAACTCCAATTTTACAATCTATGACACGTCCGACACCAAGTCGGCTATAAAGCAGATTCTGAAGGATTTGGAGCTCGACGTGAAGGACTATCCGGTCAATTCGGTGATGTCGGTGATTTCGAGTGCCAAAAACTCGTTGATTTCGCCCGACGACTATCTTGCGGATTCCGACATACAGCGCCGCGACTACTACGCCAAGCGGCCGCGTCTGGGGGAAATCTACAAGGGTTATTGGGTGCGTTGCCGCAATAGCAATGCTATGGATTTTGACGATATTCTGTTTTACACGAATATCCTTTTCCGCGACAATCCCGACGTGCTTGAGAAATATCAGAATTTTTTCCAGTATATTCTTGTCGACGAGTATCAGGACACCAATTTCTCGCAGCATCTTGTGGTGCAGCAGCTGAGCCGTGTGCACAACAAGGTGTGTGTCGTTGGCGACGATGCGCAGAGCATCTACTCGTTTCGAGGCGCCGACATTCAGAACATCCTGAGACTCAAGACGTATTATCCCGGTTTGGAGACGTTCAAACTGGAGCAGAACTATCGTTCGACGCAAACGATACTTAATGTGGCAAACAGCCTGATAGAGAAAAACCGCAACCAGATACCGAAACGGATATTCTCGATGAATGCCGTGGGAGAGAGAATCCCCGTAGTCAAGGCGATGACCGACTATGAGGAGAGCTTCATCGTGGCAAACAAGATTGTCGAGATGAAGATGCTCGAATCGGGCAGCTACAATGATTTTGCCATACTCTACCGCACCAACGCCCAGTCGCGATTGCTGGAGGAATGCCTCAGAAAGCGCAACGTGCCTTACCGCATCTATGGCGGACTGTCGTTTTATCAGCGCAAGGAGATAAAAGACGCTCTGTGCTATTTCCGTATGTCGGTCAACCCTAACGACGACGAGGCTTTGCGGCGCATAATCAACTATCCGGCGCGCGGCATCGGAGAAAAAACGGTACTGAAAGTGCGTGCGGTAGCAATGAAGTTGAATGTCAGCATGTGGGACGTGATTTGCGAGCCTCAGCGTTTCGGCTTGGAGGTGAACTCCGGCACGGCGCGCAAGCTCAATGGGTTCCGCGAAATGATACAGGCATACATCGACCTTGACACAGACGGCAAGGATGCGTTTCAGGTTGCGACGATGATTTATGCCACATCTAAGATTCTGTCATCGCTCTATAGCGACAACACCCCCGAGAACATAAGTCGTCAGGAGAACCTCAGCGAACTTCTCAACGCCGTGCAGCAGTTTGTCGACGAAGCTAAGGAGGAGGGCGAAAGCAATGTGTCGATGACAGATTTCCTCTCGGTGGTGCAGTTGGCGACGGATCAGGACAGCGGCGATGACGACGACGACTCTCCGCGAGTCACGTTGATGACGGTGCATGCCGCCAAGGGTTTGGAATTCCGCAATGTGATAATCGTTGGCGTGGAGGACGAGATGTTTCCGTCCATGCACAGCAGCAATTCGCTTGCCGAGGTCGAGGAGGAGCGCCGTCTGCTCTATGTGGCGATAACGCGCGCACAAGAGCATTGCCTGATGACTTACGCCACATCGCGCTACATCAACGGACAGACGCATGAGTGCATGCCGAGCCGCTTTTTGAAGGATATAGACTCGGCGTTGCTTGAGCTGCCGCGCAATCCCAACACATGGGCGGCACCGAGTCAGAATGATTTTGAGCCGAGGGTGCGCACACGCATCGTGCCTCGCCAGCAGAAGCCGGAAGGCTTTGTGCCGGTGAGAAAGGCAGTGGCAGAAGCGGCGCCGTCGGGAGGTGACATTGACGGACTGCGAGTTGGCGCACGCATCAATCACCTGCGTTTCGGCGACGGTACGGTGACCAAAATAGAGAAAGAGCCGGATGTTAAAATAACAGTGGATTTCGACAATACGGGCATAAAAGTGCTTCTTTTGAAATTCGCCAAATTCAAGATAATAGGATGACGGGACAGATAAAGACACCATACTACATTATTCACGAAGATAAACTCCGCAGGAATCTGGAGCTGATCAGCCACGTTTCGGAGCAGTCGGGTGCCAAGATAATCATGGCATTCAAGGCAAACGCTCTCTGGAAAACGTTTGGAATCATACGCGATTACTGCCAGGCGTCGACAGCCAGCTCGCTCAACGAGATGCGCCTGTCGCTTGAATTTCTCGGCAATGATGTGCACGCCTACTGCCCGGTCTACACAGACACCACGATAGGCGAGTTTGTGGAGGGCTGCAGCCATATTGTGTTCAATTCTGTCGCGCAATATGAGAAATACCGCGGTTTTGTTGACGGCTACAATTCGTCGAATGCCGCGGAGAAACGAGTGTCGTGCGGACTGCGTGTGAATCCGGAATGCTCGGTTATCGAGACCGACATCTACAATCCGTGCAAGCCGGGGTCGCGTTTCGGCGTGACTCGCGACGTGCTTGGCGACGTGCTTCCGGAAGGATTGGAGGGGCTGCATTTCCACTGCCTCTGCGAGTCGACGTCGTACGATTTGGAGAAGGTGCTTGCCGCCTTCGAGGAGCGATTCGGCGAGTTTCTGCCACGGTTGAAGTGGGTCAATATGGGCGGCGGACATCTGATGACCCGCGAAGGCTACGACACTGACCATCTGATAGACCTGCTGCGCCGTTTCCGCGCGAAATATCCAAACCTTGAAGTGATACTCGAGCCCGGCAGCGCGTTTACATGGCGCACGGGAGAGCTGATTGCCACGGTGCTTGACGTGGTGGAGAACCAAGGAGTGAAAACGGCAATTATCGACGCCTCGTTTGCATGCCACATGCCCGACTGCCTTGAAATGCCTTACAAACCGGTTATAACCGAGGCTTTGGCAGAACCGGTGCATGGCAAGCCGACCTACCGCATAGGCGGAAATTCGTGTCTTAGCGGAGATTTTATAGGCGACTGGAGCTTCGACAAACCGTTGGCTCCTGGCGATGTGCTTACATTTGAAGATATGAACCACTATACGACGGTAAAGACGAATATGTTCAACGGAATCGACCATCCATCGATGGTGTTGCTTCGCAGCGACGGGACAGTAGAGACGCTGCGTGAGTTTGGCTATGAGGATTATCGTAACAGAATGGATTGAGAGCAATGGAAGAAAAGTTGAATGCATACCCGCTTAAGTTTGAACCGAACCTGAAGACAGTGATTTGGGGAGGAGGCAAAATCCGCAAGCTGAAAAAACTTGCCGATGCGCCCGACTGTATCGGAGAGAGTTGGGAACTGACAGGTGTACCCGGACAGGAGTCGGTTGTTTCCAATGGAGAATATGCCGGACGCGACATCAAGTCGCTGCTCGGCGAATTCGGCGCGCAGGTGGTTGGCTTGAACACATACAACAAATATGGCGACATGTTTCCAATAATGGTGAAATTCATCGATGCCGCCAAAGACCTGTCGATACAGGTGCATCCCGACGATGACTTTGCCAAGCGCCGCCATCAGGGAATGGGCAAGACGGAGTTGTGGTATATTGTCAGTGCGGAAGACAATGCAATACTCTATTCAGGATTCTCGCATAAGACAGACGAAAACACGTTCCGCAGCCATATAGAGCATAGCGATGTGGTGGCGCAGCTTAACCGCTTCAGTCCCCGTCACGGTGACATCTTCTATCTGCCGGCAGGCCGCGTGCACAGTATCGGTGCGGGCAACTTTATCGTTGAGATACAGCAGTCGAGCGACATAACATACCGCATCTATGACTTTGACCGTATCGACAAAAACGGCAAGAAGCGCGAACTGCACACAGACCTTGCCCTTGAGGCAATCGATTTCGATGAATATGACGACTATAAAGGGCATCTTGAACTTGACCGTCAAGGCACGGCGCTGATTAAGCGTTGCGACAAGTTTGTGTCGGAACTTATGCGTGTGGAGACACCGATGACGGTCGACGTGAAAAGCACCGGCAGTTTCCGCATCCTTATCTGCATATCGGGAGAGGTGGAGATTGCAGGCAGCAACGGCAGCCGTGAGCGGCTTGCCGCGTGCGACACCGTGCTGCTCCCGTATGCCTTGGACAAAGCTGTCGTCACGCCTGTCGGCGGAGAGCCTGCGGAATTGATATCCGTAGTTGTGGAGTGATGCCGCTGACATATCTTTTCAATCCGGAAAATGATTTGGCACTTGCCGCCGACGTGGACCGCTACACAGCGCCTGCGCCGATAAGACGGTTGCGTGCCGACCTGGCGTTGCTGCCCATGTGGATAGCTTCTCCCGGAAGCAGGATAATCGCGCCTGCCGACGGCGCGGAGTTTCTGGATTTCTGCAAAAGCGTCATCGACGGACTCGACGGCATAGGAATCTATGACGGAGAACCGTCGCAAGCTATGCCGTGGGGTTGGAGCCGCTCTGTGCGCAATGAATTGCTGCGTGCCGGAGTTGAATGCAAAGCCGACGACGCGATGCTCTCGCAGCTGCGCAGGTTGTCGAGCCGGCAGACCACAGTGGACGTGTTGCAACGACTTGATGCCAAAGGTGTTGACATCCCTGCTATGCCAAAAGTGTGCCATTCGTTGGCAGAAGCCGCCGCTGCTGTAGAGGAATTTGATGCCGCAGTGCTTAAAATGCCGTGGTCGAGCAGCGGAAGGGGAGTGGCAAGGGTCGACAATACCGTTTTTCCGACTTATGAGAATTGGGTGTCGGGGATAGTCCGCCGCCAGGGATTTGTGGTTTGCGAGCCGTATCTCGACAAATTGCAGGATTTTGCGATGGAATTTTATGTTGAAGGCGGACAAGCGGCATTTAAAGGCTATTCGGTGTTTTTCAACAACCAGCAGATGTCGTATGACCATGCCGTGGTGGCATCGACGGCAGAATTGCGCCGCCGTTTGCTCATGTTTGTCGACGCGTCGACACTCGACATAGAGCAGACGGCAGTGACGGAATGCTTGGAGGAATTGCTGCCGGAATCGTATTCAGGCTATGTTGGAGTGGATATGATGGTCTATCGCAAGAGCGGAGGCGCGCTTGCGGTGAATCCATGTGTGGAAGTCAATCTCCGCACCACGATGGGAGTGGTTTCCTCCGCGCTTGGCGACAACGTGGTGCATTCAGGATGCGAAGGGGTGATGCGTGTGCTTTACCACAAAGACAAAGCCGCATTGGAGCAGTTTAAGTCAACGCTGCAACCGCCTCGTTTCAGCGACCGCCGTTTGTCGGGCGGCACGTTGCTTCTCGCACCGATCACGTCGGAAAGCCGCTACACCGCCACGCTTACAATCGTTTGAGTTCCTGGTACAGACGCTGCACAGGCAGTCCCATCACGTTGAAATAACTTCCCGAAATGCTCTCCACCCCTACAAAACCGATCCATTCCTGTATGCCGTATGCTCCAGCTTTGTCGAGCGGCTTGAAATTGTCCACGTAGAAATTGATTTCCTCGTCGGTCAGACGGGCGAAACTCACCTCCGTAGCCACCGAGAAAGAAACCGACCGGCATTCCGTGACCACAGTCACGCCTGTAACCACATGGTGCACGTTGCCCGACAGCCGTCGCAGCATCGCCACCGCTTCGTTGCGGTCGGCAGGCTTTCCGAGCACCCTGCCGTCGCACACCACCACCGTGTCGGCGGTGATATACAGCTCGTTGCCAGTGATTTGTTCCTTGTAGGCAGCGGCTTTTTTCTGAGAAATGTATTCAGCCACATCGTCGGCAGGCATGTCGTCGGGATACGACTCGTCGATATCGTTCAGACAACGCACTTCAAAGTCAATGCCGAGGTCGGCAAGCAACTGCCTGCGTCTTGGCGATCCGCTGGCAAGAAAAATTGTGTATTTTTTGAGATTGTCAAGCATAATATTTCGTTTTTTTTACCATCCAAAAGCATGCCGGTCCTTCATCCAGTCGCCACGAGCCCGCAGCACCTGCTCAATCAAGTCGCGCGCACACCCCATTCCGCCAGCGCAAGGCGACACATAGTCAGCCACATCGATAATATCGGCGCAGGCATCGGCAGGCGCGGCAGCCAGACCAACGCGGCGCATCACCTCCATGTCGGGGATGTCGTCGCCCATAAACGCCACTTCCTCGTCTTTCAGCCCCCGCTTTGCGAGCCACTCGTCGTAGACGCTTATTTTCACCGCCGCACCGAGGTAAAGATCTTTCACACCAAGTCCCTCAAAACGTTTGCGCACGGCCTCCGTGCGTCCGCCGGTGATTATAGCCACATCATATCCGAGTTTTACGGCAAGCTGCATGGCATATCCGTCCTTGATGTTGATTACACGCATCGGCTCTCCCGACGGGTGCAGAGGAATTGACGACGCCGACAGCACCCCGTCGACATCGAAAGCAAATGCGCGAATGCGCTTAAGATCATAGTTGATTCCGCTCATTTGTTGTATCGTTTAAGAATAGCATTTGAAACAGTTCCATAAATGTCAAGCTGTTCGCCGTCGAGCATAGCCTCATGGCTGGCAATTATTTCTCTGTCGCCACGCACCGCCGGACCCGTCTGCGACCGTTCGGGACCATTTGAGCAAGCCTTGCGCAGTGTTTCCTCGAGCAGCGGCTTCATCACAGAGAACGGCAGATTGTTGCGTTGCAGCACGTCGTCGGCAAGCGTATACATATAATTCGAGAAATTGCAGGCAAACACCGCCGCGACGTGCATCTGTTGGCGCAGATGACTGTCGGCAATGTAGACCGTCGTCGACACCGACAGCGCCAGCTGCCTGATTTCGTCTGTGGTCCGCTTGTCAGATCCTTCAATGAAGAACGGCACACGGCTCATATCTAAATCCACCGATTTAGAAAAAGTCTGCAACGGATAGAACACCCCGTATCGGTCGTAGCCCAAGCCGTCGAACACCGATTTCCCGACACTGCCGGAAGTGTGCATCCACAAAGCCTTGCGGCATCGCGTCGGCACAGATTCAAGGACAGCGGCAATGGCGTCGTCTTTCACAGCAACGATGTAGATGTCGGCATCGGCAAGGTCGCTTGGCGAGTTGGTAGCGTCGCAGCCGACTTTTTCGGCGAGAGCCGCGGCATTTGCCAAGTTGGGACTGCAAATCTGCACCACACCTTCGACAGCCGTCGCCAAGTGGGTCGCCACGTTGCCAGAACCGATGACCGCTATTCGTTTCTCCATTGTCCGATGTGAACCTTCTCCCATTGGCATTTTTCTTCCTCGAGAGGCTTCCGCTCCTCGTTCTTATGGCCGATGCTTATTATGCAAAGCACCCGCATGTCGGGCGGGATGTTGAGCAGCTCGCGCACATTGTCCTCCGCCTCCTTTCCGTCTTTGTCGAAGCGTTCGCGCACCTGAATCCAGCAACTGCCCAAGCCAAGGTCCTGCGCCTGCATCTGTATTGCAAATGCAGCAATCGACGCATCCTCAATCCACGCGTCGCTTTCATAGGGATTTGCAGTCACCACAACGGCGAGCGCACATCCGGCGATAGGGCGCGCTCCGAACTCCTTGCATTTGCTGAGTTGTTCAAGGGTGGCTTTGTCGTCGACAGCCACAAATTGCCAAGGCATCTTGCCCTTTGACGAGGGCGACACCAAAGCCGCCTGCAATATTGTTTTTACATCGTCGGCAGCGATTTCCTCGTCAGTGTATTTGCGGATGCTGCGACGGTTGAATAAAAGGTCGTGAAAACTTTTCATAGCCGTATTTTTTATTCAAAGATAGTGCAAATCACGAGAAGAGCAAAACAAACTTGTTTGAAATTGCTCTTCCGAGATGCTGATGTTGAGAAAAATTGCTTACATTTGTGTATATACAAAAAAGAGATGAAACTAAGTGTGGTCATACCAGTTTATCGTGTGGAGGCATTTCTGCGCAAATGCGTCGACAGTGTCGTGTCGCAGGAAATCGACGATATGGAGATAATCCTTGTCGACGACTGCTCGCCCGACGGCAGCGGACGCTTGTGCGACACGCTTGCCTGTAGCGATGCGCGGATACGGGTGGTGCACCGCGGGCAAAACGGCGGTCTCAGCGCCGCCCGCAACAGCGGACTTGATGTGGCTACAGGCGACTGCATAACATTTGTTGACTCTGACGACTTCCTTTCTCCCGGCACATATAGAGCCTGCCTTCAGGCAATGATGTCGAGACAAGCCGACTGTGTGGAGTTTCCGGTGATGAAGCGTTACGGCAGCGAGAATGCAGAAGAGTACAAACCATCCCTCGGCGAGGTGGAAGAAACGTTTGACGAATGGTACGAAAGACGCGGCTATGTGCATAGTTATGCATGGAACAAAATCTTCACGCGCCGTCTGTGGGGCGATGCGAGATTTCCGGAAGGACGGTATTTCGAGGATTTGTTCACGATACCATACGTGTTGCGCCGCGCAGAGAAAATTGTGGCTATCGCCAGCGGAATGTATTATTACTGCGCATACAACACCGGAGCGATAACGCAAAATCCGTCGGTGCGCAACCAGCAAGACCTTGTGGAGGCAAATGTGCGCTTGTTTGAGTTTGCGCGTAGAGACAGCGGCATAGCCGACGCATCGCTGTATGACCATTATATGGAGATACTCAACCGTCAGATCAGTCTGTATCAGGTGGGCGGGGGCAGAATGCTGCCCGACTATAAGGTCAGGTTGAAATATGCCTTCCGCCGTCAGCCCATGCGCCAGCGAATCAAATGCTTGCTTAGGCTCGCTCTGGGAGAGAAAATATTTTTTAGAATGTTTGTGAAGCGATGACAAGTATAAGTTTCATATTGCCATATTACCGGCTCGGACGCAAGCTTCTCGACCGTGCCGTTGACAGCATCTTGAATGCCCGGCTGGCTTGCGACTATGAGATAATCGTGGTTGACGACGGCACCCCCGACAGCGAGGCTTCGCAGTGGCTTGACGGCAAGAGCAGCCGCCTGCGCTACGTGTGGCAGGAGAATGGCGGGCTCAGCGCCGCGCGCAACAAAGGAATAGAAATGGCAGAGAAGGAGTATGTCCAATTTCTTGACGCCGACGACTATCTGTTTGCCGACGGGTTGAGGCAAGTGGAGAAATTGCTTGAAGAGGAGCATCCCGATGTCGTGGTGTTCCGCAGACATAAAAAAGTGTATGGCGAAGGAGTGACAGACGTAAGGCAACGCCGCCTCAAGACGGAGCGTTTCGACAGCGGCATTGACTACATGTCGCGCCGTAGCCTGTTTGCCGGAGTGTGGAGCTATATGTTCCGACGGGAAATTCTCGGCGGGGAGCGGTTTCTCCCAGGCATATACCATGAGGACGAAGACTTCACGCCCCGCCTGTTTGCCAGAAGCGGCAGCCTGATATCCACCAATTTGATGGTTAATGCCTACTACCAGCGTCAGGAGTCAATCGTGAACAGCGGCGATGCAGAGAGAATAAAAAAACGCTTCAGCGACATGCTTGTCGTCATAGACAGACTTGAAGAGCAAGAGCGCGCTGCGGAAGAAGAATTGAGCCGTTATGCCTTCCACCGCAGGAAAGAGCAGTTTGCCTTGAGCGTGGTTTATCAAGCCATGCGGCTGCTTCCCGGCAAGGAAGCGGTTGCAGACGTACTGCGGCAACTGGCAGACCGACACTGCTGGCCGTTGCCCAAAGCGAGATACACGTGGCGCTACAGCCTCTTCCGCCACCTGACCGACCGCGAGTGGAAAATCAACGTGTTACGACAATTGCTTAAACGAAAATGAGAATACTGCTACTGGGAGAATACAGCAATGTGCACTGGACGCTTGCCGAGGGACTGCGCGCTCTCGGGCACGAGGTGTGTGTGGTGTCGAACGGAGACTATTGGAAAGACTACCGTCGCGACGTGTCGTTGGTGCGCCGTTCCTACGGACGCTGGGACTCGTTGGTGTATATGGCGCAAGTGTGGAAGGCATTGCGGCGGATGCGCGACTACGACGTGGTGCAGATAATCAATCCGATGTTTCTCGAAATGAAGTCGGAGCGCATACGCCCCATCTACGAATATCTGCGGAAACACAACAAGCGGATGTTTATGGGTGCATACGGAATGGATTATTATTGGGTCAACACCTGCCGCACTACACAGACGTTCAGATACTCGGATTTCAATTTCGGCGACCGTCTGCGCACAGACGACATTGCGATGACAGAGGTGCGCGACTGGATTGGTACAGACAAAGGCCGCTTGAATCAGGAAATTGCAGCCGACTGCGACGGCATAGCTGCAGGATTGTATGAATATTACGCCTGCTATCATCCGGCATTCCCCGACAAGACAGAGTTTATCCCGTTTCCAATCAACACCGACACCACGGTGCGTACGGCGCCTCCGGTGACCGACAAGGTGCGCTTCTTTATCGGCGTACAGAAATCGCGGGGCGTGTATAAAGGCACCGACGTGATGCTGCGCGCTTTGGAGCGTGTAGCCGACCGCCATCCCGACCGTTGCGAGATAGTGAAGGCGGAATCGGTGCCATTCCCGGTGTATCAGCACATGATGGACTCAAGCCATGCACTTCTCGACCAGTTATATTCCTACACTCCAGCGATGAACGGACTGCTGGCAATGGCAAAAGGATTGGTGCTTGTGGGCGGCGGAGAACCCGAGAACTACGATATTCTCGGCGAGAAAGAACTGCGTCCCATCGTGAATGTGCTTCCCGACGAAGCCGACGTCTACAACAAGTTGGAGCAAATGGCACTGCATTCAGACGAGATAGCCAAACTCAGCGCCGACAGCCGTCTTTATATAGAGCGCCACCACGACTATAAAAAAGTGGCGCAGCGATATGTTGATTTTTGGACAAAAAATAAGAAATAGCGATGATAACATTTCCTAATGCAAAAATAAATCTGGGCTTGTATGTGGAGCGTAAGCGTGAAGACGGATACCACGACCTGTCGACGGTGTTTTATCCGATACCGTTGACCGACGCCGTCGAGGTGGTCGAGGCAAAAGAAACCGCGTTGTTCACCTATGGCAATCCGGTGGACTGCCCTCCGGAAAAAAATCTTGTGATGAAGGCCTACCACTTGATGGAGGAAGAGTTTAAACTGCCTCCGGTGGCGATACATCTGTATAAGCATATTCCAGACGGGGCAGGACTCGGCGGCGGCTCGTCGGACGCCACGTCGGTAGCCAAAATTCTCAACTCGATGTTTGCGTTGGGGCTCAGTGAAGAGGAAATCGCCGTCCGCGTGAAGCGTCTCGGCGCCGACTGCCCGTTTTTTGCCTACAACCGGCCGATGGCAGCCCGCGGCATCGGCGATCTGCTCGAACCGGTGGATGTGGATTTGAGAGGCTACACAATGATTGTTGTCAAGCCCGATGTGTCGGTGCCTACGGCGGCGGCTTATGCAGGGGTGACACCGCGTGTTCCTGAAACCGATGTTGAAAAGCTTGTGGCAAAGCCCGTAGGGCAATGGAAAGGATTGCTTGTCAACGATTTTGAAGAGAGCATCTTTCCCAAGCATCCTGAGCTTTCGGCAATCAAGCAGTCACTTTATGATGCCGGAGCGGTCTATGCCTCGATGTCGGGGTCGGGTTCTGCCATTTTCGGACTGTTTGAAGATGACAATTTGTCAGACATATTTGCCGCGAAATGTGCCCAGCCGCTGCTGTACAAGATGAAACTGTGATTTCAGAGAGTGCTGAAAGTTTGGCAGACTTTTTGATAAGGCTGATGTGATAAACATAAAGAATAATAAAAAAACGATATATATCATGTCAGAGAAATCAGAAAAAGACTTGAAAGAAAAGCAGGAAGAGACTGTGGAGGCGACACCTCAGGAACAGGCATCGGCAGAAACCACTGTAGAGGCGGAAGAGCCAACAGCGGAGGAAAAACTGCAGAAAGAACTTGACGACACGAAGGCCGAACTCGAAAAGTCGAAAAAAGAATATATGTTTCTGCTTGCGGAGTTTGACAACTTCCGCAAACGCACATTGAAGGAAAAGTCGGAACTCATCAAAAATGCCGCAGAAGGCGCAATGAAGGATTTGCTGCCGGTGCTCGACGATTTTGAACGTGCAATTCAGGCGACATCTGAGAGCAACGACGTGGAAAGCATAAAGGAAGGCGTCAACTTGATTTACAACAAATTTGTCAAATATCTTGAGCAAAAAGGGGTAAAGGCAATTGAGTCGCAGGACGCCGATTTCGATACAGAATACCACGAAGCGGTCACCACATTCCCTACCGACGACGAGTCGAAGAAAGGCAAGGTTATCGACACCGTACAGAAAGGTTATGTGATGAACGACAAGGTGATACGCCACAGCAAGGTGGTTGTCGGACAATAAGGAGGCGTTGAAAAATGAGCGAGAAAAGAGATTTTTACGAAGTGCTGGGCGTCGATAAAAAGGCGACAGCCGACGAAATAAAGAAAGCTTACAGAAAAAAAGCCATACAATATCACCCCGACCGCAATCCCGGCGACAAAGAAGCCGAGGAGAAATTCAAGGAGGCGGCTGAGGCATACGACGTGCTGAGCAATCCTGACAAGCGTGCCCGTTACGACCAGTACGGTCCGAGCATGGGTCCGCAAGGCTTCGGCGGGGGCGGCGGCTTCAGTGGAGGAGGAATGTCGATGGACGACATTTTCTCACAGTTCGGCGACATCTTCGGAGGCGGCGGTTTCAGTGGCTTCGGAGGCTTCGGCGGAGGCGGCAGAGGCCGCAGCGTGAACCGCGGCAGCGATTTGCGAATCAATGTGAAAGTGACGCTTAAAGACGTTGTACACGGCGTTACGAAGAAGTTTAAAATCAACCGTTATGTTGCTTGCGACCATTGCCACGGCACAGGCGCGAAGGACGGCACAGCATTCCATACGTGCGCCACGTGCCACGGCACGGGAGTTGTCACACGCATGCAGCGCACTATTCTCGGCACGATGCAGACACAGTCGCCGTGTCCGGACTGTCATGGCGAGGGCAAGGTGATTTCAGAGCAGTGTCCGCATTGTCATGGCGAAGGCGTGGAGCGCAAGGAGGAAATCGTTACGGTCAACATTCCGGCAGGCGTGGCAGACGGCATGACGCTGAGCATGAGCGGAAAAGGCAATGCCGCGCGTCGTGGCGGAGTGACAGGCGACCTTCTTATCCAGGTCAGCGAGGAAAAGCATCCGGAGCTTGTGCGCGATGAGAACGACATTACTTACAACTTGATGCTTGACTTCCCGACGGCAGTGCTCGGCGGAAAAGTAGAGGTGCCTACGGTCGACGGCCGTGCACGTGTCACGATTGAGCCAGGCACACAGTCGGGCAAAGTGCTGCGTATGCGTGGCAAGGGAATTCCTTCGATGCATGGCGGCGGTTGTGGCGACGAGCTTATCAACGTGATGATCTACACTCCGGAACATCTGTCGGCGGAGGAAAAGAAAGAAATCGAGAAGATGCGCGATTCCGACAATTTCAAGCCGTCGGAAAGCGATAAATTCAGAATTTTCAGCCGGTTGAAACACATCTTTGACTAATCACCCGGTAGGTATACAAAATTCCGCATTTGCGATTGATTGCAAGTGCGGAATTTTTTTTATGTCTGTCGTGATGAGATAGGCGTGTTGGCAGGTGATTTTGGCGTGGATGTTGTGAAACATGCGGATTTATTCGTTAGGGAAGGGAATAAAGTTGTAATTTTGTAAGATAGTCAATAAAAACGGACACTCGTTTTGAAGGAAAACGCGAACAGACAATATCGTCAGATAGTGAAATACACCGGCTATTTCGGGGGAGTGCAGGGATTGAATATTCTTGCCGCCCTCGTGCGCAATAAGGTTGTGGCTGTGCTGCTCGGTCCGATAGGTTTGGGTTTGATTTCCCTTTATAACACGGCAGTTAAATTGATAGGCGACACGACAAATCTCGGCATTCCGGTGAGTTCGGTGCGCTATCTGTCGGAGTGTCAGGAAGAGCCGGACAGATGCCGGATGGTGGCTACCGTCAGGTTGTGGAGCCTGCTTACAGCCACACTCGGCGCAGTGGTGTGCTGTGTGCTTGTGCCATTTTTCCGCTTGTTTTATTTCAGCACGGAAATGCGCTTTGCTGAATTTCTCTGGCTGGTGCCGGTTGTTGCGCTGACAGCGGTTACGGCAGGCGAACTCTCAATACTTAAAGGATTGCATCGAATGCGCGAAGTGGCGACACAGTCGGTTGTCAACGCGATGCTGAGTCTGGTTGTCACACTACCTCTGTTCTGGCTGCTTGGCAACGAAGGCATCCTGCCCGCGCTTGTGGCCGCCGCTGTTGCCGCCAGCGTCACGGTACTGTGGTTCTCGCTGCGAGTGTATCCCTACAGGCTACCCCGCTCTTTCCGTCAAGCCATTTCAGCAGGAGGCGGAATGGTGCGTCTTGGCGTGGCATTTGTTATAGCCGGAGCCATGGGCAGTGGCGTGGAGTTTGCCGTGCGCGCGTTTATCGCCAATTCAGGCACCCTTGCCGATGTCGGTTTGTACAATGCCGGTTATGTTGTCACGGTGACTTATGCGTCGATAGTCTTTATGTCGATGGAGACCGAGTACTTTCCCCGCCTGTCGGCAGTCAACCACGATGAGGAAGCGTGCAACGCAACGGTCAACCGCCAGATAGAGGTTTCCGTGCTGTTGCTTGCACCGCTGCTTGTGGCGTTTATGCTATTGCTTCCGTTTGTCATTCACGTTCTATACTCATCGATGTTTTTGCCGGCACTTGGGATGATACGATTCGGAGTGGTGGCTATGCTGCTACGGGCCGTGATGCTTCCGATGGAATATCTGTCGCTTGCCAAAGGCCGGCCATGGATTTATCTGCTGACCGAGGGCGTCTACGACATAGCGGCTGTGGGAGTCGTCGTGGCAGGCTACAGCCTGTGGGGCATCGACGGCGCCGGCGCCGGACTTCTTGTGGCAGCGGTGTTCAACTGTGTGATAGATTTCGTGGCGTGCCGGCATTATTACAGATATAGAATAGCGAAAAAATCCGTGAAGATGTTTTCCGTGCAGATTCTGCCCCTTGTCGCATCCTATTTCGTGTCGGTGTTTTGCACAGGCGCGCTGCAGTGGGTGCTCGGCGTGGCATTGTTTGGCATGTCGGCCGCCATCTCCTACAGGGTGCTTGAGCGCGAGTCGGGACTGATGACGGCAATTATCAACAAATTCAAGCGAAAACACGATGAAGGTATCGATTCTGACAGCAGTTTATAACACAGCCACCTATCTGCCGCAGTGCATAGAGTCGGTGTTGGCGCAGACGCATCGCGATTGGCAACTTATATGTATCGACGACTGCTCGACCGACGGCTCGCTTGACATAATAAACCGCTATGCTGCGTCCGACAGCCGCATAACCGTGGTGCGCAATGCAGCGAACCAAGGTCAGGCTAAAGCCCGCAATGCCGGACTGCTCCATGCCGACGGCGAGATTGTCACAATGCTTGACAGCGACGACTGGATTGCTCCCGACGCACTTGAGAAGATAGTGGCTGCGTTTGAAGGCAACCGTGACATTGACTGCGTGCTGTTTGACCTGCAGCTGTATTATTCGCCCGACGATGTCAGACCATACCACAACGCCGTCAGCCATACAGTCACGGGCTACGAGGCATTCCGACTGTCGATAGCATGGCAGATTCATGGAGTCTATGCCGCGCGTCGACAGGTTTATGACAAGCACCGCTATGATGACAGCTGCCGTTCGCACAGCGATGACAACACCACGCGATTCCATTACCTCGACAGCCGCAAAGTGGCATTCAGCACAGCTCGTTATTACTATCGTCAGCATGCCGCGTCGTGCACGCATGTTTTCGGCATGCAGCGGTTCAATCTGCTTGTGGCACTCGAGAATCTGCGTAGAGAACTTGAGGCAGACGGCAGGGTAGCCGCCTGCGACCTTCGGGAACTCGACAAGTATCGCTGGCACAACGTGCAGGGAGCCTATATGCTCTACTATGCGCGTCGCCGACAGTTTCCGCCCTCCGACCGCCGCAAGGCAAAGTTGCTGCTCAGACAGATGTACAGTAGTGTAGACACCACCGCATTGCCGTTGTGGGAGCATTTTCGTTTCGGTTATGCTCCGATTAAATGGTGTCCAGCGCTCTATCGCCTGCAGATGAATGCATTCACCCATTTGCGTCTGCTGTTCGGACTTGACAAGAAACGGTACGATTAAAAAAACAAAAAAGGAACTTTCTCTCAAAGTTCCTTCCTTATAAGGTTTCCAATAGGTATAATTTTTTAAGGTAAAAAAGATTGTTTTAGGTTTGTGACAGCAAATGTCACCCTTTATTCCCGACTCTGCAAGCAATTTTATATGTTTTGCAACATATAAATTTTTCGCAGGAGCTGGAGAATGTATGTAAAATCTTGTTAATTGGGCTGTTGGGGTAGATAGTTTTGGAGTGTGAAAATTTCTTAAAACCGCTTATTGCCGGTGCATTTTCTGGCAATTTGTTCATTATTGAATGTTTTGAGCGCAAGATTCTCCCCGTCGAACGCCGCATACGAGCAGAAATGAATCCAGTCGCCGAGAATCACCAATTGGCTGCCGTTGTCGAGTCGCTTGTCGAGCATGATGTGGCGGTGTCCGAAAACGAAGAAGTCGATATGCCTGCCGTCGTCATAGTGCTTGGCAAATTCTTCAAGACACTCTTTACCCTCGCCGAGATATTGCGGGAAAGAGTCCTTAGCACGGCTTCCGCGCGACCAACCAAGGGCAAACGGGATAGTCCAACGGGGATGGATAGCAGCGTAGAGCTTCTGACACACTTTGTTGCGGAACACCGACCGCAAGATGCGGAACGATAGTTTGCGCTTCCCGACCGCGTCGCCATGGTCGAGGAAGAAACGCTTTCCGGAAATGTCCTTAACCATCGGACCGTCGACCACCGTGACGCCGAGTTCGGATGGCAGATAGTCGAAAATCCAGATGTCGTGGTTGCCAATAAACCAATATATTTTCACGCCGAGGTCGGAAAGCTCCGCGATTTTTCCGAAAAACCGCGTGAATCCTCGCGGCACCACATAGCGGTATTCATACCAATAGTCGAGGATGTCGCCGAGGAGGTATATTTCTTTAGCCGAGTCTTTTATAGAGTCGAGAAACGCCACCACGCGCCGCTCGTTGTCGAGCGGAGAGTCGAAATAGCGCGCTCCAAGATGGAAATCGGAGAGGAAATATGTCAGCCGGCGTTTTTCCATCATAGAAAACCAAGTTCGAGTTTCGCCTCTTCAGTCATCATGTCCTGATTCCATTCAGGCTCGAACACAAGATTCACGTCGACAGATTTTATGCCCTCGATGCTCTCGAGTTTCATTCTGATGTCCTCCAGAATGAAATCGGCAGCCGGGCAGTTTGGCGCAGTCAGCGTCATGTCGAGTCGCAGACAGGCATTGTCGTCGAGGTCGATTTTGTAAATAAGCCCCAAATCGTAAACGTTTACGGGTATCTCCGGGTCGTAAACCGTCTTCAGCATTTTGACGATTTTTTCTTCCAATGCAAGTTTCTCTGTTGATTCCATAGGTGCAAACTTACTGAAAAGATTTGAGAAAACAATCATAGACGATGCATTATAAATATAATTTATTACTTTTGTGTTTGGATTGCTCCGAAATAAAATACATAAAATGCAGACAAGACCGATAGACCAAGACATAAAACGCGCAGCCCGAACAAAGAAAATGATTCGGGCATTGTGGACAATAAACTTTTGTGGAGTAGCGCTTGTGATGCTTATAGGCGTTATGATTTATCACGGATATATAGGCTATATGCCACCGGTAGAGGGACTTCTCAATCCAGAAGACCGCTTTGCGTCGCGCCTTTTCACATCCGATGGTGTTGAGATGGGACGTTTCTATCAGAGTCGTAACAACCGAGTGTATGCCGACTATTCCGAGATTTCCCCAAATGTAATCAATGCGTTGATAGCCACAGAGGACGAGCGCTTCATGCAGCATTCCGGCATTGACATCATGGCGCTGTCGCGAGTGTTGTTCAAGACAATCCTGCTGCGCCAGAAGAACGCCGGCGGCGGCAGTACGATAACGCAGCAGCTTGCGAAGCAGCTCTATTCGCCCGAGTCGGACGGGCTGATGGACCGATTCATTCAGAAACCCGTGGAGTGGGCCATCGCCGTGAAGCTTGAACGCTACTATACGAAAGAGGAAATCATCAAGATGTATCTCAACCAGTTTGACTTCCTCAATAACGCCGTCGGCATCAAAACGGCGGCACACGTTTATTTCAACACCACCCCCGACAGCCTGAAGATAGAGCAGGCGGCGATGCTTGTGGGCATGGCAAAGAATCCGTCGCTCTACAATCCGGTACGCGCCGACCGCAAGGACGCCGCCGTGGGACGCCGCAATGTGGTGCTGCAGCAGATGCTCAAGGCGGATTTGATAACCGAAGCCGAGTGCGACTCGTTGTGCGCCCTTCCGCTGGATGTCAAGTTCACCAAGGTGGACCATAAAGACGGCATCGCGCCATATTTCCGCGAGGCAGTGCGCCTGATGATGCAGGCCAAAGAGCCGCGCCGTGGCGACTATCCCGACTGGGACCAGCAACGCTTTGTCGACGACTCCATCCAGTGGGCAACCAATCCTCTGTATGGTTGGGTAGAGAAAAATCCGAAGCCCGACGGCACCAAATACAATATCTATACAGACGGACTTCGCATCTACACCTCGATTGATTCGCGGATGCAGAAATATGCCGAAGAGGCGGTTATAGACCACCTCAAGAACACGCTGCAGCCTCAGTTTGACAGAGAGAAAGGCAGCCGTGGGCCGTATACCACCAACAGCGCCGAGCTCGGACAGCTGACTCCGCGCAAACTCATCGACCGCGCCATCCGTCAGAGCGAACGCTACCGTGTGCTTAAAAACGCTGGAATGAGCGATGCTGAGATTATGGAAGAGTTTGACAAGCCGGTTGATATGACCGTGTTCTCATACGATGGCGGACAGGTGCAGAAAACGATGTCGCCTCGCGACTCCGTAGTCTACCAGAAAATGTTTCTGCGGGCAGGATTTATGTCGATGGATCCGTTGACAGGACAGGTTAAAGCCTACGTCGGCGGGCCGAATTTCCATTTCTTCCAATATGACATGGCAGGCGTTGGACGCCGTCAGATAGGATCAACGGTAAAACCGTTCCTCTATACTTACGCCTTCGAGGAAGGTTTCACACCGTGCGACATGTTTCTCAACGCGCAGCCGTCGATCACGCTGCCTACGGGCGAAGTCTGGGCACCGCGCAACACCGGCCATGCCCGAATAGGCGAGATGGTCGACCTGTATTGGGCACTTACCAACTCAAACAACTGGATTTCAGCCCGTCTGATGAGCGAGCTCTCGCCGTCGACGTTGGCGCGTACGATGCACACGTTCGGCATCACCAACCATCTTGACCCTGTGGTGTCGCTCTGTCTCGGACCGTGCGACGTGTCGGTGCGCGAAATGGTGACCGCCTATACGGCATTCTCAAACAAAGGACTTCGTGTGGATCCGATATACGTTACTAAAATCACCGACAACAACGGCAACGTTATCTCGGAGTTTACGCCGCAGTATACCGAAGTGATGAGCCAGGAAGCCTATTTCAAGATGGTCAACATCCTGCAGAACGTAATCAATTCAGGTACGGGCAGCCGCCTGCGCCGAGCCCCTTACAACATCACAGCCGTGATGGGCGGCAAGACCGGTACGACCAACTACAACGCCGACGGATGGTTTATGGGCTTCACGCCCAACCTCGTTTCGGGAGTGTGGGTAGGCGGCGACGAGCGCTATATCCATTTCAACAGAATGGCGCAGGGTCAGGGAGCCGCAATGGCATTGCCTATCTACGGACTGTATATGAAAAAAGTGTATGCCGACAAGTCGTTGCCTTACTCGCAGACGTTGCAATTTCCGGAGCCTCCGGCAGGCTTCTCGCCGTGCTATAAGGAGAGTTACGGCGACGCGCCGGCAGCCGAGACGCCAGTTGAGGCAATCGACAACGCTTTTGAGTAGAAATTTTTTGTAGATTTAAAATTTTTAATTAGATTTGCATTATCTATACAGAAATATTTCTGTAATGAAAACCAGTATAGACTTAACATCATTATACCACTTAAAAAATTATTAGTTATGAGTCGTAGTTTAAAAGTAAGGGATTTGACCCTTCGCGATGGACAACAATCATTGTTTGCCACCAGAATGAAGCAGGAAAGCATTGACAAATTGCTGCCGCTTTACAAGGACGCCGGTTTCTATGCCATGGAGGTATGGGGCGGTGCAGTGCCCGACTCCGTGATGCGCTACCTTGGCGAAGACCCATGGGTGCGTTTGAAAACAATCAGCGACGCAATGGGCGGAGTGTCGAAACTGACAGCGCTCTCCCGTGGCCGCAACCTGTTCGGTTATGTGCCTTACCCGACAAGCGTGCTTGAAGGTTTTTATAAGGAAGCCATAAAGAATGGTTTGAACATCATGCGTATCTTCGATGCGCTCAATGACCTTGACAACGTAAAAGAATCAATAAAACTTATCAACGAGATGGGCGGCATCGCCGATGGTGCAGTCTGCTATACAGTAGATCCTAAAACAGAGGCTCCGGCAGAAAAGAAAGGCTTCTTTGCAAAGCTATTCGGCTCTAAGAAGGTTGAGGAACCGGAGAAAATCTTTACAGATGAATATTTCGTTGAGAAAGCAAAGGGAATGGAAGCCTACGGCGCGAAGATCATCACGCTGAAGGATATGGCAGGATTGGTCAACCCGTTGCGCGCTGCGTCGCTGATTTCAAAGATCAAGGCAGCCGTTAATGTTCCTGTTGACTTCCACACCCACTGTACACCGGGCTACGGCTTGGCATCAGTAGTTATGGCAATGCTTCATGGCGTCGACATCGTGGATACCAACATCTGGTATTTCGGTGGCGGCTCGGCAGCACCTGCAATTGAGTTGGTCTACTTGTTTGCAAAACGTCTTGGCATCGAGCTTGAGGTGAACATGGAAGCCGTAGGCCGCATCCGTGAGCAGTTGAAGGGCGTTCGCACGGCGCTTGCCGACTTCGACCTCCACAAGGGCGATTTCCCACACGATTTCGATCCGTTGAAGGATACTCTTCCAGCCAATATCGAGGCATTGTTTGACAAGGCAGTCGAGGCAGCCAAGGCCAACGACGAAGATGCCCTCCTCGACGCATGCCACGCTATTGAAGACTATTTCAACTTCCCGAAACCAAACTTGCTTGTCAAAAATGCCGAGGTTCCGGGCGGAATGTACTCAAATATGGTTGCGCAGCTGAAGGCGCTCAACGCATCCGACGTGCTCGACGATGCGATGAAACTGATTCCTAAAGTTCGTCGCGACGCAGGTTTGGTTCCGTTGGTAACACCGACAAGCCAGATTGTGGGCAGCCAGGCAGTGAGCCTCGCCATCGACCGCAAGAAAGGTAATGCTGACTATACAACGAAGTCAAATCAATTCATTTCGCTCATCAAGGGTGAATATGGAAAGACTCCGGTTGCCATCACTCCTGAATTCCGCGAGCAAATCACAGGCAGCGCAGTGGAGCGTCCGTATGACGTGGCAAGCTATAAGGCGCCAGAAAACCCGGTTCTCAAGGAACTCGGCGGATGCAAGCTTGCAGAGAACGAGCAGGAATACTTGCTTCTGCAATTGCTTCCAACCGTTGCCAACGGCTTCTTGAAGAAACGTCGTGAGGCAGACCACAAGGCATCGGCTCCGGCTGTTGAAGAAAAGGCAGAGGCTGCAGCAGTGGCCGACGATGCACCTATCACCGGACCGGTGGAGCGCGCTCCGATGGGCGGCAAGGTAGTTGAAGTCAAGGTGAAAGCCGGCGACAAGGTGAAGAAGGGTGACTTGCTTTTGGTTTACGAGGCAATGAAGATGGAGAACGAGCTTACGGCAGAGAAGGACGCCGTTGTCAAGCGTGTGTTTGTCACGGTAGACGACGTTGTCGGCACAGACGCTCCGCTTATTGAATTCGAGGCTTAATAAGTTGATTATAAATAGAAAAACTCCTGTCGCATTCCGTGACAGGAGTTTTTTGTGTCTGCGTGTGCCGTTTCCTTCTGGCGTTGGTCAAAGATTGACCGATGCGCCGCTATTTGCCTTTGAATGCGTTTTTCACTGTCAAAGCCGTGACAGCCACATCGACAGAATAAGCAGCAAGTCCGCGCTTCAGGTCTTCTTCAAGAGATTGGTCTTCGGCAGGCATCATGGAGATAACCATCACCGTGCCATCATCCTCCGACACTACAATGCGGCTTGTTTGGCACGACAGGTTAATGTACTGCTCGGCGACAATTTTTTTCGCTTTCTCAGGCTTCACGCCAAAGTCGCGTGCCGAGAACGACGTGCCTAACATAATGAACTGGTTGCTGCCGAGAGAATATCCCTGTGGCGATATTCTGATGTTTGTGTCGCCGAGAGTGTATTCCACCACATCGTTGCTCACTTCCTTTGCCGACAGGAACCCCATGTCGTTCAATTGTTTCACCACCCGGTTTCCGAAATCTTTGAAGCCAGGAGCTACAAAGTATTGGAAAAAAGAATCGGTGACATAGTCGGTGCATTTCTCCGCAAGGTCAATCGCCATAGATGAAAAAGTTCCCAATTGTGTGATTTGCATAGCCACATAAGGAGCGCTGTAGGCATAAATCGAAGAAGCGACGCAAATGGCATCGTTTTTATAATAGACCTGTCCGACCCCCGGCAACGCCCAGTTTATGGCATCGGCACACTCGATCATCTTCTTGGCATTGGCTTTTGCCGGCGTTGTCGACTCAAAGTAGCATACGGCCGGCGGCATGTCGGGAATCGCCTGCTCGCCCTCAATCATCATAATGTATGCCTTGCGTTCGGAGCCGGAAGATGAAGTGTAAGTAATCTCGAGGTCTCCGTCGCTGTCGATGCACCACTGTTTGCTGGTGTCGATAGTCTTGTAGTAATTTATAATCTCGTTTCTCAATTCCTGCCACGTCGGAAAGGCGAAGGCGTTGGATGTCAGAGCCGAAAGCACGAAAGCCATAGCTGCTGTGAATAATTTCTTTCTCATAGTCGGTTAGTGATAGAATTAAAAACAGAGTCAAAAGTACAAATATTAAATAAAAACCGCAATGTGAAATTTCTTTTTTTTCTTTTTTGAGGGCAAAAAATTTCTTTTATTGGGAAACAATGGGTAACTTAGCGCAGATATATAGCGGGTTACGGTGGAAAGCCGGAGCCTGACTGTTGAACAATAAAACGCGTCTATGCCGGAAATAATGCTCACAGACTGGTTTTATTGGCTGTGTATAGCGATTTATTCAGCCACGATAATCTCCATCATCTACATTATACTGAAGGAGAACCGCAACCCTGTGCGCTCACTTGCGTGGATTACGGTGCTGTTCTTTCTGCCGGTTGCAGGCTTGGTGCTGTATCTGTTTTTTGGGCGTAGCATAAAAAATAAAGCGTTGATATCCAAACGCTTGAAAAAGCGTTTTGCCCATTCCCGTCCCATCAAGCAAGCCGATATAGGCAAACTGCCACTCACGGCGGAAAGCCGTCAGCAAATCCGCTTGGGGCATAAGCTGTCGGGTGCGATTTATTTTCCTGACAACGATGTGGAATGCTTTGTCAGCGGCGCCGAACTGTTTGAGGCGTTCAAGCGCGATTTGATGGCTGCGCAGTGTGCCATCGACATGCAGTTCTACATTTTCAACGACGACAAACTCGGCACCGAGATAAGCGACATTCTCATTGACCGCAGCCGTAACGGTGTGAAGGTAAGGATTATTTATGACCATGTAGGCTGTTTCGGCGTAAAGAAGAAATTTTTCATGCGGATGGCAGATGCCGGAATCGACATCCATCCGTTCTTCAAGGTGACCTTTCCGGAATTCGCCACCCGTGTGAACTGGCGCAACCACCGCAAAATAACCGTAATCGACAACCGTATAGGGTATATAGGCGGAATGAACGTTGCCGACCGCTATGTCGTTGGCGACAAAAATGGAATGTGGCGCGACACGCATCTGCGCATCACCGGTCCGTCGGTGCTCGGACTGCTGCATTCGTTCCATTCCGACTGGGCATTTATGGAATTGCCACAGTTTGACGATGGAGAGAACTTCTCCGAGTTCCAGAGCCGCAACAGCGGCAGTGTGGGCGTGCAGATATTGTCGAGCGGCCCGGTTGGTCAGTGGCACAACATCTCGCTGATGTTCAACAAAGCAATCGCCAACGCCAAGAAATGCATATATCTTGAAACACCATATTTCCTGCCCACCGAGAGCTTGCTCAAAGCCCTTCAGACGGCAGCCCTGTCGAAGATTGACGTGCGGGTGCTGATTCCTCGCCAGCCCGACTCCATGATGCTCAAGCTCGCGTCGGGCTCCTACATCAGCGACTGCCTTAGAGCAGGGATAAAAGTGTACTTCTACGAGCCGGGAATGCTCCATTCCAAGACCATAGTCATCGACGACGAATTTTTCACCACCGGCTCCACCAACTTCGACTTCCGCAGCATGGAATATAATTTTGAGTGCAACGCATTTATCTACAGCAAGACGATAAACGAGAAAATGAAAACCGCCTTTTTCGCCGACCTTGCGCAGTCGACCCGCATCACGTCATCGACTTGGCGACGACGGCCGTTCGTTCAAAAGTTCAAAGAATCAGTGGTGCGGTTGATGAGTCCTGTGCTGTGACGATATATTTTTAATAAATTAACAATATCTACACATTGTTTTGAACCACCATTACGCAAACTTCGTTAACTTTGCAAGTAGAAAAGCAGGCATCTGCAAATTCAGGTTGGTGCATGTGGCGGCAATGAGGAAGATAGAAATAAAACTATATTTATAAAATACTATTTTTCAGACTTTTAAAAAATTAAAAACTATGAAGTTTCTTACAGATGAAAAATTGACAATCGTCGGTGCAGGCGGTATGATTGGTTCAAACATGGTTCAGAGTGTATTGATGCTTGGACTGACTCCAAACATTTGTCTTTACGATATCTATGAGCCAGGTGTACACGGTGTGTTTGATGAAATCCAGCAGTGCGCATTCCCTGGAGCTAACGTAACTTACACAGTAGATCCAGAAGAGGCTTTCTCTGGTGCTAAGTATATCATTTCTTCTGGTGGTGCTCCTCGTAAGGAAGGCATGACACGTGAAGACCTTCTCAAGGGCAACTGCAAGATTGCCGCTGAGTTTGGTGACAACATCAAAAAATATTGCCCGGATGTTAAGCATGTCGTAGTAATCTTCAACCCGGCAGACGTAACAGCCCTCACAGCTCTTATCCACTCTGGTTTGAAACCAGAGCAGTTGACATCGCTCGCAGCTCTCGACTCAACTCGTTTGCAGCCGGCTTTTTTATAAATGGGTTTTATGCCTTATTTCTCATCGTTCTCGCGAATTTCCACGCGACGAATCTTGCCGCTGATAGTCTTGGGCAGTTCGTCAACGAACTCAATCACACGCGGATATTTATAAGGAGCAGTCACCTTCTTGACGTGGTTCTGCAATTCCTTGATCAGTTCTTCTCCGGCACGTGCTTTATAGTCTTTGGACAATACGATAGTAGCTTTTACTACCTGTCCGCGAATCTCATCGGGTACTCCGGTGATGGCACATTCTATGACGGCAGGGTGCGTCATCAAAGCGCTTTCCACTTCGAACGGGCCGATACGGTAACCGGAACTCTTGATTACGTCGTCTGCACGTCCTACAAACCAAAGGTATCCGTCTTCGTCTTTCCACGCTACATCACCTGTGTAGTAAATGCCGTCGTGCCAAGCCTCGTGTGTACGTTCCGCATCCCGATAGTACTCTTTGAAAAGTCCGAGAGGTTTGCCTTTGCTGGTACGGATCACAATTTGTCCTTGCTCTCCGGCTTCCACGGAGCGACCTTCACTGTCGATCAGGTCTACGTCATACTGCGGATTGGGCAGTCCCATGCTTCCCGGTTTCGGTTCCATCCAAGGCATGGTGGCAACTGTCAGTGTCGTTTCCGTCTGTCCGAAACCTTCCATCAGCTTGATGCCTGTCAGTTTCTTGAAGGTTTCGAATACGGCAGGGTTCAGTGCTTCTCCGGCAATGGTGCAATACCGCAGTGAAGACAAGTCATATTTAGTCAGGTCTTCATGAATCAGAAAGCGGAAGATGGTTGGAGGTGCGCAAAGGGAAGTCACCTGATACTCCTGTATCTTTTCCAGAATAGCTGCGGGCGTGAACTTTTCGTGGTCATAGACGAAAATGTTGGCTCCGGCGATCCATTGTCCGTAGAGTTTTCCCCATACGGCTTTTCCCCAGCCGGTATCGGCGATGGTGAGGTGGAGGCTGTTCTCATCCAGATTGTGCCAGAAACTACCCGTAACGATATGGCCTAACGGATACGTAAAGTCATGTGCTACCATTTTAGGTTCACCGGTAGTGCCGGAAGTGAAGTACATCAGTGAGATGTCGTCATTCGTATTGGCATGTCTCGGGCGGATGAAAGGGGCAGCGTTATCGATTCCCTGATGGAAATCTTCGAATCCTTCCGGAACTTCCGGACCTACACTGACCAGCTTTTCCACGCTCGGACACTCGGGAAGAGCATCTTTGATGTGTTGCAGTATGATTCCCTCGCCGGCAGCCACAATCATTTTGATGTCGGCAGCGTTGCAGCGATAGATGATATCTTTCTTTGTCAGCAGGTGAGTGGCGGGGATCACCGTTGCTCCCAGCTTATGCAGGGCGATGGTGCTGTACCAGAACTCATAGCGACGCTTTAGAATCAGCATCACCATGTCTCCGCGACCGATGCCGAGGCCCTGGAAGTAAGAGGCCGTCATGTCCGTATAGCGTTTCATATCGGCGAAGGAGAACTGACGGCTTTCGCCCTGGTCATTGGTCCAGAGCAGAGCGTTCTTGTCGGGTTGTTCGGCAGCCCAGGCATCTACTACGTCGTAGCCGAAGTTGAAATTCTCCGGTACGTTTATTTTCAGGTTCTTGATGAAATCCTCTTGTGAGGCAAAGCTAGTCTGTGCTAAAAATCTTTCTACCATAACGTTATTACATAATTACGGCCAGAAAACGTACCGTTTTGCCATCGAGCGCTTTCATGCCATGTGGAAGTTTTGAATTAAAATAAATACTGTCTCCTTGGTTCAGGATGATTTCCTTGCCCTCGATGTTGATAAGCATACGGCCTTCAACCACCAGATTGAATTCCTGTCCGTTGTGGTGGTTATAATGGATCGGCTCATCGTCTCCCTTCGGTTCGACCGTGACGATGAAAGGATCGGCGGTGCGGTTCATGAAGCCCGACGCCAGTGACTGGTATTTGTAAGCCCTGGTACGTTGGATGCTGACTCCTTTGCCGGCACGGGTCACGAAGTAGCTGCTCATTTTCGGCTCTTCGCCAAACATCAAAGTATCCAGTGCGATGTTATAGGTACGGGCTATCTTTTGTAGCATACTAACGGAAATGTCGTATTGTCCTGTCTCTGCGAGCCGGTATTCTTCGGCAGATATGTCGCAGTCGCGGGCGATATCTTCAGACGTTAGTTCCAGTACGTCACGTAATCCGCGAAGGCGTTCTGCGATCTGTTTAATTTGGTCATTCATACAAGTGGTTGTTTTTTGATTATTAATAATTTTGCGGTATTATTTGGATGCTTTCATCGCTTTGATGACGGCAGAGGTAAATCCGTTGTGTTCCAGTTCGTTGATTCCCTTGATCGTAATTCCGCCCGGAGTAGTCACTTTGTCGATTTCCACGCTGGGGTGGGTGTCATTATTCAGAATTAATGCGGCGGCTCCCTTGACGGACTGGGCCACCATTTCCATCGCATCTTTGGGGCGGATGCCCATTTCGATGCCGGCCTGCATGGCTGCCTGGATGTATTTCAATACGTAAGCGATGCCGCAGGAAGTCAGTGCCGTGGTGGCGGCTATCTTATCTTCGGGGATGAGCATGGCCATTCCCATTTCGTTGAACAGGCGGAGCATAAACTGGTTCTGTTCATCGTTCGTGTTGCGTGCCGCGATAAGCGTCATACTTTCCAGTTCGCTGATGGCAGTGTTCGGAATCAGACGGAACATCGGCATCTCCGGTGCTATCACAAAGTGTGCGAGTTCTTCAAAACTGATACCAGCCGCTACGGATACGAGCGTCTGTTTGCTCTTCAGCTTCAGCTCGCGCATGACGGACTCCACAAACCAGGGCTTCACGGCGAGAATGACAACATCCGCTCCCGTTGCCGCTTCCGTATTGCTCAGAGTGGTGGAAATGCCCGGAAATTCTTCTTTCAGTTTCTCCAGTTTGCCTGCGCTGGGGTTGGATACAATGATATCTGAGTCTGCTATCAGACTTCCTTTTGCCAGGCCGCGGGCTATAGAACCACCCATGTTTCCTGCACCGATAATAGCTATTTTCATATGCGCTTCTTTTTTAATGTATTCTTACAGACAAAGGTAACGGTAAATTGCGAAAAAACAAAAAGCAGCCTGAATAAGAACTGTTTTTCTGTTCGAGGCTGCTTTTTTGTTCGCTGTTTATTAATCAAATATCAGTTAGAGAACTCTTTTGAAACGGGCAAGGAACTCGTCCGCTTCCTCCATGCTGAGGCAGAGAGGGGGCAATAAGCGGAGTACATTTGTCCCGCTGGCTCCCGTAAATACGTGTTCGTCGTAGATGAGGCGGCTGCGCAATTCCTTGATCGGTTCTTCAAATTCGAGTCCGATCATCAGTCCGCGTCCGCGCACTTCTTTGATTTGCGGGAATTTCTTGAGTTCTTCCAGCAGGTAGTCGCCGACTGCTTTTGCATTTTCTACCAGATTGTCCTGTTCGATGACGTCCATTACGGCAAGAGCTGCCGAGCAGGCCAGGTGATTTCCGCCGAATGTAGTTCCCAGTTGTCCATAGACGGGCTTGAACATCGGGCTGATCAGTACACCTGCCATCGGGAATCCGTTTCCAATGCCTTTGGCTACGGTGATGATGTCTGGTTGGATATGGTTGTATTGATGGGCAAAGAATTTTCCGCTACGGCCGTATCCGCTTTGGATTTCGTCCAGAATCAGAATCGTTCCGGTTTCGGTACAAACCTTGCGAAGTTCCTGCATAAATTCGGTCGTCGGTATTTTGATACCGCCCACTCCTTGTATTCCTTCGATGATAACAGCGCATACGTCACCTTTCGCCAGTTCCTGCTTCATCGCTTCGATGTCATTCAGAGGGAGATAGGTCACATGACCGTTGTTGTTGATCGGAGCAATGATGGTGGGGTTGTTTGTAGCCTCCACTGCAAGGGATGTACGTCCGTGGAAGGCTTTGCTGAAAGAAATGACTTTGGTGCGTCCGTTATAGAAAGAAGCCAGCTTCAGCGCGTTTTCATTGGCTTCGGCTCCGCTGTTGATCAGAAACAGCGAGTAATCTTCATAACCGGAAATCTTTCCCAATCGTTCGGCTACTTGTTGCTGCAGCTTATTGATCACCGAGTTTGAATAGAAACCAAGGGTTGCTACCTGATTGCTGATCATCTCCACATAGTGGGGATGCGCGTGTCCGATGGAGATGACGGCATGGCCTCCGTAGAGGTCCAGATATTCCGTACCGTTCTCATCCCATACCTTACAGCCTTGTCCTTTGACTATATTGATGTCATATAAAGGATATACGTCGAATAATTTCATAATTCTTCTGTTTTTAGAAA
>ENA-UEQH01000001-UEQH01000001.1-human-gut-metagenome-genome-assembly--contig:-NODE-1-length-176875-cov-26.305999_pt1 | contig 176875 bp, 128 predicted proteins | sample MGYA00242945_ERZ507943 | MGnify/ENA primary metagenome ERZ507943 (study PRJEB26167, sample SAMN06115418) | human gut metagenome | host: Homo sapiens | place: China:Hubei | collected 2015-03-06... | reverse complement strand
AGAGGTGTCGCCGACAAGAAGTTCTTTCTTTTCCGTATCGCCAATTTATATGCTTATCCCCACTAAATTTCTACTGACCCAAAACTTGGTTGGAATGTTGAAACCTGCATCTGACCGCATGCTGCGCCGTCGGTGGGCTGTGTTGGATTGGAGATTTGTTGATTATTTTCCCGGAGATTGAAAATTCAGTCGTTTTCTGGAATGGATTTGCATAAAAAGCAGTAATTTAGCGGTCAAATTCAGAACAAGACTAAAAATGAAAATCAGATCAAGATATTTTGTTGCGGCGGCGCTTTTGGCGCTTGTCGCGCCGTCGGTGTTTATGGCGGCTTCGGGGAAGAATGATATGGCTGCTACGGCACGCGACATCTCTGTGATCAACGCAGTGTTCAAGGAGATGAATACGCGCTATGTCGACTCTGTCGATGTAGACCGTGCCATGACTACCGCCATCGACGCGATGCTCAACGACCTCGACCCTTATACGGAGTTTATCTCAGCGGAAGAGGCGGAGGATTTTATGGCGATGTCGACCACGGGCGAGTATGGCGGCATCGGTTCTGTAATCATGATGCGCAAGGGCGGCGGTGTGCAGATAAGCGACCCTTACGAAGGCAGTCCTGCGGCTCTGGCTGGTTTGCGCCCGGGCGACCGCATCGTGAAAATCGACACGATGGACACTCGCACGTGGGACACGAAGCAGGTGAGCGACCATCTGAAGGGGCAGGCAAACACTACAGTGCATGTGGTGGTGGAGCGTCCGTATGTGCAGGACAGCGTGCTGACGTTCGACATCGTGCGCCGGAAAATCCAGATGCCATCAGTGCCTTACTTCACTGCGCTCGACGGCGGCATCGGCTACATTCAGCTGACCAAGTTTACCGAGACATCAGCCGACGAGGTGCGCGACGCATTGTTGTCGCTGAAACGCGACAAGGCGATAAAGTCGCTGATCCTCGACCTGCGTGGCAATGGTGGAGGCTTGGTTGAGAGTGCCATCAAGATTGCCAACTTCTTCGTGCCGAAAAACACGGAGATTATACGCACAAAGGGACGGTTGAAGACGGAAGAGAAGATTTACAAGACCACGCAGAAGCCTATCGACACGGAGATTCCTTTGTGCATCCTTGTTGACGGCGGCTCGGCATCGGCGTCGGAGATTGTTGCCGGCTCGATGCAGGATCTTGACCGCGCCGTGGTGGTTGGAAGCCGCTCGTTTGGAAAAGGACTGGTGCAGACCACAGTGTCGCTGCCGTTTGACAATATGCTCAAGGTTACCACCGCGAAATATTACATTCCGAGCGGACGCTTGATTCAAGCCATCGACTATTCGCACCGCGACGCAGACGGCAACATCCAGCGCACGCCCGACAGCCTTACCAACGTGTTTCATACGGTACACGGACGCGAGGTGCGCGACGGTGGAGGCATAACGCCCGACGTGACAGTGGATTGGGGCAAGGCAAGCCGCCTGACATACAATATCTTTGCCGACAACTGGGCGTTTGACTTCGCCAACAAGTACCGCGCCGAGCATCCTTCGATATGCGCTGCCGAGGATTTCGTGGTGACCGACAGCATTTTCGCCGAGTTCAAGCGGTCAATCGACCCCGCACGGTTCAACTACGACAAGGTGTGTGAAACGGGCCTTGCCGCTTTGCGCGACGCCGCGAAGATTGAGGGCTATATGAACGACTCTACGAAGCAGGCCTTCGACGTGCTGGAAAAACTGCTGAAACACAACCTGTCGCAGGATCTTGACAACAACCGCAAGGCAATAGAGGAGATTCTCGCCCCTGAGATCGTAAGCCGCTACTATTACGAGCGTGGACGCATCGTGCAGACGATGAAGAGCGACAACGGACTTGATGCGGCAGTGAAGGTGCTCAACGACATGGCAGAGTACCGACGTCTCCTTGCTCCGGCAGACAAGAAGTCGAAAAAGAAGAAATAGCAAAAATCAACGTTTGCGGCGGAAGAATTCCGTCATCAGTGCGGCGCAGTCGTCAGCGAGTACGCCGCCCACCACTTCTGTCTTCGGATGAAACGGCTGAGGGCAGAAGGTGTGGTATCCGCGCTTGTCGTCGGCAGCGCCGTAGACAATGCGGCTTATCTGGCTCCAGCCGAGTGCCCCGGCACACATCAAGCACGGCTCTACGGTCACGTAGAGCGTGCATCCTGTAAGATATTTTCCACCGAGATATGCCGCTGCCGACGTCACGGCCTGCATCTCTGCGTGCGCCGTGCAGTCGGTCAGCGTCTCTGTGAGGTTGTGTGCGCGTGCAATCACCTTTCCGCCGCACACCACGACGGCGCCCACCGGCACCTCGTCGTCGGCAGCAGCCTGACGGGCTTCGGCAAGCGCCATCTGCATGTATAGTTCGTCTTGGGTCATAGTCGTTTTTTTCAGCTTAATATTTCAACCATTTGAGCATTTCCTTCAGCGATGGTTTTTTGCCGTACATAAGGATGCCCACGCGATAGATTTTGCCCGACAGATAGGACAATGCCAGCGCGGTGCCGAAAAGCAGAGCCACCGACAGCGCTTCCTGCCACAGAGGCACGCCGAACGGGATGCGTATCATCATCACCATAGGCGACGTGAGCGGGATAAACGAGCACCACACTGCCAGCGGTCCGTCGGGATTCATGGCGCTGTAGAAGCCGGCGTAGAACGCAAACAGCATTATAACGGCGATAGGCATCATAAACTGCTGTGTGTCCTGCGGGTCGTTGACCGCCGCGCCAAATCCGGCAAGCACGGAGGCATAGAGAAGATAGCCGCCGATGAAGTACAGCACGAACAGCACTGCGATTTCTGCGAGCGGAAGGCTCGACACCACCGACAATATCTGCATCGACAAATCGGCGTCGGGCATCTGCGACGCGGCAGAGATGGCTGCGGCCTGCGAGGGGTCGAACATGGCCACTCCGCTGACCACCCCGGCAATACTTATAATAGCGACGAGCAGTATGCCCCAGATGAGCATCTGCGTGATTCCGACAAGTCCGATGCCTATGATTTTGCCTGCCATCAACTGAAAAGGCTTCACACTCGACACCATAAGCTCGACGATGCGGTTTGTCTTCTCTTCGGTGACGCTCTGCATCACCATCGCGCCGTAGCTCATCACGAAGAAATAAATCAGCGTGGTGAGCACCATTCCTACTGCTGAGAATATCTCAGTCATCGACTCGCGTTCGCCCTCGTCGGTCCATCTCACCGTCGCCACTTCGACGGGAGTCTGCACGTCTTCCACAATCTCGTTGAGGGCAGGGATGTTGTAGCGTTCGAATTTCTGTTTCTGCACAGCCTTTGTCAGGGCGTTGTTGATATAGTCGGACATGTCGCGCTTCACCTCGTCGCGCGAATAGATTGCCGCGGCGGTGGGGTTGTCGACAAGATTGTCGGTAATTATCAGCACTGCCGCCACGTCGGTGGAGTCGGAGCGCAGCGCCGGCGTCATCTTGTCGGTGGGCACGAAGAGATAGTCGTCGTTGCTCTGCAGGGCATTGGCATAAAGTCCGGTGTTGTCAATCACAGCCACCGTCTTGCGTCCGCTGTCGCCTATTACCGACAACAGCAGTGGAACGAAAATCATTGCCGCCATAAGGAACGGCATGAGTATTGTGAGGATGATGAATGAGCGTTTTTTCACGCGTGTGGCATATTCCCGTTGCGCCACAATCCAGATTTTGTTTTTCATTGTTGTTCCTCCTTGTCATTGTTGCCCACACCGCCTACGGCGCGCAGGAATATGTCGTTCATTGTTGGCAATTGCTCTGCAAACGAGCGGATTTCCACCTGTTGCGACAACATTGCTATGAATTCTGAGTTTGTTGCGTCACACGTCTTGCGCAGCGTGTATGTCACGTTGTCGCCGGCTTGCTTTATCGACGTGATGTCGTATTTCTCGGGGTTTTCGGCAAGCATCCTGCCGCTTTCAGCCACAAGGCTGTAAAGGCCGCTGCGATAGCGTGAGCGCACGTCGCCCACCGTGCCGCTGAGCACCACGTGCGAGTCGTTTATCAGCGCAATGTCGTCGCAGATTTCCTCCACGGAGCTCATGTTGTGGGTCGAGAAGATTATGGTGTGCCCTTTGTCGCGCAACTCGAGGATTTCCTTTTTCAGCAGTTCGGCGTTGACTGGGTCGAAGCCCGAAAAAGGCTCGTCGAAGATGAGGAACTCCGGCTCGTGAAGCACGGTTATTACAAACTGCACCTTCTGCTGCATGCCTTTCGACAGCTCCTCAAGTTTCTTGTTCCACCACGGATTGATGTCAAACTTGTCGAACCATTGGCGCAGGCGTTTCTCGGCGGTGGCTTTGTCCAGACCTTTCAGCTGGGCAAGGTAAAGAGCCTGTTCGCCCACCTTCATTTTTTTGTAAAGTCCGCGTTCTTCCGGGAGGTAGCCTATGCGGCGCACGTCGGCGTCGGTCATCAGGCGTCCGCCCATCATCACTTCGCCCTCGTCGGGCATCGTGATGCGGTTTATGATTCTTATGAGAGTGGTCTTGCCTGCTCCGTTGGGTCCGAGCAGCCCGAACACCCGTCCGGGGCGCACTTCGACGCTTACTCCGTCAAGAGCCGTGTGTCCGGCAAAGCGTTTCACCACGCCGCGCGCTTCCAATGTATTATCCATATTCTTTTTTGTTTGAGTTTTTTGTTTATCGTTTGTCTACGGGATCGACGGTGTAGCCCGACTGCCGCAGCAGGCTGAGCAGACCTTCGTCGCCGACAAGGTGGGCGGCTCCTACAACAACCAGTGTGGGCGCGTCGGCAAGCATCTTTGGCATCTGCTCCATCCAGGCGCGGTTGCGGTCGGAGAGCAACATGGCGTCTTCCTCCGGGGTAGAGTCGCAGTCGTCGCCGAGTTTCTGATTGGTGACTTCTTTCAGCGTCTCAATGTCGCGGTGCATATAGGCGTCGGTAGCCATCTCGATCATCGAGGCGTTCCATTCGGTGTTTTCTGCCAGGCAGACGAGCATCTTGCCCTGACGTGCCGGCGGTTGGCTGAACAGCATACGAAGCTGGTCCTGGGCGGTTTCCAGGGCAAGCACTTTCTTGCCGGCTTTGTCGGCTTTTATCTGAAAATACGTGTCAAGCTGCTGGTCGAGCGACACCTTCGGCAAATACTTGGTTACAATGGCTGCAATCAGCTGGTTGCTTATCGCTGCCGGACACATTCGTTGCACTGCCGGATTGTCGAGTCCGAAGCCGATGAGCGACCGCATTGCTTTGTCGACGGTAGAACGGTCGGCGTCGGGGATGAAGTCGTTGAGCGACGAGCCTGAAGGCAGCATTATCGCCTCGGCTGTCAGCCGAGTCAAGTCGCGGGTGTTGAGCATGTCTACCTCACCGCACACTTGCTCCACGTCGTTCTGCACCTGGCGTATCTGAGGCACGCTGTCGAGCACCGTCAGCGGTGCGTAATGGTGTGTGCCGAAGATGTAACTCGGCTTCTGCAAGCCGTTGCCGCTCACTTTCCACAACAGTTGTGCCTGGGCGCTTATGCCCACAACTGCCATTGCAATAATCAATAATATCTTTTTCATGTCGCAAATATAGTGTTATTTTCCCATTCCGCCTTGCTTCGACAGGCGGGAAGCGTCGTTGTTGCTGTCCACGCGGCGTGTCTGGAACGCTTTGCCGAGGCTGAAATTGTAGGTGAGCGAGCAGGAGAACGACACAGGGTTGCTGAATTTGCTTTTCGTGTGGTAGCCCGAGGCGGAGTCGATCGAGAAATCCACGCCGCGGCCGAGAATGTTGTCCACGCCCACCGAGGCTGTCCAGCGTCGCTTTGCAAACGACTTTTTCAGACTTGCGTTGAGGTTGTGGGTCGGTGTCACCGTAATTTCGCCCATCGTGATTTTGTTCTGTCCGTAATATGAGATTTCAAAGAAGAAATCTTTCGGCAGCTGGAATCCTGAGCTGGCATACCAGTTCAGGAAGTTGTGGTATGTCAGACTGCCTTTCTGTTCACGGCGCTCGCCGTTGGCAAGATATGTGAGATTGGCTGTCAGCGTCCACCAGTCCTTGATTTGGAACGGCAGGTTGAGCGATGCGCCAAACATATATTGTTTGTCGAAGTTGACCATTGTCAGCAGCACGTTTTTCGGGTTGTCCTTGTCGGGCATCGAGGCTTTTATGATTTGGTCGTGGTTGATGTTGGCAAACAGGGTCAGCGAGTATTTGTATTTAACCACACCGGTAAGGCTGACGTTGTCGCTGTATGACGGCTTCAGGTCGGAGTTGCCCGACTGATAGAACATGTCGGAAACCTGATGACGCTCGGGATTGAGAGCCCAGAACGAAGGGCGCGCTATGGAGCGTGAGTACTGTGCCGTCAGCACGTTGGAGCCGTTTGGCGACAGCAGATATGTGACATTGGCATTTGGAAACAAGTCGAAATATCGCTGAGCTACGATGTTGCCGCGGCTGCTGGCGTCGGTCAGTTCGCCGCGCAGTCCTGCCGACGCCATGAAGCGTCCGAGTTTGGCTGAGGCTTTTACATAGGCGGCATAGATATTTTCTTTAAACACCACGTCATAGTCGCGTCCGTCGGGCGTAAGCCATTCGTGGTCTTTCAGATAGAGGTATGACGCGTCGTTGTCCATACGGTTGAGGTTGTATTTCAAGCCGGTCGACAGACTCCAGCGGCTGTTGAATGTCTTGTCGTAGTCGTAGCTGACGTTGACCACGTCGAAAACCGAGTTTTCGCGGCTTGTCGATATCGAATCGGCGGAGAGAGCGAGAAACTCCGAATGACGATGGTTGTCGGCGACGCTGCGTCCTTTTGTGTGGTTGTAGTTGGCAATCACCTTCATTTGCGAGCCGATGGAGTCGAGCCGGTGCACGTAGTTGAACGTGGCATCGATATTCCTGTGGCGCGATGTCGACATGTAGTTTCCGTTCATCGTCTCGATGCCTATGTCGGTGTGGTTGAACGCCGCGTTGGTCGTCACGTCCGACGGTGAAAGAAATTGGTTGTAAGCCACCTCGATACCCAGCGAATTGCGCGCGTCGGGATCGAAATAAATGCCTGCCATGCCGTAGCCGAAAAGCGACTTGTGTAGGTCCATCTTTGTGTCGGTCGTATACCGGTTGCCGTTGGCATAGTCGGTGGTTTCGCCGGTGTCGAAATAGGATTTCGGAGAGGCGGAGAGATTGCTGTTGGCACTGAATGTACATTTGCCGTTCTTCACGTTGATCGATGCCGAAGGAGTGACCATCGTGGATGTTTTGCTGACAGAGCCGATGAGGCTCACGTTGCCCATCACGCCGTCGGCACGGTTGCGTTTAAGAGTGATTTTGATGATTCCACCTGCGGTGTCGGCGCTGTATTCCGCTCCTGCCTGGGGAATCACCTCTATTTTGCTCACGTCCTCCGCCTTGAGCGAGCGCAGATAGGTGAGCAGCTGTGATTGGTCCATGCGCAGCTCGCGGTCGTTGACCATCACTTTTGCGCCCGACTTGCCGTTGATGGTGATTTTCTTGTCGTCGATCCACACGCCGGGAGCCGTCTGCAGCAGTTCCTTTCCGTCTTTGCCTATGGCGGCTGGCATATCCTCCACCCTGACCACAAAACGGTCGGGCAGACGGCGTATGGCTGAGGCTTTCACCTCTACGCCATGCAGTGCCACGGCATTTGTTGTCATCGTGGCGTCAAGACGCGTTTCTCCGCTGACGGTCACTGCCTTTTCGGCATTGTCGTAGCCCACGAGGGTAAATGTCACGTTATATTGTCCTTTCGGAAGGTTGATTCTGTAATTGCCGATGCTGTCGGTGACGGCCCCTCCTTGCTCATGGTTGGTGCTGAGTGCCACCACGGTTGCAAATTCAACCGGGTTGCCTTCGCTGTCGGCCACGCGTCCGAGCAAAGTGTCGGCTGTCGCGATGCTGCCGCCCGAAATGGCAAGCAGCGCCGCAAGAAACATCTTATTCATTGTATGTGTTATAAATTGGTTATTTTCCTGAGTCGATGAATTGTTTGTATAGACGGTCGATGTCGTCGGCAGTGATGCCGAGCATCTGCATTTTGCGGAACATTTCCGGAAGTTCCTCTTCTTCAAATTCCCGCCGGCGCAGTCTGGAGATTGTGCCGCATGCGCCTTCGCTGACGAAATAACCAATGCCGCGGCGGTTGAAGATTATTTCTTGCTGCTGCAGCCAGTCGAAAGAGCGCACCACGGTGTTGGCGTTGACTTCAACGGTTGCCGCATATTCGCGCACCGACGGGATGCGGCCGCCTTCGGAATAGGCATGCTGCATAATCTCGTCCATGATGCGGTCTGCTATCTGCAGGTAGATTGGTCGGCTTTCCTTGAAGTTCATAACAGGCGTTTTTTGGTTTCAACTACTTGTTTGCGCGTAAACAGCCAATATGACAGCAGCCCGTTGATTATGGCAATCGCAAGCAGTATGCTGCCGGTGGTGGCAAGAATTGTGGGGAATATGGCGACAAGCTCTGAACGGGTTTGTGGGTGAAAGCTGAAATGCACAAGAATCGGAGGGAGAATGATGGCTAATGCCACCACAACGCCGAGTGTCTTGACAAGAGGGAATCTGCGCCAAACCGATCCGCCGAGCATAAACATTGACTGCAGACATACCAGAAAACCGTATGATGCCAGCGTTCCCTGCCAGCTCCATGCCTCGCGTGCGGGGCCTTCGATCATTTGTGCCGGAGTGAACAGCACTTTCAGACAGTAAAATGTCAGCGAGCCGTAGGCGTCAAGTCCGAATATCGCCGCGAGCAGATAGTAGAGTGCGCCGACAGCGACAAGCGACACAAGTGCCGACAGGGCGAAGCCGAGGGTTACAATCGTCACCCGCGACAGGAATTTCTCGACGTTGGTTGCCGGCAGTGTGAGAAACTCAGTGCTGCCTGGCTTGTCGGAAATGGGATTAAGCACGGTGGAGGCGGCAATCATTCCGCCCATTGTCAGCACGAGTGCAAACCAGGAGTAGAACGTGTCGGCAATTGACACGAACGAGGTGCTTTCGTGTGTCTTCGCCGTGATGATGATTATCAGCAGTCCGGCAAGCAGGGTGCCTGCAAGCTCGAGCAGATGGGCAAGATGGGTTTTCCAGTTGAGTGCCGCATCGCGTGTGGTCACCGACCAGAAACGCGCTGGGCTGAAGTTGTTTATTGTTGTCATTTCAGTTGAGTCTTTACAAATATTTTATAAGTCAATACGTAGTTGGCGAGTGTGAGCGGTGCCAATATGATGTTTGTCGTTGTCAAGCTGGGATTGCAGATACCGTTGACGAGTATTGCCGCCGCGACGACTACAAACAGCAGTGCGAGGCTCTTTACCAACACTTTGCGGCGCCAGAGCGCGCTGCCGATCATTGTCACCGACTGCAGCCACAGGGCGATTACGCCAAGCGGCACTACTTTTTCAACAAAAATCTGAGGAAGCAGCATCGTTTGAAACAGCGGTTTGTTGAAAAGCGTCATGCACAGACCGATGCGCGCTGCGTCGGCAAGCACCATCCCGATGATGAAGAACACTATCGTGGAAACCACGGTTTCAAGCAGGTTTACAAGAAATTTCTCGAGATTTGTTGCCGGAAGTGTCAGGTAGGAAATCTGACCGTAGCGTCCCGACATTTTGTCGAACATAAACGTTGCCATCAGCACCATCGACAGGATGAAGAACGATGCAAGCACCACGTAGAACGTGTCGGCAAACGATCCTGGATTGATGCTGTATCCCGACATCATAAAACCGATTTCGCCGAAGAGTATGGCGGCGAAGGCTGCCAGCGGCATCCCTATCCATGCCGACGGCACATTGTGGTCGTAGTCGTGGCGGAGCATCGCCCAAAATCTCCGCATGTTGAACCTATCGGTCATTGTCGTCAGTATTTAAGGCTTCATTGATTGCGGCGCCGTTGGCAAGCATTGCGTTGAACAGCGTTTCAAGATTGATTACGCTCTCGTCGCCGAAGCGGTTGGCATAAATTGCGCTGTTGCCTTGGAGAGAGGGCTGCACATAGATGGCTCCTTCGGTGGGTTCCGACATCGGTTGGTCGGTGAAAAGGAGCTTGGATGCCAGCGTGGCGTAGCTGCTGTCGAGCAACAGTTTGCCGCTGTCGACCATCAGCACGTGGTCGAGCAGATTCTCTACGTCGCGCACTTGGTGGGTCGATACGACTATCGTTTTTTCATCGCTCATGTTTGACGCTATCACCTTGCGCATCTGGCTTTTCGACGGGATGTCGAAGCCGTTGGTCGGTTCGTCCATCAGAAGCAGACGGGTGTTTGTGGCGAGAGCGAAACTCATAAACGCCTTCTTCTTCTGTCCCATCGACAATTCGTTGAGACGCAGGTTGCTGTCCATCTCGAAATCACGCAGACAGTTGTTGAGAATCTCGTTGGAGAAACGCGGATAAAACTGCGCGTTGTATTTCACGTATTGGGCGAGGGTGACGGCTGGAAGCGTAAATTCCTCGGGAACGATAAAAATCTCCTGAAGAGCTGACGGCTGGCGGCGCGACATCTCGCTGCCGCAGAAAGTAACCGACCCTGATTTCGGACGGAGCAGACCGCACATTAGATAGAGCAGTGTGGACTTGCCCGTTCCGTTCTTGCCGAGCAGTCCATACACCGCGCCTGGTTGCAATGTCAGCGAAAAATCGCTGAAAATGTCAGGCTTTTTGAAGCCATAACTAAATTTCAATTCCTTGATTTCCATTATATAAGTTTTCATTTTTCGTATATCAGTTTGAGTGTATTAGTTGATTAGTACACTGCAAAGCTATGTCAATTTTTTTTGGAAAACAATAGCGAATCTAATATTTAACACAAATTAATACTTTCTAAAATCTTCGACACCCAGCAAAATCGCCGAAGCGCGGTTCCAGAAGTCAGCCCGTGGTTGCCCAGCCCACCCGAGACAAAGGTGACATGCCGCTACCGCCGAAGAGCGGTTGTAGAAGGAGCATGCAGACAGGTGACATGCGTGACGACAATGTCGGCTTGGATGTATATGGATGAGGAGAATTTTGCTGCAACCCAAAATTTCTACTGAGCTCGAATATGAATAGTAAACAATACCGCAAAATAAAATAGGAGATACAAACGCACCTCCTATAATGTGGAAAGGCGAAGGAGTCGAACCTTGCAATATGCTGCCTTTTGGGAAACCTCGCTACCGATGCGACCATCAATCCACATTACAAATATAGAGAACAAATTGACAATAACAAAATAAAACAACAACAAGATGGCAAGACCAAAGAAATTAGATTACGATTCCGATGATTTCTACGATGAAATCATCGAAATCGCTATGCAGGGATTGACGGACGCTGAAATCGTCGACAGCCTTGCCGACAAATTCGGCGTGTCTTTGTCTCCGGAGGCTTTCTCCTCAATGAAGAACGGTTGTTATGTGAATTGGACAGAGACGGAGAACCAAAGACGATCCGCTCGTTTTATTAAAGTCTTAGCGCGTGGACGCAGAAAAATCACTTCCATAGTCCGCGGCGCATACCTTAAAGGCGCCCTCGGTGGCAAGAAAATCAAGTCGAAGACGGTTCTCCGTCGCAAACTGCGCATAGGTGGGGAATACACGGAAGACGAGGAGATTCAGACTTCCGAAACAGAATCCGAGATGCCTGTTGATGTCGGAGGCTGACACTCCCCGGCTATTGAATGCGTTCCGCTTGCATCTCCCGTTTTCCCATCTCTCCGGCTGGATGGTGTAGCCGCTGTTCGCCTGGTAGGTGTTCCCGTTCCACCGGACGCGGAGCCTTATCTGCCCTCTCCGTTGCCTGTCCTGCTGTAGACCTTTTGGAGGAAGTATGATATACTATGTTTTATCTCCATTTTTTTGTACACATTTTTTTGGGTCAGTACACATCTGCAAATTTATGTACTATTTTTCATATAACAAAACAGAATCAAACGAAATGAAAAACCGCCAACTTACTCCTTTTAGGCTGTAAGTCAGCGGTTTCGTGTTTGTTCCGTTTTATCGGATTTTACTTGGGTGGAGATGGAGAGATTCGAACTCTCGTCCAAACGTGGAACTAATATGCTTTCTACATGCTTAGTTTTGACTTGGTTTTCGACCGTGGGCAGGATCAAAACTACCAACCCAAGGCTTATCTCCTAAAATCTCGGACAGCTACCGGAGAACAAGCCGTCCCAGCTCCGATTTTATTAGCACCACCTTATCGAAACGTCTCAGAGCAAGGCAATCGGGTGATGTCTCGTTTCTGCCACTGTGGCAGAAATAAAGCTAACTTACTGTGCTTCGGTTAGGCAGCGAGAGCGTAGTTATTTTCGCCAGTTAAATTGTTGATGTCTGAGATTATAGAGCATAGCCATCATCGCTCTGCATGCTTACATACCACCTCTACACGCTGTCAAAACCGGTCATCCCCAATGTTTTTTCGAGACATATACGTGATATGTGGGTTGCAAAAGTAATGCTTCCGCAACCAATCTCCAAATTTTTGTTGAAAAAAATTTTTTAGTTTTCGTTGTCTACGGCGTTAAGCACCAACAGCATGTTTGGCAGCTCGTTGTTGTCGCGGATTGTTTTCAGCGCCGACAGCTGGCGGCGGTCGAGGAGTCCGATGCGCGCCACGAAGATGGTGTGGCTTGCCACACGGGCCAGCACGTTGGTGTCGGTCACAAGCTGTATAGGAGCGCAGTCGATGAAGATGTAATCGTAGCGTTGGCGCAGGCGTTCAAACATTTCGTCGAGGGTGTCGTGTTCAAGCAGTTCTGCCGGGTTGGGGCGAATGGTGCCCGACGGCAATATGTCGATTCCCGCGCTTTTGTCGTGCACAATCAGTTTGTCGAGGTCGGTGCACGATCCGTCGAGATATGAGGTTGCGCCGTGCGACGGCGAGTTGATGCGCTTGCTGAGCGATGCGCGACGTATGTCGAGGTCGACGAGCAGCACGCGTTTGCCTTTCTTAGCCTCGGCTGAGGCGGTGTTGATTGCCACATACGATTTGCCACTGCCGGGGTTGAACGATGTGCAGATGCACACCGGCACGTTGTTGAATTTCGCCAAATGGTGGTCGAGCTCGGTGCGTAGCATCAGGAATGCCTCTTTGCCGAAATCTTTGTTTGTCAAGTCGGGTGGCGTGAGGCTCCTTAGTCCGTAGTTGAACTTTATGCGCATGCGTCGCGAGAATGTGACGTTTTTAAGAAGCGGTATTTGTCCGATCACGGGGATGTTGATGCCGATGAAGTCGTAGCGGTCGCGCACGTGGTTGTCGGTGATGAATGCAATGAAAATCACGGCGATAGGAATCACCACTCCGCCGAGCAGCAAGCCGAGGACTGCGATTATCCATGGAGTGAGCCGAGAGGGCTCGTCGGTGCCCGATGCCGGTGCCACTACGCGCACGGCTTCCGAGATGTTGTTGATGGCGAGCGGGTCGTTGCCGCGTTTGCCTTGCAGGTAATAGTATTGACTTTCGATGTTTTTGTGCATGCGCGCCTGGAAGTTGATGGCGGCCTGTGTGTGCGACAGGTCGGCAAGACGGTTGTCGGTGGCGGCGATGCGCGATTTCAGTTTGCCGCATTCGATGCGGAGCGAAGCGATATGGTTTGTCACCGAAGCCTCAATGTCGCTGTGCATAGCCTTAAGTTGCTGTGTGACTTCTGCAAACGCATTGTTGGCAGTGCCGGCATTCTCGCGTAGATGTTCGCGTTTGGCTATGGTTCCGTTGTATGCAGCCACGGCTTTCTGCAGTCCGATGCTTTTTGTGATATCTGTAGCGGCGGCTATCGGGCGGTCGGCATTTTTGTCGGCTGCCAGTTGCGACGCCACAGCCTCAGTTGCCTTTATCTCGGTCTCAATGCCTACGAGCGACTGTGTGTCGGTGGCCTTCTGCGCCAGCAGTTGGTTGTAGGTGAGGTTGATATTGGAAGTGTTTCCATTGCGCAGCGTCTGCTCGATGCCGGCTTCGTTTTTTTCGAGAGCCTCTGTATGCACGGCGAGACGCTTGTCGACGGCGTTGATGAATTTCTGGGCGTCGTTGCTGTTCCACTGTGCCCATATTCGGTCGTAGACCAATGGGATGTCGTTCAGAATGTCGTCGGCGCGTTGGACAACATGGTCGGAGAATGTGCAAGTCAGCACGTCGGTGAATTGAGCCGTCTGCACCACATCGATGCTTTTGCTTATGCGGTGGGCGGTTTTGTCGATTGGAGTTATGCTGATTTCTATTTTCTTGCCTGCGTAATTTTTCGTAAAACGGGTGGCTGTGAGAGAAATGTCGGCAGCCGATGTGGGCTTGTCGTCGCCGTCAATCTCGAGGCTTGTCGCAGTGGCTGTTTTGCCGTCGGCAGAGATGAGGGCGGTTATTTTTGCCGAAGCGTCGTCGGGGATGTTCAGTGCAACGTCGAGAGGCTCGCTGCCGTAAAGGTCGACGCGCTTGCCGAATGACTGGATTTCATATTGTGTCACGTTGAGCGACAGGTCTTTGACTATCTGCTCGCAGAACACTTGTGACTTGACAAGCTGGATGCCGCCCTCAAGTTGCAGACCTGTGGCAAACGGCTTGATGGCAAACGGGTCGTCGCCGAAACGCTGGTTGGTGAATACGTTGGCGTCGAGATATTTCATTGCAAACATCGACTGGCGTTTCACCGCGGGTGAGACATAGTAGTTGTAGGCGCTCAGCCCAAACACGCAAATCACGACAAACGCTATGGCATAGCCGTAGAACCGCCTCATCCAACGGATGTATGTGCGCAACGTAAGCGCACTGCGGTGCATTATGCGGTCTTGGCTTGATATTGTTTGCATGTGATTTTAAGGTGAGGTATTGTATTAATGCTGCGTATTAGTCTTTTTTTGCAATGTTGACTACGAGCACGCCTATTGATGTGAGCAGCGAGGCGATTGAGATCCAGAGCGACACCGATTTCATTGCATTCTGGTTGATGGTCGACTGCCCGGCGCGCACGCTGTTAGGCTGCACATAGACCACATCGTTCTGTTTCAGGTAGTAGGCTGGCGACTTGAAGATGTCGGCTGAACGGAGGTCGAGTTGGTACGACTTGCGCTGCCCGTTCTCCTCGCGGATTACGTACACATGGTCGCGCTCGCCGAAGATTGTAAGGTCTTTGGCCATGGCAATCGCTTCGAGCACAGTTACTTTGTCGCTGTTTATGGTGTATGTTCCCGGGTTGGTGACCTCGCCGAGAATCGACACTTTGAAATTCATGAATTCTACGGTCACAAGTCCGTCGGTGAGCATCTTCTTTTCGGCGAGAGCCTGGGTTATATGTTCCTGCAGTTGCCAGCGGCTCAAGCCCGAAGCTTTGATTTTGCCGAGGATAGGGAAGTCGATATAACCTTCGTTGTCAACCACATATCCGAGCAGGTAATTGCCATATCCGGCACGTTCGGTTCCTGCTTGGGTGGCTGATACCGGCAGGTTGAAGATTTTAGCCACAGCAGGGTCGCTGCTCGACACCACAATGGAGAGCATGTCTTTGGGCTCGATTTTGATTACCTGTGAGTTTTCAATCTTTTCAGGAGTGTCTACTTTCACATCTTGCAGATAGAGTACCTTTTCCGATGTCTTACAGGAAGATACGAGCAAAATCAGGCTTAAGAACAGTATAATTCGTGTCGTTGAATGCATAATTTCCTTATTTCAATATGATTTCAATAATTTAGTCTGTGTGGACTGCCGCTTGGCGGAACTCATCCAATATGCAAAGATAGCATTATTCGCTAAAAACGAAGCGATATATGGTGTTAAAATATCGGCAATTTCTAAAATCCAGCAACCTTAGGCGGGGATTATTCCGTTTCGTAGGTGATTTTGTCGCCGCGGGGATGGATGAATTCGAATTCAAGAGTCCGTGCAAGTCCATCGGCGAGCGTGTATGGCGGTTTGAAACCGGTCTGTTGCATGCGTGTGGCGTCGTATTCGGTGGTGGCGCAAAATTTCTTGACGCGGACGGCGCTGATGGCGAATTTGCGGCGCAGCAGCCATGCCAGCGCGTCGAGGCAGTAGCCGCCAGCCATTCCTATGGCGTAGGGGATGCGAATTGCCGGCAAGCGTTTCTGCAACACTGTCTCCACGTGTTGCACAAGTTGGTTCATGTCGTAGTCGGGCTTGTCGATGTAGTTGAACACGTTGTAGCCCGATGCGTAGTTGTCGATGAGAAATTTCACGAAGGCCACGATGTTGCCTACGTATGCCATCGACTTGCGGTTGCGACCGTTGCCAACCATCAGGAAGTGACGGCTTTGTATCTGATGGAGCAAGTTGTACACGTTGCCGCGGTTGCGCTCTCCGAAGGTTACGGTGGGGCGCACCACGTTGATGTTCCAGTCGGCGTGCATCGTGTGCCATTCCTGCAGAAGTTGCTCCGCCTGCCATTTCGATTTGCCGTAGTGGTTGAACGGGTCTTTTGGCGAGGTTTCGTCGGGGTTGTCTTTATTGATGCCGTAGACAGCCACGGATGAGAAGAATAGGATGCGTTTCACACCGTTGCGCTCCATGGCGCGCAGAGTGGTGCGCATTCCGCCCACGTTGGTGTCGTAGTAGAGCGATGTGGGAGTCACATTGTCGCGGTGCTGTGCGGCGAGAAGTATCACAAGGTCGGTGCCGGCAAGGGCGCTGTCCATCTGTTGCTGGTTGCGCACGTCGCCGATGGTGGTGATGTCGTTGAAGAAATGGCTGTCACGAATGTCGACTATGCGGAAATCGTAGCCCTTGAACTGCGTGAAGTGGTCTACAATGCGGGTGCCGATGAATCCGCTGCCGCCGATAATCGTGACTTTCATTGTGCCTGTGTTTATAATTGGTTTGGAATTTGCCTCATGGCTTCTATCACCTTTTTGGGCAGAGGCTCGTTGATGGTGTGGTTATAGAAGCGCAGGTTGTGTATGTCACTGCCCATGAGGTCGTAATACCCGTTTTCAAGCAGCCATTCAGCCTTTTCTTTGGTGTGCTTGCTGTAGCATCCGGCAATGGAGCCGAGGTTGAGCTGGAACAGCAGCCCGAGTTGTTTCAGTTCCTCATAGTCAGACTGCTCCATGTATTTGTAGCGTTCCGGATGCGCGAGAATGGGGCGCAGGCCGGCGTTGAGCATTTCTCCTATCAGTCCGCGCATTTCTATCGGCGCGCGGAAATAGCTTGTCTCAATAAGCGGATGGTTGTCGCCGAGCATCAGAATGTCGCGCTGACGCCAGCGTTCGGCAAAGATGCCGTCCATCATGTTCTCGGCTGCGAGATGCAGGCGGACAGATCCGTTGTATGTGGCGGAAAATTCCTCGAAGCGTTGCTTGAGCGCGCCGACGGTGTTTGGCACGTCCTCCATAATGTGGGGCGTGAGCCACACGTCGGCAACACCGGCTTGCTCCATTGTGCGGAGCGCTTCCAAAGTGAGGTCGGCTGTCTGGAATCCATCGTCGACACCGGGCAGCAGGTGGCTGTGGTGGTCGGTGAATCCGTCAAGCAGGCCGCTTTCGAGTATTGACTTTTTCCTTGAGAATATGCCAAACATCGCTACTGTTTCTTGGTGTCGTTGCCGTAGCCATATCCATAGCCGTATCCGTAACCATATCCGTAGCGGGTGTATGTGCCGCTCTCGTCGCTGCCGTTGAGCAGCAGGCACATGTTCTTATAGTGGTTTTCCTTGTAAATCTCGTCGATTTCAGGAAGGGTGCGACGGTCCATCAGTCCGGCGCGGGCAATGAAGATTGTACGGTCAATATGCGATGCGATGAGCGATGCGTCGGTGACCATTGTGATTGGCGGACAGTCGACAAATACATAGTCGTAGCGACGTTTCAGCTCGTCTATCATTGCCTGCAGACGGTCGCTGAGCAGAAGCTCTGCAGGGTTTGGTGCGAGGTGTCCGGTAGGTATTGAGTCAAACAACAGTTTTGTTGTTTTTGATGGCAGGATGATGTCGTCGAGCGACACTTGTCCGTTGAGATATGCGCAGACTCCGGTGCTTGGCGAATTGACAATCTTGGAGAATGTGCCTTTACGGATGTCGAGGTCGACAATGATTACTTTCTTGTTTTTCAGCGCCATTGCGGTGGCGAGATTGACAGATGTAAACGTTTTTCCGCTGCCTGGGTAAAGCGAGGTGGCCATGATGGCTTCCGATTTGTTGGCGCCGATCATGAAGTCAAGGTTGGTGCGCACCACGCGGTATGCCTCGTTGATGACGTTGCGGTTGTGGTCTTCCACCACGATGCGCGGTGTTTCCGACTCATTTTCTTTTTTCATCAAGCGGCTCATCAAACTCAATTTCTTCGCTCCGTCGGCAAGAGGCACATCGCCGAGCACTGGAACTTCCAGGCCTTCAAGGTCTTTGCGGCTGCGCACTTTGGTGTTGAGCATGTTTGACGCAAACATATAGCCGTAAGGGATGGCGAGACCGAGGATGAACGCTGCTGCAAGGATGATGCCCTTCTTCGGCGATACAGGCACGCTGTCGCCGGTGGCAGGCTTGAGCAGGCGGGTGTTGTTGACCACGATGCTTGCCTGAAGCTCGTTTTCCTCACGTTTCTGCAACAGGTAGAGATAGAGCTCCTCCTTGATTTTCTGTTGACGCTCGATTGTGAGCAGTTCTTTTGCTTTGCCCGGGCCTGCTGAAATGCGGTTCTCGATGGCGTTTTCCTGCGCTGAGAGACGGTCGGCTTGAATTTTAAGCGCGCTGATGTGGTTGTCGACGGAGCGCAGAATTGTGGAGCGCATCATGCGCAGCTGGTTGTTGATGTCAGACACCAACGGGTTGCTGTCGCTGCTGTTTGCCACGAGGCGCTGACGCTCAAGCAGTCTCTTGTTGTATTCGGCAATCTGCTCTTCAATGGCTTGGCTTCCAACGCCAGAGTTTGAAGGAAGAAGGTCGTACTGGCGTGTGTTGTCAACGAGATATTCGCGGATGAAGCGAGCCACGGCGAGCTGGTTGTTGGCAAGGAATGCCTGCTCTGAATATTTGCTCGATTCTTGTGTCACTTGTGCTGTCTCAGCGTTCATGTCGAGCAGACGGTTGGAGCTTTTGAAGCGTTCGATGTCGGAGTCTACGTTGCCGAGTTCGCGTTCGATTGACATCAGACGCTCGTCGATAAACTTGGCTGTGTTGTCGGTCGACTTGTTGGTGTAGCGTATCCACTCCTCGTTGTATGCGTCAAGAAGGGTGTTGAGCACGTCTTCGGCACGCTTCTCGGAAGCGTCGGTGTAGGAGAAGTTGATTACGGTGGCAAGTTTGTCGGCAAGTTCGGCGGTGAGGCGTGCCTGGCACGACTTTGCCGTGAGCTCCGGACGCTCATAGCCTACGATGACCGCCTGCTCGAAGTTTTTGCCGTATTCTTTTGTCGCTTTGAGCACTACGGTGCCTACGGGCGTCTTGAACGGCTGCCCGAGTTTCACGGTTTGTGCCGGAGCGTCGCTCTTGATGCCGTTTATCTTGAAGTCCTTGACGGTCAGTTGGCTTTGACCTTCTTTCTCAGCGACGAATGTCACGGAGTTGAGCGGCTGCTCGCCGACGTGATCGGGAAGATTTTTGTATTCCACGCAGATTGGCGTTTTGTCATACCAGTCGGTGACATATCCAATCCAGTTCTTGCTCTTGTAGGTCACGTTGAGACGCAGCTGGTTGACAACGTCCTGCATCAGCAGCGGTGACTGGAATGCCTGCAACTCGTTGTAGACGTCGATGCCGGTGCTTCCGATGCCGAGGTCGGCGAATGCCGCCAACTCGCTGATTTGAGCCTGTCCCTTGTTGTCGCTTCGGAGCATTACGCTCGCCGAGCGTTGGTAGATGCGTTGCGCGCGCTGTGCGTAGATGAGTCCGAGAGCCACGCAGATGACTATCGAGATTGCGAAAAATTTCTTGTGGCAGAGTGTCCATGAAATCATGTCGCTCAGTTGGAATTCATTCTTCTGGTCTTCCGTTTCGGCAGCGCCTATGCTGTTGTAGTCTTCCTTCATTTAGTATAAATGTTTTGTGTAAATTACGCAGTGTTTTTTAAGTCATTATTTCTTTGCCGCGACAACGAGCGTCGCTACGGTGGTGAGTAGGGAGGCTATCGAAATCCAGATGCCGATAGACTTCATGCTGTTCTCGTTGAGGTTCGATTCGCCGGCGCGCACCTTGTTGGGCTGCACGTAGACCACGTCGTTCTGCTTCAGATAGTAGGCGGGCGACTGGAACACTTCCGCCGACTTGAGATTCAGGCGGTAGACGGTGCGCTCTCCTCCTTCCTCGCGGATTACGTAGACTTGGTCGCGCAGACCGTAGATGGTAAGGTCGCCAGCCATCGAGATGGCTTCGAGCACGTTGACTTTGTCGCCTTCAATGCTGTATGAACCTGGGTTTTTGACCTCGCCGAGTATCGATATTTTGAAATTGCGGAATTCTACGGTTACCACCATGTCTTTCAGCAACTCACGGCTTTTGAGCTCGCTTTTGATTTTTTCCTGCACTTCCCATCGTGTCATGCCCGCCACTTTCATCTTGCCGAGCACCGGAAGTTTGATTTCTCCGTTCTCGTCGACGGCATAGCCGAGCAGCTGTTGCGTGCCGCCGGTCGACGACACAATTTCGGAGTTGGTCTGGTAGGACACTACGGGCAGGTTGAACATTGCTGCCAGCTCTGCGTCTTTGCAACTGACGATGATTGACAGCACGTCTTTCGGCTGTATGGTGATTCCTTTGCTTGCAGAGATGCTCTCTTGCTTGTTGATGTCAAGGTTTTGAAGATATGCCACATCTTTCGTTGAATTACATCCAACGAGCAGCATGCACGAAATCAGGAGAATATATAGTCTGTTCATATACGTTTTTGCAGCGCAAATAATATTTGCAATAATCTGTGTATTAGCATATTGTGCGCACGGGATGAACAAAGCTCAGTGCTTGTTTTTTCACAGTTTTCCGGCATCTGCACTTGTCCACAGTTTCCCTTACACAATTTCTAATTGGCAAAGATAATTCGTTTATTTCTGTTTTACAATTTATTTAACGTGAAAAGTTATCTTTAACATAAAACTTCGTTGAAAACAAAAAAAGCGGCAATCGCCGCTTTTTTTGTTTTTTAGTGTTGGTATGTGGTGTTATTTCACGCATTTCAGCACTTTGCCGTTTGCGCGTGCCACGTATACGCCGCTTGCGAGAGCCGAAAGGTCGGCAACGCTGTTTGCGCGAGCCACGAGTGCGCCGCCAAGCGTGTAAATCTGAATGTCGGCACCTTCGGCATAGACTTTGCCGTCGGCATATCTGATTGGTTCCGAGGCGATTTCGTTGACGCTGCCTTCACCGTCCCAAGCTGGGGTGTAGATTACTTCGCCGAGTTTTGCATCGTCTGGTTTGTGGAAAATCACGCTCTCGATTTTCTCTGCCGTCTGCTCGTCAACACTCCAGTGGTTGCCTTGCGCGTAGATGGTGAGCGCGGAGTTGTTGTAGAGGTCGTAGAGCGCGCCGCCGTTGCCGTTGTTCTTGAAAGTGTTGTGGCCTGGGTTGTAGTCATCGGCGTCGGGATTGTCCACCTTGCCGATGTTCACGTTCTCGCCGCCGAGCACTGTGATGCCCCACAGGTTGCCCTCGATGGTGTTGCCAGTAATCGTCACGTTAGGCTTTGTGCCATAGTCGTAGATGCTGATTCCGGCACCGCCTGCCATTGCGCTTGACGCATACTTGTTGTCGATAATCTTGTTGTTGGCAACCGTTGCATTCATTCCACCGTAGAAAGTGATGCCGTAGCGGTGGTCGCGGATAGTGTTGCCTGAGATCCACACGATGTTGTCGCCTGCTATACCGGCCATGTTTGCCACAGCCACTGCGCCCACGTTGGTGCGCTGCGCTCCTGTAAACTCGCAGTTTTCAATGCTGACAGAGTTTGCGCCGCCTACGGTGAGGTTCACTTGCGGTTTGTTGGTGTTTTTGGTGTTGTTGTCGATGAATTTACAGTTTGTAATCTCGATGCCGTTTGCTGCCATCGCCGAGCCTCCGATTGCCGGCACCTCGTTGTATTCAAATATGCAGTTGTCAACGTTGAATGTTGCGCCGTCGCTGCCGATGGCAAGTGCGCCAGTCGTCGTCATTTTGCCGTTGTTGTAGCGGAATGTGCAGTTCGCCACCGTAAGTCCGGTGCTTGAGAAGTTGCGCAGTCCGGCATATTCGAAATCGATGTTTTTAAATTCTGTGTCGGATGTGCCGCAAAGCATGAAAATGCCTTTTGGCGCGGCGTTCTCGTCGGCGCGCGTCACTAGCACGCGGTCGGTTGCGGCAAAACTGGCTGTGCCTTCAATGCGCAGTTCCACGCCGTCGCTCATTTTCATTGTCGCGCCGCTTTCAATCTCGAAGCGGTCGCCTTCGGCGATGGTTATGCTGTTTGCCAGAGTGTAGACTTTCCCGTCTTTTGTCACGCCGCTGTTTTCTGTTGTCGACAATGATTCAAGCGTATATGTTACGCCGTTGCCGCTTGTTGTCACATCCACGGCATTGGCGAAGCCTGCCGCGGTGAGCGTAAATAACAATAAAATTGTAGATTTTTTCATAAGCCTATATTTTTTAAAGGTTTGATGCGACAAAGGTAACAAATGGAAAGAAAAAAGCCAAGTTTATTGACTTTTTTGTCAAGAAAAATTTGTTGATTTAAGAAGTTGTGATAAAGGATGATTTTAGAGTTTTATGCCATATTTCACGATGCCTTCGCCCATCATCCTTGCCGGCACGAAACGTTTAAGCGTGTCAGCCACGGTGTTGAGCATACGTTGGCGGATGTAGTCGTCTTTGATGTATAGGGATATCCGCCTTTGTGAGAGATAGTCACCTTGTATCTCGCGCACGTTTCCCGCCTGCTTCTCTGTGAGAAACGGCAGGTGCATCTCGGGGATGATGGTGTAGCCTCCGTTTTCGTCCACAATGCGTATCAGCGTTTCGATGCTGCCTGCCTCGTAGACGTGGTGTCCTTTGCCGCGTGCCTTGCAGAATGAGAAGGCGCTGTCGCGCAGACACTGAGCCTCTTTCATTATCCACATGTTCTCGTGCTCCAGGTTCTCGGGTTTGAACACCGGCAGTTTGCGCCAGCAGCTTTCGGCAAGATAAACGTAGAATCGTTCGGTGTAGAGAGGCATCTCGAGCACGCCTTGTCGGGCGTTGCCTGAAATGGCGATGCCGGCATTGATCTCGCCGTTCAGGATGGCTTCGAGCATGTGGTCGGCTTTCATCTCTTTGACAGTCAGCTCTACCGACGGATAGGATTGCCTGTAGTGCTTGATGAATTTTGGCAGTAGGTAGGGAGCGATTGTCGGACCTATCGACAATGTCAGCTGTCCTCCGACGGTTCCTTTGCTTTCTGTTATCAGCTCGTTGATGCGGTCAGTCTCCATCAGGGCTTTCTGTGCCTGGCGGATAATTCTCTCGCCGACAGTGGTGGGCTTAACAGCCTTGTTGGTGCGGTCGAAGATGCGCACATCGAGCTCGTCCTCCAGTTTCACGAGCATCGCGCTCAGTGTTGGCTGCGAGATGTTGCACGCATCAGCCGCTCTCGCAAAGTTGCGAAAGCGGTCGATGGCAACGATGTATCTCAGTTGCTGTATGTTCATAAACTACTGGTAGTTTGAGATTGTCGCTTTCAGGTCGGCAAGCCGCATGGCTCCGCTCTGTCGCCACAACATCTCTCCTCTACGGAAGAGCATAAGTGTAGGCACCGACTGTATGCGGTATGCCTCGGCAATGTCGCCTGATTTGTCTACATCCAGTTTGATGATGCGGATGCTGTCGCCGAGGTCGGCTTTCAGCTGTTCGAGCACAGGATGCATCATTTTGCACGGTCCACACCATGTGGCGTAGAAATCTACCAATGTGAGTTGGTCGCTGTTGATTACGTCATTGAACTTTTCCATAACATTATTTATTTTTAAGTTTACAAATCACTTCGTTTCTTGGGGTCAGCAAGTCTTCGAGAAATTCCGACGCGTCGGCCACACACATCTTGCATTCGCGCAGCATCTTGCCAGTGCCTGCGCCTTTCAGAAGCTTGCATTGGGTGGCGCCGTTGCGTTGCTGGAATTTTTCCATTATCTGGCGCATTCCCCGAGCCGACTTGGCTTTGTCTTTGGTGAAAAGGCCATAAACGATGCCGGCTCCGATGAGTGCTCCGCAAGTGCCTTCCATATTGCCCATTCCCACGGCGAAACTGTTGCCTGCGTGTTTTATAGTCTCTTCGTCAAGCCCTGTGAAGTCGTGGTATGTGCAACACACAGCCTGCGTGCAGTTGTATGCGCCGCTTGCTTTTTTTGCTGATGCTGTTTCTTTTCTACTTTCCATTTTCTGTTGTGGTTGTGATGATTCAACGGTGCAAATTTAAATGGTTTATTATAGATAAACGAATGATTCTGTCTATATGTTCATAGACGGCGTCTATTGTGTGCAGGATAAAAAAACTCTCTCCATGAGTTGTGGAGAGAGTCGTGCTGTGTTGTTTTACCGCTCGTAGTTTACAAACGAGTATGGGTGAGGGTTGCGGTCGTCGGATTGATGATGCTCGCGCAGCGTCTCGCGCCATTCTTTCCAATTGACATCGGGGAAGAAAGCGTCGGCGCCGAAGAATGTCGCGTCGATTTCCGTCAGATACAGACGAGACGCGAACGGCAGCGTGGCGCGGTAAATCTGTTCGCCTCCGATAACGAAAACCTCGCCGTCGGACTCTACCATGCGGAATGCGTTTTCAACCGACAGCGCCACTTCCACTCCCGGAGCGGAAAACTGTGGGTTGCGGGTGATTACGATGTTGCGGCGGTTGGGCAACGCGCCTTTCGGCAGAGAGTCGAAGGTGCGCCGTCCCATCACGATGGTATGGCCTGTGGTCAGGGCCTTGAAGCGTTGCAGGTCGGCAGACATGTGGCAGAGCAGCCCGCCGTTCTTGCCGATCGCGCCGCCTTTTGCCACGGCGGCTATTATTGACAGATTTTTCATTGTCTTGAATGCGTTTTATACGGCAACGATGCCTTTGATGTGTGGATGCGGATTGTAGTCTTCGAGTGTGAAGTCCTCATATTTGAAGTCGAAGATGCTCTTCACGTCGGGATTGATGCGCATTGTGGGCAGCTTGCGCGGGTCGCGTTTCAGCTGTTCCTCCACTTGCTCGAAGTGGTTGGTGTAGATATGCGCGTCGCCGAGAGTATGCACAAATTCTCCGGCTTCAAGTCCGGTGACCTGTGCCACCATCATGAGCAGCAGGGCGTAGGAAGCGATGTTGAACGGCACACCGAGGAAAATGTCGGCGCTGCGCTGATAGAGTTGTAGGCTCAGTTTCCCGTCGGCAACGTAAAATTGGAAGAACGCGTGGCACGGAGGCAGGTTCATGCGCTTCAGGTCGGCTACGTTCCATGCGCTGACAATGATTCTCCGAGAGTCGGGGTTGTGCTTGATGGTTTCTATGGCTTCCGATATCTGGTCGATGAAGCCGCCGTCGTAGTCGGGCCATGAGCGCCATTGGTAGCCGTAGATATGTCCGAGGTTGCCGTCGGGGTCGGCCCATTCGTTCCAGATGCGCACGCCGTGTTCCTGCAGATAGTGCACGTTGGTGTCGCCGCGCAGAAACCACAGCAGCTCGTAGATGATTGATTTCAGATGGAGTTTCTTTGTGGTCAGCAGCGGAAAGCCGTCGGCGAGGTTGAAGCGCATCTGGTATCCGAACACGCTTTTCGTGCCGGTGCCGGTGCGGTCGCCTTTCATTGTGCCGTGCTCCTTTACGTGGCGGAGCAGATCCAGGTATTGCTTCATTGTATCGTTTGTTTTTATATTCCTTCTACATAAATTGCTTTCTCCGGGGTGGCTGGACAAGCATATTCGCATTTGCCGCAGCCCACGCATATGGCTTCGTTGACCTGTGGAATCAATGTGTCGCCGTGTTCCACCATGTCGATTGCTCCTACGGGGCATTTGCGGGAGCATAGTCCGCATTCGGAGCCGTCGGTCTGAGTGACGCAGTTTTTGAGCACGAACTTTGCCTTTCCCACTGCGTGCGACTGTTTCTCGCCGAGACTTAGGGGCTTGAGTGCGCCGTCGGGACAAACCTGTGTGCAAAGGTTGCATTCGTGCAGACAGTAGCCGAGGCTGTAGTCAAGATGCGGTTGCAACATGTGGAGAATGCCGTATTCGGTTGCCGACGGGCGTATGATGCCCTGCGGACACTTGCTTACGCAGAGATGGCATGCGGTGCAGTGGCTCAGGAAGCTGTCGCGCGACGATGCCCCTGGAGGCACCACTGCCTTTTTCTTGGCGGGAGACTTGCCTTCTGTTATGGTCTTTGCCGCGGAGTCGGCTTTTGCCGCAAGCGTGCCTGCCACGGCGAGGCCTACGAAGCCAAGGAAGCGGCGGCGTCCGTCGTTGCCGGTGCCGAGGCTCTTTTTCTGAGCCGGGCTATAGGTGATTGCATTGTCGTGGCATGCTGGAATGCAGTCGAGGCACATCACGCAGCGGCTCATGTCGACTGTGTGGTTTTTCACATCGATGCACGAAGCCTTGCATTCAGCCTCGCAGCGCCGGCATCCGATGCAGAGCGATGTGTCGATTTGTATGCGCATCATCGGTTTGCGGCTGGCGAGCGACAGTGTGGCGCCGACGGGGCACACCGTGTTGCAGAATGTGCGTCCGCCACTGAATGCCAGCGCGCCGATGGTGACAAATGTGATGCCGCCAACGGCGATGCCTATGGCTGACGGAGCGACAATGGCGCCGACCATACGCACAAACGCGCTATAGGGGTCGAGTAGCGACGGTACTGCCGCGGCTCCGGCAATGCCGGCGATGATTGTGGCGGCAAGCACGGCATAGCGCAGACTGTTGTGGGCAGCGCTGTAGCGATAGCGGCGTTTGGGCTTCTTTTTCAGCAGCTTGCCGATGCGTGCGCAGATGTCTTGAAACAGTCCCAAAGGGCAGACGGTGGAGCAGTAAACTCTGCCGAGCAGCGACGTGGCGACAAGCCAGAACGCCAGAATGCCGATGTTGAGCGACAGCAGAGCGGGCATCAGCTGAATCTTCGCGATGGCCGAAAAGCCGTGGGGGAGCACGGTTGTGGCAATCAGCAGTGTGAGCATGATGCCCAACGCCGCCGACAGCGTGATTCTAAGTGTTCGTAGTCGTTTCATCATCGGTCGCATATGTCTTTTGCGGCACGCTCGCGCGCCTTGTCGATAATTAGTGATATGTGTGCCATCTGCTGAGGAATGGCTATGCCTTGCGGACATTTGCCGACACATTTTCCGCATCCGATGCAGAAAAATGCCGATTGCCGGTGGTCGAGCGGCTGCATCCGGCGCATGAATTCCTTTGCCTTTATGGCGAAAGCCTCGCTGGCGGTGTCGCCGTAGGCGTTTGGCAGCATGTCGTCGTCGATGAGCGCATTGTGGATTGTGAAATTCTGCGGAATGTTGATGCCGTAGGGACATGGCATGCACCGCTTGCAGTCAATGCAGTGTATCTTTGAGTTTGCGATAAAGGATTTCAGTGCGGTTTCCCATACCGCCGACTCTTTTTCCGAGAATTCTGTCCCGAGAGCCATCGCTGTGACGTCCTCGGCAAGCATTGTCAGGTCCGACGGGCTGTCGACCACCGTTGTCACGCCTTCCTGCCGGGCTGCGGCACGGAGTGCCCAACCGGCAATCGGACGGTCGGGAAACGCGCTGTAGAGCACGTCGGTGGCATCGCCGTTGAGCGCGCGCAGCATGCCGTCTTTGGTCGGATTGGTGGCAAACACGAGTTTGCCGGCGTCCTGAGCCGCAAAAATCGCACTGCTTTGCGCACCGTTCATCCGCAGGTCGTCGATGGCGTTGTACGGAAGACGGAAAAAGTCGAAGCGCCGGTCGGAAAGGAGGGTGTTGAGAAAGTCTTCGTCGCTTCCGATGTAGTCTATTCCGAGATGGCGTATTTTGCCTTCGTCAAGCATCTTGGTTAGAAACGCAAGGATGCCCGAGTCGGAATATTTTTCCTTATATATATCACTGCTGCCTATGGCTTGCAGCGAATAGTAGTCGACGTGGTCGGTGCGCAGCAGCTGCAGCTGCCTGTCGAAGACGGCTTTAGCCTCCGCCACGGTGTCGACGCTGAATGTGGGCATCGATGTGGACAGCATAAAAGAGTCGCGGCTGCGATTGGAAAGAGCCTCGCCGAGCATCCGTTCGCCGTCGCCGTCGGCATAAGCCCATGCCGTGTCGAAAAGCGACACTCCGGCATCGGCGGCGCGTTGGATGATTTTGATGCCTTCAGCTGCCATCTTTCCGCCGGTTTTTGGCATCGACATCGTGGATATTGCAAGTGGCGTAAAACCATTGTCCATACGCTTCAGCATAGGCAGTTTGGCTGGCAGCCTCACGTTGCCTTCAAGCCGTTTCGGAGGAGTCTTGTCGCCGCAGCTGCCCACAGCGCCCGCCACTGCCAGTGCTGTCAAGCCAGCGGCGCTGCGCTTCAGCCATTCGCGCCGGTTCATTGTCACAAATTCTTTCTCCATATATGCAAAGGTAAGGAAAAAGTTGAATATGTCGGAATTTTTATCACATATGCACATCGAGCCTCTTGGGCAGAGAAGTGGGGATGCGGATGTAGCCCGACGCCCATTCGCCGCTCCATGACGCCTCATAATATAGGTGGTAGCGTCCAGGACGCAGTGCCTGCAGGCAGGAGAAGTGAATGTCGCGGTCGGTGTGGCATATTTCCGCCAACTTGTCGTCGGCCTTGCGCTCGATGATTTTTATGTCGTTGTCAATCACCGTTATGGCGCAGTTCACTTGGCAGTCGGGTGTGTCGAGATGCACACCGTGGCGTGTCCATTCAAGCCGCCCATCGCTGTCGGTTGTCATCACGATGCCGTCTTCGCCGCTTGGCTCGTTGGCAACGCCGCGCGCAAACAGTGTCTGAGCCTCGCCTTTGTCGGCAGGACGCGCCATCAGTGCCACCAACGCTATCGCCACGGCGAATGCGATGACGTAAAACTCAAGCGAACCGATGAATGCAAGCAGTATCATTTACTTGTGGATTTATTGTCGGGACAGGTGTATTGTCCTTTGCCGTGGGTGCGCCTGCCGAATGCGACGGCGTGATGTGGGCAGGTGTGGTAGCAGGCGAGGCAGTTGAGGCAGTCGCCGTGCCATTGCGGCTTATGGTTGGAGATTGTGATGTTGGCGGTGGGACAGGCGGCGGCGCACATGCCGCAGCCCACACAGGCATCGGTCGTGGCAAACGGTGTGTCGTCGACGTGGCGCATGAACCATGGGTAGATTATGCGCGATTTCAGCCATGCGACGCTGCCGTGGTGTGTGAAGTCGCCCTTCTCCATCGCCTCGATTCGCCGGCACAGGGCGTCGGCCGCTTGCGGAACGGCGGATAGTTTGCGCAGCTCCACTTCAGACTTGTCTACGTCGAATCCGGGGAAGATGACGTAGGTGTTGGGCATCTGCACGGAGTATGCTGCATCGGCAGTCATGCCTTTCGTCTCCATCACCTCGCGCCATTGCCTGGCGGCAAGACCGCAGTCGTCGCCGCACGTTGCCACCATGCAGCAGTATTGTGGACAGCCGTTGACGCGCAGACGGGTGAGGAAGTCGGCAAAGCCTTTGGGCAGTCCCCACGAGTGTATGGGGAAGACGAAAACGAGCTTGCCGCCGTCGATGCTGACCGACGGCTCTGCGGCGCGTAGCAGCGGGCGGAGGTCGACGACGTTGTCGACGAGACGTTCCGCCAGCAACTGTGCCACACGCCGGCTGTTGCCCGTGCATGAGAAATAGGCAATCATCAGTGTACGGTCACGAGGGTTGCGCCGAAGCCGTATTCGCGGAACGAGGCGTCCTGCGCCTCGCAGTTCTTGTATTTGCGTTTAAGCTCGTCGAGCACCGCCTTGCGCAGCACGCCCTCGCCCTTGCCGTGGATAAACACGATTTTCTGACCGTGGCGGTTGGCGTTTTCGTCCATCACGCGGCGGAACTCGCTCAGCTGCACGTCGAGCATCTCGCTGTTCGACAGTCCGGAAGTCGAGTCGAGCAATTCATCGATGTGCAGGTCTACTTCGACAATATCGCCTTTCTTGTGCTGTTCGGGCTGGTGCTTTACCACGGGGCGACGCGCTTTGTCGGCGGCTTTCTTCTCGCGCATGGCGCGCTCCAGCTCTCCGCTGTCAATCACCATCTGGCGTTGTGGCACGTCGTTTTTCACAATGTCGTAGGCAATCACGGGATTGTCGAAGTACATGTTGTCGTGGAAGCAGTGTGTCTTATAGAATTTTGTGGCGTCAAGACGGAACTCCACGGCGGCTGGGTTCTTCAGGCGGAACGCCTTGTCGCTCTTGAATGCCACATACTGCACAGCCACGCGCTCGCGTTCCGGCAAATCCTCATGGCGCAGCTCCTCGAGATGCACCTGTATGTTAGGCTCCACGATGCCCGAGAAGCGGCATGTCCATTCGCGGCTGTCGCCGCGGGTGGCGTATACCACATATAAATAATAGTTGCTGTCGTTGACCAGATAGGCGTCGAAAGTTGTGGTGTTGAGGTGTTTTGCCTCGCCCGGCTCATAGCCGAGCACCACGTTGAGTACATCGCCGTCGGCGGTTTCCACCACCGGCACGTTGTTTTCCGACACTTGCGGCCTGGGCTGCGGCTTTGCCACCGCCGGAGCTTCATATTTGCTCGGCTCGTTGCTGCCGAACTTCTTTTTCGGCACGATTCCGCCGTCGGGGTCCACTACCACGCATTCGCGGATAAGAACCGGTGTTTCAAAGCCGTCGGGCTCTTCAACGTATGCAATCTTGTCGTCTATTTTTGTAACTTTTCCGCCACCAACAGCGTTGAGGTAGCGCACGATGTCTCCAACTTTCATAACTTTTTCTCTTTAATGTGTACAAAATTAAGCAATCTTCGCCAAGAAATTTGAAAAAATGACGCAAAAATTTGCACAGCAGAAAAAAACGGCATATCTTTGCACCGCTTTTGGGACGATGAGTCTCATTGGTTAAGATTGTCTTATGGTGTAATGGTAGCACTGCAGTTTTTGGTTCTGCCTGTCCTGGTTCGAATCCGGGTAAGACAACTTGAAAAAGGGATTGCTTCGGCAATCCTTTTTTTGTTTCCATACGTCTCGCTGTGCCGCCGTCAGAAGCACGCATTTATGAGTTGAATTACCGGAGATTTGGCAATTGTGAAAAAATGTATGTAATACAAAAATAAAGTTACAAAACACGAAAAAGGGAAGCCAATTTTCGTTTGATATGGGAAAAAGAAAGTAAGTTTGTGGTGCGTAAAATGCCAGTCTTGGAGGCGACTTAAGCCCTATTGTAGAGTTTTTGAGTGGAATTTGAGGCGTAGTGTTAAAAACGTGCTGTTGGAAGTTGAAAAATAACGTTTGTAAACTTAAAATTTAACAACCGGCGGTCAAAAATAAGAGAGAGATTAAACCTTTTATAAAACTAACAAACTGTAATTATGAAGAAACAGCTATTGCTACTGTTGTTTTCCCTCTTTGCGGTTATGGGTTATGCCCGCACGGTGACCGGTGTGGTTACTTCGGCGAGCGACAAAGAGCCCATTATTGGCGCGTCTGTGCAGGTGCAAGGCACCACGCGTGGCGCTGCTACCGACCTTGACGGAAAATACACGCTTGAGGCTCAGGACAATGACGTCCTTGTGGTTACCTACGTTGGTATGACTCCGCAAAAAGTTAAAGTCGGCGGTCGCGACGTGGTTGACATTGTGCTGCAAGAGAACTCACAAGTTCTTGAAGAGGTGGTTGTAACCGCCATGGGGCAGACACAAGAAAAGAAAAAACTGAACTTCGCCGTTCAGTCACTTAACGCCGACGATGTGTCGGCAGGACAGAGCGCCAACTTTGCAAACAGCTTGCAAGGTAAGGTTGCCGGTCTGCAAGTGTCAACCGGCGGTAGTTCGCCTAACGGTTCAACTCAGGTGATTATCCGTGCCATTTCGTCAATCAACAACTCGCAGAGCAACGAGCCGTTGGTGATTGTCGACGGTATGCCTATCCGTGGCAGCGGCTCGAGCCTTGGTGACTTGAACCCTAACGATATTGAAAACATGAGTGTCCTGAAGGGTGCGGCTGCATCAGCCCTCTACGGTCAGGAGGCTGCCAACGGTGTCATCATGATTACCACAAAACGTGGTCAGGAAGGCACAATGCAGGTTACTGCAACTGGCGGTTGGGAAATCTCAAACGCTATCCACACTCCGAAAATCCAGAACCTCTATGAGGCTGGCGGCGGCGGATTCTATTCGCGCAACGCTGCAAGCGGTGGCTGGGGTTCATATCTCACAAGCGAGGACCGCGTATATGACAATGTGGGCGACTTCCTCGGCACTGGATTCTTGCAGAAATACGACCTCTCTCTGTCAGGCGGCAGCAAGAAATTCAACGCTTACGCTTCTGCAAGCTATATGAACAACGAGGGTATGGTTCCTAAGGATTACAAGAACCGTCTGAGCGTGTTTGTGAAGACCGACTTCAAGCCGTCTGACCAAGTGAGCGTTCAACTCTCTGCCAACTTCGTAAACTCAAAGAGCCGCGGATTCGGCAACAGCATGTCGTCAATCTACGCTTGGCCTATTAATAAGGATATGTCTGACTACGTTACTAAGGAAGGACGTCCTAACTGGTGGGCTCTCTACGACAACTGGGACGACCGCGACATCCTTAACGACGCTGGCCGTATTGGAGCAACTGTTTCTCCTTACTACGGTCGCTACTACGACAAGAGCGAAACGGAGGCTACTCGTATGATCATCAACGGTCAGGTAAGCTACGAGCCGATCAAGGACCTCGTGTTCACAGGTAAGATCGGTTACGATAAGGGCTACTCAAACTATGAGTCGTATGCTGTGCCTCGCTTTGTAAAGACCGACTTCGAGGATCCTGAATCTGACGCTTTCTCCAAGTATCAGCATAAATTCGGTTCTTACACATTCAAGCCTTCAAACAGCTCGCAGCTCACTGCGCAGATCGTTGGTACATATAAGAAGACTTTCGCTCAGGACTACACGCTCAACGTATTGGCTGGTGCGGAATATAAGGAAAACAAGGGTGTCGAGGCTTCGTTGGCTGGTCAGCGCTTCCTTCTTGAGGGCGACTTCTACAGCTTCATGAACACCGACCCAAGCTTGTTCTCTAAGTCTGGCGACTACAACATGTCGTTGTCGCACACACGCAAGAACAAGTTCGGCTACTTCGGCGAACTCCGTTTCGACTACAAGGGCATGGCACAACTTTCTGTGACTGGCCGTTATGATGGCTCTTCAACTTTGAAACAGGTTGACTGCACATATTTCTACCCATCGGTAACCGGTGGTTTGATTTTCTCTGAGTTGTTCCACTTGAGCAACAAGGTGTTCTCTTACGGTAAACTCCGTGGTAACTGGGCAAAGGTTGGTAAGGACGCTCCTGCCTACCGTTTCACCACTTCTTATAAGAACTGGGAATTGTTCCCTGACGGTGGTTGGGGTGTAGACGCTACAACTGCTGTTGCCAACACTCTTGAGCCTGAGATGACAAGCTCTTGGGAAATTGGTGCCGACTTGCGTTTCTTCGACTCTCGCACTCGCTTGGATGTGGCTTGGTACTCTACCACTGTCGACAACCAGATTGTTCAGGTGCGTGTGTCGCCGACATCAGGTACTATCCTCCAAACTCGTAACGAGGGTTCTATCGAGAACAAGGGTCTTGAGCTTACATTCGGTCAGGACATCATCCGCAATAAGGACTTCAACTGGACTGTGAACGCCAACTTCTCGTTCAACCGCGGTAAGGTGGTTTCGCTTCCTGAAGGCGTGTCTGAGATCCAGGGCGGTCAGTATGGCGACATCTTCGCTTCTGCATATCTCAACGAGTCTACGACTGCAATCTCGGGTAAGGACTATCAGCGCACTGCCGACGGTCAGATTATCTGCGACGAGTCTGGCTACCCGCTCATCAACCCGGCAAAGGGTAACTTGATCGGTAACCGTGAGCCTGACTTCCTGCTCGGTCTCGGTTCCAACTTCCGTTGGAAAGACTTGACTGTTAGTTTCTTGTTCGACGGCCGTTGTGGCGGCGACGTTGTAAACGTTACACGTCGTGGCTTGAACAGCAACGGTATGGAGGCTTTGATGACAAAATACCGCAGCCGCGAAGTGCTCGTGAAAGGTGTGGTTAAGCAAGCTGACGGAACTTATGCTCCAAACACCACTCCGGTGCTCTTCGACAGCAACTTCGTCAACAACTACTATAACGCAGTGTCTTCAAACTTCATCGAGGACGGCTCTTACATCCGTTTGAGCTACGTGACTGTGGGATACGACCTCAGCCGCTTCCTCTCGAAGAAATGCCCGGTTAAGGGTCTGAAGGTTTCTGCAACTGGACGTAACCTCTTCCTGCTCACCAAATACACCGGAACTGATCCTCAGATCCTTGCCGGTACAGGTGGTGGTACAGGTGCTGCCGGCATCGACAACTACAGTGTGCCGACTGCACGCTCGTTCAACTTCTCACTTAGTGCTACATTCTAAAAAACGAGGAACAGTATGAATAAATTCAAAATAATGGCATTGTCGCTGTTCGTTGGTGTCCTCGGCACCAGCTGCGCCGACATGCTCGACGATAACGTAAGTTCTGACAAATCGAAGGGTATCACCGCCGAGACAGGACTTCCGACAATAGTCTACTATGCGGCACAGACCAACTACGACCATGCCGAATACTACATCTATTTGTCGCAGTGCCTCACAACTACAGGCAAATCGGCAACCGGTGCTTATGGCTACAAGAGCGGTTGGGAATTCTTGACTATGAACCGTCACCCGCAGTGGCGCCGCCACTTCTATGACATTGGCCGCAACGTGAACGAGTTGATGACGAACGCCGACAATGTGGGCTCGCCAAACTACAAGTTGATTGCTCGCGCAATCCGCTTGATGTCGACTCAGCTTACAACCGACGCTTTCGGCGATATGCCTTTGAGCAACGCCTACAAGTCGAACTCGCCTACTTACGACACTCAGGAAAGCATCTATGCTTGGATGCTCAACGAGTGCGACCAGTTGGCTGCCGATTTCGAGAATCCTGAATACACTCAGGCTCCGGGCAACCAGAACATCACAAAGAAAATCGACCGCGTATATGCCGGCGATCTCAACAAGTGGAAAGGTCTGGTTTATGCAATGAAGGCTCGTTTGTTGCTCCGCAACATTCCTAACGTAAACACTTCAGCCGCTACCTGCGACGCCATCATCGCCGCAGCCGACAAGGCTATCCAGATTTGGCAAGCCGACCCGATGTACGGCACATTCTTCGGCAGCGAGCCTCGCTACAACTTCGACGGCGGAACGCAGCAGCAGAACTGCCCGTGGAGCGAGTCGCAGCCTGTAATCAACGCATGGGAGTCGCGTGCCAACCTGTTGACCGACGCCGTGCCTTCTAAGTTTATGCTCGCCGACATCATGGGTGTGTTCAATCAGAGTGATGCCACAAATGCCGGTAAGTTTGTTGCACGCCGCGGCTATGCCGACGACCCTCGTGCCGCTCTGCTCTTCACTCCGCGCACAGGTCCTACATCGGCAACCAACGATGCTTCGACCATCAAACTCCGCTGGTTGGAAAACAACATCGGTGTGCCTAACTCGAAGTTTACAAAGAACGCTTATCCTAATCTCTTCACTGGTGCTTACGCCGGCTCTACCGATGCCTACGTGCCTTTGTTCACAATGGAGGAGCTCTACTTCATCAAGGCTGAGGCTTACTATTGGAAGGGCGACAAGTCAAAGGCCTGCGAGCTTGCAAAAGAGGCTACACGTGCAAACATCGAGCGTCACCTCGCCGCTTTCCAGAAAGCGCATCCTGAAGTGATGTATCCTGGCAACATGACTGCTTCCGGTTATGTGAAACTTGACGCCCGCGACAAAGACGGCGATTTCACAAAGTCTAAATATTATTGGGACGCTATCGTTGATGCATTCCTCGACGATGCTACAATGCCTGAGAAGGATGAGAATGGAAAAACCAACCCGCAGCGTGTAAAAGGCGTGACCGACCCTGCGACAAAGGGTAACCATCACTGGTTCTTCAACCCATCTGAGTTCTCTTTGAGCGACTTGATGGAAATGAAGTATGTGGCTATGTACATGCAGCCTGAGCAGTGGACCGACATGCGTCGCTACCACTACAGCAACAACCGTAACAACCACGGTATTGGCGCAAACCAGGAAATCGTTTATCTGAAACTCCGCCGTCCTTACAACCTCTACTCTCCATACTGGATTGACGGTTTGACCGACGCGCAGAAGGAGAACACTTGGATTCAGCGCATCAACTACGACCCAGAGACTGAGGAGAAGTACAACAAGAGCGAACTTGAGCGTCTCGGCGCTTACAAGAACTTCGAGTGGCTTCGCAAACCGATGATTTGGGCTGAGGAGGCTGGCGTACGTTCTTCTTTGACCGGCAAATAATTGTTTAACACTAAACAGAATTTAAGTTATGAATTTGAAATATAAATTAGGAGCCACTGCTCTCGCGTTGATCGCAATGACATCGTGCGAGACCAACGACCCGTTCAGCGACATCATGGATGCAGGCCAGCCTGTGCCTACTGTCTCCTGGTCGGTGGGCAGCACCGTGGCTGCAGCCGGCGACAGCATCGAGATTTCCGGTAAATACTACACCGACAAGAATCACACTCCCGACCACTCTGAGGTTTGGGAAACAGTGGTGCTCAAAGAAACTGCTGCCGCTACTGTAGGCTTGACTTCTTCTTTGAAGTACACTCAGACTGTAAACGTCAGCGACACTGTCCGCACGTCAATGACGGCTTCGTTCCCTCACTCTATGGCAACATGGAACGGTCACGAATGGCAGCTTGACACTAAAATCCCTACTTCGCAGACTTTGAAATCTGTGACATGGGCTACTCCTGAAAAGTGGGATCAGAAGAAGTTTGATTCTTACTATCCTGCCGACTTCAAGCAGACTTTCACCGACAAGGTGATTGACTACCTGACTAAGGACAACACTTACTATTCCGACCTCCGCGGTGTGTATATCAACTACGATTTCACTGCAGAGCAGGTGCAGGGTGTGATTGCAAAATATCCGGCTCTCGACCAGACTGCCCTCAATTCTCTTGTTCCTGCTGAAGGCACTGAGAAGAGCGACGTTTGGTTTACCGACGCTACGGTTGTTGTAGGCAAATACTACACTGACATTGTCGACGGAAAGACTGTATATCACGAAGTGCCGACTGCCGCCGCAACCGACCCTTCAAAGACTTACTATGACGTCTACAAGTCGTCTGCATGGGTGTTCTGCCGCTACGACGACAACACCGGTGGCGTTGTCACTGCTGTGCGCGACGAATATATGCCGGTGTTCAAGGATTTGATTTCGTTGATTCCTTTCACCGACTGGGTCTACAGCACTTCCGACAAGGTTTACAAAGTTGACTTCTCACGCAAATACAGCTTGAACCTCGTGTTCAAGGTGTTTGACACGGAGGGTCACTGCGGTTACACAACCGGTGAGTCGGGCATCAAGCAAATTGAGCTTAACTAATTAAAACTGAAAAAGACAAATGAAAAGAATATTATTGAATATCAGCTTTATCGCAGCGTTGGTGATGATGGTGTCGTCGTGCGTCGACCCGGATCCTGACTACAAGGATTTCCCGTCGAAGGATGTGGACTTCACATACGCTGTGGCTCCAAGTGCCGACGGTCAGGTTCAATATGGTCAGGACTACTATGTGGTTTCCCACATTCAGTTCACCAACACTTCCTACAAGCAGGGCAATCCTTCTTGGGACTTCGGCGACGGAACAACATCAACGGAGCAGAATCCTGTGCACAAATTCGAAAAAGCCGGTACATATCAGGTGAAACTGACTATCGACGGCGTCGGCTCGCGCACATATCCTATCATGATCTACGACATCGCTCCGGTGCTGTCAATCCAAAGCCAGTCGGCTGAGGTGTTGACTGTAAACGACGTTGACGTGGATTTCAACATCTTCCTGCCTAACCCTGAAAACAAGAAGGTGAAATATGAATGGACATTCCCGGAAGGCGCTCTCGACGCGGATGGCAACCCGTTGACAACTTTCGTCGGCTATGCCGATGAGAATGGCAAGGTGGACTATCCTGGCAAGGTGCACTTCAAGAACATCGGTTCGCAGCGTATCACGCTGAAGACCACTTTCGACATCGACGGTGAGAACCGCCAGTTGGAGGAAAGCTATGTAAACGTTCAGGTGGGTGCCGACAAGGAGTATCAGACTCTCTATTTCGCCACAGTGGGCGGCAACATCAAAGCTATGAAGATTATCCCTGACAGCGAACTTCCTGAAGGCACAAAGAACCTTCCTTTCGATATGGGTGTAAACAGCGGCAACATGCCGTTCAACTTGGTGTACTATAAGGATGCCGACGGACAAGGTTGGATTTATATCCTCGATGCCGGCAAGCAGTACACTTACGTGAACGATGCCGACGGCGTGCTCGGCGACGGTAAGATCAACGTGATGACTGTCGACGGCAAGTCTACAAACCTGTTTGTTACAAACGTTGGTCAGACTGCATTCAACGACCCGTTCTTCGGAACTGTCGATGGAAATGACCTGATCTACTCTGACCGTAACACCGGTTTGCGCAAAACTGCGCTCAACACACGTGGCGGTAAGGAGAGCAGCACATACTTGGTGAAGAACGACCAGCTCGGTTACTACTCTCGCGGTCTTGCTTACGGTGCTATCAGCACAACTATCGAGAAGGACTCAAAGGGTATGTACTGGTGGGGTAAGTGCTACAACGGTAATGGTATCTATCGTTTCAAGTCCACTGACATTGTCAGCGACTACAAGACTGCCAAAGCTCCGTATGGTATAATCCTTAAGGATGTGAAATTCAAGGCGTTCACTATCGACGAGGCGCGCAAGTCTCTCTACGTTTGGCGTTGGGGCGACAGCGACGGATTCTATGTTTATCCATTGCCTGCCGACAACGAGACTGTCGACAAGAAAGGCTTCTTGAAAGGCCACGACTTCCTCATGATGGCTGATGCTATGAACTCTACAGCCGATGAGGGTGTATACTGCACGCAGATGGCTCTCGACAAGGAAACTGGTAACGTCTACTTTGGCTTCAACAAGGCTGCCGCCGACAATTCGGCTTTTGCAACTGGCTTGAAATACTACGACTATGCCGCAGGAAAGGTTGTCAGTGTGCCTGTCGTTGCCGACAAGATTATGGGTATCGTAATCAATCCTAACAAGTCGAAACTGTTCTAACGGTTTCCTGACTATACAACCATCAATAGCCGTTCCTTTTTGTTATCAAGCAATAGGGGGACGGCTATTGCTTTAAAACGGAGATACAAAACAACGAATATGATAAAGAAAATCTTAATGACTGCAGCCGCTTCGGCGGTGTTGTTGTCGGCGGCGTTCCAGGCGCAGGCGTTGAAGCGTGAGCAGAGAGCCACGTGGATGTCGGCGTATGTTGCCGACTGGCCGTCGAGCCCGATAACTGTCAACAATGCGGAGGCACTTAAAACAATTTGTCAAAACAACCTCGACTCGCTGCAGCGCAACAATTTCACTACGATTTATTACCATGCGCGCACAATGTGCGACGCTATGTACGACTCAAAATATGAGCCGTGGTCAAGCTACGTTTCCAGCACACGCGGTGTGGCTCCGGCGTTCGACCCGATGGCATATCTTGTTGAGAATGCCCACAAACGTGGCATCGAGGTGTATGCATGGATGAACCCTTACCGCTACATCAACTCTACCTACAGCACGGGCTGGGGTAATGCCGGCGGCGACAAAAACTATGAGAACAGCCATCCTGACTGGTTGATTAAGTGGGAAAAGGACGGAAGAACATGGACCATCCTCAATCCGGCTCTCCCGGAGGTGAAGCAGAGAATTATCGACGTGACAATCGACCTGATCAGCAAGTATGACGTCGACGGCGTGGTGTTTGACGACTATTTCTATCAGAACGGTCTTCCGGCAAGCTATGACGCTGCCGACTATGCTAAATACACTGCCGCTGGCGGCACAATGTCGCAATTGGACTGGCGTCGTGAGAATGTCAACGACATGGTGCGCCAGCTCTATGCGGCAATCAAGGCGGCAAAGCCTTGGGTGCGCTTCGGCATCGGCCCTGCAGGTGTGGCTGGAAAGCATGCCGGCGACTACGGCCTCGACCCGTGTCCTGGCAACGACTGGCAGTATGATGGCATCTGCTCCGACCCGTTGGCGTGGCTTTCAGAAGGCACTATCGACTTTATCTCACCGCAGGTGTACTGGCGAATCGGTTATTCGGCTGCCGACTATGCAAAAATCACCCCGTGGTGGTATAAGGCGGCTGCCAAATTCAACCGTCAGTGCTTCATCAGCCAGGACTTGAGCAACACGCAGGGCAGCAGCTGCCCGTTGTCGGAGTTTTACGACCAGATTACGATGACCCACACCAACGTGGTGGGCGAGTGCCCGGGAATGGTCTATTTCCCGTGGAAATCGCTCTCTGCGCGCCGCGAGCGCGTCGACGGCAAATGGTTGTCGCTGTTCCGCTATCTGCGCAACACGGTGTTCGACACCAAGGCGCTCACTCCTGCCACGACATGGGAAAAGGTGGCGTATCCTGGTTCTGTAAGCAATGTTGCCCGCAGCGGCCGCACTCTGACGTGGAACGGCCCTGACAACGTGCGTTTCACCGTCTATGCCGTGCCGTCGAACGTCGACAGCAAGCATTTCTATAAGGATGCGCAATATCTGATTGGCAATTCCTACAGCAAATCGTTTGAGATTCCTGCTGAGCTTCCGAAATATGAAGGTTTCGGCATCTCCGACGCCAACCTCGGCAACTACCGCTATGCCGTTGCCGTGCTCGACCGCTACGGCAACGAGTACAGCGCGGTGTTTGAAGGCGCTGCGGTCACAGCTTCTGAGAAGCCGGTGATGACATATCCTGTCAACGGCGAATTGGCTTCGAAGGGATTCCAGTTCAAGTGGAACGGTTCTGCCGAAGTGAGCGAAATCGCAATTGCCACCGATGCCGCTATGAAAAATGTAGTGGCTCGCTTCGAGGCAAACGGCAATGCTGCGTCGTCGGCTGGCATGTGCAACTTTGAGCCCGACGTGACATACTACTGGACTGTCACTGCCCGCGGAAACAACGCTACCGACACGGAAGCTGGCAAAGTGGAGTCGTTCAAGGTCGACATCTTCCGCCTGATTTCGCCTGCCGACGGCAGCGAGAACGTTGAGCTGACACCTACAATCTCGTGGTCGGATTTTGGCAAGGGCACGTCGTATCAGCTGCTCGTGAGCAGTCATGAGAATTTCCAGAGCGTTGTGATTGATGAGACAACAACGGCTACTTCGTTTGTCGTTCCGCAGTATGTGCTTTCAGCCGGTGTGAAATATTATGCCAAGGTTGTCGCTGCGGTGAACGGTGGAACGGAAACCACCGATGTCTTTGAATTTACAACAAAGGCGGCAAGCATACCTACTCCTACGTTTGTCACTCCGGCTGCCAGTGGCACAACTCTCCATGCCGATCAGGTTGTCGCCGTACAGCCGGTGGAGGGCGTGGCGTCGACCCACTTCGCAATCAGCGAGAAGGAGACATTCCCGGCGCGCACGTCCTACAACGGAACATATCCTGTGGGCACGTTCTGCACTCCGGTGCTCAGCGACGTCAAGCTGGTGTCAAAGATGCTGGAGGACGGCAAGTCATACTTCCTGCGCGCGCAGTTCAACTACTACGTCGACGGTAAGCTGACAACGTCCGACTGGACTCCGGTTCTCTCATTCACCTACAATGCCACTCCGGTAGACGGCGTGGACAGCGTTGCTGCCGATGGCATCACGATTGTCGACAATGTGCTTTCTGCAGGCGTGGCAGGTATGCCGGTGGCTGTGTTCGCCCTCGACGGCAAGCAGGTGCTCAATGTGGAAACCGACGCACAGGGCAATGCCGACTTGTCGGTTCTTGCCGGCGGAACATATCTTGTCAGCATCGTTGTCGACGGTGTGGTCAAGACAGTGAAGTTCGTTAGAAAATAGCAATCACTTGCAATAAGAGAGAGGAGCCGTGCCGGAATAGGCGCGGCTCCTCCTATATATACTTGGCTCTCTCTGCGACGGCGCGGAGGGGGAAGAGCCGGAGGCGCGTTGGAGACGCGCTATTTATAGTAACCCCACTCACGCGGAGCGCAGCGGAGAGTGCGTGGGGTGTGGCGGATGTCCATGCCGATGCGCTTCGGAGATGCGCTATTACGGGAGGAAATTTGCGTATATCAAAGGTTTGGCATAACTTTACAAATAAAAAAATCATGAGTTACACCAATCTGTTATACCATATCATATTCCGCACGAAAGCGAGTGACAGGTCAATACCTTTTGCAAAAGCCAACATGCTATACAATTATATTTGGGGTATTGTGCGCAATAAGAATAGTAAGCTGTACCGTATAGGTGGTATGCCAGACCATATACATATGCTCGTTGAGTTGCCGTCGTCAATATCTGTCTCTGAATTTGTGAGGGTGGTTAAGGTGGAGTCCAGCAAGTTTCTTAGTGACAACTATAAGGATTTTCCGCTTTTCAAAGGATGGGCAAAAGAGTACTGTGCGCTGACTTATTCGTTCCGAGACAGGGATGTGATATGCAATTATATTCGTAATCAGCAGCAACATCATCTTGGAGAAAGCCTCTATAACGAGCTGCAGCGTTTGCTTGCTGAAAATGCAATAGAATATAAGTCGGAATATCTTTTTAACGACTGACTCATTCCTTGTAGTAGCGCATCTCCGAAGCGCTGAGGGTGTGGGTCGGCTGTAGCCCCATGCGTCCTCCGCTGCGCTTCGTACGAATGGGGTTTCTAAAGAATAGCGCATCTCCGAAGCGCTGTCGGCTGGGGCAGCGATGGTAGTGTAGTAGCGCATCTTTGAAGTGCGGATGGGAAGAGCCGGAGGCGCGCTATTTATAGTAACCCCACTCACGCGGAGCGTAGCGGAGAGTGCGTGGGGTCTGGCGGATGTCCATGCCGATGCGCTTCGGAGATGCGCTATTACAGGACAGCATCGTGACCGCTCACGCAGTCAGCAGAAGTAGTAAACAAAATTTAAGGAATTGATACAATTATTTTGCTTGAAATACTTGCACCATCGGAAAGTTAGCACTACTTTAGCGGTGTGATTTGAAAGCCGTGCAACCGGCTTCAAAAACAAACCTAAATAGAAAGGAATTTTACTAACAAAAACTATTTAATTATGAAGAAACTTTTACTCTCTGCATCAATGTTGATGCTCGCAGGTGCTTCTGCATTTGCTGTAACTGATGGCCAGACTTATGAGTCTGTTGATGGCATCAATTGCGAAAACCTTTGGGTTCTTGACCGCTTCCACGCAGAAGAAGCTTACATGGGCAACCCTATTGCTAATAAAGACGCACGTACTGCAACAGCAGATGGAACTACTGTTTATGTAGGCGTGAGCGGTGTTGGCGGTGAAACTGTTGCGACAATCGAGAAATTTGACCTTAAGACAGGTGCTTACCTTGGCTCTTTGGCATTGACTAAGGGCGGTGAGGCATTCATTGGCAAGTTGGCTGTCAACCAAGTTGGTTTCGATGAGTACGGACATTTCTATGTCGCAACATTCAACCCTAACTCAAAGGGTGACGGACAATACGAGGTTTACACAGTTGACTTGACTACAGGTGCTGTCACTTCGGTTGGCGACTTGTTGTTTGACGGTGGCCTTGGTCGCGTTGACTACTGCGACGTTATCGGTGACATCACAGGTGTTGAGGCGAAAGCAACACTTATGGCTGTTTCTTGTGCTGCTGACAACTTGAACGTATTCAAATGGGTACGCGAGAAAGGATCTGACGAATGGATGGGCGGTTGGACAGACCAGGCTACTTTCCAAGCAATCAAAGCTGGCGACACTTATCCTAATAATATCACAGGCTTCGGCGCTGCTTCTGTTGTGAAGATGGTTCGCGACGGTTCTAAGTCAGGTGAAATGTCAATGTTCTACATTGACGGCTTTACTTCTCTCCCAGCTCTCTATGGCTCAGACGGTGCTATGATTGACAATATTACCAATGCTGACTTGAAGGTTACAAACAAAGAAACTAATGAGACTACTGGTACAGTTGTTGCTCCGGCTAATGGAACTAACGGTATCGCAGAAGGTGCTGTTGATGGCACTAACTTGATGATTTATTCTGAAGGTCAGTATGACGACCCTCACAAATGCCAGGCTATCATCACAACTGTTGATGAAAACATGTCGTTCGAGTCAATGAAGCCATTGTGGACTGTTCCTGCTAACGGTCTTGGTCAGATTTCTGATGGTGGTACTCGCTACCACTCTCTCTTCTGCTTGCCACAGAACGATGGTTCTGCACTTGTCTTGACTTTCAAATGCTTCAACGGTATGGGCGTTTACAAGATTACTAAGAAGAAAGAAGACAGCGTAGAAAGCAACGTAGTTGCAGTTGCAAACATCACAGTTAACGGTAACGTTATCGCTGTAAGCGAAGTAGCTGAGTCTATCGAAGTGTTCAACGTAGCTGGTCAGAAAGTAGCTGAGGCTCGCAACGCATCTGAGGTTGCCGCTCCTGCAACAGGCGCTTACATCGTTAAGGCTGTCGTAGCTGGTGCTCCAGTTGTTAAGAAAGTTATCCTCTAATCCTTAGAGATAGCATATAGTAAAAAGCGCTCCCGCAAGGGGGCGCTTTTTGTGTATAGTGACAGCACACACCGGCACATCGTGCGCCATCGGGACATAGAGAAAGCCGTATCATCATCAGCTTTGATAGATGATACGGCTTTCTCTATGCGTTAAAAGTCAGCAGTGTGCAGCCGATTGCACAATCTCGCTCAGCGTAGGGTGAGAGTGCACGATGCCTTGCAGGTCGGCAATCGAGTCGCCGCGAGTAATCAACGCGCAAGCCTCCTGTACAAGGTCGGCGGCATGCGGACCATAGATGTGGCATCCCAATAGGCGTCCGTCGGCGGTGGCAATCAGTTTGCAGTAGCCGTCGGTCTCGCCGAGGCACACCGCCTTGCCGTTGGCGCGGAAAAACGCTTTTTTAGCCACATATTCGATGCCTTGCGCCTTGCAGTCGTCCTCCGTCAGTCCCACCATGCCCACTTCAGGCATAGTGAACACCGCCGCCGGAATCACGTCGAGCCTCAGGTTGTCGTCGACACCCATAATAGCGTCGAGCGCGCGGATGCCCTGGAACGTAGCCGCATGCGCAAGCATCATCAAACCGTTCACGTCGCCCACGGCATAGACGTGAGGCACGTTGGTCTGCATATTGCCGTCGACGGCGATGCCGCGAGGCGAGAACTCCACGCCGATGTCGGCGAGGTTGAGCGTGCCCACGTTGGCGCGTCTACCCACAGCCATCAGCACCTTGTCGGCAGTCACCGACTGTTCCTTACCCTTGCGTTCGTAAGCCACCGCCAGCCCGTCGCCCTCTTTGGCGATTGATTTCACGGCAGCCTGCGTCTCAATCTTTATGCCTCGCTTGCCCAGACTCTGGCGCAGTCGCTTTGCAAGGTCGCTGTCGAAATGCGGCAGCACCTCTTTGGCATATTCAAGCACCGTTACTTCGCTGCCGAATGCGCTGAACACCGAAGCAAATTCCAGTCCGATTACGCCCGCACCCACTATGCATAGCCTTTGCGGCACGCTGTCGATGTCGAGCAGCTCGCGCGATGTCAGCACGCCCTCAAGCGTATTGCCGTCGATTGGCAGCATCGCCGACGACGAACCTGTGGCGATGATCACGTCTTTTGCCGTGACGCGTTCGCCGGCAGCCTCCACCGTCAGCGCGTCGACAAAACGCGCCTCTCCGCGGAGCAGATGGATGTTGGGGTTGGAAATGAGCGATTCCACTCCGTCGCGCAACTGCTTGACCACCGCGCGTTTGCGCTCCATCACGGCGGGAAAATCGAGCGTGAAGGCGACATCCTTGATTCCGAAAGCCTCAGCCTCCGCAAAATCGCTCACCATAGCGGCGGTGCGGCAGAGAGCCTTCGTTGGAATGCATCCCTCGTTAAGGCATGTGCCACCCACCTCGCCACGCTCAATCAGCGCCACGCTCAGTCCGCGGCGCGCGGCGAGTAGGGCGGTCTCATAACCGCCCGGACCCGCGCCGATTATAATCAGATCGGTTGTCAGCATTGTTGCAACTCTTTGAATGTCAGTATCGGATGCTTGGCTGCAGTAGTTTCGTCAAGACGGCGCACAGGAGTGGTCAGCGGAGCCTCGCGCAGAGCCTCCGGCTTTTCGACAGCCTCCTTCGCGATGCGGCGCATCACATCGATAAACTCGTCGATCGTTTCCTTCGACTCCGTCTCGGTAGGCTCGATCATTATTGCCTGGTGGAAGAGCAGCGGGAAATAGATTGTCGGAGCGTGGAAGCCATAGTCAAGCAGACGCTTGGCAATGTCGAGCGTGGTTATGCCCGTCGACTTGTCGGCCAATCCGTCAAACACAAATTCGTGCTTGCAGACCGACGGGATAGGCAGTTTGTAGCAATCCTTGAGCGACTCCTTGATGTAGTTGGCGTTGAGTGTGGCCAACGGACCAGCCATACGGATGTTCTGCTTGCCGAGCATCAGGATGTAGGCGTATGCGCGCATCAGCACACCGAAGTTGCCCATAAATCCCGATATGCGTCCGGCAGCCTCCGGCGTGCGCACAGTGTGGAGCAAGCCGTCGTCGCCGCGGCTCACCTTCAAGTCGGGCAGGCACTCAGCCAGATGTGCGGCAACGCCCACAGGACCTGAGCCTGGGCCTCCGCCTCCGTGAGGCGTGGAGAACGTCTTGTGCAGGTTGAGGTGCATGATGTCGAATCCCATGTCGCCCGGACGCACCTTGCCAAGCAGCGGGTTGAAGTTTGCGCCGTCGTAGTAGAGCAGTCCGCCGCAGGCGTGCACCATCTCCGCAATCTCCGGAATGCGTGTTTCAAACAAGCCGAGCGTGTTGGGGTTGGTCATCATGATGCCAGCCACGGAGTCGTCGAGCAGCGGACGCAGAGCGTCGATGTCGATAGTGCCGTCGTCGAGCGACTTCACCTCCACCACTTTAAGTCCGCACACAGCCGCGCTGGCAGGGTTGGTGCCGTGGGCGCTGTCGGGCACAATCACCTTTGTGCGGTTGGTGTCGCCACGCAGCTCGTGGTAGCGGCGCATCACCATCAGACCCGTCAGCTCGCCGTGGGCGCCCGCAAACGGGTTGAGCGTGAAGTGCGCCATGCCAGTGATGGCGGCAAGCGCGCGGTCGAGGCTGTCGTACAGTTCGAGCGCGCCCTGCACCGTGCAGTCGGGCTGCAGCGGATGCACGTCGCGGAATCCCGGCATAGCCGCAATTTCCTCGTTGATTTTCGGGTTGTATTTCATCGTGCAGCTGCCCAGAGGGTAGAAGCCCGTGTCGACACCGAAATTCATATTCGACAGGTTGGTGTAGTGGCGCACCACGTCGAGTTCGCTCACCTCCGGCAGTTCAGCCTCCGCGTCGCGTCGCAGCGTCGCCGGCAGAGCCTCCGTGTCGGTGCCCCATGCGTTTTCCGGCAGCGAGAAGCCGCAACGTCCCGGTTGCGACAACTCGAATATCAGTTTGTCGTAGTATTTCATAGTTGAATCTGCTTAATAAGGTCAATCATGCGGTCAATCTCCTCACGCGTGCGGCGCTCTGTGGCGCAGAAGGTGACGAGCCCCTCCTCTGTGGGCAGCGCTCCGAAAAATCCGCCGTCGAGCAGAGCCTGTTGCAGGCGGTCGGCAGGGATGTCGGTGTGCAGCGCGAATTCTTTCAGGAACGGGCGGTTGAAAGCCTCCGAGAAAAGTCCGGTTTCAATCAGCCTGTCGTGCAGATAGTGTGCCGCTCCATAGGAAAGGTCGCACACCTGCCGCAGTCCTTTTTTGCCCATCAGCGACAGATATATTGTCACGTAGAGAGCCATCAGCGACTGGTTGGAGCAGATGTTGCTGTTGGCCTTTTCGCGGCGGATGTGCTGTTCGCGCGCTTGAAGCGTAAGCACGAAGGCGCGTTTACCGTCGACGTCGGTCGTTGCTCCGACGATGCGTCCCGGCAGTTTGCGCACGTGCTCCTTGCTGCATGCCAGAAAACCCACATAAGGGCCGCCGAATCCCAACGGAATGCCCAATGTCTGGGCGTCGCCGCAAGCCACGTCGGCACCCCATTCGCCCGGAGTGCGCACCACGGCAAGCGCCGAAGGGTCAGCATAGACCATCAGCAGCGCCTTCTGGGCGTGTGCTGCCTCGGCAAATCCCGAGAGGTCCTCCACGATGCCGAAACGGTTTACGCTCGGCACCAGCACGCCAGCCACGTCGCCGGCCTCCAGCAGGCGGCGGGCGTCGTCGATGTCGGTCTGACCGTCGGCAGAAGCGATTTCAGAAAGTTCGACGCCGTGGTATTTGGCATAGGTGTGAACCACCTCGCGCACCTGAGGCAGCAACGTTGACGACAGCAGCACACGCGTCTTCTTGCGCGTTGCAGCCATAGCCATCATCATCGCCTCTGCGGCGGCTGTGGCGCCGTCATACATCGACGCGTTGGCACAGTCCATACCCGTCAGTGTGGCAATCATGCTCTGAAATTCAAAGATGTAGCGCAAGGTGCCTTGCGAAATCTCCGCCTGATAGGGCGTGTATGCTGTAAGATACTCCGAACGGCTCGTCAGCGCCGGCACGACAGCCGGAGCATAGTGGTCGTAGGCACCGCCGCCAGCCATTATTGTCAGATGTCGGTTTTTCCTGTCGAGCTCCTCAAAACGACGGCGCACCTCCATTTCCGACATAGCGTCGGGCAGGTCGTAGTCGCCATCGAAGATGACGCTGCGCGGCACGTCGGCATACAGGTCGTCGAGCCCGTCAACGCCGATGCGCTTCAGTATCTCGCCTATGTCGGCAGCAGTATGCGGAAAATAAGAAAATCCCATAGCCACAAGTCTTAGTGTTCCTCGTTCTCGCAGAATTTCTCGTAAGCGGCAGCGTCCATAAGGTTTTTCAACTCCTCAGGATCGTCCATTTTCACCTTGATGATCCAGTTTTCGTAAGCGTCCTTGTTGAGCAGCTCAGGAGCGTCGGCAAGAGCCTCGTTCACTTCCACAACCACACCGCTTACAGGAGAGATGAGGTCGCTGGCGGCCTTCACGCTTTCCACCGCGCCGAAATCCTCGTTGGCGGTCACTTCGTCTTCCTCCTCAGGCATGTCGACGTATACGATGTTGCCCATTGCCTGCTGTGCGTGGTCGGAGATGCCGATGATTGCAGTTTCGCCGTCCACTTTAACCCATTCGTGAGATTCGCTGTAGAATAAACCTTCAATTGTCTTAGCCATAGTTCTGTAGTTTTTATGTTTTTGATTTTAAGTATGTTATTTCTTGTATTTTTTGTCGTAGAAACGCTTCTTGCACACCGTTCCGGCAAACACCTTGCGACGGATGCGCACACCCACCTCCGTGCCGAGGGCGGCATAGCGGCTGTCGATGAGGGCGAGACACACGCTGCGGTCGGTGGTGATTGTGTGGTAGCCGGTGGTCACAACGCCGATTGTCTGTCCGTCGGCCTCCACTTCATAGCCTCCACGGGGGATGGCGCGGTCTGTCAGCTCGATGCCCACCACCTTCTTCGCCATTCCTTCGGCTTTCTGCTTGGCGCACGCGTCGCGACCTATGAACTCCGGTTTGTCGAGTTTCACAAACATACCCAACCCTGCCATTATAGGCGAGATTTCTTCGCTGAGTTCGTGTCCGTAGAGAGGCAGACCCGACTCGAAGCGCAGCGTGTCGCGGCATCCGAGACCACACGGCGTCACCCCCGCGGCGATGAGCTTCTCCCACATTGCAACGATGACATCGGGCGTTGCGTAAAATTCAAAACCGTCCTCGCCGGTATATCCTGTGCGGCTCGCAATTACAGGGTTTCCCTGCCATTCCGTTTCCTCGAAAGTGTAGAAAGCCAGGTTGCCGAGATCCATTCCCAGCACCTCGGCGGCAGTCTTCTCTGCGTCGGGGCCTTGCAGCGCAATCTGTCCGTAGCGAGGCGAGGCGTTGTCGATTTCCACATTGAAATCCTTCGCTTGCTCGCGAATCCAGGCGTCGTCTTTGTCGATGTTGGCGGCATTCACCACCAGCAGCCACGTTTTTGGCTCAGCCATTTTGTAGACAAGCAGGTCGTCGACCACGCCGCCGTCGGGATAGAGCATCATTCCGTAGAGAATCTTTCCTGCGGGAAGGGCTGTGACATCGTTGGTGAAGATGTGGTTGACAAACCGTTCGGCATCGTCGCCGGTGACGAAGATCTCGCCCATGTGCGACACGTCGAACATGCCTACACGCTGGCGCACGGCATTGTGCTCGTCAATGATTGAACTGTATTGTATCGGCATCATGAATCCGCCGAAAGGACTCATTTGGGCTTTCAGAGCCACGTGATTGTCGTAAAGACAAGTTTTTTTCAAGTCGTCCATGTTATATCAGGATTTTAAGATGATTTCTGTCAATTGTGTTGTTGTGAGGTTTGCGATATGCCTGCCCATGTCTATGCCCTTCAGAGCCTCGGCTGCCTCGTCGATGCGCTTGCCGCGGAGCAGGCTGTTGAGTGCGGGCATCGGGTCGGAGAGCATGAAATAGTCGCCCGACAGACTTATGCGGTGGATGATGTCGGAGCGCATCTCCAGACCGACAGCCACTTCGCCCACACCGGCGATTTTTTCGGATTTGGTGACGGTGTATGCCGGATTGCTGCCGTTGAAGAAACTCTCGTCGAGATATGTCTGCTCGATTTCCTCGATGCGCGCAATCTCGGCGGCGGTCAGCATCCTCTCGCTGTCGCAGAATCTGTCGATAAGATAGCGTTTGAACTCCTCGATGGGCATGTCGGTGTGCTCGCTGAGGTTGGTCACGTGCTGGCGCACCGAAGCCACCCCTTTGCTCTGCAGTTTCACCGCCGACGGCGTTATTGCCTGCTGCATCCGCTCAAAGTCGCTTGCAAAGAGCAGTGTGCCGTGCACGATGCTTTTCCCTGGCACCTTGTAGAAGGCGTTTCCGCTCACCTTGCGCCCGCCGATCTGGATGTCGTTGCGTCCCGACACCGTCGCGTCGACACCGATGTCGCGCAGCGCCGATGCAAGCCGTTGCAGGAACGTGTTGAAGGTGGCGGTGACGTCCTCGCCCTTCACGATGTAAGACACCATGATGTTGCCCCAGTCGGAGTATACGCATCCGCCCCCGCTCTTGCGCCGGAACATTTTTATGCCATGCTCGCGGCAGAAAGGCACGTTTACTTCCGCTTCCATCAATTGGTTGCGGCCAAAAATCACAGTTGGGCTTACTTGCCACAGAAAGAAAGCCTCGCCGTCCATCTCACGGGCGGCGAATTCTTCCATGGAAAGGTAGAAAATGAGCCTGCGCTCATCGTTGTCAGGTAGTATTAAATGCTTCATTCAGGTTTGCGAAAATCCATCTCCCAAAGTTACGCAGACTTCCGCAAACCGCAAACTATTGCAATATGTTATTCAACACAATTCCCAGCAAAGCCCCGTCGGCACCGTCAGAATCTGATGGTGTGTCTCTCCGTGGCCAGCGCGCCGACAATGCCCCAACCGTTGTCTACGTTGCTGTGGATGAGCACCGTCTCTGAGTAGGCATCGCGGTCGGTGATGCGGTAGATCCACACAGAATTGAGGTAATGGTAGAAATCAGGGGTAATCGATTGCAGCTCGATGTCAACCCATTTGTTCTCAGGTCCTTCGCGGCCATTGGAATGCACAGGCCGCGTCTCGCGCAGCCGCGTTTCCACTACGAAATCGTAAGTCTTGCCGTTTATCAGATAGTCGCTGAACACGTTCGACATTCCTGCCGCCCAACCGCCGTAGCCTTTGTGGAGCGCCACGTTCTTGAAAATGACATCGCTGCTTGCAAACGAGTCCTTGAAAAAATACATACTGCCTAAATGTCCGGCGCTGCGCACTTTCAGCCGATAATAATTATTCTCGGAAGAAGGGTCGGTGAAGCGCAGCGTGATGCGCGCCACGGTGTCCTGCGCGGTGTTGGTATCAATGTCGTACGACATCGGGTCGTAGAGCCTCTCGCAACTCACAATCTCAAGCCGCTGATGCTGTGGCACAACCACCTGAGCGCTGGCTGTGGGATAGCCGTCGGCGGCAGCCTCGATTTTAATCACGTCGCCCTCTTTCGGGCGGTAGTCGCATTGGAAATTGAGATTGTCGGCATTATACTTCAGTTGATATACGTCGGAACCGTTGACCGTAGCCGTAACCTGAGTGGTCGGAATCACCGTCAGCCTCACAAGCTCGTCGTTGAAATTCTTGTCCTCATAGTCGGCGAAGTCGATATATTCATCGATTGTGAATTCCTTGAAACTCGTAGCCGTGGTGACGGTTGCGGTCAAGATGGTGTCGGTAGAGACCAGGGCGTTGACCGTCAGTTCCGGCGGCAGTTCCGTATCATCGTTTTTCAGTTCAATCTCGCAGCTTGTGGCGAGAAAAACGATTAAGGCAAGCAGATATTTTATCTTGTTCATAGCGTTTTTAGAATTTGATGGTGTAATCTACCGACGGCAGGAACGGCAGTTTGCACACGCCTTTCAGAAAAGGCTTTGCCGTGACGTTGTCGTAGCTGACATAGACATCGGTGATGTTCTGGTGGTTGTAGATGTTGTATAGGCTCAGACCGAGCGCACTCTCGGCGCGGCGGTGGCGCAGAGTGTAGACCACGCGCAGGTCGAAATGGTGCTCGTCGGGGATGCGGAAGGAGTTGCGGCCGCGATATGTGTAAAACCTGCTGTAGCGGTAAAAGGATGTTCCATTGCCCGGGTCGTAGGTTACCATGTCGTGCGGCGGAATGCCTTCTTCGCTTGAGAAATTGTCGCCCACAGGGTCATATTCGTCGATTCTGCCGCCGCTCACCACCGTTGTCGCCACATTGCCGCGACGTCCGCTGCGGAATGTCCATGACGCCGACACGGTCCAGTGCTTGTCGAATCGGTGCGCAATGATGATGTTTAAATTGTGGCGGTGGTCGTTGGCAGCGGGAAACTCCCTGCCGCCGTTAAGTTCCTGCATCGGTCGGTCGAATGTGCGCAGTGCTTTTGCCCACGTGTAGCTCAGCCACCCTGTGGTCTTTCCTGTTTCTTTTTTAAGCAGCACCTCCGCGCCGTATGCCCTGCCACGTCCTGTCACAGCCATGTTCTGCCAATCGCCGGTGGTGGTCAGAAACGAGGCTCCATCGCGGTATTCTGCCAGATTGTGCATCCATTTGTAGTATCCTTCAACCTCCAGTGTCAGACCCTTGACAAATTCGTATCCCGCCCCAGCAGCCACCTGGTCGGAATGCATCAACGGCAATCTCTTTGTGACAGGCACCCAAATGTCTGACGGCATCACGATGTTGCCGCTCGTAAGCATGTGGAATCCCTGCGACATCCTTGCATACGACAGTTTCAATGCCAGTTGGTCTGTGGGCAGAAACCTCACCGACGCGCGCGGTTCAAGCGAGTGGGCGGTGTGGTCTGACAGTGAGTAGAGCACGTAGCGCAGACCGATGTTGGCCTTCAACCAAAGGCTGATGTCCCAATCGTCCTCGGCATAGACGCTGATTGTGGTTGAGTTTGTTGTGCTGCCGATGGTTTCGTCGCGCAGCGTTTCTTTGATGCTGTAGTCATCGATTATAGGATATGTTGTCACAAACGAATGGTCGTACACATCGACCGTCGGAGCGAAATGCTGCCATGTGGCGCCTGCGCCGTAGCGCAGCGTGTTGCGTGCCGCCGCTTTATGGGTGAAATCTATTTTTGCCGTGAAATCGCCGATTCGTGAATGATATTTCGCATAGGAGTCTTTGCTGAGCGTTTGGTTTAAAGAGATGTCTTTTTTGTTGTCCTTTTTCGACAACCATGACTTGTCGACTTTTTCCGATTGGGAAAGATTGTAGCGGTATTGGCTGTAGCCAGCCGATGCGCGCATCTGCAATTTGTCGGAAAAAGTGTGTATCCACGTCAGTCCGCCAACGATGTTGCCCCAATTGCTTGATGAATTGTTTTCCGTTTCCGATTTGAAATACTTTGTCAATTCTTCTTCTGGAAAATATTCGTTTGTCTGCATGTGCCAGCTTGACGGGGTGACATCGTCCTTGTCGTTGCCTATGTAGAACGAGGCGGTCAGGCGGTCGCGCTTCGAAAATCGATGTGCGAGGCGCGCCGTGACATCGTAATAGCTAAGATTGAGATAAGGGTTGAGCACATTCTGGTTGTCGATTATGTGTTTCATCACAGGAATCACTATGGCGTTGAGATATGACGCTCGGCCAGACACGCTGAATGATGTATGTCCTTTCCATATAGGCCCTTCAACATGCAGCGCCGACGACATCATTCCCGCTGTCAGAGAGCCGTGGTAGCGGTCGAAGTCGCCGTCCTTCAGCTCCACATCGACCACGCTCGACAGTCGCGATCCATAGCGCGCCGGAAAGCCGCCCTTGTAGATTGTCACGCCACTCACCATCTCCGGGCTGAACACCGATACGAATCCCTTCAGATGTTCCGGATTATAGACGGAAAAGCCATCGATTGTAATTTGGTTTTGGTCGTAGTTGCCGCCGCGCACATAGATGCCGGCGGTGCCGTCGCTGCCCGACTGCACTCCTGGCAATGTCTGCAATGCTTTCAGAATGTCGACCTCGCCGAGCGTTGCCGGAATCGACTTTATTTGGCGTATCGACAGCTCGTTGGCACTCATCTGCGAAGAGCGTATGCCTATTTCCGACGGAGCGTAGATTGTCACGTCGCGCAGTTGGTTGTCGTGTTCAAGCTTTATGGTGACAGTTCTTTTCCTGTCGGCTTTGACTTTTATGGTTTGCGTTTTGTAGCCCACATAACTGACGTATAGATTCAACGATTCGTCCTTGACAGCTTTCAGCTCAAAGAAACCGGCGTTGTCGGTGATTTGCCCGTAGCGATAATCCTTCGTGTAAACGCTCGCCCCCGCCAATGCTTCCCCTGTCTCGGCGTCGCGCACCGAGCCGCTGACCACAACTTGAGCTACCTGAGCATGGAGGCTGATGGCTGAAACGAGCACAGCCAATAGTGCTAATAAATTTTTCATAATCAGAATATTAGGTTGTGTTCTATTGGTGTTGTAATTATGTTGCTCTAATAAATGCGTTAAAGATATGGATGTGCGTGGGGAAAAACAAAAAAAATTATATGTTGTGCAACACAAAAAAGTGCTTATGCTGCGCAATAAATTGCTGATAATTCCGCCTCGGCGATATTTTTTTTGCAATTAGGCGCAAAGTCACTACCTTTGCGCCATAATGCGCATTGATATAATAACAGTTCTGCCGGAAATGCTTGAGTCGCCGCTGAACTGCTCGATTCTGAAAAGGGCTCAAAACAAGGGATTGGCGGAAATCGTGGTGCACGATCTCCGCGAATACAGTCTTGACAAGCATCGCCACGTCGACGACTATCCGTTTGGCGGCGAGGCAGGTATGGTTATGCAGATAGAGCCGGTGGACCGTTGCATCTCCGCGCTGAAGGCGGAACGCGACTATGATGAGGTGATTTTTGTGACACCCGACGGCGAGAAGTTCGACCAACGGATGGCAAACACGCTGTCGTTGTCGGAAAACCTGATTATCCTCTGCGGCCATTACAAAGGCATCGACTACCGCATCCGCGAGCATTTCATCACAAAGGAAATCACAATCGGCGACTACGTGTTGACCGGCGGCGAGCTGCCGGCGGCAATCATCACCGACGCCATTGTGCGCCTCATTCCCGGAGCCATCGGCGACGAGCAGTCGGCGCTGAGCGACTCCTTTCAGGACAACTTGCTCGCGCCGCCTGTCTATACGCGTCCGGCGGAGTACAAGGGATGGCGTGTGCCCGACGTCCTGCTGTCTGGACATCAGGCACGCATCGACGACTGGAAGCACGAAATGGCGCTGAAGCGCACCCGCGAGTTGCGCCCGGATTTGCTTGATGAATAAAAAAACGGAGGACTGTGCTATGGGATTTTTAGGACGCATAAAAGACGGAATCCAGAAATTCAATTTATGGATTGTGGTTGTGGTGGCGTTCGGTGTCTACATCACCTTTTTTTCCGACTACAACTATTTCCGCTCGATGGAGTATGACGCAAGGATAAAAGACCTCAAGGCGCAGATAAAGGAGTGTGACGATTCAACCGCCGTCTATCGCGAGCGCCTGCGCCTGCTCGAGAGCGACCACGAGACGCTGGAGCGCATTGTCAGAGAGGAATATCTGATGAAGCGCGAAAACGAAGACTTGTATATTGTGAACGAATAAAAACAGATATATCGAAAAAATGAAAAAGGAAAATGTACTCAACATATTGCTGTCGGTGGGAATGGTGATATTGCTGCTGTCGGCTTTTCTGCCGCTTGTGGATGTGAAAACGCCGTGGCTGCGCTACATCTTCACCTTTGCGGCAATGCTCATCGTCGTGGTGCGCGTGTTTCAGCGCGCGGCGCGCCGCAAACAGACGTTCAGCCTGCGCGTGCGCCGTCTTTTCACGATGGAGTTCTGGTCGGCGATGTGCTATGTGGTCTCGGCGCTGTTTCTTTTCTCCGACCCATACCACAGCACGTGGCTCGGCTTTCTGACGGCAGGCGCCGTGGTGCAGGTCTACGCGTCGTTTATGATTGACTACCAGTTGCGCAAGGAGGCAAAGAAGGCGGAAAACACCGATGTGGTCGGTAAAAAACATTAAAATGTCGCGACGGAAGGCGAAAACCGAGTCAAACCGCCGCATAATTGAGTTGTAATTAGTATTTTTGTCCGAAGAATGAATTTAAGTCTGACAATCGACCAGGGTAACTCGTCGGCAAAGGTGTCGGTGTTTTCAGGAACGACGTTGTTGCAGTCGCACCGCTTTGAGCGGCTTGCGCCGGGCGACCTCGACCTTGTGATGGCAGGACATGCAGTGACGGCGGCGATTTATTCGTCGGTGGTGGGCAACGACAGCCAGATTGAAGAACTGCTGTCGGCGAAAGGCGTGCGCACGTATATGCTCGATGAGCGTCTGCCCATGCCGCTTGCCATTGACTATGCCACGCCCTCCACTTTGGGACATGACCGCATAGCCGCAGCGGTGGGCGCACTGACGCTTGTTCCCGGACGCGACTGCCTGGTGGTCGACGCCGGCACGGCAGTGACCTACGACTATGTCACCGCCGACGCGCATTTCAAAGGCGGCAACATAGCCCCTGGGCTGTCGTTGCGCTTTCAGGCACTGGCTTCGCATTGCGTGCAGCTGCCGCGTGTGGATGTCGGTGGCGACATCCCTACGGTAGGCTACGACACGCCTACCGCCATCCGCTCCGGCGTGGTGCTCGGGCTTGTGGCGGAGATTGAAATGCTGGCTCGCCGACTCGGCTCGCCCGCGATAGTGCTTACGGGAGGCGACAGCCCGCTGGTGGCAGACAGGATTTCAGACAACGTGATTGTCGACAATGATTTGGTGGCAAAAGGATTAAACAGAATATTAGAATACAATGAGATATTATAAGAAAATTACAGTATTGGCGGCTCTCGCCGTGGCGGCAGTGGGACAGATGTTTGCCCAAAACCAGTCGTCGCCTTATTCACGATATGGTTACGGACTGTTCAGCGACTATGCAACCAGCGCGCAGCGCAATATGGGCGGCGTGGGCGTGGCTATGGCCGACGGCCGTCAGATCAACGTGATGAACCCGGCATCGTATGCCGCAACCGACTCTCTGACGTTGCATTGGGACATCGGTCTTGACCTTACGCAGCTGAAGTCGAGCGAGGAGGGCAACAGCGGAAAAGCTTTCGGTGGAGGCTTGAACTACCTTACGCTGCAGTTCCCGATAACGAAATATATGGGTGCGAGCATCGGCTTGGTGCCTTACACCACGGTGGGATACTCGTTTGGCAACAATCTTAAAGCCGACGACGGAACGGTGCAGACGTCGCAGTCGACAAGCGTGTCGGGATATGGCGGCATCGACGAGCTTTATGTCGGTTTGGGCGCGCGTCCTGTGCGCGGATTGACGCTTGGTGCCAACTTCTCTTACCAATTCGGTACGATTGTCAACGACCAATACGTCATATCGTCGACATCGACGCTTTATGAGCAGAAAATACAGGTGCGCGACTGGAATGTGCTTCTGGGTCTGCAGTACACGCAGCGTCTGGCTCCGAAGCATCAGCTGACATTCGGTTTCACATATTCGCCGAAGAAAGATTTCCACGGACGCACATGGGGCGTGAAATATGATATGTCGGGCGACGTGTCGTCGACCTCTGGGGCGGCAAAACCCGACACCATCGCCAATGAGCGTTTGCAGACAATGGGCTACAGCAAGCCAAACGCTTATGCCTTCGGTCTGAACTACAACTTCGACCAGCGTTTTTCTGCCGAGGTCGACTTCTCGATGCAGCAGTGGAGCAAGGCCACGTTCCCGGGCTTGACAAATGAAGACGGTAACGTGATGTATCAGACGCGTCTCGACGACCGCTGGCGCATTGCCGCCGGTGTGCAGTATGTGCCGCGTATGCGCGGATCGTATCTGCAGCGTGTGGCTTACCGCCTCGGTGGCTCCTACACGCGCGACTATCTGATGATAGGCGACAACCATCTGAAAGAGTTCGGCGTAAGCTGCGGTTTCGGATTTCCTACCGTGGCGCAGAAAACCGTAATCAACCTCGGTTTTGAGTATAAGCGTCGCAAGGCTTATCCTGCAAGCCTCGTGACAGAAAACTATTTCAACATCACGCTTGGTATAAACTTCAAGGAATTTGCTTTCTGGAAGGAGAAAATCCGCTAATTTGCAGATGCGTACGGCAACAAGCATATTATTCTTGGCAACGCTGCTGACGGCGTTGCTGCCGGCTTGCAAGGAGGTGAAACGCGATGTGGTGGCCACTCCGGCAAACCGCGACAGCGTGGTGTCGATGAAGACGCGCGACGTGATGACGCTGATCAGCGACTCGGGCATGACGCGCTACCGCATCACGGCAAAGCTGTGGCTTGTCTACGACGAGGCGCGCCGTCCGAATTGGAAATTTCCTTACGGTCTGTTTCTTGAAAAGTTTGACGACAATTTCAAGGTTGAGGCGACAATACGTTGCGACTCCGCTTTCTACTTCAAGAATGACAAGCTGTGGCGTCTCGACGGCAATGTCGTGATACGCAACACGAAAAAAGAACTCATCGAGACCGAGCAGATATATTGGGACCAGACTTTCCATGAGGTGCGCAGCGACTCGTTTGTGCATATCGAACGCGCCGACCGCATCCTTGAGGGATATGGCTTCAAGTCGGACGAGAATTTGCATAATTATTTGATAAAGAAGCCTTCGGGTATCTTCCCGATACCGAAGCGCCAGGAGACAACTCCTCCAGTTTAAGTTGATTGCTATGGATACTGCTACTGCTTTGATAATCACACTCGTGTCGATGGCTTTTTCTGCATTTTTCTCTGGAATGGAGATTGCCTTCATTTCCTCAAACAAGGTGCGTGCCGGTGTCGACTCTCAGAAAAAAGGGCTGACAAGCCGCATCATCAACACGTTCTACAGTCGTCAGGACATGTTTATTTCCACGATGCTCGTGGGCAACAACATTATGCTTGTGGTCTACGGTATAGGCATCGCCGTGCTGCTCGAACCGGGCATAAAAAGCGTGGTGGGCGACAACGAGGCGCTGATACTTGTGTGCCAGACCATCATATCGACAGGCATAATTCTCATTACTGGAGAGTTTCTGCCGAAGACAATCTTCCGCATCAATCCAAACATCTCGCTGCGCCATTGCGCCGTGGGGCTTTATGTGATTTATCTGGTGCTGTACCCTATATCTTGGTTCTCGTCGTGGCTGTCGAAGTCGTTGATGCACTTGTTTGGAGCCAAAGCCTCGGCGCCACGGTCGGCGTTGCTCACTGTCAGCGAACTCGACGACTACATCCAGCAGACTATCGACGACAAAAATGCCGGAAAAACTGGAGCGGAGGAGATTGAGCACGAAGTGAAGATTTTCCAGAACGCGCTCGACTTCAGCAACACGCTGCTGCGCGACTGCATGATTCCGCGCAACGAGATTGTGGCAGTGTCGTCCGACACCGACCGTGAGCGTCTGCGTCGCAGGTTTACAGCTACCGGACTGTCGAAAATCCTTGTCTATACCGACGACATCGACAATATCATCGGCTATATCCACGTCAACGAACTTTTCAACACCGCCACCGAGTGGCAGAAATGCATAAAACCGGTGGATTTCGCACCCGAGTCGATGCCTGCCAACACGATGATGCGCAAGATGCTTGCCGAAAAACGAAGCATTGCCGTGATTGTAGATGAGTTTGGCGGCACGGGAGGACTTGTCACGCTTGAGGATTTGGTGGAAGAGATTTTCGGCGACTTCGAGGATGAGCACGACAAGCGCCGTCTTACAGAAGTGCGCCTCAGCGACACGTCGTTTAAATTCTCGGGACGCATTGAGATTGAGCATCTTAATGAAACTTACAACCTTGACATACCGGAGGATGAGGAGTATCAGACGCTTGCCGGATACATCATTTTCCGTCTCGGAGCTCTTCCGCAGCAGGGCGACTCGTTTGATATCGACGGCTTGAAATTCACAATCTTGAAGAAGTCGGCAACCCGTATCGAACTTGTGCGCCTCGACTTCCCGTCGGCTGCCGAAAAAAATTGATTTAACCCCTTTCTGAGCAATTGTCAGATGTAGATGTGTTAAAAAAGAGCATAGAATCACATTTAAGTGTTCGTTGTTTCTTGTTTATGAAACAATATGCTTACCTTTGTGCAACAATGATAATTTATGACACAAAATATCTTCCGACTTGTCTTGACAGACGAGGCACAAAACTTTATTGAAAGTTTACCCGAAGCGGTATCTTACAAGATATACTACAACATTAAGCGTGTTGCGGGAGGAGAACGCAATAAAGAGCTTTTCAAGAAGTTGGAAAATTCGGAAATATGGGAGTTCCGTACATTGTATAATAAAACAGCTTATCGTTTATTTGCTTTTTGGGACAAGGATAAAGAAACATTGGTGATTGCCACTCATGGCATTGTCAAGAAGACACAAAAGACGCCAAGTAAGGAAATCGCGAAAGCAGAAGCAATAAGAAGAGAATATTTCAAAAATAAGTGATTATGGCACGGATGAATCTTACTCCATTGGACGATGTGCTTGACAAGCATTTCGGTAAAATAGGAACACCAAAACGCGATGCATTCGAAAGTGATGTGGATGTGGCTTTGCATGCTTATAGATTAGGCGAGGCTATCAAAAAAGCTCGTATTGAACAGAACTTGACCCAAGAACAGCTGGGGGAACGTATCGGTGTAAAAAGAGCGCAGATTTCTCGGTTGGAAAGAGGTTATAGCATAACAATACCAACTATGAGAAGGGTGTTCAAGGCATTGGGTGTGGTAACTGCAACCATTGACTTGGGCATTGCAGGAAAGGTTGCATTGTGGTAAAATCCAATTGCCTATGGTGTAATAGCAGGACCCGTTATGCCAAAGTTGTTTGAGGCTTCTCGAGAATGGGGCATTATGAGGAATCGCGTTCTGTTGAAGAAATCAACAAGACAATGGTCTTAATGCGTGGCATAGGAAAGAAAGGAAATTTCCTGATTTGTGATAAAACAGCCGTAAAATTGTCAATACAATGACGGTTTTACGGCTGTTCTGCATTTTATTTAAGGTTGCGGATTTCTTGGCTAATTCACTTGAAGATAAGCGCAGTATGCGCGGTTTTACATTGATTAACGTTTTGTTACTGATTTTTTATCGGCAAATTGTGGCGAGGTGAATAGAAATGCGTAATTTTGTGGAATAGAAACCAACATAACCCATAAATAATTATGAGAAAACAAATCTTTCTATCCAGCGTATTGTTGCTGGGCGCAGCGCTTACAATGAGCGCGGCGGAGCGCGGGGGTAGGACCGTTGCGCTCGCAGGTGTCGAATATTCTGTCGATACGCTTTTCCATGCGAAGGTGGGTCCGGGCACTACGGAAACTTCGTTGCATCTTGTCAACGAAACCGGGCAACAGTTGCGTGTGTTTTATCTGACTACCGACTTGACAAATCCAAACACTTCCATCGAGGCTATCGTGGCTCAGGACAAGGTGCCTGGCGGTGGAACTGTCAGCAGCATGGCTAAGAGCCACACTGTGGAAGGAAAGAACTATTTCTGCGGTGTCAACACCGACTTCTTCCACACTTCAGGCTCGGCAAGCAACGGCAAGTCGATTGTAGGCGCGCCTGTTAGGGCTGCGGTTGCCGGCGGCGAGATTTATCGCAGCGGTTCGGCTTCTACATCCTGGCCAAACATCTTTGTTGACCGCGACGGCAAGATGAACATCGGTGCTGTCTCGTTTGAAAATGGAACGGTTACAGTAGGCGGAAAGACTGCCACTCTCAAGGCAATCAACAACGACGCTCCTGACAATGGTATTTCAATCTATACACCGAAGTATTACGGCACTCCTAACCAGCCGTGGATTAACGGTCAGTGTGTGACAGTGCCTGTGACTCTTGAGGAAGGCGACTATGTTGGCGCGGGCAAAACGTTGAAATTCAAGGTGTGCGGTGCTACAGGCACCAACGGTGACTGCGCAATCAACGACGGAGAGTATGTGCTTCTCGCACGAGGCTCTGCAAAAGATTTGCTCAGTGGCTTGAAAGTTGGCGACGAGGTGTCGGCATATGTGAAAGTGACTATCGGCGACACTGAGGTGTTCCCGACTCAGTTGGCTTGCGGCAACCCATGGATTCTGAAAGCGGGCGAGGTGCTCGACTCTGAAGGCGACCGTGGCGACGCTAGCGCGCGCCATCCGCGTACGGGTATCGGCTACACGACAGACAACACCAAATTGGTGATGATGGTTATCGACGGCCGTAGCGCAATTTCTGCCGGTGTACACACGCAGGAACTTGCCGGAATGCTTTACTATGCTGGTGCCGACGAGGCTGTCAATGTTGACGGCGGTGGCTCTTCGACAATGTATACAGAGCCTCTTGGTGTGCTCAACAAGACGAGCGATGGCCATGAGCGTGCTGTGGCAAGCGGTTTGTTTGTCGTTGCCAATGTCCCTGACGACAAGACTGTCGCAGAGGTGCGTTTCGTAGACTGGGCGATGAACTTCCCGAAATACGGTATCTATACTCCGAAATTCTATGGCTATAACAAATACGGTGTGCTTATCGACACCGACTTGCAGGGCGTTAAGCTCAGCTGCGACAAGGCTCTCGGCGAGATTGTCAACGACGGCGCGACATTCTATGGTACAGGCGAAGGTATGGGTGCTTTGAAGGCTACTTACAACGGTGTTGAGGCAGTGCTTCCTGTAAATGTGGCGGCAAGCGATGACGTTGCTTTCCGATTGAAAAACATCGTGATTGACAATAAGCGCGAATATCCTGTGGAGGTGCAGGCTGTTGTTAACGAGAAAACGATGCCGATCAACCCGGTGGCTCTTACTTGGTCGTCGGAAAACGACGGTGTTGCCACGATTGGTGCTGCTGACGGTGTGCTTCGCGGTGTGGCAAACGGAACCACAACTATTACCGGAAAGGTGGGTTCGTTTGTCGGAACTGCAAATGTGTCTGTCGAGATTCCTACAGGCGAGGTTATGCCTGTCGCTGAATACAAAGACGGCGAATGGAAAAACTCGCAGTTTGGCGGTACAGACCTTGTTGTTTCTGCTCTTGAAAACGGTGTGAAAATCAACTATACAGGCAACGGTACGGGTCGTGGCGCATATATCCAATTGGAAAAGGGCTGCCGCGTGTGGAGTTTGCCTGAGAAACTCCGCGTGCGCATCAACCCGGGTAATGCAACAGTGAAGAAGGTGTCGTCGACATTGACCGACGCATATGGCAAAGTTTATTCGGCTTGGGCTTTTACTACCGACGAACTTCCGAAAAACACGGTTTCGACATTGGAACTCAACCTTTCTGATAATCTTGATTTGACAGATATCGGTGTGTATCCATTGACTGTCAACACTCTCCGTCTCGACATGGGCGCTTCGGCAAAGGGTCAGGCGTTTGAAATCCTCGTGCCTGGTTTCGAGGCTGTATATTCAGCAGGCGGCGGCAGCGTTGCCGGCATCGAGGCGGCTAAGGGCGTGCGCGTATATCCTAATCCTGTAAAGGCTGGCGAGTCTGTAACTGTTGAGGCTGACGGCGAGGCAAACGTGCGGATTTTCACTCTTGGTGGTGCTGTGGCAGCGCAGGCTGAGATCAACGGAACAGCCGCTGTGTCGACAGAGGGTCTGCAGGCAGGAATGTATCTTGTGCGCGTGGCGACAGCCAACGGCGTAAGCACAGCGAAACTTATCGTGAAGTAAGCATACGATACATTATAAAACAAAAAAAGCGGAGTCTTCGGCTCCGCTTTTTTATGTCTGCTCTCATTGTTTCTCAACAGTAGAGACTGCGTAATAATAGTGAATGGTTCTTTCGATGGCACTAAGTTACACCATTGTTTCCGTTGAAGCAATGAAGAATGAATCATTATATAAACTAATATTCTGTTAAGTGTCTTATATTCAAGTATGGTTTGTGGAGAAAATATAAACGCTAATATCTGTTTTCACGGGCAAAACAGAGCCATAATATCACTCCGCGGACGGCGAGATATGCCAAAAACGCCGTCCATAGACAATCGTTGGCATCGGCGAGCGGAAAGAGAAAATAGATTGTGAAATAGACTGCCGTCGCGCCTGCGAGCGACAGCAGCATCTGTCGTGTAGCGGTAAGTCCGACAAACACGCCGTCCCAGATGAATGCAGCCATGCCGGCTATCGGTGCGAGGGCTATCCACCATCGGTAGGCTGCGGCAAACGCTACGACCTCTGGCTTGTCGCTGAACAGCGACATTACTTCGTGGTTGAAGACGCCATAGGCGAAAGCGAATATTGCGGCGAGACTCCATCCCCATGCAAAGAGATGCGACACGCAGCGTCGCAGCGAATGCTTGTCGGCGGCGCCGGCATATTTGCCAACGAGAGCCTCGCCGGCGTATGCAAACCCGTCCATGAAATGGGAGTAGAGCAGATAAAGTTGCATGAACAGGGAGTTGACGGCGAGCGTCATGTTGCCGGAGCGTGCGCCCGTAGCTGTGAAAAACAGCATCACCGCCATTACGCACAGGCTGCGCAGGAAGATGTCGCGGTTGACGCTGAAAAAACGTCCCAGCCCGTGCAGCATCTCGTTGATGCGTGGAGCATATCCGAGGGTTTCCTTGCGCATCATTCTGGCGGCGAAAAATGCGGAAAGGATGAAGCCACACCACTGTGCCGCAAGTGTGCCTAATGGGATGCCGATGAATCCAAGCCGCATGGCGAACACGAAACATAGGCTGCAGACGATGTTGACCACATTTACAACCATCGACACCGCGAGAGGGTAGGTGGAGTTCTGCATGCCGATAAACCATCCTGTGAGGCTCATCGTGGCGAGGGTGGCGGGCGCGCCCCAGATTATGATGGAGAAATATTGCGAGGCATGGGTGTGGACTGCCTCGCTTGGGGAGATGGCGGCGAGCAGCAGCCATCTTATGGGCGACTGCAGTGCCACGATGGCGATGCCGAGCAGCAGTGCCAGTGCCACTGAGCGAAACAGCATCACCGACATCTGTCGCCTGTCGCGCGCGCCGTATGCCTGCGCTGTCAGTCCGCTTGTCCCCATGCGCAGAAACCCGAAGTTCCAGTATGTAAGGCTGAACATCGTTGCGCCTACCGAAACCGCACCGATTGTCACGGCGTCGCCGATGTGGCCGGCGATGGTGAGGTCGACAAGTCCCAGCAGCGGCACGATGACGTTTGACAGGATTGCGGGTACTGCTATTTTGAGGATGCTTTTGTTCACTGTTGGAATGGCTGTGTATATATACGAAAAAAGGTATCGGCTGGAAAATCAGCCAATACACTAATGTAGCCCATAGGAGAATCGAACTCCTCTTTCAAGAATGAAAATCTTGCGTCCTAGCCGATAGACGAATGGGCCAACAAGAATCAAGCGACGTGCTTGATTATGCTGCTTGAACCTTAGCTACGTGCTTAGCGAGCTTGCTCTTCAAGTTAGCTGCCTTGTTCTTTGAGATAACGCTCTTGTGGGCAAGACGATCCAACATTGAGCTAACCTTGTTGTAAGCTTCTACTACTTCAGCCTTGTCGTTCAACGCGCGAAGACGGCGCACAGCATTACGTGCAGTCTTTGCGTAGTAACGGTTACGAAGGCGACGTGTCTCAGTCTGACGAATTCTCTTGATAGATGATTTATGATTTGCCATTATAAAAAATCTTTAAATTAGTAGCCCATAGGAGAATCGAACTCCTCTTTCAAGAATGAAAATCTTGCGTCCTAGCCGATAGACGAATGGGCCAATACATTATTAACCGCTTTTCTGTCAAAGCGAGTGCAAAGATAGGAGTTATTTATTTATCCACCAAATATCGTGCATATAAAACGGCGATTTTAATAGATTTTAAGAAATTATAAATCGCATAATGTGTACCTTTGGCGTGGAATTTATTCATTTTGCAATGATTGAAAAACTGCAGGGGGTGGTGCTGCGCACCATAAAATACAACGACAAGAATGCTATTGTGCGTGTCTACACCGACATGCATGGCGTCATGGCGTTTCTGCTGCCGCAAGGCAGCGGCAAGGTGGCGCGTCAGCGCAGGGCGTTGTTTCAGCCTCTCTCGCTTGTTGAGATTGTTGCCGACATCAGACAAGGGCGCGACCTGTATAGTATAAAGGAGGCGCGCTGTCTGCATCCGCTGCACAGTCTTCATACCGATCCTGTCAAGAATGCCGTGGCGCTGTTTGTCACGGAGCTGCTCTCTGCTGTCATCGTGGAGCAGGAGCGCAATCCCGCGCTGTTTTCCTTTGTGGCGGGGTCGGTGGTGTTTCTCGACCGGGCAAATGACGGCATTGCCAATTTCCACATCTGCTTCCTTTATAATTTGGGTGTGTTTATCGGAATCGAGCCCGATCGCGACACGTATCGTCCTGGATGCGTGTTTGATATGGAGGGCGGCGTCTTTTCCAGCTGCCGTCCTGTGCATGGGCATTATGTCGAGGGAGTGGAGGCGGAGGCGGTCTATCGGCTGTCGCGCATCACGTATGCCAACATGCACCTGTTCCGCTTCAACCGCGGGCAGCGCAACCGGCTGTTGCAGCTGACGCTCGACTATTACCGGTTGCACAACTCCGCGCTGGGCGAGTTGCATTCGCCCGCCGTTCTGGCCGACTTATTTTCCTGAGCCGTTTTCTGTTTCAAGTGTGAGTCCGTCGTTCTCAAGGTCGTTCTTCGATGGAAGCACGATTACTGTCATTCCGCGGTAGGCAAATTTTGTTGCAAACTCCAGGATGTTGGCATTGTGAAGGCGTATGCATCCTTCGGTGGCGAGAGTGCCTATCGACGACTCGTCGTGTGTGCCGTGGATGCCGATGCCTTTGTGCCCTGTCAGCAAGCGCACGAAATACGGGCCGTATGCGCCGCGAATCACGCCTTTACCGTCTTTGAAGTCGTGTGTCCATGTGTGCGCGTCAAGAATCTCCTGCACTTTAAACAGTCCCACCGGTGTGCGCATGTCGCCCTGACGCTTCTTGTTGCCCACATTGCGTCCGCAGGCGATAGGGTAGCAGCGCAATTCGCGTCCTGTCGCGTCGTACACGCGCATTTTCATCTCTTCTTTGGAGATAACTACAAACGGACGTCCGTTTTGGAAATAACCGGTGCCGGTTGTCGTGTTTCCAGAGGTGCGTGTGTTGTTGTCCGCAAGGCTGGTTTCAGAGGCGTTGAATGCGAGCAGCGCCATGAGTGCGATTAGAATCAGTCTAAGTTTCATAGTTGTTTGTTTTTTAGGAAAAAATGAAAAGAGCCCGAAGCAATTGCTTCAGGCTCTTGCGGTGCGGACGGGACTCGAACCCGCGACCCCATGCGTGACAGGCATGTATTCTAACCAGCTGAACTACCGCACCAGTCCTTGCTGTTTTCGTTAGCGAGTGCAAAGATAAACCGAGTTTTTCGTTTGTGCAACATTTGGGATTAAAAAAATTGCACTTTCCGCATATTTTGTCTATGTTTGTCGCTATAAACCCCATAAAATCGATTGAAAAATGAAAACTATCCGTCAGTTAGTGACAATTCTCGTGATTCTTGCCTACGCCATTCCTGCGGCGGCAAGTCGTTTGGAAACAGTGAAAGTTGAGAGTGAGTCGATGCATAAGCAGATTGACGTATCTGTGGTGTTGCCCGACAGTTACGGCGCGCGCCCTCTTCCGGTGGTCTATCTGCTACATGGCTATGGCGACAACAACCTTCTTGGATATCTCAGCTATACCAATGTGCGCCAGTATGCCGATATGTTTGACGTTGTTCTGGTGATTCCCGACGGCGGCACAAACTGGTATTTCGACAGCCCTGTCGACCCTACAATCAGATATGAGACATTCGTATCGTCGGAATTGGTGAAATATATCGACAAAAACTATCTTACCGACGCACGCCGTGAGCGACGTGCCGTGACAGGACTCAGCATGGGCGGACACGGCGCGCTTTATCTCGCCATCCGCCATCAGGACGTGTTTGGCGCGGCTGGCTCGATGAGCGGTGGCGTTGACTTCCGTCCGTTTCCTGAGAAATGGGACATCAAGTTGAGGCTGGGCGATCAGAAGACACATAAGGAGAATTGGGACAAGAATACGGTGATGGCGCAGCTTCCGTTGCTCAAGGACGGCGCATTGCAGCTGATCATTGATTGCGGCACGGAGGACTTCTTCTTCGACGTCAACGTTAAACTGCACGAGGCGTTGACAAAGCAGGGCATACACCATGAGTTCACGTCGCGTCCGGGCAAGCATTCGTGGGTCTACTGGCGTCGTTCGCTGCGCGACCACATGTATTTCTTCAATGATTATTTCAGAAACTGATAAAGCTGTCAATAAACATATTATAATAATAAAAAGTCCGCCCGGCGAAATCTCTTCGCCGGGCGGACATCACTCTAAACCATTATTAAAACTCTATTTGACGACAACGCGGTGTCTGGATGATTGCTGTGCGTTGTCGATTGTAAGGATGTAGACACCTTTTGCAAGGTGGTTTACAGGAACGGCTATGCTTCCGTTGTTGCCGAGCTGCTCCATTACGAGTGAGCCGTTGGTGGCGTAGATGCGTACGGCATAGTCGGTCATCGCGGTGCGGATGTTTAGACGGTCGGTTGCCGGAACCGGGAAGATTCTGACGTCGGCGTCGACAGCCACATCGTTTACAGAAGCCTTTTCCTCGTCGATTTCAACAGGGATGTTCACAAATTGGATTTTACCCTTTTGTGTGGCGCTTACCACGGCTGATGTCTCGGTCTTGTCGGTAAGACCTGAGATTGTCAGGATGCCGTCGGCGATAGCCATTGTAGCCTTTGCTGCGTCGCAGTTGTCGACAATCGCATAGGTCACTGTTGAATTGTCGTTGTCGAGGTTGAAGAGTGTCTGGAGGTCGACGGTGGCAGGGATTGTGATGCCGGCGAGAGCCTTTTTGGCGTCGCTGATCTCACGGGTGCCGCCGAAGTCGTCGAGACAAGCGTAGGTAGGTGTAGTCAAACCATACGCGTTTCTCTTCGTGCCTTCGAATCCGAATGTCACTTTCTTGATTTTACCGAACTGGCGGAGGTCAACCCATTGCCATGTGTCGAGGTAATAGTGGTCGGCTTCGTTGTCGGCGCGGTAGTCGGCAAGATAGTAGTCCATCGATGCTGTCGTGTCGTCGGCTTTCACAACGTTTACGGTCATCTTGAACCAGTCGCCCTTTGCGAATCCGCCTGGAGCGGTCGACATGCCGTCGCCGTTTACGTAGGCGTTTACGTTGTTGGCTGTGTTGGTCACGTAGAATCCGCTCACGTCGGCTCCGTCGGCGGCGTTGGTCACGTTGGCTGCGTAGTTGGCGCCGGTGTAGCTGTAGACCACGGCGTAGTTCGCAGAGTTGTGTCCGCTGCCCACAGCCGACTTGAACTGGTCGGCATACGACTCAAACACGGTGCTTGTCTGGTTGCTCAGAGCGAAGCCTCCCCACCATGTCGAGGTGTGGCGCTCGGTGTCGAAAGCAAACGAGCCGCTGACAAACTGCGAGCTGGTGCCCGGGCTTGTGTAGCTTGGGTCGTCCTTGCCGAGACCGTTGTAGAAGCTTTCAGGAGCGAGGAAGTTGTCGTCCATTGTGGCGGCAAACTGGTTGCCGGTCACGTAGACAACTGCCGCATCGGTGGCGGTGTTGCCCCATGCGTCGGTGGCTGTCATATAGAACACGCCTGAGCGGTCCAAAGCCGGGGTGGCGGTGTTGTCGCCGTTGGCAACAACCTCGCGCATGGCGTTTTTCCATTCCACAGCCACAGGATATACGCCGCCGTCGAATTCTGCCTTAAGGTCGGCTTTCGCGCCGCTTGCCACGGTGGCTTGCGGAGTGGTGCATACCGCTGTGAGAGGCAGAGGCTCGCCGCTGAAGTTGTCGATATATGCGTTGCCCTCTGTTGCAAAGTCGAGAGCCGTCACTGCGCCCTTGTCCTTCAGGTTGAAGAATATCCATTTTCCTGAAGTTGCAGGGATGGTGTATGCGTGAGCGTCGGCGTTGCCGTCGTAGACGTTCATAGCCACCTCGGCGTCAGTTTTCACGAAGAATCCGGTCAGGGTCAAGCCCTTGTCGGTGTTGGTGAGCTGCACAGCTCCTGCGCCTTCGATTTTAGCCACTTTCGTGCCTTCCACCACAGCATCGTCGGCATCGACTACGGTAAATCCGGCGAAAGAAGCCGTACCGTCGTCAAAACCGCCATCGTTAGCCTTCACGTTCTCGAACGTAGACACTTCGGTAGGCAGATATGTGGTTGTGAACGCGTCGGTTGCCGCAACTTCGCCCACATTCGTGCCGTCGAGGCTTTCAAGCAATGTGTAGAGGCGGTATTCCGTCTGGCTCGACAAGCCGTTGAGGCTCACCGACACTTCTTTGCCGGCACGCAGTGTGGCGGTGAGTGTCGAAGCCTTCATCTCGTCGGCTGTAGGAGCGGTTTCCGATGACTCTTTCACCATGAGGTAAGCCTTGCCGTTGGCGGCAGTCTTGAGGACGGCAGTCGCTGCGTTGTGGCTGATGCCAGAGATTGCAGGATAGCCTTCGTCGAATGCCGGAACAGCCGATGCGTCGGCATATTCGTAAGCGCCGATTGTCGGTGTCGTGGCGTTGCGCACGGCGCCGAGCAGGTCGGTGGTCACGAAGTCGAGCGGCATGGCGTTGAGCAGGTTGCCTGCGGCTGCAGGGAAGAGCATTTTGTCGCTGAGGAACGCAACGTCCTCATTGAAGCTGCTCTGCTCGTTCACTTTCAGCATCCAGTCGCTGAACGATGCGAGTTTCGTTTTGCTGCTTGTCTGCGCAAACACAGTTCCGTTGGTGTGGAGCACGTTGTTGGAGAATGTGATTGCCGCAGCGTCAGCGTCCTTGTATGTGCGGTATACCAAGCCGTTGTCGCGGGCAAGGAAAATGTTGTTGCGCACGGTCATTGCCTCCATCGCGTCGTTGAGGTAGCAAGCCACGTTGTTCTCGTGTCCGGCAACGACAGCCGTGTTGTAGGCGATGTCGACATTCGGGGTTTTGCCGTTGACCTTGATGGCGGCAGACGTGTAGTCGCTGCTCTTCACCGACACCTCGTTGTTGACGATGCGCGAGCGCTTGTCGGCTGTCGACGCGCCTTTGCGCACGTAGATGCCGATTGCTTCCACACCGAGGTCGATGTGCATTGTGTTGCCTTCCACGATGCAGTTGTCGCCGAACTGCAGGTCGAGGCCGTTGAATCCGCGCGACAGTGTGGTGGTGTTGTTCTCAATCACGTTGCCGCGGATGGTGATGTTGTTGTCGCCGGAGTATGCCGAGAGGGCTGACGCCGCGTTGTCGCGGAACGTGTTGCCTTCCACCACGCATCCTGTCTGATGCGTCAGTGCCACATACGATGTGCCGCCGATGATTGCACCGCGGTATCCACCCTCGAGCAGACAGTTGCTGAGCGTGAAGTAGTCGTTGTTGCAGTTCTCCTTGTCGATGGCAAGCTGGCGCACAAGCACGAGCTGCTCGGCCGTTGTGCTCGACTCGATGCGGTTGGTGTAGAGGTGGCAGGCGTCGACGGTGTCGTGCTGGCTCGTGTTGATCATATAGACGAGAGCCGGGAATGTCTTGTCGGTCGATGTCACCGTCACGCCGCGGAGCGTCACGTAGTCGGCTCCGTTGAACGTGACCACACCATATTTATCTGTGTTGTAGCCCGGGTCGGTATATGCGTTGTGGAAAATCTTCACATCGCTGTAGTTGCCCGTAGCCGACTGGATAGTCACGGTGTTTACGTCAGACGCACCCGGAATCTCCGGAATGTTGACCTTTTCGTTGTATTCGCCGCTGAGGATGTTGACAGTCACAGCGCCCTCGATGCCGGTTGCAATGTCGTCGATGGCCGCCTGGATGGTTGCATAGTCGCCGCCTTCACCCACGGTGTAGACGCCTTTCTTGCCGGCCTTCATGGCAGTCTGTGCTGTTATCGACGCCATGGTGCTTGTCTCTGCGCCGTTGGCGGTGTAGGCTGTCAGGGCTGCGGTGCCGAGATTGCCTTCGGCTGCGTCGGCATTGAAGTCGTAAGCCACCCAGAAGTAGTATTTCCCAGGAGCGGTGGCTTTGTAGTCGGTAGCGATTTCAAACGGTGCGGTGTTGGCTGAGCCGATAAGATTGTTGGCGCTGAACTGGTCGGTTGTAGTGACAAAAATCTTTGCTGCGGCTATGGTGCCTTCGGCTGAACCGTCGGCAGAAACGACAAATTTTGAGAAGTCCATCTCGCCCTTGTCGCCGTCGATTGTGGCTTCGGCGCGGAGCATAGGCACATTTTTCGAGCCGCGGAGCGACTCGCCGGCAGCCACGCTTGTAATCGCCATGTTGCCCACGGAGAGCGGCAGGAGCTCATACTGGCTTACCTCGATGGCCCAGCCGTTGCTTGCAGAGCTGTATGACGGGCATTTGAAGTAGACTGTCAGCTTGCCGTCGTCGGCAACCGACACTACAGGGGCTTCGAGCATCTTGCTCACTTTAACATCGGGTGTCGAAGTCTTCTTGCCACCATAATATATGTAGAAATTGTCGTTGTAGGAAGTGCTGAACGACTTGAATGTCAGTTTCACCACTTTACCTGCGTCTTTCGGACGGAACGTCACCTGTCCCTCGAAATTCTTCGGCGACTTGCCGTCGGCGCCGCCGTTGTCGTAGAACATCAGTGCCTCGTTGCCCACAACGATTTCGCCGTTGTCACCAGCCTGCAGGTTGTAGGTGTTTTTCACCGTGCGCGCGCCTTCAGGGTCGCCCTGCTCGGCATCCACGTTGATTGTCGCAGTGGCGGTTGTCACGGCGGTCACGGCGGCATCGATGTCGGTGTCGGTAGCCGCTTCGTCGGCGATGTCGGCAGTCAGCCAGAAGTAGTTGCTTCCCTCGGCAAGCTCAAGCGGACGGGCGAACGTGATGTTTGCCTCTGCCGTCTCGGCGGTCACGTCGATGTCGGCGATTGAAGTCTCTTTGGTAAGCTCGTTTTTCTGACCTGAAGTGTAGACGTGGAGCTTGGCAACGTTTGCCTGGCAGCCCTTCATGTTGAATTTGATGCCCTTCAGCACCATCGGACTGAGGTTGCCGGCAGTCTGGATGTCCACGCCGAGGAGTTCCTGGTTGACAGCGCCCTTGTTGACGATGTCGGTGCTTGCCTGCGTAGCCTTGACGGAGCTTACCTCCATCGGGCGTTGGCGGTATTCGCGCACCTCGGCGTCCCAGCCCTTGGCTGTGTAGCCAGATGTTTCGGTCTTGGCGTCAAACACCACTGTGAGTGCGCCGTCGACACTCTTTGAGCGCAGAATCTTGCCCGGACCCACGTTCTTGTCGGCCTCGCCGGTGAGCGACCACAGGAGTTCGCCGGTGGTGCCTTTTCCGCTGTACACCTCAAACTTGGCGCGCGGATAGTTTGCGTTGGCTGAATAGTAGAGCGCGAACGACTTGATGTCGAGTTCCACGATCATGTCGTTGTCGCCGGGGATGAATGTTGTAATCTGGTCGCCGATCACCGGCTCATAGCCGTTGTAGCCCACGTATGGGTTTGGCGTGTTTTTGAAAGTCCAAGTTCCGTAGATGGTCTTTTCGACGGTTCCCACGGTTGAGAGCAGTTCGTTTTTCACCGAGCTGTTGCCGTCGGGGTTGACGGTGGCTGGGCTGTAGCTTGCGCCGCCGATTTCAATCGATTTGCATCCTGCGTCGAGAATCTCACCTGTCTGAGCCTTCGGGTCGATGTCGTAAGCCAGCCAGAACCAGTTTTCGCCTTCCACGAGTTGCTGGTCGAAGGCAATCGAGAATTCCTGCTTGCCTGTAGGCACGGCTTCGCCGAGCTTGGTGGCGGTGGCGAAAGTAGATGATTTTGCGGTGTAGTAGACCGTGGCTTTCTGCAGATGGTTGATGTCGGTAGTGCCTTCGGTCTCAAACGTTAGTTTCGTGGCGTTGACAGCCTCGGTGTTCTCCGTCTTCACGCAGACCGAGAGGATAGGCTGGTCGGTTGAGCCTGCCGTGCTTGTGTTGTCGGCAACCTGTGCTGTGGTGACCGTTTTCACGGTCATCGGCGCTGGCGAATATTCGCTGACGAAGGCCTCGAAGCCCTTGCCGCGGTAGTAGTCGCCGGTCACTGATTTCATCCATACGGTGAGCGAGCCGTCGGCAGCCGACGAGCGCAGCACCACGGGTTTGCCGTTCATCACTTGCGCATTGAGGTTGGCGTCGCTTACCGTCGTGCCGTTATACACCTTTACCTTGTCGTTATACGAATCGCTGCCGTATGTCGACTCATACAGTTCCACTTTCGAAAAGTCGATTTGCACCACTTTGCCAGGTGTGGTGGGCTTGAACGTCACCACGCCTTCGAATTTCGATGATATTTTGCCGTCTTTGCCGCCGTCGTCGTAGAAATTGAGTCCCGACGCGCCGATGGCGAATGTGCCGGCGGAAGGCATGTTGAGGGTGTTGCCCACGGTTACTGTCGAGGCTACCGGTGAGGTGATTTTCTCCTCGCCGCCAATCTTCACCGAGGTGCATTGCGCCGTGATGGCAGAGCCTACGGCTGCTGTGGTGCTAACGTCGCCCACAAGCCAGAAATAGTTGTCGCCGGCAGCGAGCGGAAGCGATCCGGTGGCTGTCACCGTAGTGCCTTCCACCTTGCTGGCACCGAAGAGACCGGCTTCGGAGATGTTGAACGGAGCCTTCTTGGAGTAGTAGATGCGTGCGCCCGACACTGCCGAGGCATCATTGAGCACGAATGCCACCTGTGTGGCACTCAGTGCGTTGCTTGCGCCTGCGGTCTTGACGTTGGCGGCAGCCACAGGCTGCAACGACGCGCCGATAATCGGGTTGGGGAGGCTGACAGCCTCGGTTGCGGTGTACTCCATGTCGCCTCCGGCAACAAGTTCCACCTTGAATGAGTATTTCACATACTCATCCTCCTCGTTGGAGTAGGCAACCGTCAGCGAGCCGTCGGCAGCCGTCGACTCAAACACCTTGCCTTCAGCCACGGCGCCCATGTCGCCTGCCGGCAATGAATTACTGATTGATGCCGCGCCGTTATACACCTTCAGCTCGGCGTCGCACGTGTCGAAGCCGTACATCTGGGTGCATGTGACGCGCAGAGTCTGCCCTGCCGCCGGGACGAGGTGAACGGAGACGGGATTTGATGTCTCGCTTTCAGCCCAGTAACCCGAATAGGTCAGCGTAGACTCCTCTGTTACGGTCACAGTGGCGTTTGGCTCGTCGGCATACGACATAGGCATGGTGATATTCGCCGACCATGCCTGCATCGAGCAGACCAACGAGAACGCCGCCGCAACCAACAAAGTTGAAATACGTTTCATAAGCATTCGTATAATTTTGGTTAGTAAAATAGTTTTTATACGTCACGCAGTGAGAAAACCGTGCAGCGAATGCTTACAGCAGGGGATGTTGGAAAGATGGCGGAGCGCAAAATGTCCCGTGCGCCTGCCTTTCCGTTGCCTTAACTCCCGAAAGCATCGATGTGAAGTTTCTCTGAAACAGGCAGGTCTTCTGACTTATCTCTCCCCGTGGACGAGCCTTCCCGCAAGCGCTCAGATGGCTTGCAGTGGCTGATGGTAGCCCAGGTTCGGCGAGAATCACAGCAGCGGGTACTGTCGCCGATTCGCACGGCGTTCCCTTTTAATCGCACTCCATGGAGCGCAAACCGATTTCTTGGCGACAAAGTTACAACTTTTTTTTGATTGGCAAATCTTTTTTCAAACAATCTCCGATGCGCCGAGCGCGCGCGGTGTCAGATGTATAGCAGGAGTGCGTCAGCGGCGGCGCTCTGCGGCGCATCTGCGGCGGCTGATGTCCCCCGACGCTGTCGGGGGTTAACTGAAGACGTGACCGCTCGCGCGGTCGGACTCCGGCTCTGGAGTAGTGGCGTACCTCCGGCACGCCGACAGCAGGGGCGTGTCGAGTCCCGGCACGCTGCGCTGCGCTCCGCGTACCGGGTTACGGCAGAGTGCCGTCGCTCCGCGACGATGAGTGCGGATGTCGGTGGTGATGGAGCGAGGCGGTGATGAGCCTGCTGCCGGACTCTATTCGGAAACTATGTGACAAATGCACACTATTTTCGAATAGGACTTTGATTTGTGAAAGGAAAAGGTTATTTTTGTATTCGGAAACTATGTGACAAATGCACACTAATTTAGAATAGGATGATAAGTCGTGACAAATATTTGGCAGAACTTGTGTCGCTTCAAGGAAACGGCATGATAAAGGTTATAACGGGAATGCGCAGATGCGGCAAGTCGTATCTGCTGTTCGAGATTTTTGCGTCACATCTTGAACAACAAGGAGTCGCTCCCGACCATATTGTGAAAGTCGACCTTGAGGACTATAAAAACAAGTCATTGCGCAATCCGGACAATTTGTATGAGTATGTTGAAAGCAGGATTGTTGACAATGGCCGATACTATGTGATGCTTGATGAAGTGCAGATGCTCGACCATTTTGAGGACGTGCTCAATGGCTTCTTGCGGATGCGTAATGTGGATGTCTACGTGACAGGCAGCAATGCTAAATTTTTGTCGAAGGACATCATTACGGAATTTCGTGGACGTGGATATGAGGTGAAGATGTATCCTCTTTGTTTTAAAGAGTTTATGTCGGCATATACGGGGTCGGTTCAAGCCGGGTTCAACGAATATATGCTCTATGGAGGTCTGCCGCAGGTGCTGATGTGTCAGACGGATGACCAGAAAGCAAAATATCTGAAGTCGCTGTTTGAAGAAACTTATTTGCGCGACATAAAAGACCGCTACGGCATCCGTCGTGATGACGATTTGGAGGAACTTATAAATATTATGGCATCTGGAATCGGTGCTTTGACAAATCCCAACAAGTTGGCAAACACGTTTCATAGTGAAAAGAAATCGAACATATCTTACGACACCGTAAAAACTTACATAGACTATCTGTGTGACGCATTTCTTGTGGAAAAGTCGACACGCTATGACCTGAAAGGCAAACGCTACATAAACTCTCCATTCAAATACTATTTTATGGATTTGGGGCTGCGCAATGCGCGCATAAATTTCAGACAGTACGAAAGAAGTCATCTGATGGAGAATGCTGTCTACAACGAGATGCGTGCCAGAGGGTTCAGTGTCGACGTGGGCGCTGTGCCGACTCTTGGCATGATGCCTGACGGCAGTCGGCATCGTGCTGTGCTGGAGGTTGACTTTGTGTGTAATCTGGGCAGTAAAAGGTACTATATACAGTCGGCATACAGGATGGAGTCGGAAGACAAGGTGCGGCAAGAGCGTGCCTCTCTTTTAAAACTCGACGATTCGTTTAAAAAAATTATTGTTATTGGCGAAGAGTGCCCAGTGACGAGGGATGAGATGGGGATAACCACAATGGGAATATATGACTTTCTCTTGAACAAAAATTCATTGGATTTGTGATTCTATTCGAAAACTGTGTGACAAATGCACACTATTTTCGAATAGATGTGCCGGAGTGTGCATGAATGCATCAACGGCGGCGCGTCCGCGACGCATGTGCGTCGATGCGTGTGCCCCCGACGCTGTCGGGGGTTAACTGAAAGCGTGACCGTTCGCGCGGTCGGGTTCCGCACTACTGCAATAGGCGATGAGGTCCGCAGAACGCGGTCGGGCTCCGCCACTACTGCAATAGGCGATGAGGTCCGCAGAGCGCGGTCGGGCTTCGCCACTACTGCAATAGGCGATGAGGTCCGCAGAGCGCGGTCAGACTCCGCCTCTGAAGTAGTAGCGCATCTCTGATGCGCCGTAGGCTGGGGCAGAGGCGGCTGAGGACAGCGACGTGGATTGGAGGGATGTTACAAACTTGTGATGAAAAAAATGTAGAAAAATTTGCAAAGTCATTACGCAAGTCGTACCTTTGTAACGAATTGAAAGATAGAACGCTTAATTGATTTTAAGACTTATAAGGAACAGGCGGTAAAATGCAATGCAAAAACTATAATAAACGGAAATTTAACTAACAAACTAAAATAAAATCTTATGAAAAAATTTTACTTTTTATTTCTGTTCGCGCTGATTGCTTCTATCAGCAATCTGTATGCAGTGGAAAAAACGGTGACGTATACGTTTACCTCAAAAACGTGGGAGGCAACATGTGACGGTGTCGCGGCAAATTGGACTTCAATTGTTGATGCTAATGATTTTATTGCGAGCAAACCGGCTGCGACAGGTAACACAAAGCCAAGTGCTGAGTCTCCAGTCGAATATACTAAAATTAAGAGTATCGCAGTATCATGGTCAACAACAAAAAAAGGCGAGGGCTCAATTGCTGTTTATGTGGGAGGTAAAATACAATCAACGATATCTTGCTCAATAAAAACAACAAAAACAACAACAATAACGCCAACAGACCAGGACGGAAAAGTGAAGTTTGTAATGACAAGAACTAATGGCAATGTGTATTTACCTTCTATTGCTATTACTTATGAAGATGGTACATCTTGTGGCGTTCCTACATTCAGCGTTGAAGAAGGAACATACTCAGAAGCACAAGCAATTAAGCTTACAGCTGGAGAGGGAGGCGAAGTTGTGTACTATACAATAAATGACGGCCCAGAGCAACAGTATATCGACGAGCCAATCAAATTGGAAGAGGATGGAACTTATAAAATCTCTGCCTACACAGCGGCTACCGAAACGTTGGGAAAGAGCGCCACGGTGACAAAGACGTATGTAATCAACTTCCCATTGGAAGTGCCTTATATTCTTTGTCAGAACGCTGCATGGCTGACAGAAGGAACAAAGATTATATTTGTTGGTAAGAATGCCACAACCGGAGGTGCCTTTGGAATGGCGGCTCAGAATGGCACCAAATATAGAGAACAAGACATTGTGACATTGTCGGGCGATGAAAAGTCGCTGATTTCAAAAGGAGATAAAGTCAGAGTCTTTACAGTTGAGAAAAGCGGAAATGACATTGCATTCAAAGACATAGAAGGTTATTTGTCTGCAGATAATACAAAGAATAGTATTCAGACGAAAAAAACAATCGGAAGTGACAGTTATTGGACAGTGAGTGTTGCAGCCGACGGTGTGGCGACTGTAGCCTCCAAAACAGCCACAACGTATAAGTGTATAATGTATAATGCAGGGAATACTCCAAGGTTTTCTGCATATAAAGCAGACTTTGATGGGGCAGTTTACATCTATCTTCTCGGCTCTACATCATCAGTATCGTCGATGTCGGCTGAAGGCGTAAAGGTATTTGCAGCTGAAGGCGGCGTAAAGGTTGTGGCAGACGAGGCAGCGGATGTGGCAGTCTACACTGTAGCCGGTCAGTTGGTTCGCCAAGCACGCGTGGCAGAGGGCAGCACACTCGTAAACGTTGCTCCAGGCTTCTACGTGGTTCGCGCCAACGGCACAGCCACTAAGGTGATTGTTAGATAATCCAAACCACACTTATACTTTTGAATCCTCCAGCCTCGGCTGGAGGATTTTTTTTGGTACGCTCGGCTGCCCTTGGCGCGTCATCGGCGGCGCGTCCGCGGCGCATGTGCGTCGGTGCGTGTGCCCCCGACGCTGTCGGGGGTTAACTGAAGGCGTGACCGCTCGCGCGGTCTGACTCCGGCTCTGGAGTAGTGGCGTACCTCCGGCACGCCGACAGCAGGGGCGTGTCGAGTCCCGGCACGCTGCGCTGCGCTCCGCGTACCGGGTTATGGCAGAGTGCCGTCGCTCCGCGACGATGAGTGGGGATGTCGGCGGAGATGCGCTACAATGGGAGCGAGGCGGTGGTGAGTGTCGAAGATGAGGTCCGCAGGGCGGACCCGCTTTCAGTTAACCCCGGACAGCGCGTCCGGGGATAGAGTGGAGAGGGAGATATGCACCGCAGGGCGGTGCCGCTGTAGATGCAGTGCTGGAGTGTGTTAGCGGCGGCGCTCCGCGGCGCATGTGCGTCGGTGCGTGTGCCCCCGACGCTGTCGGGGGTTAACTGAAGGCGTGACCGCTTGCGCGGTCAGGATGGCAGATGCGCTACTATGGGAGAGTGGTGGCGCGGTGGAAAGCCAGCCGCTCGTCGCCATTGGCGAGATAGATGATGCCGCAGTATGAGAATCCGGCTTTCTGCAGACAGTGGCGCATGATGGAGTTGTCGCGGTGGGTGTCGATGCGGATGTTGTCGCAGTGGCGGTAGCAGAAGTTGAGCACGGCATCCATCACGCCGTGGCATTCCGGTAGGCTCGCTATGCGGTGTACCACCAGATATGGCTCCTCGTTGAGCCACGCTCCTCCATAGATGTCAGTGTATGTGGGGTCGGGACCGGGAATCATCGAGAATACGGCAGACAGCTTGCCATCGTCCTCGCATCCGTAGCACACGCCGCGGCGGATGTCGGCAGTCATCACCGTCTTGTCGGGATAGCCGCCGGTCCACTGCCGCATGTTTCCGCTGGCGCGCATTATGCCCCGCGCCGCGTCGACGATTTCCATCACCGCGTCCAGGTCGGACGCCAAAACTTTGCGTATCTTCATAAAATATCTACTCTTTAAAATAAAAACGGCTGACAATCGAGCGATTATCAGCCGTTTTGAGTACCCGGAGCGGGACTTGAACCCGCACAGCCGCAATGGCCAAAGGATTTTAAGTCCTTCGTGTCTACCATTCCACCATCCGGGCAGCCTGCCTTGCGCCGAGGGCGCTGGCGGAAAAGCGCAGCAAAGTTACGCCATCTTTTAAAATTGTGCAAATTTCACGCGCAAAAACTTACTTCAATCTAGCGCCGTGGGTGTGGTCAGAGGCGGTGGGGGAAGTGAGTGGCAGGGCGGCGCCGCTATAGATGTAGAGCAGGAGTGCGTCATCGGCGGCGCTCCGCGGCGCATCTGCATCGTGCGCATGCCCCCGACGCTGTCGGGGGTTAACTGAAGGCGTGACCGCTCACGCGGTCGGACTCCGGCTCTGGAGTAGTGGCGTACCTCCGGCACGCCGACAGCAGGGACGTGTCGAGTCCCGGCACACTGCGCTGCGCTCCGCGTACCGGGTTACGGCAGAGTGCCGTCGCTCCGCGACGATGTGTGCGGATGTCGGCGGTGATGGGGTGACGTGACCGCTCGCGCGGTCGGGATGGCGGCGATGCAGCGGAGCAGGGATGGCGAGTGTCGAGGATGAGGTCCGCAGGGCGGACCCGCTTTCAGTTAACCCCGGACAGCGTCCGGGGAGAGAGGATGAGGAGATATGCACCGCATGGCGGTGCCGCTGTAGATGCAGTGCCGGAGTGTGCCAGCGGCGGCGCTCCGCGGCGCATCTGCGTCGTGCGCATGCCCCCGACGCTGTCGGGGGTTAACTGAAAGCGTGACCGCTCGCGCGGTCAGACTCTGCCACTGCTGCGCGAGGCGGTGATGGGGGGCGAGACCGCTCCGCTACGATGCGTGCTTATCTGGTGGCGAGAGGCGGGTTGATCAGGAAAATGTGGTCGGTGGCACGTGTGAACGACGTGTATAGCCATCGGTAGAAGTCGACGTTTGAGAATGCCTCCTCGGGGATGTATCCCATATCGACAAACACGTTGCGCCACTGTCCGCCCTGCGCCTTGTGGCACGTCACGGAATAGGCGAATTTCACTTGCAGCGCGTTGAAGAACGGGTCTTGTTTCAGACGTTTGTATTTCTCGCTTTTGCGCGTGATGTGGGCATAGTCGTCCATCACACGTAGGTACAGATTGTTGTTTTGCTCGCGCGACAGCGCCGGCGACTCCGCATAGAGCGCGTCGAGGATTATTTTCGCATCGATTTCCGCATTGTTGTAGTCAGGGAACTCGAGCGTCACGTCGGCAAAGCGGAAGCCGTATTCCTCCGTCACCTCAGAGATGCGTTTCACCACCGCCACATCACCGTTTGCGATGAAGTCGATGCCGTCGTAGTCGGCAGCCCAGAAATAGTTGTTTTTCGCCACGAGCAGCATGTCGCCGGTGGTTATTTCCGCGTCCATATACAGCACCCGTGCGCGTATTCCCTGGTTGAACATCACCGCCCTCTTGTTGCTCCTCGTGATGATTATTGTTTCAGCCGCACCGCCTTCCTGCGCGTAGCATTCCTCGACCTTTTCCGACAGAAACTCACCGCTCACCACCTCCACGTCGTCGAAGCCGGAGATTTCGAGCGTCGGCGCCTCCAGTTTTCCCGAAGCGATAATCTGCCGTATCATCGTGGCGTTGTGCAGTATGCCCGACGAGCTGCGCTGTCGCGCCACCTCGGTTAGCGAGAAGCTGTAGACCGTAAGCCCGAAGCCCTGCAGCGTGGCAGGCGCGAGAGCCGGGCTGTCGGTGTAGCCCACCGGCGGCAGCTGAGCCACGTCGCCGAGCAGAATCAGGCGGCATCCCTCGCCGCTGTAAACGTAGGTGATAAGGTCGTCGAGCAGGCATCCCGTGCCAAACACCGCCCCTTCCGACGCGTTGTTGGCAATCATCGACGCCTCGTCGACAATAAACAGCGTGTTCTTGTGGTTGTTGCGAGCAAGGCAGAAATGCGAGTCCTCGGGGTTGTAGCGCCGGCTTTGGTAGATTTTGCGGTGTATGGTGAATGCGCTGTGGCGCGAGTATGCCGCAAACACCTTCGCCGCCCGTCCCGTAGGCGCCAGCAGCACAGCCTGTCGGCGCAGTGCCGGCAAAGCTGCGACAAGCGCTCCTGCGAGCGATGTTTTGCCCGTTCCGGCATATCCGTTGAGCAGAAAGACCGAGCGGCCGTCGGTGTCGGCGACAAACTTGCTCAGCGCGGCAATGATTTCCATCTGCTGGCTGTTGGGCTCGTAGGGAAGTTTGCGGAGTATCTCCGATCCGATTATGCGCTCAGTCTGGTTCATGTGTGCAAAGCTACAGAAAAGAATTTGATTTTAAAAAAAATAGTTTGAGGGACTCTAGGGACTCTAAAGACTTTAAGGACTCTAAGTAAAGAGCAAAATCAAATAAATTTGTTTTGCTCTTCACTCATCTTGCACTATCTTTGCAGTCTGAAATTAAGATAATTAGAAAATAATCATATAAATGTCGATAGATAACATCATTTCTGCGGCTACAGCCGAGGCGCTGAAGTCGCTCTATGGTTTGGAGGTAGAGGCTTCAACCATCGTGCCGCAAACAACGAAAAAAGAGTTTGAAGGCAACCTTACAATAGTGGTATTCCCGTTCTTGAAAGCGTCGCACAAAGCACCCGACGCAACAGCCAAGGAGATAGGCGATTATCTCGTTGCTAACTGCGAGGCGGTGAAGGAGTATAACGTGATAAAGGGCTTCCTTAACATCACTGTAGAGCCGAAATTCTGGCTCGGAGTGCTCGACCATATCCACGCAACAAAAGACTATGGCTTCAAGACCGCCGACGACAACAGCGAGCTGGTGATGATTGAATATTCGTCGCCAAACACCAACAAGCCGCTTCACCTCGGCCACGTGCGCAACAACTTGCTTGGCTACAGCTTGTCGCGCATCATGCAGGCCAATGGCTACAAGGTGGTGAAAACCAATATCGTGAACGACCGCGGCATCCATATCTGCAAATCGATGCTCGCATGGCAGAAGTGGGGCAACGGCGCTACTCCGGAGTCGACCGGCAAGAAGGGCGACCACCTTATCGGTGATTTCTATGTGGCTTTCGACAAGCACTATAAAGCCGAAGTGAAGGAACTCGAGGAGAAAGGCATGACCAAGGAAGAGGCAGAGGCAGCGTCGCCATTGATGCAGGAGGCTCGCGAGATGCTCCGCCGCTGGGAAGCCGGCGACGAGGAGGTGCGTTCGCTGTGGCGCACGATGAACTCATGGGTGTATGCCGGATTTGACGAGACCTACAAGCGTCTGGGCGTAGACTTCGACAAAATCTACTATGAAAGCCAGACATATCTCGAGGGTAAGGAGAAGGTGCTTGAAGGCTTGGAGAAAGGCATCATGTACCGCAAGGAAGACAACTCCGTGTGGGCAGACCTTACCGCCGACGGACTCGACCACAAACTGCTGCTCCGCAGCGACGGCACATCAGTGTATATGACCCAGGACATCGGTACCGCCAAGCTGCGCTACCAGGACTATCCTATAGACAAGATGATCTACGTGGTGGGCAACGAGCAGAACTACCACTTCCAGGTGCTCTCACTGCTGCTCGACAAGCTCGGCTTCAAATGGGGCAAGGACCTTGTGCACTTCTCATACGGAATGGTAGAGCTGCCAGAAGGCAAGATGAAGTCGCGCGAAGGCACCGTAGTCGACGCCGACGATCTGATGGACGCCATGGTGCAGAACGCCAAAGAGATGTCGGCAGAGATGGGCAAACTGCAGGACCTTTCACAGGAAGAGGCCGACAAGATTTCGGCAATCATCGGACTCGGCGCGTTGAAATATTTCATTCTTAAAGTCGACCCTCGCAAGAACATGACGTTCAACCCGAAAGAATCAATCGACTTCAACGGCAACACCGGACCGTTTGTGCAGTACACCTACGCCCGCATCCAGTCGGTGCTCCGCAAGGCAGCCGACAAGCATGTCAGCGAAGCGTTTGACGCATCGGCAGTTGCTCTCAACGACAAAGAGATATCGCTCATCCAGCGTCTCGCCGACTTCCCGGCAATCGTAGCCGAGGCAGGGCGCACCTACAGCCCGGCGTTGGTTGCCAACTACGTCTACGAACTTGTGAAAGAATACAACCAGTTCTACCACGACTATAAAATCCTCGGCGAGGAAAATGCCGACCTGCGCGGCTTCCGCCTGACATTGTCGCGCACCGTAGGCGACATCATCCGCCAAGGCTTCTGGATGCTCGGCATCGAAGTGCCGGAACGCATGTAAAAGTGGTTGATTATGGATAATTAACAATGTCGGTGAACATAATGCTGAAAAATAGCGTTATCTTCACCGACAACTTTTTAAAAAACAGAAAATATGGAAAACTACAATCAGCAATACGGTTATGGGGCACAGCCAACCATAACGTTGACCCACAGCGTGTCGAAAGTGATGCGCAGCGTCTATATGCGAATGTTTCTCGGTCTGCTCGTCACCGCCGGCGTGGCAATCTATGTTGCAGCGACACCAGCGATAATGAGCGCCATCTTCTCAAGCAAGCTGACATTCTGGGGTCTGATCATCGCCGAGTTTGCCTGCGTGATAGCAATCACGGGAGCCATCAACAAGCTCAGCACGTTTGCCGCAACCTCGTTGTTCTTCCTTTACGCCGTGCTCAACGGCGTGGTGTTCTCGTCGATATTCTGGTTTTTTGAGCTCGGATCGATAGCCTACACCTTTGCCATAACGGCAGGCGTGTTTGGCGCGATGAGCATCTACGGCTATCTGACCAGCAACGACCTTACAAAAATGGGCTCGTTCCTGTTTATGGCGCTTATCGGCTTGATTATCACAACGATTGTCAACATCTTCGTGGGCAGCAGCACCCTTGAATGGCTGATTTCGTTTGCCGGCGTGGCAATCTTCATTGGCCTCACCGCATGGGACACCCAGAAAATCAAACAAATGGTGCAGTACAGCGACTCGTCGCAAGTGGGCAAAATCGCCACAATCGGTGCGTTGACGCTCTATCTTGACTTCATCAACCTGTTTCTCTACATGCTCCGTTTCTTCGGCAACAGCAGAAACTAAGCCACAGGCATACAAAAACACAAACGCCCTCTGCAGGAATTGTCCCGCCGGAGGGCGTTTGCTTTGATGGCATGCGGCGGATTGCCTCTTCGTTTTTTTGCTTTTGCGCAAAAGCAATTATCGGGATAAAGATTGGTGGTTTTGGCAGAAAATTGGCTAACTTTGAGAGCTGAAAAAAAAGAAAATAGACCTAACACGTTACGACAATGAATAAAATTGTAGAGAAAAAGCATTTCTCGGAAAAGGTGGTGCAGCTTGTGGTAGAGGCGCCGCTGATAGCACGCTCGCGCCGTGCCGGGCATTTCGTTATTGTCCGTGCCGACGAGCATGGCGAGCGCATCCCGTTGACCATCGCCGACTCCGACACCACTGCAGGGACAATAACCCTTGTGGTGCAGGCTGTAGGCAAGTCGACAAAAAAAATCTGCGACAAGGCAGTAGACGACAGTCTCCACGATGTGGTAGGCCCGTTGGGACAAGCCACCAAGATAGAAAAGGTGGGCACCGTGGTGTGTTGCGGCGGCGGAGTAGGCGTAGCGCCGTTGTTGCCCATCATCCGCGCCATGAAGCAAGCCGGCAACCGCGTGGTCAGCGTGCTCGCCGGACGCACCAAGGATTTGATTATACTTGAGGACGAGGTGCGCCGCTCAAGCGACGAAGTGGTGATAATGACCGACGACGGCTCCTACGGGCATAAAGGACTGGTGACAGAAGGCGTGGAGCAAGTGATCAACCGCGAGAAGGTGGACCAGGTAGTGACCATCGGTCCGGCAGTGATGATGAAGTTTGTCGCACTGCTTACAAAAAAATACGACATCCCTACCGTCTGCTCGCTCAACACCATCATGGTCGACGGCACAGGCATGTGCGGCGCCTGTCGGGTTACCGTAGGCGGCCGTACGCGCTTCGTCTGCATCGACGGGCCGGAATTTGACGCGCATCAGGTTGATTTCGACCAGATGATGATGCGCCTTCATGCTTACGACAACGAAAACAAGAACTGACATGGAAGAGACAAAAGATATGCGCATGGCGGAATGGCGCGAGGCACTGCGCAAGGCAAAGACAGCTAAGGAACGCACCTCGACACCGCGAGTGAAGATGCCCGAGCTTGCGGCAGACTACCGCGTGACGTGCAATGAGGAAGTGAATCAAGGGTTGACGATTGAGATGGCTATGGCAGAAGCCTCGCGGTGTCTTGACTGCGCCAACCCGCAATGCGTCACAGGCTGCCCTGTGGGCATCGACATTCCCGGATTTATCAAAAACGTGGAGCGCGGCGAGTTTGCCGAGGCAGCCCGTGTGATAAAAAAGACCAGCGCGCTTCCGGCAGTTTGCGGACGCGTCTGCCCCCAGGAAAAGCAGTGTGAGAGCCGTTGCATACACACAAAAATGAAGCACGATGCGGTGGCGATAGGCTATCTGGAACGCTTCGTAGCCGACTGGGCGCGCAGCCACGGTTCGGCCGACGAGGAAAAACCCGCCGCAAACGGCATCAAGGTGGCAGTTGTGGGCAGCGGACCCGCCGGACTCGCCTTTGCCGGCGACATGGCGAAGCGCGGCTACAGCGTCACGGTCTACGAGGCGCTGCATGAGATTGGCGGAGTGCTGAAATACGGCATCCCCGAGTTCCGCCTTCCGAATGCCATCGTCGACACCGAAATCGACGGTCTGCGCCGTCTGGGCGTGGAGTTCGAGGCCAACTGCATTGTCGGCAAGACATTAAGCTACGACGACCTCCACGCCATGGGCTTCAAAGGCATCTTCGTGGCGTCGGGAGCCGGACTGCCAAGATTTATGAACATTCCCGGCGAGAATCTCAACGGAGTGATGTCGAGCAATGAATTCCTGACGCGGGTCAATCTGATGGGAGCCGCCCGTCAGGATGAAGACACTCCCGTGCTTCACGGCCACAATGTGGCAGTGATTGGCGGCGGCAATACGGCGATGGACTCCGTGCGCACAGCGCGTCGCATGGGCGCAGAAAACGTGATGCTCGTCTACCGCCGTTCGGAAGACGAGATGCCGGCGCGCCGCGAGGAAGTGAAACACGCCAAGGAAGAAGGCGTGCGTTTCCTCACGCTCCACAACCCATTGGAATATGAGGGCGACGAGAAAGGCAATGTGCGCCTGATGCGCCTGCAGCGGATGGAACTCGGCGAACCCGACGAGTCGGGACGCCGCTCTCCGGTGGCTGTTGATGGCGCAGTGGAGGATGTGCCCGTCGATTTGGTGATTGTCAGTGTAGGCGTGTCGCCAAACCCGTTGATTCCGAATGCGATTCCAGAACTTGAGGTGAGCCGCAGAGGCACCATCGTGGTCGACGAGTCGACAATGCGCTCATCGCTGCCCGACATCTATGCCGGAGGCGACATTGTGCGTGGCGGAGCGACCGTGATTCTCGCGATGGGCGACGGACGCCGCGCCGCGGCAGAGATGGACAAAAGCTTGCAGAACCAATAATACCAAAAAATATGGACAACTTCAAGATTACGGCTATAGGATTGATGTCGGGCACATCGCTTGACGGTCTCGACGTGTGCTGCGCCACATTTTCCAAAACCGACGGCCGATGGCGTTTCGCAATCGATGCGGCACGCGGCTATGACTATCCCGACGATTTGAAATACCGTCTCGGCACGGGAGCGCAACAGATGTCGGCACACGACTTTGTGGCGTTCCACAGCGAATACGGCAAGTTTCTTGGCGAGCGTGTCGCCGACTTTATGAAGGAATACGGCATACGTCCCGACATCGTGGCGTCGCATGGACACACCATCTTTCATGAGCCAGGCAAGCGCATAATGTTTCAGATAGGCGACGGCGCAGCGATTGCAGCCGAGGCGCGTGTGCCTGTGGTCAGCGATTTCCGTCGTCTTGACATAATGCTCGGCGGACAGGGAGCCCCGCTTGTGCCGATTGGCGACCGTCTGCTTTTTGCCGACTATGATTTCTGTCTGAACATAGGAGGATTCTCCAACATATCGTATGAGTGCGACGGAGAGCGGCAGGCGTTTGACATCAGTCCGGTCAACTATGTGCTCAACCACTACTGCCGTCAGCGAGGACTGGAGTTTGACCGCGACGGACTGATTGCCCGCAGCGGCGCAGTCGACGCCGAATTGCTCGCCAGTCTCGACGCATTGCCATTCTACTCGCAGACAGGCGCGAAGTCGCTTGGCCGCGAATGGGTGGAGAAAGAGATATTTCCGATGATTGACAGCCGCGGGCTTGAATTTGCCGACCTGCTCTCCACCTTCACCGAGCATGCCGCCCGTCAGGTGGCACGCGTAGTGCGCAGGGTAGGCAAGCCGCATCCCACAATGCTTATAACCGGCGGCGGCGCGCTCAACGTCTATCTTGTGGAGCGCATCCGCGAGCTGGCAGGTTGCGAAGTCAAGATACCTTCACGCCAGATAATTGAATTCAAGGAGGCGTTGATTTTCGCGTTTCTCGGCGCGCTTTATATGGCCGGCGAGGCAAGCTGCCTGTCGTCGGTCACTGGGGCGGCATGCGACAACATCGGAGGAATGCTGTTTAAAATTTAGAGACATCTGTCAACGAAAAAGACTTAACGCAGCGGATTCCGCTGCGTTAAGTCTTTTTAACAGTGGCGGCGGTTGCCACACACCATTGCCTTCTGGCAAACTATGTGGTTCTATTTTGGATAGAAATCAAAGATTTTTCAGTAAAAAACCTTAAATGGTGGCAAATTGCCATCGCTGTGACTTTTGTTGTTCAGGCAGTTGGCTGTTGCGGTTGCTATTTGCCAAAAAATATGTGTAATTTTGTCGTTGGAAAGATTCGTTTTAGAAAAAAAATAGCTTCAATGGCAAAACCGAATATCCTTATAATATATACCGGAGGAACAATCGGCATGATTGAAAACCCGGTGACGAAGTCGCTGCAACCGTTCGACTTCACGCACCTTATCGACAATGTGCCCAAAATCAAGAAGCTCAATTATTCCATCAACAATATCCAGTTTCACCCACCGATCGACTCGTCAAACATGAATCCGTCGCACTGGGTTGAAATCGCACAGAGCATCGAGGAGAACTATGCCAGCTACGACGGCTTTGTGGTGCTTCACGGCACCGACACGATGGCATACACCGCCTCCGCGTTGAGTTTTATGCTCGAGAACCTGCACAAGCCCGTCATTATCACCGGCTCCCAGCTTCCAATCGGCGAAGTGCGTACCGACGGAGAAGAAAACCTCATCACAGCACTTCAGATAGCCGCCGCCCGCGACAAGAACGGCGACCCGATGGTGCAGGAAGTGGCGATATTGTTTGAAGACTATCTGTGGCGCGGCAATCGCAGCACAAAGATGAGCGCCGACCATTTCAACGCCTTCAAGAGCAACAATTATCCCGACCTTGCCCGCATAGGCCTCGGCATTCATTTCCATGAAGAGGCATTGTGGCGCCAACGCTCGCAGCGACCGCTTAAAGTGCAGACCGCAATGGACCGCAACGTGATGTTTATCGACCTGTTTCCAGGCATCACCGAGAGCACACTCCGCTATCTTCTCAACGCCCCCGACGTGAAAGGCATCGTGCTCAAGACCTATGGCGCCGGTAACGCCCCGACCGACAAATGGTTTGTCGACCTGATGCGCGACGCCGTAAAGCGCGGAGTTGTGATAGTCAACGTTTCGCAATGCGTCAACGGCGGAGTCCACAGCGAGCGCTATATGACAGGCAACACGCTGCAGTCGACCGGTGTGGTCAGCGGATACGACATAACATCAGAGGCAGCCATCACCAAGCTGATGTATCTATTCGGCATGGGGCTTCGGTCAGAACAGGTGAAGAAATATCTCAATTGCTCGCTGTGTGGAGAGATAACAATTTAAGCCTTTGAACAGAAGCATTTTATATTTGAAACAGGGATAATAATGCTTAAAGAATTTTAAATGCGGAAAATTTTCGCTAATAGCATTGCCGTGTAAAAAAAATATAGTAATTTTGCAGCGGTTTTCAAAAGAGAGAAACATTAGTAAATATTCACTATTATAAATCAAACAACAATGAGCAATCTTGATTTGACAAAGTACGGCATTACTGGCGCTACAGTAATCGCACACAACCCATCTTACGAGCAATTGTTTGAAGAAGAGACAAAAGCAGGTCTCGAAGGTTATGAAGTAGGTCAGCAGACAGAACTCGGTGCAGTCAACGTGATGACAGGTATCTACACCGGTCGTTCGCCTAAAGACAAATACATCGTAATGGATGCCAATTCAAAGGACACTGTATGGTGGACTTCTGAAGAATATAAGAACGACAACCACCCAATGTCGGAAGACGTATGGAACAAGGTTAAGACTATCGCCAAGAGCGAGCTTTGCAACAAGAACCTCTATGTTGTAGACGGATTCTGCGGCGCAAACAAGGACACTCGTATGGCAGTTCGTTTCATCGTTGAGGTTGCATGGCAGGCTCACTTCGTTACAAACATGTTCATCCGTCCAACAGAAGAAGAGTTGAAGAACTTCGAGCCAGATTTCGTTGTTTACAACGCATCAAAGGCAAAAGTTGAGAACTATAAAGAACTCGGACTCAACTCTGAGACTTGCGTAGCCTTCAACGTAACATCAAAAGAGCAGGTAATCATCAACACCTGGTATGGTGGTGAGATGAAGAAAGGTATGTTCTCAATGATGAACTACTTCCTGCCATTGAAGGGCATCGCATCAATGCACTGCTCTGCAAACTGCGACATGAACGGCGAGAACACAGCAATCTTCTTCGGTCTTTCAGGAACAGGTAAGACAACCTTGTCAACAGATCCTAAGCGTAAACTTATCGGTGACGACGAGCACGGATGGGACGACAACGGCGTGTTCAACTTCGAAGGCGGCTGCTATGCAAAGGTTATCAACCTCGACAAAGAGTCAGAGCCAGATATCTTCAACGCTATCAAGCGCAACGCACTTCTTGAGAACGTAACAGTTGATGCAAACGGCAAGATTGATTTCGCAGATAAGACTGTTACCGAGAATACTCGTGTATCTTATCCTATCTACCACATCAAGAACATCCAGCGTCCATTCTCTCAGGGTCCAGCTGCTAAGCAGGTTATCTTCCTCTCAGCAGATGCATTCGGTGTATTGCCACCAGTATCTATCCTTACTCCAGAGCAGACTAAGTACTACTTCCTCTCTGGCTTTACAGCTAAGTTGGCAGGTACAGAGCGTGGCATCACAGAGCCTACTCCAACATTCTCTGCATGCTTCGGCCAGGCATTCTTGGAATTGCACCCAACAAAATATGCGGAAGAGTTGGTTAAGAAGATGGAGAAGAACAACGCTAAGGCTTACCTCGTAAACACTGGTTGGAACGGAACAGGCAAGCGTATCTCTATCCGCGACACTCGTGGTATCATCGACGCTATCTTGAGCGGCGACATCGACAAGGCTCCTACAAAACAGATCCCGATGTTCGACTTCAAGGTTCCGACTGTATTGCCAGGTGTAGCAACTGAAATCCTTGACCCACGTGACACTTACGCTGATGCAGCACAGTGGGAAGAGAAAGCTAAGGATTTGGCTGCCCGCTTCATCAAGAACTTCAAGAAATATGAGAACAACGAGGCAGGTAAGGCTCTTGTAGCTGCCGGTCCGAAGTTGTAATCAGAACTTAAAGATTCAAATATCGGAGAGCGCGTCCAATTGAGGGCGCGCTCTCTTTGTTTTTTGTGGAAGGTCTGATGCAATAAAACGCGATGGTGTGCGTTTAAACATTAGAATAAAAGTATGCTTTTCTATGAGACTCAATTTTACTAAGATATTTCTTGCAGCCGCAATCGTATTGGCTGCCACAGTGACATCGTGTAAGGCTCCGCAGTCGTTGGCATATTTCGAGAATGCCGACAGCTTGAAGACAGTCGGAACAACAGCACTCGACTATGCCGTTAAAATCCGTCCGGCCGACGAGCTGATAATCACGGTCAACTCCATTGTGCCGGAGGCAACGGCAGCCTACAACCTTCCGCTCGTCAATCCGTCGCTTGAGGGAGAGGTGGGTGTGTCGTCGACACCGCAGAACCAGACCTATATTGTCAATACTGACGGGGAAATAACAATGCCCGCTATCGGCAAAATCCATGCAGCCGGAATGACTACCAAAGGCTTGTGCGAATATCTGACGGAAAAGATTTCGAAGGAGGTCGACAATCCGGTAGTCCGTGTTCAGCTCGCAAATTTCCGCGTCAACGTGCTTGGTGAGGTGAAACGTCCGGGAGCAATCGAAGCCAAAAGCGAGCGGTTCACCATTTTTGACGCGCTTGCCGCTGCCGAGGACATGACAGAATACGGCGAACGCACAAACGTGATGGTGATACGCGAGGAAAACGGACAACGCGCCTACCACCGCGTGAATCTTAAAGATGCGAAAATCGTAGACTCGCCATATTACTATCTTCAGCAGAACGACGTGGTCTATGTGCAGCCTAACAAAATCAAGGCAGGCAATGCGAAATACAGCCAGAACAACGCATTCAAGGTGACAGTGGTTTCCACTGTTGTCAGCGCAGTGTCGGTTATCGCGTCACTTGTAATTGCATTGGCAGTCAAATAACAGCGAAAATGCTCAATATCCACCGGGCATATTTCTACGTGTTCTTCGTCAGCGTGCTGGGCTTGTTTTTGGCTCCGCATTTATTGTCGTTTCTTGACGAATTGTGTCTGTTCGCATTTGCTGCGTTTGCTGCCGTCGACATGACGTTCAACCGCTGCCTCGGCAAGTATAAGTTGATGTTTGTGCTGCTTGGCGTGATGGCGTTGTATTTGGCATATTCTCTTGTCGCGTCACCATACAATATACCGAAGGCGCAGATTAACGACTTTATTGCTCAGTGCAAGCCGCTGATAGCTTTTTCAGTAAGTTATGCCATTGCGCCGCAGTTCACCGCCAACGAGAAGTGGGCGTTGAAAAAGGTGTGTATTTTCTTGGCGTTTCTGGCATTTTTAGTCATCGCCGCCGACATCTACGATGTGACTATCTTCCATATCTACTATGGCGGTCTGACTTGTGTGGGCTGTGCTATGGTTTATTTGCTGATGTCGTACGACAACGACAACCCACGGGCATATACACGGTCGGATCTTATATGGACCTGCGTAATCCTGTTGCTCGGACTGATATGCACCCGCTCGAAATATTATGGGTTTGTGGTGCTGGCATTCTATATGCTGTTTGTTTATCGTCCCGGCACGGTCAATTTCAAAAGTGTGCGCAACGTTGTCGTAGCCACACTCGCATTTGTGCTTGTGGTGCTTGTGGCTTGGAAAAAAATTGAATACTATTTTATAACCGGAAATTCCGACACGTTCGATCCCGACGTGATGGAGACCTACGCCCGGCCCGTGCTGTTCGGCGGAATGGTGCTTGTGCTTGCCGACCACCTGCTGTTGGGCAGCGGTTTGGCTACATACGCCACCTACTCGTCAGGGCCTGATGTCAGTTACTCGGATTTGTACTATGACTATGGCATAAACCTGCTTTGGGGGTTGTCGCCCACTTATGGTGACTTTATCGCAGACACTTTCTATCCCGAGCTTGCGCAGTTCGGGTTGTTGGGAATATTCTTCTTTGGCTATTTCTGCTGGTGGATATGGCGGAAATACCGCATCGTGATGCGCACTCATCATTATCAGCTGTTTGGAATTGGAGTGATGTCATTTGCGTTCCTTGCCATTGACGGTACAGCTGGCTGCGCGGTGCTTCAAGCATCAGGGTCGCTTCTGATGGCAGTGATGGGAATTGTCGCCGCGCAAGCCAAAGCGGTGACCAAAGAAGAGGCGAAAGCGTTGCTGGCGCGTCCGGTGACAGAGTTTTATGATAATAAAAAAGAAAAAATAGAATATGGCTACAAGTTCTGACAAGGTGGATTTCAGCCGTTTGCGCTATGAAATCCGTAAGCATTGGTGGTGGTTTATCGCCTCATTTGCAGCGATGATGGCAATCGCCGCAGTCTATATGCTTAAAAACAATCCTGAATTCAAATTCCACGCCGACATTATGATCGAACAGGAAGAAGGCGGCGGAATGGGCGGCGGAATGATGCAGATGATGAAGCAGTTCTCGATGGGCTCGTTCGGCGGCGGTTCGGTAGATGATGAGATGGCGGTTCTGCAGTCGCGCAGCCTGCTCTGCGAGGCAATTAACAAGTTGGGATTGCAGTATGACTACAAGGGTGTTGACGGAATGCGCAAGCTGTCGCTCTACCGCAAGTCGCCCGTTGAATTGTCGACGAATGTTGACCTCGACACGCTTCAAAGTGGGGCGACATTCAAGATTAATCTGCGCCCTGACGGCAAGATTGACGTCAAGGTGAAAGGCAAATGGTTCTCCACGCTGTTCAAACAAGACGGCATGACATTGCCGGCAACGGTGAAACTTCCCGACGGAGCGTTCACCATCCGCCGCACGGCATTTTATAAAGCCGGGGAGGAGCGTAAGCTTACAGTGGAAGTGAACGGCACCGCACAAACATATGACGACTATTCCAAGATATACTACGCCGACGTGCCATCGCTGAAATCCAATGGCATCACGCTATTCTATCAGGACGAGGACAAGCAGCGCGGCAAGGATTTGCTCAACATGGTTGTGGAGCTTTACAACATCCGTCGTCTGCGCGAGGAGCAGACAAAGGCTTCACGGGAGATAGCCTTTATCGACGACCGTCTTGCGTCCTTGACAAGCCAATTGTCTGAGTCGGAGAAGCAGCTTGAGGAGTTCAAGACCGCCAACGATGTTACCGACATCGCCGCCGAGGCGAAAGTGCTGCTCGAGCAAACATCGAAAAACAAGGCTTCGATTGTGGGCTTGCAGACACAATTGTCGATATTCGACATGATTTGCGAGTTCCTTGATGACCCGAAGAATAAGTATTCCATGATTCCTGTTACCAGCGGACAGGACTATGAAAGTGCCGCAAAATCAATTGAGTCCTATAATCAGTTGATTCTTGAACGCACCAAGCTTGACATGGCAGCCAAGCACGACAACAAGGCTCTGCAGGCTCTCAACAAGCAGATTGACGGTATGCGCGGAGGTGTGATAGAAACGATGCGCAAGGCGCGTGAAAGTGCTGAGATTGCCTACAACGACTTCGTTCGAGAAGATGGCAAATATGCGTCGAGGTTGAAACAGTTGCCGTCGCACGAGCGTCGTTATGTCGATCTCTACCGGGATACTGAAATAAAGAATAATCTTTACATTTTCCTGCTTGAGCAGCGCGAGTCGAATGCGTTGAAATTTGGAGTGCAGGAGATAGGCCGCATTATTGACCCCGCTTATCATGAAGTTAAAAAGGCTTGGCCTAAGGGCTCAATTGTGTTTGGCGCGGCTTTGGTTCTGGCAATCATAATTCCGTTGCTGATTCTCATGCTGCGCGCCATCCGCACAAAACGGATAATGATTCGTCAGGATTTGGAGAAATTGACCGATTTTGAGATTGTAGGAGAAGTGGCAGACAATGAGCTGGCAGGGATGCGCCGAGTGCGCGACCGTCTGATTGCTTCCGAAGGAGTAGGCGTGGTAGCCATAGCCTGTGTCAAGTCGGAGTCGGGAACAGCCGGCATTGCCGCCGCTCTCGCCACCTCGTTCGGTAATGCTTTGAGAAAGGCGGTAGTGGTTGATTTGTGCGGAAATTCAAGCGCGGCAGCCACTCTTGATGACTATCTCGTTGGAAAAGCGACGATTGACAGTGTTGTCGGCGAAAACGCAGACGGATTTGATGTAATTGCGTCCAAGGGCGACCAATCAATCGATTTGATTGCTTCGGAACAGTTTGCTGTGCTTGTCGACAGCCTGCGCAAGAATTATGATTATGTAATCCTTGCCGGCGACGCATTTGGCGACTATAGCGCGTTCAGCGTTGTAGCCACAATGGCAGACCGCATGCTCGGCTATGTTGAGGCTGGTGAGCTTAGAGAAAACTTTACTGAATTTGACAATGAGTTGAAGGCTCTTTCGTTGCCGAGTGGATATATCTTTCAAAAATAGTTATGAGAGTACTGATTGTAAATAAGTTCTATTATCCGCGCGGCGGCGACTGCGTGTGCGCGATGTCGCTTGAGCGACTGCTGCGTGAGCGGGGACATCAGACGGCGGTCTTTGCAATGGACTATCCGGACAATATAGCAACCGATTTCAATCAATATTATGCTCCGGAGGTGTCGTTCTCCGGAGGAATTGGCGGCAAATTGGCAGCAGCAAGGCGCATATTCGGCGGTGCTGGTGTTAAGGCGGCATTTGCCAGGCTTCTCAACGATTTCAAGCCAGACGTGGTGCACTTCAACAACATCCACTCCTATCTGTCGCCTGTAATCGTGGAAATGGCTAAGAAATTCGGAGCCAGGACAGTGTGGACGATGCACGATTACAAACTTGTATGTCCGTCATACAGCTGCCTGAACGATAGCAAGGTGTGCGAGCAATGTATAGAAGGCAGCAAACGTGGAGTCTATTCCAACCGTTGTATGAAAGGCAGCCGTGCGGCGAGCCTGCTGGCATGGCTTGAGGCGGAAAAATGGAATACGAAGCGCTTGCAGCGCGCCACTGACACGTTTGTCTGTCCAAGCGAGTTTATGGCATCGAAAATGAAGCAGGGAGGCTTTGATGAGAAAAAAATCAAGGTGGTCTGCAACTTTGTCGATCCAGAGAAAGTGAAAGACATCAAAGTGAACACCGAGCGTAAGGACTATTATGCGTATGTGGGACGGCTGTCGGCAGAAAAAGGAGTGGAGACGCTGCTTAAGGCCGCCGTGCAGTTTCAGATACCATTGAAGATAGCCGGCGGCGGACCGCTTGCCGAAGGTTTGAAATCGCGCTACGGGCGTTGTGACAACATAGAATTTCTTGGGCATCAGAACGCAGCGCAGGTTAAAGAATTGCTGGGAAACGCACGCTTCTCGGTTATGCCGTCGGAATGCTACGAAAACAATCCGTTGAGCGTTATCGAATCGTTGTGTCTGGGCACACCGGTGGTGGGCGCGCGCATTGGTGGAATCCCCGAACTGATACAACCAGGCAGCGGAATGCTTTTCCGCAGCGGCAGCGTTGACTCGCTTGCCAACAACATTGCCGCGGCATGGGAGTCGCCGTTCGACTATGCGGCAATCTCAGCGCAGTCGCTGCCACGCTTCAGTGCCGAGCGCTATCTTGACAGCGTGCTGGAGATATATCAAGGTTAGAAGACCAATTGACCGGATTTACGCAGCAGGCAGCCTGTCAGAGGCAGCCTGCTGTCGTTTTATGCCGAAAATGAATTGGGTTAATTTATATTTTGCGAGGATATAGCGGTAAAGGACCATAGGTCCGGCAACGCCTGCTGATATGACAAGCACTGCGCCGACGGCAAAAAACGGGTCGTCAAGCAGAATGGGCGCGAATTTTTGTAAGGCAGCCTTTGCAGCGCCCTCGAATGTGGTGTGGAACAAATAGATTATATAGCTTGTCGCCGATATTGTCAGCAAACCATTGATTTTTTTTGCTCCTCTTGAAATGATGTCGGACAAATAAATTATTGTTACAATCCCGACAAAAGGGATGACTGAATGACATGCGTCAAATCTTATATAAAAGTATTCAAGCGCGGCAAATGACAGGCATACAGCCCAAAACGGAATTTTTACGGATGTTGCAATCTTGCTCCAGTCGCAACAAACAGCACCAAGCATAAAAAACACCAACATGCTCTGGAATTGTTTGAAACAAAACACTTCCGGCAGAAACGGAGGAATGCAGTACAGAAGCAATGCCGCACCAAGGAGCAATAATCTTTTTTGTTTCGTCGCAAACAGCGGCGCGATGACAAACATCCACCACAAAGCCCAGATAAACCATAAGAAATATCCCGCTTCAGGAAAATACAGCATTTTTATGTATGCATAGGCAGTTACTGGATTCTCAACAAACGCATGCTTTTCTGTCAGCATCTTGATTGAGATGACAATCACAGAAACAACGACATACGGGAGCATCAAACGCTTCAGCTTCTTGACCAAAAACTTCGAGTATGATTCTCCTTCCTTTTTTGTCGCCATATAGATGAAGCCGCTGGCAAACATGAACAACGGCATGTGGAAAGAATAAATGAGTTTGTTCAAACATTCATACCAGACCGGAGAGTTCTCGGGAAAGTAATGGCCTACAACCACCAGGACGATGCATAAGGCTTTTGCTATGTCGAATGGAACGATTCTTTGCATATTGATGAAAACAAATAGTAACGTTGTGCAAAGGTAGTGAATTATCATCTAAACCTAAATTAGTTTGTTTGGGAAATAATAATTACCTTTGCAATTCGTTATGTAATATAGTGGACACTAAAAGGCGCGTATAGATATGGCAAAAAATATAGTACAAGGCAGTTTAATTACTACATTCCGTTGTAACGCAAAATGCAATATGTGTAACATTTGGAAACATCAAACTCGGCCTGAGGAAGAGATTGATGCGTCCTATTATGAGAAACTACCTGCTGGACTCCGTATAAATATCACTGGTGGAGAATGCACCATCCGCAAGGACATAGATAAAATTTTCGAGATACTTTATCCCAAATCATCGTTGCTTGAGTTAAGTACAAATGGCTATAATACAGAAACGATAGTCGCTCTTGCCAATAAATATCCCAACATCCTGATTCGTGTCAGTGTGGAAGGATTGCCTGCATTGAATGACAAAAAACGAGGCACGCTCAACGGCTTTGACCACGCTTTGCGCACGATGCTCGAATTGAAAAAAACGAAGTGCAAGAATATCGGCTTCTCCGTGGTCATCTCGCCAGACAATTATAAGGATTTGCTTCATCTTTATGAACTATGTGTCGCTCTTGACGTTGAATTAGGTAATTCTGTGGTGCATAACTCTTGGTATTTCCATAAGGACGACAACCAATTGGAGAGCGCGGATGCTCTTGCCGCACATGAGGAGTTTGTCAAAGCGATGCTCACGTCCAAACGTCGTGGCTTGAAGAACCGGCTGAAAGACTATGGACGCGCATATTTCAATAGAAGTATCCATCGTCGTCTTCGTGGGGATGAGCCAGGATATCGTCCACCATGCGGTGCCCTTACCGATTTCTTCTTTATCGACCCGTGGGGAAATGTGTCGCCATGTAATGGTTCTGGTGAAGAATGGATTATCGGCAATATCAAGGAAGACAGTTTCGAGAACATCATGAAGTCGGAAAAAGCGAAAAAGGCTTTGGAATTGGTGAAGAACTGTAAGCGCAATTGTGCGTTTATAGTAACAGAGCGTCATGATATGGTGCGTCGTCCGTGGATTCCAATAAAATGGATAATCAAAAACAAACTGCGTATCCGTCAAGGAAAAGATATTTGTTGGGACTAATTTGATGTCAATATGAGAATTGACGTCATAGGAACAAGGGGCTTCCCTGGAATACAGGGCGGTGTGGAACGCCATTGCGAACGATTGTATCCGCAAATGAAGGGTGTGTCTGTTCGGGTGTTTCGTAGAAAACCATATGTCAAGACACAGCAAAGTCAGTATTCCGGAATTTCATTCACCGATCTCCTTTCAACACGGATTAGCGGATTTGAAACCGTGCTGCATTCATTGCTTGCCACCCTGATTTCAATGTTTTCTAAAGCTGAAATTGTCCATATCCACAATATCGGACCTGCGATGTTTGCCCCTCTTTTGCGTGCTGTGGGGAAAAAAGTGGTGCTTACTTACCATAGCGCAAACTATGAGCACGACAAATGGAATGCATTTGCCAAAGCAGTCCTCCGACTGTCGGAGCGAATTGCTTTGATGTCGGCCTCGCAAATTATTTTTGTCAACAAGTTCCAGATGCAGAGATATTCAGAATCTGTCAGGCGTAAATCGACATATATCCCAAACGGTATTGTTCCGATGAGTCCGTCGACAAACCATGACTTCCTTGACAGAATAGGAATCTGTCCGCAAAAATACATACTGTCAGTGGGTAGGATAACGCCTGAAAAAGGCTTCGACCTGCTGATTTCGGCATATAATAGGCTTGATACAGATGTAAAGCTTGTCTTAGCCGGGGCTCCTGACCAGGATTCAAAATATCTGGAAGAATTGAAATCCATTGCCGGCTCAAATTCGAATGTGGTTTTTTCCGGATTTACAGATGGAGACAATCTGTCGCAGTTGTATACCAATGCATTGGCTTATGTTCTGTCGTCAAGGATAGAGGGATTTCCGCTTGTGTTGCTTGAAGCAATCAATTTCAATTTGCCGTTGCTCGTTTCGGATATAGAGGCGACGCATCTTCTCAAGCTGTCCGCTAAGTCATATTTTAAGGCAAATGATGCCAACGCGCTTTGTGATAAGCTGTCTGAATTCTTGACCGGCGGCGATAAGGGAGAATATAAGTGTACGGAAGAAGATTCTGCCGACTATTGTTGGGGCAAAATAGCAGAACAGACAATAGCCGTCTATAAAAAAGCAATGCGGAAATGACGGAGACGACAGGCAGGGGAAAGCAATTTCTGAAATCCGTAGGAATATATGCAGTCGGGAATATCGGGTCGAAACTGATTACGTTCCTGATGATACCGTTGTACACGTTTTTCGTCGAGACGTCGGAGTTCGGTTATTACGACCTGTGTCTTACGGCGGTTATGTTGCTTACGAGTTTTGCTTCGTTGCAACTCCGCGACGGGGCGTTCCGCTTTTTGATTGACAGCAAGACTGACGAGGGAAAAACCGAGGTGGTCAGCGCAACGATGAGGCTGCTGAGCCGCTCGTTGCTCGTTTTCATGCTGTTGTCGGCGATTGTGTCGTTTGTTTATCCGATAAGGTGCCTGTGGCTCTCGTTCGGCTTGTTGGTCTCGATGGCGTTGATTGAAGTGTTCGGGCAGATGGCAAGAGGAGTGGGCGAGACAAAAACGTTTGTTGTCAGCAACATAATCTCGGCATTTTCCATAGGCGCGCTCAGCGTGGTGTTTGTAGTGTGGTGCGGATGGGGGATAACGGGAATCTTCCTTGCCAATATTTTTGCGCGTCTTATAGCCGTTGTGTATATTGAGGTTAGGGTGGGGTTGCTGCGCAAGTATTTCAAGCCCACATTGAAAAGTGTAATGCTTACGAAAAAAATATTGCGCTACGTTCTGCCGTTGTTGCCGACGATAATGTGCTGGTGGCTTACCACGAGCAGCGACCGTTTTTTCATACAGCACTACTTCTCATTGTCGGACAACGGAATTTATGCCGTAGCAGCCCGTTTTGGAGCAATAATGCAGATTGTCGGCGCAATAATTTTTCAGGCGTGGCAGGAGATGGCGTTACGGCAGTACAATAGTCCGGACCGTGACAAGTTTTTCTCTGAGATGGTGAATCTCTTCATAATGTTTATGTCGATAGCGGCATTATGTTTTGCGTTTGGCCTGAAGATAGTGTATCCATTTATCGTGAGTCCAGAATATGTTGCAGGAATAGTCTATGTCTTTCCTATAATAGCCTCTTCGGTTCTTTATGCATTGTCAAACATTCTTGAGGTCGGTTATCAATGTTCTTTTGAGACAGGACGAGCGTTGCTTGGCGTCGGAGTTTCCGCCGCAGTCAACATTCTGCTGAATTTTGTCCTCATCCAGACGATAGGAATATACGGAGTGGTGGTTACCTCGGTTGTCACTTATGCAGTGCTTCTTGGATTCCGTATCCACGATTCCCGCCGTTATTTCAAAATCAATATATCGAAGATGTCGATTCTGACCGTTGCCATTGGTGCGGTTGGTGTATTCCCGTTTTATTTTACCGACTCGGTGCTTGTGGATGTGGTCATGATAATGATAGGATTGGCGGCAATGACGCTTGTCGCTCCAAGAGTGCTGCGCTCTCTGAGACAGTCAAAACGCGGAAGTTAAATTTCGAATAAGTTTGACTTCAATCGATGCCGTTCCTGGATTTCAGCCATCGTTATTATCTCGTCTTTTGTCAGTTTTGAGAAGACATAGTCTTTCGACAGAATGGCACTTACGAAATCTTTGATTTCGTAGCGCAGACCGTCGCCCAGATACGGATAGAAATATTTTTTGTTTTTGTTTTGGTCTTCGTAGCGCACTTCAAAATAGTCGGTCTTCCACCACGGAGCAGGCACATAGACATATCCTTTTGTGCCGGCAATTGTGAGGTTGCCTTCAGTCTTTACGCCCAAACCCACCTGAAGGGAAGCTACGGCATGGTCGTATCTGAATATTGCTTTGGTGAAAATGTCGACACCGTCTTTCATCCGCGAGTAGAACAGAACGTCCTTGTAATCTGTGCCGAAAAACTTAAGAATAGGCAGCATCGTGAAGCATCCGTTCTCCACCATGCTTCCTCCATAGCGTTTTCCTCCGATGTAGTCCTCGTGCTCGAGCAGGGTGGTCGATGTGGCGTTGATTTCTACTATCTCGCCAATGATGTCCGACTTCAGCAGGGAGAACAGGTGTCTGAACGCCGGGCAGTAGGCAGTTTTCAAGCCGGTCATCAGCACTAACCCCTTCTTCTGCGCCATGTCGTATAGTTTCTCGGCTTCCGCTCGGCTTGTGACAAACGGGGTTTCGCAGAAGACGTGTTTCCCTGTGCGCATCGCCGTTTCGGCATAATCAAAATGAGTGTAGTGAGGCGAGGCGATGTAGACAGCGTCGCAGACTTGAAGCAACTCTTCGACAGAATCCGCGCTTGTCGGAATGTTGAACTTTTTGCAGAAATCGTCGCATTCGGATTTCAAGGGATTGTAAGCGCCTGTGATTCTTGCGCTGTTTACAAACGCCGACTCTGATGCAAACCGAGAAGCAATACTTCCGGTGCCGATGATTCCGATGTCTGCCACTGGGCGGTGTTTGCGGATTTGTGTTGACGAAATGCCTTCGGTGCGCGGGAGGTATACCACTTTGCAGAATTCATTGAGATAGTCGAAATATCCTTCCCAATCAGATCCTATGGCAAAGATTTCGACACCGTATTTCAGGATGTCGTCGATTTTCTGCCCTTTGTATTCTTCGATGACTATGAGGTCGGCAAGTCCTGTGGCACGGACGGCGTCGATGCGTTCCATTACATTGTTGCACGTGTTGATTTTTCCACGTTCCAAATCGAACGTGTCGGTTGTCACGCCGACAATCAGGTAGTCGCCCAACGCTTTTGCACGTTTCAACAGGTTGTAGTGCCCCTCGTGAAACAAGTCGAATGTGCCGTATGTTATAACTTTCCTCATAGCGTTTTTGATTCAGATGGTTATTTGTCCAGTTCAAGGAGAGCGTCCATAAACGTCTCCATATATTTGCGTTCGCCTATCGACACTCTCAGGCATGTGCCGAATTCACCGACATTAGGGTATGATTTTATGAGAATTTTTTTGACGGATTTCATCTGTGCCACAATCTTCTTTGCATCGGTCTTAGGCTTGATGAATATGAAATTGCCGGCACAGCCCTTGTGTGCGTATCCGTTGCTGTCGAGCGACTCTGTCAGATATTTTCTGCCTTCGTTGAATTTCTCAATCAAATTGTTGAACACATCAGGGTTGGAGATTACATTTTCGGCAAGCAGCATGGCAAAAGCATTGGTGTTGTGTGGTGTGCATAGTTTCTGAACCATTTTCACACCGTCGGGCCATCCTACGACATATCCCAGCCGGCAGCCAGCCATTGAGAACAATTTGGAGAATGTGCGGGTGACAAATACGTGTTCTTGGTTGAGGGCGTATTTGATGAATGTTTTTGGCCAGAAGTAGTGGTATGCCTCGTCGACCAAGACGGTCACCTGTTTTTCTCTCGCCCTTTCCATTATCCTCTCAAATTCCTCGTCGGAGTAGACATTTCCCATTGGGTTGTTTGGGTTCAGGAGAATCAGCAACTGTGTGTCGTCGGTTATTTCCTTGATGATATTGTCCACGTTCATGCTTAAATCCTCATCGTAAGGCACCTTTATGAAGTTTCTGCCATACATTTCCGAATATACCTGAAACATAAAGTATGACGGCACGACACCCACGATGCGTCCGCCCGGAGCTGTGAACGCCTGAATGATGTGGCGGATGCCTTCGGCAGACCCGTTTACAAGGCATAGATGAGAAATGTCGGTGCCAAGAAATTCAGCCAACTTTTCTGTGAACGGCAAGGTTTCCGGATATTGAGAAACCAAGCGTGGCGTGACCTTCGCCATGACGTCTTTGATGAAATCTTCGGGAAGTCCGCCCGGGTTCTCGTTAAGGTCAAGGCGCAAGAACGAACTGCGCTCGTTCTGGTCGAATATTCTGTGAAGGTTTTCGATTTTTTTGTCTAAGTAGTACATAGCTGAAAAATGTTTTATTGTTTCCACCAGGCGTTGAAGATGTGGTTTGCCACCTGCTTTTCTTTTGGAGGCAATTGCCTCCAGTCGCCATAGCAATTCGTCAAATATTCATCGTAATCCTCGAAGCCGAAAAATTCCCGGTCTTCAAACGGCATTAATTTCAGATTGTCGAAAAGGGATTTCTTGAAAGGAAATGACCGGGATTCGAACAAGCCTTGACAACATTCAAACACTCGTCTGAAGCCTTTGCCGTTGTGCTTTACTGCCATTTTCTGGAGTGTCTGGGCAAGGAGTCTTGATGATACCGCCAAGAGGGCGAGCTTGCCCATTGCCAATCCCAGCTTTTTGCATATACTCCATTCGCTGCGTGGTGAATATGTCTTTATTGCATACAGTTTTTGTAGCCTTACGCGAGTCTTGTTGTAGGCGTTCCATTGCTGTTCGTCGTCGGGCACGTCGTCAATTGGAAAAACATCGATGTTGACACCAATCTGTACGGTTTCGCTGACTGTTTCGCGCAATACGGTTCGGTTGTCGAATGCTTTGCCGTAGGCTCTGTTCCATTTGCTGTCGCGTTCAAGTGAGATGAACTGATATTTTCCGTTTAATGTTTCGGGAAACTCGTTGACCAATTTGTTGTAGTCTTCGCGCGGCAGGTAGATGTCGATGTCGTCGTCCCAGGGAATGTAGCCCTGATGCCGGGCGCATCCGAGCATTGTGCCGCAGCCCAATGAATATCTGATTCCGTGCTCAATGCAAAATCCGTGTATGGCAGAAAGCACGTCCAGTTGAATCTGTTTAAGTTCGTTTATGTCGATTCTTTTCATATGGTTCTTCTATGAAGAAGCGATGCCATGCATCACTCATGTTTTAGTGGCTACGAAGATAACGAAAAAAAATCAATTTACATCGGGCATAAGGATTAAAGATTCGCAAAAACGAGGCGGTGGCTTATGAAAACAGCCTTGCTCAAAGCAGGGCTGTTGATGTGGAGCATAGCGGACTCGAACCGCTTACCTCAACACTGCCAGTGTTGCGCTCTACCAGATGAGCTAATACCCCTTTTCTCCAGTGCAAATTTAAAATGAAAATTTAGTACTGCAATTCCGCAGCGATATGTTTTACAGCAGTTTTTGTATAAAAAATGAGCCGTTACGTCTATAAAAAGTCATTAAAGGAGCGTGTTTTTGTAGGTGAATGGTGTTAAATAGTGAGAAAAGTTGCGCTAATTGCTTTGTTTTTATTACTTTTGTAGTGGTTTTGGGAAAAAATTAATACAATATAAAATACTATTTTTATGAAGAAACTCTTACTCCTATTTCTTCTTGCCTTTTTGGCGGTTCCTATCGCCAATGCGGAAGAGAGCGTGGTCACATTGACCACAACCCTCGACGAGGGAGCAAGCATCAAGCTGTATACTTGGGCTGACTCTATGGACGATGCGTTTACCATCGACTGGGGTGACGGCGTCGAGAAAATCTACAACAAAGTGAAGCCTAGCTGGACTTACGGCTCGGAGATCACCGGCAAGCTTGGCGCAAGCAAGACCATCACCATCAAGGGCGACATCACTTATCTTGAGATTAGAGAGATGCAGATTTCTGCCGCCACTTTCGCCAACACGAAGCTGAAAGAGGTGGATATGGAAAAGAATCAGCTGACAGATTTCAATCTCAGCGGACTTCCTGCGGTTACCAAATTGAGTCTTAACGAAAACTCAATTGTCACATTCTCATCGACAGGCAACTCTGTTTTGAAGAATCTCAGGTTGAAGAGCAACAAGATTGACTCTCATCAGTTTGAGATTTCTTCGTTGGCAAATAGCCTCGAGCAGCTCAATGTGTCGGGAAACGGTGAGAATTTCGTGGCGTTGAACCTTATCAATTTTGACAAGCTGGAGTACTTCACTGCCAACGACAACCCGGAGCTCACCACAGTTGTGTTCTATGACGGAAGCACCAATTTGAAGCAGATAAGCATGAACAACTGCCACATTATGCATTTCTATGCCATCTCGTTGCCTAATCTGAACACGCTCAACCTTTCCAACAACGCGTTGCTCGATTTTGAGAACGGCACATATCCCAAACTGTCGACACTGTCGGTCAACGGCAACTATCTCTCTGAAATTGACGTGACCAAGTTTCCGAAGCTGTTCTCGTTCGACTGCTCAAGCAACCAGCTTACAGACATAAATGTAGCCAACAATCCGGAACTCAACTATTTCAACTGCGGCAACAATAAATTGACAAGTGTTGATGTGTCGACCAACAAGGAGCTCGGCTCGCTATTGGTCAACGGCAACCCATTGTCGCGCATCGACATCTCCAACAATGAATCGTTGGGCACAATCAACATCAGCGATACGCAGATAAGTTATATCGACTTGACGAAGGCTTTGTACCTGCGCGATTTCCGTGCAGCCAACACCCTTTGCCCGTTCTTCTATTTCAACTATGTACTTCCTGGCGGAAAGTTCTCATATCTTGATATGCGCAACAACAAGAAGATGACAGGCAACTCGATGACATTCACGCTGCACACACTGCCGGCGTTGAACAAGGATGCCTACAACACCAATCTTTTTGTTGAAGGCTCGAATGCCGAGACTGCCGACACAGAATACGTGACGAGCAACGAAATGAAGTGGAAAATCGACGTTACAGGCGACGGCACTGCCAATTGTCCGGCTGTGCCTGTGACCGTCAAGGCTAACGACACAGGCGAGAAGGTGAATGTTACCGGCTATTTCGGTGGCGACATCTCAAACGAGCGCAACTACAACTTTACTAAATATTCCACAACCCACGGTTCGTTCTACCTTTCGCAGTGGGCTGGCAACTATTATCAGGAGCTTGCCGATGTGACGACAACTGCAAAGGCAGGCGTCGCCATCATGGTAAACGACACTCCTGACGAAGGCTATATGTTTGACCACGTCGTTGTCAACGGCGAGAGCATCTATGAGAAGACGTTTGTGGTCAACGAAGAGTCGACAATCGAAGTGGTGTTCCGCGGAGAGACAAGCGCCATCTCGTTTACCGCTCCTATCGGTCAGTCATTGTCGTTTGCGCTGGCTGCCGAAGGCGGTAATAAGCCGACAGTCTCAATCGACTGGGGTAACGGTTCAAGCCAGGAATATGAGGTGAGCAGCAAGAACTATGTGCGTATCGACGGCGTAGCGGCTGCACCGGCCGACCAGTCGGCAACAATGTCGACAGTGACTATCAAGGGTGAGGTGTTCGCTCTTAACCTTGAAAGCTACGGCGAGTTTGGCGAGGAGATGGGACTGTGGAACAACAAGATTTCCGGCATCAACCTGTCGAAGACAAACATACTCAACAACTTGAACCTTTACATGAACCCTATCCGCACGCTCGATGTCAGCGGACAGCCGTTCCTCTTGGAGCTTGACGCAAGCTACTGCGAGCTGAAAGAGATTGACGTGACCCACAACCCTGAGCTCCGCTCATTCTCTTGCTACGGCAACAGCCTGACGTCTGTCGACCTGTCGAAGAACCCAGAGCTGCTTGTATGCAACGTTAAGGTCAACCAGCTTGAGGCCATCGACCTGTCGAACAATCCTAAGCTTGAGGAAGTCAACGTTGCTAACAACTACCTGACAGCCATCGACCTGTCGATGCTTCCAGCACTTGGCAAAGCTACATTGATGAACAACGAGCTGACCACAGTCGACCTCTCGCACAATCCAGAGCTTATAGATGTCAGCGTGGGCGGAAACTTGCTCACCTCACTCGACCTTACAGCCAACAAGAAGGTGCAGATGCTCTCGTTCAACGACAACGCAATCCGCAGCCTCGACCTCAGCGCCAACACCGACCTTTACAAGATTGACTGCGGCGGCAATGGCATGACTGCATGCGAACTCAACGACTTCTTCTACACACTTCCGCAGCGCGCGCAGGTGGTTGAAGAGCAACCGTCTGCCAACTTGACGCTGCTCACAGGCACGGAGGCTACTCCTAACGATGCAGAAAATTCCGACACATCAATCGCTTCAGAGAAAGGTTGGACGCCAAGCATGAGCGGCAACGGCTCTGGATGCGACGTGGCACGCCTTATCATCGCACCGACAGTCAATGGCTCTATCGAGTTGAAAGACGCTGAAGGAAAGGTGATCAACTCTGGCGACAAGGTGAAACGTATGTCGCCTATCACCATCAAGGCAACGCCTGACGCTGGATACGAACTCGACAAAATCACAGCCAACAGCAAGGTGATTGAAGGCAATGAGTTCAAGATTTCGCGCAACACTACGGTGACAGCCCTCTTCAAGGTTATGGGCAGTGTCAGCGACGTGGCGCTCGACGGTGTGGCTATAGCCGGCGCCGACGGAGCAGTGCGCGTGAGCGTGGCAAGCGACAGCAAGGTTGAAATCTTCGACGTGAACGGCCGTCGCGTGTTTGCAGGCAATATCTCAGCCGAGACAGCAATTCCGATGGCAACAGGCTATTATGCCGTGCGCGTTGAAAACGCCGACGGCTCGATGGCACGCATTGTCAGTGTGAAATAACACTTGCAACAACCCTATATGAGGCGGGCGCACCAAGAAATTGGCGTGCCCGCCTTCAGTTTATAGGCTATGTATGCGTCCCAATCCGGATAAAAGCAGTAATTTTGCAGCTGATTGTTTTAGGAAAGAAAAAAATTACAGAATGGTTTATCAATGTGGAATCATCTTCGGCTTCCTTGCGATAGGGGAGCTGATAGTGTGGCTCACGGGCATCAAACTGCCGTCAAGCATCATCGGGATGCTGCTGCTCACAGCGTGCCTGCAGCTTAAATGGATACGCCTCAGATGGGTTGAGGGTATAGCGAATTTTCTGGTTAAGAATCTTGGATTCTTCTTTATTCCGCCAGGCGTGGCGCTTATGCTCCACCTCAATGTCATAAAGGCGCAGTTGCTGCCAATCATTGTGGCATCGGCGGTCAGCACCGTTGTGGTTATCGTGGTCACCGGCTGGATTCACCAACTGGTAAGAAAATATCAACATCGTCAATTCACGAAACGTCATGGAATACATTAACAACCCATACTTCCTGCTTGCGCTCACATTTGTGGTCTACGGCTCAGCGCAACTGATACAGCGCCGCACGCGCTTTTCTTTGTTCAACCCGATACTTGTAACCATCGCGCTGATCATAGTGTTTCTGATGGCTTACGACATCCCTTACGACACCTACAACCAGTATGGCTGTTACATTGAGTTCTGGCTCAAGCCGGCAGTCGTGGCGCTTGCCGTGCCGCTCTACAAGCAACTGTCGACCGTCAAGAAGCAGCTGCTTCCCATAACGCTGTCGGCGCTCGGCGGCTGCATCTCCGGCATCATCTCGGTGGTGTGGGTGGCAGATGTCTGCGGCGCGTCGCACGACGTGGTTATGTCGCTTGCCGCAAAGTCGGTAACCACGCCTATAGCTATGGAGGTGACAAGCTCGCTTGGCGGCATCCCGTCGCTAACGGCGGCGGTAGTGGTCAGCGTAGGCATCTTCGGAGGCATTGTGGGCTTTGGCGTAATGCGCTGGTCGCGCGTCCATAGCCCGATAGCTCAAGGCTTGTCGATGGGCACGGCGGCGCATGCCGTAGGGTCGTCGCGGGCGTTTGGCATCAGCGACCGTTATGGCGCTTTTGCCAGTCTCGGACTCACGCTCAACGGCATCTTCACAGCCATCCTCACTCCGTCGATTCTGCATATCGTCGGATATTTCTAAAGGCTGGAAAGTTGAAGGCACAAAAAAAGATTGTATCAACTGATACAATCTTTTTTTTGTGCGCATGAAGGGACTCGAACCCCCACGACTTACGTCACTAGATCCTAAGTCTAGCGCGGCTACCAATTACGCCACATGCGCAAATCGGGTACAAAAATAATGACAATTTTTCATTTTGGCAAGACTTCCAGTCGAATTATTTCAAATTGACGTGAAACTTGTAACAGCGAGTCGCGTCAAACCGCGGCAGCACAACGAGTTGCACGTCCTTGGCATTGTCGGTCAGCGACTCCGTCCCTTCGCCAACCGAAAGTCCCGCCTCCTGCAGAGCCTTCATCGCGCAGCTTCGTGCCGTGTCGGGCGTGTTGTTGTCGTGGCTTAGGTGGCAAAGATACACGTATTTCAGCCTTTCCGAGGCAATCTCCTTCAAGAAAGCCGCCGTTGCGGCGTTGTCCATGTGTCCGTTACCAGCGCGGATGCGGCTTTTGAGGTATTCCGGATAAGAGCCGTTGTCGAGCATCGTAGAGTCGTAGTTGCTCTCGATTACCAAATAGTTGGCGAGCGACATGTAGTGGCGAGCGCGGTCGGTCACGCTTCCTAAGTCGGTGGCGAGCACAAAATTGGCGTCGCCGTAGGTTATTGAGAATCCGGAGTTGCAGCTGCCGTCGTGGGGCACGTCGAACGCCGTCACTTCGAAATCTCCCACTTTGAAAGGAATCTCCTTGTATATTGCGTGGTGATAGTCTTTTATGCGTCGTGAGATGTTGTGTCGGCGCAGCAGCCCGTTGAACGCCCGGTTTGTGCAGTAGAGCGCCATCGTGCGGTATCGTCGCAGGAAAGAGTAAGCATAGCGGATATGGTCTCCGTGGTCGTGAGTGAGGCAGATGCCAAGTAGCGACTCCGGACGGATGTTGTTTTTCTCCATCTCCGCCAACACAGTCTTTATGTCGACTCCGGCATCGATCAGAAATCCGCCGTGCTCGTTGCCTATGTATGAGCAGTTGCCGCTGCTCCCGCTGCCGAAACTGATAAATCGGAAACTGCCGGTGTCGTTGCTTATCTCAAGCGGAGTGTCAAGCTCCGACAGTCTTTTTTTGCTGCGTCCTCGTGTGTTGATGCCGCCCGTCATCAGGGCCGCCGACTCGTCGTCGCCAAACAGCGACCCCTGCTGATACGGACAGCGGCTGCGCGAGTTTTTACGAATCTTCTCCATAGTCACGTCAACGATAAATCAGGAAAATAGCGGGACGCTTGTCGTAGTTGTATTTCGCCTTCGCCCATTCGCGCACCGGGCGCGTGGCGATTTCCTCGGTTGCGCCGGTCACGTCGCAAGCCACACACAGGCGCAGGTCGCCGCGCAGCTGCTGGCTCAGTTCAGCCACCAGTTTGTTGTTGCGGTAGGGCGTCTCGATGAAAATCTGCGTTTGTCCGGCAGCGACGTTGCGTTCCATCTCGTGCAGTTTTTTCTGTCGTTTTGCAGCATCGATAGGGAGATAGCCTTGAAATGCAAAACTCTGTCCGTTGAATCCCGAAGCCATCAGCGACAGCAATATGCTCGACGGCCCTACCAAAGGCACCACCTTCAGCCCGCGGCGTTGGGCCATTGCCACAACATCGGCTCCCGGATCGGCAATTGCCGGGCATCCTGCTTCAGAAATCACACCCATGGCATTGCCTTCGATTAGAGGATTCAGATAGTCGCCAATTTCTTCTGGGCGTGTATGCTCGTCGAGGGTGTAGAACGTAAGCAAGTCGATGTCGATTGTACGGTCGCACTTTTTGAGAAAACGTCGTGCAGAACGAACGTTTTCAACTATAAAATATTTTATTTCCTTGACAATCTGAAGATTGTATGCCGGCAGTACTTTGTCTAAAGGCTCATCGCTGAGCATCACCGGGATTAAGTAAAGAGCAGTTTCCATTTCAATATGTAAAGTTAGTGCAAGCCGAGGTAAAAACAAAATTAAGCGCGCTTAATTTTGCTTTCAGGAGGCGCTGCCTAAGCAGTCGAAAGTTGGTGCAAGCCGGCTTCTGAGGATTCCACAATGAGGTGGATGATGAAAACACACGAAAAATGGCGGAAAAACGCGATGTTGAGGAAAAAACTCAACATTGTGAGATGTGTTTTAAAACATAGTAACGGTGCAATTATTTGATATATAATTGATTGCATTAAACTTTCAGAATGCCGGATTTTGTTGATGTTGAGTTGTTGTGAAAGAAAAAGTGAGTGTTGAAAGATGTGGTATATGTAAATTTGCGGTGTGAGAAAAACCATTTTTCAGATAATTATTAATAAAACCATAAAATTTAAAAGCAGCTATGAAATTTAAAAACATCACCTTGTTATTGGGAGCGTTCTTGATGCTCGCAGCAACATCGCAAGCCGCCAATGTGGCGTTGGGTAAAAAAGTGTATGCTTCTTCAAACCAGCAGGCACCGGAAATGGCAGTCGATGACAATTTGGGCACTCGTTGGGAGTCGAAAGCTTCTGACGGCGACAGCCAGTGGTTCTACGTGGATCTTGAGAAAGGAACCATCATCGACCATTTGAAAATTGTTTGGGAAGGAGCATACGGCAAACATTATAAAATACACGTTGCCGATGAGATCACCGCTGAGATGGCTCTCAAACTTACAGATGATGACAAGACAAACGATTTCGCAACAGGATGGACAGAAATTGCGGAAGTCAACAAGACTTTGTCGGGATTTCCTGCGACGGAGACAATAGCTGTATCTACGACGGATGTCGTTACAGCCCGTTATGTGGCAGTTGATTGAGCGTGGCTCTCCGTATGGCTTCAGCTTCTGGGAGTTCGGTGTGTATGACATGGCGGAGGAAGCCTCGAAACTCTCATCGATAGAGATTACGGCAGACAAACTTGAAGGCTCTGTCGCCGACACTTATACGCTCGGCTACAAATTCCTCGACCAATATAAAATGGACTATATTCTGACAGCCGAGGAAAACGCATCCCGCCAGATGATTGTTTCGGAAGGAGCAACTGTTGTCGACAACAAACTTACCGTAACGAGCCGAGGCACATATACAGTGAAGATGAAAATCGGCGACATTGAGTCTAACGAGCTGAAAATAGAGGTCAAGGCAGAAGGTGCGAATCTGGCATTGAAAAAAGACATCGTTTTTGCAACTGAAGGCTCTAAAAACCCGGAAAATGCAGTGGACGGCAACCGCGGAAGCCTGTGGATCACAGACGAGCCGAGCGGCGTGGAAAACCATGAGTATGACGCAGTGTTGGTGGTAGACCTCGGCGAGACTTATGATGTGAACTGCGTCCACACATCCTTTGAGGGTGCATCGTCGGCAGATTACACTATCACCTTCTCTACCGACAATGTGACGTTCTCCGACCCTGTGCCTGCATTTACTGTGACAAACGGTATAGGTATGACAAATCGTCACGATTGGCTTACAAGCGAGGAAGCTGTAAAGGCCCGTTATGTGAAATTCCACTCAACACGTGCCGCGACACAATATGGTACAAAATTATATGAACTTGAAGTTTATTCAAACTCAAAGTCGGAGCTGACAAGTGTCATGATTGCTGCCGACAAGGAGTGCGGCACCCCTGGCGACTACACTTTCACACTCACAGGCTTGGATCAATTCGGTGAGAATTACGACATCAGCACCGATAAGGGAATATGGACAGTAAGCAATGGCTTGATGAACGGCAATGTCTTGACAGCCGAAGTGGCAGGTGATTATGAAGTGTATTATACTGCGGAAAATGGATTGCAGTCAAACGTGGTGACAGTGATTGTGGTTGATCCAAAGGGCGACAACCTTGCGTTGAACCGTCCGGTGACTGTTTCAGAGGGCGACCAGACCGGTGATTCAAAGCCGGAAAATGCTGTCGACGGTGTAGATGCTGCCGGCTCTCTGTGGGGAGCTGTAGAGCCGGCTGGCTCAAAAGACCATACTTACGACTGCTGGATTGTAGTGGAATTGGAAAAGGTGTTTAAAATCGATGCTGTCAAGGCTTCTTGGGAAGGCGCAAACTCTTGCTGTTACACTGTAGAGGCATCGACCGACGGCAAGACCTTTACTGTGTTTGGCTCTTACGACAAACCTGCACGACTGGAGGCTCGTACCGATTGGTTTGCCGGCAAAGGCATTGAAGCGAAATATATCAAGGTTTATTCAACCAAGGCTTCTACTGGCTATGGCACAAAATTGCAGGAACTCTACGTTTATGACGTAAACGGCACAACATCGGGCGTGGCAGCAATCGCTGCCGAGGGCACAATTTTCGTAGCCGGCAACGAGGTCGTCCTTCCGGAAGGCACTGTAGAGGCAACTGTTTTCAACCTTAACGGCGCAGTTGTGGCGCACGCTGAAGGCACAGCCACAATGAGCATCGCAACGGTTCAGCCGGGTGTCTATGTTATCAAAGCCGTTAAGGCTGACGGCACAGTGGTGACGGCAAAGATTGTTAAGTAACGCAATTCGTTGATTGCAGATAAGTGCCAGTTGGCGTTGCCGCATGGAGTCCACGTCGTTGTCGTTGCCACAACGTCGGGACATCGCGTGACGAAAATAGTATTGTAGCAAGGTGATATAGGTTGGGAAAGGCACTGCGACGGGTTGTTGCGGTGCCTTTTGTCTGTCAGAAGCTTTTTGCTGTTTCGGTTTGCGGCATTGTGCAGTCGCGGCGGATGCGACGGTAGACGTAGATGAATGCCGGAACCAAGAAGATGTCGGCGGCAAACCACGCCACAGAGTCGCCGAAGCACACGGCAATGTAGCCGAAATCAGGCACAAACACCAGACTGACAATGCCGCGCGCCACCATCTCCATCACGCCCGACAGCATTGCGAAGTTGGTGAATCCGGCGCCCTGGATGGTGTAGCGGAGCACGCACAACAGAGCCAGCAGAGGCATCATGTATGCCGACACATGCAGGAACAAAGCCGTGTTGCGGATTATCGCCGTGTCGGAGGCCGACACAAACATCAGCGACATTTCCTCCGACCACAGCAGCATTGTCGTGCTTACCGCCACGACGTAGACCATCACCATCGCCATACTCGATTTCACGCCCATCCACACCCGTTGCGGACGCCCGGCACCATAGTTCTGACCGGTGAACGTGGCCATGGCGATGCCCAGACTCTCGCACGGACAGATGGCAAACATCTTGATGCGCATGGCGGCGGTGAAGGCAGCCACGCAGTCGGTGCCGAGGGCGTTGTTGGCGCTTTGCAGCATAATGCTGCCGATGGCGGTGATTGAGAACTGCAAACCCATCGGCACGCCGATTTTGAGCAGTGTCGAGCAGTGTCGCCGCGACATTGTCCGCTCGTCGCGCGAGGCACGGAGGATGTCGAACTTACGAATCATATAGACGTAGCACAGCACAGCCGACAGCGCCTGTGAGAACACCGTGGCAATGGCGGCTCCAGCCACTCCCCATCCGAGGGTGACGATGCAGAAAATGTCGAGCACGATGTTGAGGATGGTGGAGAAAAGCAGAAACCAGAACGGGGTTTTGCTGTCGCCGAGCGCGCGGATTATGCTTGAGAGCAGATTGTAGTAGAACGTTGCCGGCACGCCGATAAACGTGATCAGCAGATACCAATAGGCATCGCTAAAGATGTTTTCGGGAGTGCTCATCCATCGAAGGATGGCCGCGCACAGCAGGCTCGTCACCACGGCTATCGACACCGACAGCCATGCCGTCAGTTTCAGACTGCTGTAGACGTAGCGGCGCATTGACTCATAGTCGCGCGCTCCGAATTTCTGTGCCACCGGAATGCCGAATCCGCAGCAACAGCCATTGCAGAAGCCAAGAATCAGAAAGATCACCGAACTGCTGGCGCCGACTGCTGCCAATGGGCTTATGCCCAAGAATTTGCCCACAATAGCCGCATCAATCAGCGAATATGTCTGCTGCAGCAGGTTGCCGAGCAGCAAGGGCATAGTGAATTTGAAAATGAGCGGCATCGTGGCACCGCTTGTCATTTCATTGCATTTTGCCATACTTATACCTACAAACCTAAAATTGGATGCAAAATTACTCAGAAATTTTCTATGGTTTTCTAAATGAAGTGCAATAAGTGCAAAAAAATGGGCGCATCTTAGCGGATGCACCCATTATGCTTATAAACGAGTCGGTTTAGTCGTAGATAAACGCCACGTTGTCGACGTATAGATTCTGACCGACAGTGCCCTCATAAGCCGTGCCGCAGCCGGCAGAGAACATCATGATGATGTGGGTTGGAGTTGCCAGCGGGCTGTCCCAACCAACCTCATGGATAGGCACGATTTTGCCCTTGCTGTTGCGCGCATAGTATGGACGGCTGCTGTCGACAAGGTTCATGTAGCTTTTATAGTAAGGCTGTCCGACGATGTTTCCGTAGTAGATGCGCAGGCGGTGTCCGTTGACCCATCCGGTGCTTTTCGTGTAGCGTTCGCGACCTGTTCCCACGCGCTTTGCGTAGATGTTGCCGTTGGCATCCTCCCATCGGCGTTGCAGCAACACGAATACCTCGCATGCATTCTGCTTTTTGAGAACTTTCTTCTTTCCGAAACCGCTTGAATATATCATCTGTGCATTGGCTGGAATCTCCACTTTGTAGTCGTAGGTCAGATATTTAGGGCGTTTTGTGAACCTTACGTTCATGTCCAGTTTGCTGTATGGATTTTTGGTGCTGCTCACCGGCTCCACCATTGTGCCGAAGTAGATGCTTCCCGAAACCAATACGTCCATATTCACCACACCGAGTGCCTTCACCTTCTCCATGATTGTTGAAAGCTTCACGCATTTGTTTCCGGCAGCGCGCTGCGCTGGGAACACGGCGTTGCTGCCCTTCACCACGCCAGCCACTTTGGCATACACATTTGACGTAGCCCAAGGCGAGCCTCCGAGGTTTCTGTAAGCCTTGTTGCCGTGGATTGTCTGTGTCGGGCCGATTTCGTATAATGTCTTGGATTTTCCGCCGATGATTGCGGACTCTTTGATGGTTCTTGTGACCCAATGCTCAAAGTCGCCGAATGCGACCTTCTCTTTAGTCTCGGCGAGCAGTCCGCTTGTGGCTACGAGCAAGCCTGCCGCCAATAAAAATATTCTCTTCATTGTTGATAAATAAATTTTCGGGGTCAAAATTAGTCATTTCCACTGAATTGTGAAAGCAGATGGGCAAAGAGTGTCGTGTCGAAGCCGAAACAGACACGTTTTTTGAACCAATAAGCCATTATTTTACCATAATTAAAAATAAAAGAGACCAATTGTTGGCTGTGTATTGATTTAATTGATATATTTGCGAACTATTTAATCACTTATAAACAACTGACCTATTATTCTATGAGAAAATCAGCATTTTCAAAGATTATGCTCCCTTTGCTGGCGCTGTTGTTGCTCTGCGCGCCAAAAGCAAAGGCGGAGGGCGAATATGCCTGGCCTGCAAATTACGACGGCGTGATGCTGCAGGGCTTTTATTGGGACTCTTACAAGGATTCTAAATGGACGGTGCTTAAGGCAAATGCCGCTGAACTGTCGTCTTATTTCAATTTGATCTGGGTGCCTAACGCAGGCAAATCGTCGGCAAATCCGTCGATGGGCTACGACCCTGTCTACTGGTTCAGCAACTTTAACTCTTCGTTTGGCAACGAGGCGGAGCTGCGCTCGATGATTTCCACATTCAAGCAGTTCGGCACCGGCATTATCGAAGACGTGGTGGTCAACCACCGCAACGGCGCCACCAACTGGTATGACTTCCCTGCAGAGACTTACAATGGAAAAACTTACAAACTCGGTCTTGACGCCATTTGCAAGAACGACGAGCTTGCCAACCAGACTGGTATGCCGCAGCCTACCGGCGCATACGACACCGGCGACAACTTTGACGGCTGCCGCGACCTTGACCACACAAATCCTGCAGTGCAGGAGGCGGTGAAGGCTTATCTCGACTTTCTGAAGAACGACCTCGGCTTCACGGGTTGGCGTTATGACATGGTGAAGGGCTACGGCGCTGAGTATACCAAAATCTACAACGAATCGGCAAAAGCATCATACAGCGTGGGTGAGTACTGGGACAACTATGACAAGACAACATCGTGGATTGACCGTACGGGCCGCACATCGGCAGCCTTCGACTTTGAGTTCAAGTGGGCGCTCAACGCCGCTTTCCCGGGAATGAACTTCTCAAAACTCGTGTGGAAGCGCAACGGCTTGCTCAACCAGCCTGCCGGAATTATCCACATGGACACTTACCAGCGTTATGCTGTCACTTTCGTCGACAACCACGACACTTACAAGGAGTCGGACAAAATGTTTACCGGCGACATTGAGGCTGCTAATGCCTTCATGCTCTGCTCACCGGGAACCCCGTGCGTGTTCTACAAGCACTGGCTCGACAAAAAGGACGCCATCAAGAAACTCATCGCCATCCGCAAGTCGGTCGGCTTGACAAACCAATGCACTGTCAATGTGCTTGAGACAACCAATAACCGCTATGTGGCTGAGGTGACAGGCAATAACGGCAAGCTGCTCATCAAGATTGGTCGTGGCTCCTACGATCCTTCATCGAAAGGCTATTCTACTGCGGACAAGGTGGCTGGCAACGCTCTCTACTCCATCTGGACAAAGGTGGCTATCAAGAATCTTGAAAGCCAAGTTGCCCAGTTGTCATTCTCGCCCGATGGTGGCACATATACCGACGGTGTCAAGGTGACAATGGACGTGGCAAACGCAAAGGATTTCAACAATCCTGAGATTATCTACACTACCGACGGCTCAATTCCTTCGCTCACCAACGGCACACATGCGGCTCCAGGCACAACTCTGGACATCAATACCAACACCAAACTCAAGGCTGTGGTAGCCGCTGGCGGCAAAATCGTGTCGGGCATCAAGGAAGCAACCTATATCACATCGATAGAGCCTATTGAAATCTACGTTGAGAAGCCGGAGTCGTGGAATAGCATCAACATCTACGCGTGGGTTTCAGAGCAGATAACCAGCGCTTGGCCAGGCGATGCCATGACAGAGACAGCAACCGTTGACGGCAAGACAATGTATTACTACAATTTCGGAACACAGTATCCTGAAATCAGCATAATCTTCAACAACGGCACAGCGCAGACTGCCGACATCAGCGAAGTTGGCTACGGCAAGCACTATTTCCGTCTTAACAGCGACACTGGCAAAAGCATCTCGGTGACTGAGTTCAAGCCACAGAGCAGCGTTGCGTCAGTGACCGGCGGTGAGCTGGTAGTTTATCCCAACCCTGCCACCGACGTGATAAATGTGAAATCAGACAAGGGAGTAGCGTTGGTTGAGGTTTACACACTCAGCGGCGCGAAAGTGGCAGAGAGCGACACCGACGCAGTGAGCGTTGCCTCTCTCCAGAACGGAATGTATATCTACTCAGCTACATTTGCCGACGGCACGAAAGTCAGAGGCAAGTTCCTGAAAAAGTAATTTATAATTGCTTCTATAAGCTACACCAAAGGGCTGACACTTCTTGCGAGGTGTCAGCCCTTTGTGTCTTTGTTTCCGGGAAAATGGAATAAGTGTATTTTTTGAGGGTGCTGAAAATGGAATAAGTGTAGTTTTTTCTTGTTTTTTAAATGGAATAAATGTACTTTTACGCCGTGTTTAAAATGGAATAAGTGTTATGCTGCGTAGAAAAATACAAAAAGAGATATACGATTACTATCGTTCAGAATCAAATAAAGTGTTGCTGCTTGATGGAGCAAGACAGATAGGAAAATCTTTCATTATCAGATATGAAGGACAAAAATTCTTCAAAAATTATATTGAGATTAATTTTCTGGAAGACAAAAATGGTGACAAATTATTTGAAGGAGTCTCTAACTCAAAAGATTTTTATCTCAGACTAAGTGCTTATGCAGGAGACAAAATGGGTTCAAAAGAAAATACGCTTGTCTTTCTTGATGAGATACAAGCGTATCCTGAACTTCTCACTCTGCTTAAGTTCTTGAAAGACGAGGACCGCTTTACATATATCGCAAGCGGTTCGCTTCTCGGCGTAACTCTTAACAAGACACTTTCAAAGCCGGGCGGGCGTATTATCAAAAAGAAAATGCATCCGCTTGATTTTGAAGAGTTTTTGTGGGCAAATGGCGTCGGTGAAGAAACAATAGCCTACGCACGGGAGCAATTTGCCAAAGAGAAGTCGATAGAAGAAGCCATCCACAATAAATTTATCGACTTATTCAAGAAGTATCTTCTTATCGGGGGGCTGCCCGATGCTGTAAATACTTTTATTGAAACAAGCAATATTGTTGCCGTTCGTGCCGTTCACGATGAAATTTATGAATTATACAAAGGCGACGCCTCTCAATATGACAATGAAAACTCATTAAAAATAAAGCGAATTTATGAGATGATTCCATCTAATATGGAAAACAAAAAGAAGCGACTTTATTATAGTGAGATAGAGAACAAAAAAGGAAAAAGAAGCGCTGACTACGAGGCAGAATTGGAGTACCTGATAAGTTCCGGAATATCATTGGAGGTTCTTGCCGTTTCAAATCCAAAATTTCCTCTTAAAGAGTCGGTTCAAAAAACATTGATAAAGTTATACTTGAACGATGTCGGACTTCTGACAAACATCTTATATCGCTATAATGTCAAAGCTGTAATCGGAGTGGAAAGCAATGTTAATCTTGGCGCTGTATACGAAACGGTAATTGCCCAAGAGTTAAGTGCGCACGGCTACTCTTTGCGTTATTACGACAATAAAACAAAAGGTGAAGTCGATTTTCTCGTAGATGACTATGACGCGCTCAGCGCAATGCCAATCGAAGTGAAGTCAGGAAAAGACTTCAGGCAGCACCGGGCGTTAGACAAGTTTGTTGAAAATGAGGATTATCACATCAAAAAAGCAATACTGTTCTCAAACGACAGCAAGGTGGAACGAAGCGGAAAGGTGGTCTACATGCCGATATACTACGCAATGTTCCTAAAACCAAGCAATCCCGACAGCTTTATCATACCATAAATTGCTGTAACTCGCCGAAAATGAATGTTCGTTGTGCATTTCGCAAAACAAATACAACAAAGGCATTTTCGGCACTGCGCAATAAAACTACGAGGGAAGGTTGATTATTTTGTCCGATAAAACTTTTATAAGCGACATAAATTAGGGCTGACTTGCGAGGTGTCAGCCCTAATTTATGTCTTTGTTTCCGGAAAAGTGGAATAAGTGTGCTACTTGTTGCCTTTGGCGCGGTTGTGCGTTTTGCAGAGCATTTGGCAGTTGTCGATTGACGTTGCTCCGCCTTTGCTCCAGGCGGTAACGTGGTCGGCATCCATTTCGGATAGTTTGTAAATCCGAGTGCGGTTGTTTCCCGTGCCAATGGCACAAAGTGGGCAATTCGACGTTCCGTTGGCCCGCGCCTGTTCGGTTTGGCGGTTATACACGGTCTTTTTGGTTGATTCCTCAAATATGCGTACCTCTAAAAGTTCGGGATGCTGTTCGCCGCCAAGCAGATACTCGTAGATATTGGCGCGTTTGCCTATGGATTCATCTTGCAGCAGTTCGGCGACGTGGGCATTGAGGACGGCGCGGTCGTATGGCGTTGTGTGGTAAAGTTCATAAAGTCGCCCCCATTCAAGACCCGCCATGCTCTCAGTGGTGTCAAACAATCCCGAAACCCAGTCAATGACAGAGTTAAAGTAGTTTTCAAGTTCGGATATTGAGGTGTCGAAGCGGTGTTGGCTCATATAGGCGTCGATGGTCTTGCCTTTGGCGCGGCTTATCCAGTCGAGGGCGCATTCAAGGTATTGCTGACGCTTTACGTCGCCCCTGACGTAGTGACTCCATTTCTGTATTGCTGCATTCTGCGAGTTGCTGAATACGGCTTTTGCCGCCGTGACAAACGGGCCGCTATGCACCGCATTGCGCCTTTCTTGGGAATTGAGCGGCACGCCAACGATATTGATGGTCTCAAACCACTCTTTAATCTCCGGCTCTGTACCCTTACAAACGAATACCACGAGGCGTGATTTCAGAATTTTCTCTTTCAGCACATCATCGAGCCCTGAAAAATAGGTTTCGCGTCCGTTATGAAGTATAGCGAATTTGTCGGTTACGAAGCGTCCGAAAGATGTGATGCGCTGTTGTCCGTCCAATACCTCAAGCTGTCCCGAAGGAGTCTGATTGAAGTAGATAAGTCCGAGTGGATAACCTTTGAGCAGGGAGTCGATAACAGCCACATCTTTCTTGCCGTCGTTGTAGATGTTTTTCCCTTCTTGTTGAAGTTGCGCACTTTGTCAAAGGACGAAACACTTGGGCAATATGCGCCATCGATACCATAGGTTCAGCAGTTAAAAAATTATATTCTGTTTATATGCTTGTCAGCCGTTGTTTTTCTATTATTTGTGTTGTTTTTTCCATATATAAGCATTATCTTTACGGCGTAAAGTGTGATACGAATATAAAAAAACATAATGTGATAATTGAGGGAGAGAAATACCTATTTTGTATTTATTAACAAACATAACAAAGATACTATGAACAAGTATTTAACTATTATTGCAGCCATCTTTCTATTATTATGCTCTTGCTCTAAGGAGGAATCCAATGAGCCATTGCCACCTGCGGAATCCAATGTGTATTATGTGAAATACGAAGTAAAAGTGTTGGTGCCAAATCATTTTAATCAAACAATCACATACACCACAGAGTCTGGTGTGCGAACAGTTTCTATTACATCATCTACGTGGGAGGGAACATACGGACCTTTCAAGAAAGGTGATTTGGTTAAACTGACAGCCAAAACACAGGCTTCAACCATAAAGAGCACAAACTATATTAGAATATATGTTAGTTGCAACAACTCGCCTTTTGGGATAAAAAAAGAAGCGTCAAGTGATTATAACAATCCTCCTTTATCGATTAGTTACACGATGCCATGATGTTAACATGGCCACTCCTTTATGGCTGGGAATCTGTCGTATAATCAACAAATTGATGTCCGTTATAACGGCGGAATGCCTCGAACTTTGCGCAATGAGACAATGGCAACGTTGGCAGACTATCATCGCGTAGCGTCGCCGTTGATTTTTAACATTTCAATTGGATTTTGCTTCCGATCCCAAGTCCTGTCGGGCATGCGGGAATGTGGATAAAAAAAGGTAGTCAGCGAAGCTAACTACCTTCTGTTGTGTGGTCCCACTTGGGCTTGAACCAAGGACCCCCTGATTATGAGTCAGATGCTCTAACCAACTGAGCTATAGGACCTGCTGCGGCTTTATTGCCTGAAGCGAGTGCAAAGATACATCTAAGTTGCGGAAATTGCAAATGTATGGTGCTATTTTTTTTGCCGAAAATCTTGTTTAGGTCTTATTTTCGCTGTAATTTCGCCACGCTATGGAAGATTCTATTAAAATCAACAAAGTGTTGATTCGCAATCTTCAAATGGAGGATTACGAACAGCTGTCGCAGTCGTTCACGCGCGTATACGCCGACGGCAGCGATGTGTTTTGGACCCGTGGACAAATACAGAAATTGATCGACATTTTTCCGGAGGGTCAGATTGTAACGGTTGTCGACGACAAAATTGTGGGCTGCGCCCTGTCGCTGATTGTCGACTACAACCTTGTTAAAAACGACCACACTTACGCACAGGTGACGGGCAACGAGACATTCAGCACCCACAATCCCAACGGCAATATTCTCTATGGCATAGAGGTGTTTATCCATCCGCAATACCGCGGACTGCGCCTCGCCCGCCGTATGTATGAATACCGCAAGGACTTGTGCGAGTCGCTGAACCTTAAAGCCATCATGTTTGGCGGACGCATACCGAACTATCATAAGTATGCCGACAAGCTGCGCCCGAAGGAATATATCACGAAGGTGCGTCAGAAAGAGATATTCGACCCGGTGCTGACGTTCCAGCTGAGCAACGATTTCCACGTGCGCAAGGTGATGCGCAACTATCTGCCCAACGACGAGGAGTCGAAACACTATGCCTGCCTGTTGCAATGGGACAATATCTACTATCAGGCGCCGTCGCAGGATGTGGTGAGCAAGAAGACCACCGTGCGCGTGGGGCTGGTGCAATGGCAGATGCGCTCATACCGCACTATCGACGACCTTTTCGAACAGGTGGAGTTTTTCGTCGACGCGGTGTCGGGCTATCAAAGCGACTTTGTGTTGTTTCCTGAATACTTCAACGCTCCGCTGATGGCGCGGTTCAACGACGACAGCGAGGCGGAGGCAATCCGCGGACTGGCGCAGTACACCACCGAAATCCGCGACCGCTTCGTGAAACTTGCCATCAGCTACAACATCAACATCATCACCGGCTCGATGCCTCAGGTGAAAGAAGACGGACGCCTGTACAACGTGGGCTTCCTGTGCCGCCGCGACGGCTCGTATGAGTCGTATGAGAAGATTCATGTCACCCCCGACGAGATAAAGAGCTGGGGCTTGTGCGGAGGCAGCAAGATTCAGACGTTTGAAACCGACTGCGCGCGCATCGGCATCCTGATTTGCTACGATGTCGAGTTTCCCGAGCTGTCGCGTCTGATGGCCGACGAGGGAATGCAGATTCTCTTTGTGCCATTTCTTACCGACACTCAGAACGCATATTCACGCGTAAAGGTATGCGCGCATGCGCGAGCCATCGAAAACGAGTGCTACGTAGTGATTGCCGGCAGCGTGGGCAACCTTCCGAGAGTCCACAATATGGATATCCAGTATGCACAGTCGGGCGTGTTCACGCCTTGCGACTTTGAATTCCCCACCGACGGCACACGTGCAGAGGCTACGCCAAACACCGAGATGATTCTTGTCAGCGACGTAGACCTCGACCGGCTCAACCACCTCCACACCTACGGAAGCGTGAAGAATCTCAGAGACCGCCGCAACGACCTCTACGAAGTGAGGTTGAAGAAATAGCGTAGGCCACACATGACAAACCGGAGGCGCATCACCCAACAAGCGATGCGCCTCCGGCATTTCTTTATTCAAAAATCACGTCAGTCTTCCTCGGGGAAGAGCGATTTGCCATAGTCGCTCATAAATTCGCGCACCTCATGGATAGGCAGCGCCACTCTGATGTCGCCGGCAGCATAGCATGCAACGTCATACGGGTTGTAGAAGAACGTAATCAACGCCCCTTCAATGTAGAAGTTGCCCACAGTAGGCACCTTGTCGACAAGCAGACTTCCGGCATACTCCGGCTTCAACTGAAGCTCGCGCATGATTGCAGTCTTCAACCCCTGCACGTCGGCAAACACGCGTCCCACGGTCAGCACCTGACCCTTCTCCACGTCGTAGTTGACATAGGTTGTCGCATAGTTGCCGTGAGCTCCGCCGAGGAATGCGTAGGAATACACACTGTAGGTCACAAGACGCTTGCCTATGCTCGTAGGCGTAACTGTAAGTTGGGCGCTGTGGCGGTGCACAGTCTCCGACAGCTCCGGCAGTTTGTCAACGTCTTTTTGTGTGATGCCCTTTTCTCCCTCAAAGCCAAGAGGCTCCGCAAGCATCGCCTCCAGCGATTCTTTGAGCGTGGCGCGCTTGCTTGTGCCGAAGGCTATCGAGAGGATGCTGTCCTGCAGCTCTTTCGGCTCCTTGCCTCCAAGCGTTTCAGGCCAGCATACAGAAACCGTTGTCTCTGTAAACACTTTTGCGTCCTTGCCATAAAAGTTCAGACTGTCGGGCAACGACAATTGCTTCTTGGCAACAACTTCTTCCGAGCGAAACATGCTTACGTTTTTGTCTGCTTCCGCGTCTTTATTTCCTGTCTTTCCGCAGCCGGCAAGTGTCAATGCCACTGCTGCCGCCAATAATACTTTCTTCATATTTTTGATTGTTTTTGTTGATTCGTACCGAGAAGTTACTAAAAGAGTGTAAACCACTGGAAATGAGCGTAGGTTGATTGCTCATTATGGTAATAGGTTACGAATTAGCAAGTTATCTACTGCATTATTCTTCTGCGCGTTGCGTAACCTTCAAAGAACTCTTCGTATGCAAAGGTAGCAATTTTGTTGGGACTTTTGATGTTATCTGTCTGATTTTTCACTCTTATTTTCCGTAAAAGCGATTACATGTGTCGGCGCACCATCGTACAAAACAGGTTTTGAACGAACGTGTGCCGACTATTGCATAAGCGGTGAGAAAAGGGTTCTGCCTCACGCCTAAACAACAGTTTAGACTGATGAGGCAAGGCCCATTTCTTTTATGCTTATGCCAAAGAGGTGCTTTTATGGCTTTTTCAGATGATTTTTCATTGTGAGATTGTCGTGGATGCCAAGAAGGTGAAGCGCGAAGAGAAAGCCTACAAGAAGATACCCGTCATTACCGACTTTACGGACGGGGACGGCAACGACCGCATGAAGGAAACGGTTCAAGCGAATTACAGGCGCATCAAGGAGGAAGTGAAGCAGATTGTTCAAGAGGAAATGGAACGTATCGCAAATGATGAAAACTTGAAACACCTGTTGCAGCAGAAGGGGTAATTAGGCATAAACCGGAAACGGTTGATTATTGAATATCAACTGTTTTTGGTTGATTTTGAAAAATCAACCGTTTTTGGTTAATTATTGAGAGAATAATCGTACCTTTGCAGGTGATTAAAACATTCTATGAATATGGATAAGATCAAAGGAGTTATAACAGGAGATATAATAGATTCTTCTGCCATACAGATAGAATATCGGGACTTCTTACTGAAGTCCATACAAAAGATTGCCGAAGAACTGAATGTAATTGAACCTCTAAAAATAGAGTTTTTTAGAGGGGATAGTTTCCAGATGGTTATCAATAACCCGGAAAACGCAATGCAAATCGCAATACTGCTGCGTGCCGGATTAAAAAGCCATACACCAAAGGGGTGCGAAAAACCGTGGGATGCCCGTCTTTCTTTGGGAGTGGGAACCATATCATACCATGCAGACAATGTTGTACTTTCTGACGGAGAGGCGTTCCAATACTCGGGAAGAGAACTTGACGAGATGGGCAAACGGCGGCTCATCGTCAAAACAAGATGGTCGGACGTGAATGACGAATTACTGGTAAGTACGGCATTTGCGGATGACGTTATTTCCTCGTGGAGCGTATCACAATCGCAAGCCGCTTATCATGCATTGCTATGTAATACGGCTCAAAAAGATATTGCTAAGAAACTTCATAAGTCTGCACAGAATATAAGCAAACTATTGAGCGCGGCGAAAGTGAATCTTGTTCAGATGTATCTTGACCGGTATCATAATTTGATTTCAAACTTATTAGAATAATGATTATGGCCATATTGCTAAGACTTTTATTTGCCCATATCCTTTCCGATTTTGTCTTTCAGAATGATAAAATATGCGAAGGCAAACAAGAAAAGACCTCAAAGAAGTATGTTTATCAACTATTACATAGTCTCATCCATGCTTTAATGGCATATCTTTTTGTTGCAGACTGGAGCAACTGGATTATTCCATTGGTTATTTTTGTGTCACACACACTGATGGATTACATAAAGGTTGAATATATGAAGAAGGATGTCGCATCGTTCACCATAGACCAGCTTGTGCATATTGCCGTTATTGTTATCTTATGGCTATCGCTGTTTGACCATTGCGGAGATTTTTGTCAAGAGCTTTTCAAAACCGAATGGAACAATATGAATATCTGGGCTGTTGTCACCGCCTACTTTTTGATACTAAAACCGACTTCTGTGTTTTTGAACCTCTTCATAAAAAGATGGACACCTTCGGCTACAGCGGAAAAGAGCCTGCCAAATGCCGGAAAATGGATTGGTTATTTTGAGCGCATACTGATATTGACTTTCATACTGACCGGAACGACTGAAGGTATAGGCTTTTTACTGGCGGCCAAATCTATTTTCCGTTTTGGAGAATTGAGCAAGGCGCAGGAGATAAAAACTACGGAGTATGTACTGATAGGTACTCTTGCAAGTTTTACAATCGCGATAATAATAGGACTTACGGTATTGCAGATTATAAAATAGAAGCAATATATTATTTATAAACGAGCAAACACGTTTTTTTGTTTCATTCATCCCGAAATAAATTGTTTTTCAGCAATTTCTTGCTACCTTTGTGGTTCATTATCAACAAATAAATCATATATGAGAAATCTTCTGCTCACAATCGCGGTAGCCGTCACCGCTCTGTTTGCCAGCGCCGAAGCGCCAAATGGTTACTACAACGGAATCTCTGGACTGAAAGACGCAGCCCTGAAGAACAAACTATATGAAATTGTAAGCAAACATTCGAAAAACGATTATAACGGACTGTTCAAAGAATCGTTCTGCTACACCGACGTGCGACCCGACGGAACGTGGTGGGATATGTATTCCAACATCAAACGCTATGTGAGAAACGGATGGAGCGGAATGAACCGCGAACACAGTTTCCCGAAAAGCTGGTGGGGCGGCGATTCGCAAGTGGGCGCATACACCGACTTGAACCACCTTTATCCTTCCGACGCCACTGCCAACTCAGCGAAATTGAACTATCCGCTCGGCGAGGTGTCGCCGTCGGGAATCACCTTCGACAACAATCTTGTGCTGGTGGGAAACCCTGTCAGCGGGCAGGGCGGCGGCTCTAAATACGTGTTTGAGCCTGCCGATGAATACAAAGGCGACTTTGCCCGCACTTATTTCTATATGGTGACATGCTATCAGAACCTTAACTGGAAGTACGAATACATAGCGCAAAAAGGTTCTTATCCCTCAATGCAGGGATGGGCGGTGGAATTGCTCCTTAAATGGCATCGTCAGGACCCTGTGAGCGACAAGGAACGCAACAGAAACGACGAGGTCTACAAGCTGCAGAGCAACCGTAACCCGTTCATCGACTATCCCGAACTCGTGGAATACATCTGGGGCTCGATGAAGGGCAAACCTTACACCGACGAAGACCTTCCGCCTATCGGCGACGGCTCGTTGATTGCGCCCGTAAACAACTCGACCGTGAACTTCGGCGAGGTGGTGCTTGGCGACCGGATGACCCTGGAAATGCCTATCCGTGGAAATCTTTCCGCAAATCTGTCGATGACAGTCTACGGCAACAATGCTGCCGATTTCTCAATCCCGTCGACTTCCGCTTCTTGGAGCGAGGTGAACGCTGGAAACTACAATCTGAAAATCACTTTCGAGCCTAAGGGACTCGGTGAGCGCACCACCAAACTGCTGCTCTACGATGGTGGCCTGACTGGCGTAACAAGCTATGTGGTCAACCTTGTGGGAACTGCCGTCGAAGCGCCGGTGTTTGACCGCGTGGAGGCCACGGCGGCCACAAACATCTCATCAACCGGATTCCGCATCAACTGGATTATGCCGTCGCGACCAGCCTCAATCGACTGCTTCCGCATAAACTTGACCGAGTACGTCAACGGCACACCGACTTGCATGACTCTCTACACTGATGGTAGCGAGGATTCTTTCTACGATTTCGGGGAAGCAAAATCGGGTGCCACCTACAGTTATACCATACAGACGGTAAGACTGAACCGCATGTCGGACGAATCAAACGTCATCACGGTCGACCCAGCCGGCGTCAACGGCATCGAGGCTACTGAACCGCTCGCCGTGCTCCCTATCGGCAACGGCATTTATTTCCGTTGCGCCGTAGCCCACACCAACGTGCGCATCATCGACATGACAGGACGCGTGATAAAGGTTATCGACTCAGTGAGCGAAGGCCACTGCGAACTGTTGCCTTACGGTGCCTACATGGTCTACAGCGACCAATGCCGCCGTCCTATCAAGGTGCTTGTCAAAGACTAAGCGTCAGCGACATGACATATCGACAAAAAGTAATCCCGCACTGTTGTTGACAATGCGGGATTACTTTTTGTGATTCTATGTTTCTTGCACTACACTTCCAGATCGGAATTGAAGATTTCGTGCCAAGGCAGACCCTGCTTGTTGAGCTGCTCCATGAATGGATCCGGATCAAACTCCTCAACGTTCCACACGCCCGGACGTTTCCAAATGCCTTTAAGATACATCATTGCGCCAATCATCGCCGGCACACCGGTGGTGTAGCTGACAGCCTGCATACCGGTTTCGAGGTAGGCGGCATGGTGAGAACAGTTGTTGTAGACATAGTAGGTCATCTCTTTGCCTTCCTTGTCCTTACCGCTGATGCGGCAGCCAATCGATGTCTCGCCGGTATAGTTTTCGCCAAGCTCTTTAGGGTTTGGCAAAACAGCCTTGAGGAATTGGATAGGCACGATTTCCATGCCATTGTAATTGATAGGCTCGATGCTTGCCATTCCGATGTTCTGAATCACGCGCAGGTGTGTCAGATACTCCTGGCCGAACGTCATCCAGAAACGTGCGCGCTTGATTGACGGATAGTTCTTTACCAGACTCTCAAGCTCTTCGTGATACATCAGATACGACTCGCGGGCTCCGATGTTTGGATAGTTCAACGCTTTGTGAACCGACAGAGGGTCGGTTTCGTGCCACTCCCCGTTCTCATAAAACTTTCCGCGCTGTGTAATCTCGCGGATGTTGATTTCAGGGTTGAAGTTGGTGGCGAAAGCCTTGCCGTGGTTTCCGGCGTTGCAGTCCACGATGTCGAGATGCTCCATCTCTGAGAAATAGTGCTTTGCAGCGTAGGCAGTGAAAATGCCCGACACTCCAGGGTCGAAACCGCAACCGAGAATTGCAGTCAGTCCGGCTTTCTCAAAGCGGTCCTTGTATGCCCATTGCCATGAGTATTGATATTTCGCCTCGTCGAGAGGCTCATAATTGGCGGTGTCAAGATAACTTACTCCACACTCGAGGCAGGCATCCATTATCGTAAGATCCTGATATGGCAACGCAAGGTTTACCACCAAGTCGGGTTTGTGCTTCTTGAACAAAGCCACCAGTTCCGGCACCTTGTCGGCATCAACCTGGTCGGTTGTGACATTGTCTTTGCCGATGGCTTTAGCCAAGGCGTCACACTTGCTCTTCGTGCGCGATGCGATAACGATTTCGCTGAACACATCGGAATTCTGGGCGCACTTGTGGGCTGCCACCGTAGCGACGCCGCCGGCTCCGATAATTAATACTTTTGACATTGCTTTTCTAAGTTTTATAGGATTATTTTGTTTTTGATTCTATTGCAACAGCATCATGCACACTGTCATGTAGATCATCATGCCGATAATGTCGTTGGTTATGGTGATAAATGGGCCTGTGGCTATCGCCGGGTCCACCTTCATCTTCTCAAGTGTCAGCGGCACGAACGTGCCAAACGTAGCGGCGAACAGCACTACGGCAAACAACGACGCCGACACGGCTATCGTAATCTTGAAATCGGGATGGAAAATGAAGAAGTTGTAGGCAAACACAAGCAGCGAGATGATGCTTGCGTTGATCAGCGCAAGTCCAAGCTCCTTGACAATCTGCGACAACGACTTCCTAAGGTCGAGCGAGCCGTTGGCAAGTCCCTGTACAACGATTGCCGACGATTGGATTCCCACGTTTCCGCCAGTGCCGCCGATAAGCGGGATGAAAAGCGCGATGGCGGGATTGTTGGCAAAATTGCCCTCGAAATTGCCGAGAATCCAAGAGTTCGACAGTCCGCCTATCATTCCGATGATCAGCCACGGCAGGCGTGCTTTTGCCTGGTCGAGAATCTTGTCATCGGTCTCCACGTCGGTGGAAAGACCGGAAGCCAACTGATAGTCGCGCTCGGTCTGCTCACGGGCCTCGTCCATTACGTCGTCGAAGGTGATGCGTCCCACAAGACGTCCGATGCCGTCGACAACCGGCATAACCGCCAAGTCGTATTTCTCAAACGTGAGCACCACGTCGTCGAGCGGCTCGTCGGCCTTCACGGAGTAGGGGTCGGGCTCCATCACATGTTTTATCTTTGACGCCGAAGGGTTGGTTATCAGCGTTTTCAACGGCAGGATGCCTTTCAGTTTGCGGTCGTCGTCGACAACATAGACATAGAAAATCTCATCCATGTCTTCTGCCTGCTCACGCATCCGCTTCACGCATTCCGGCATACTCCAGTTCTCGTTGACCACAATCATCTCCGTACCCATCAGAGAGCCGGCGGTGTCCTCAGGATATTTCAGCAGGTCGATAATCGAGCCTGCCTGCTCAACGTCGTCGACATGCGACAACACTTCCTCCTGGTCTTCTTTGTCAAGTTCCTGGATAAGGTCGACGGCATCGTCGGTGTCAAGGTGCTCCACGAATTGCTTAGCAATGTCCTTGTTGGGCATATTCTCAAGCAGGCGGTGGCGGTCGTCCTCATCAAGTTCCATCAAGGTATCGGCGGCAGCGTCACTGTCAAGGTGCGACACCACATACTCCGCCTCCTCAAGGTCCATCTTCTGTATAAGTTCGGCAATGTCGGCAGGGTGCAGCTCCTTGAGTTCTGCCATCACCTGCGTCTCGTTGTTTTCCTTTATGAGATGTCTGAGTTCATCCAAAAATTCCTCTGAAAATTCTCTCATGCCGTTCTACTCGTTTAAAAGGTTCGTAAGTCTTACAAATTCAGCCACCGACAGCTGTTCCGGACGCTTGTTGAAAATCTCTTCCTGCAGCACTTCCGGACGGCGTGCCATTGAGCGCAACGAATTGCGCAGCGTCTTGCGGCGCTGTCCGAACGATGTCTTGACCACCGCTTTCAGCCGCTTTTCATCGCAGTCGAGAGTCTTTACACCGTTGCGGCGCAGACGGATTACGCCCGACTTCACCTTTGGCGGCGGATTGAACACATGCTCATCGACGGTAAACAGATATTCGATGTCGTACCACGCCTGCAGAAGCACCGACAGGATGCCGTAGGTCTTCGACCCCGGCTTGGCGGCTATGCGCTCTGCCACCTCTTTCTGCAGCATTCCGCTGCAGCACGTGATGCGGTCGCGCCAGTCGAGCACCTTAAAGAATATCTGCGACGAGATATTGTATGGATAATTGCCTATCACACAGAAGTCGCCTTCAAACATCGAGCCGAGGTCGAGCTCAAGGAAGTCCTCGCCGATGATGCGCCCGTCAAGTTGCGGAAAGTTGTGCTCCAGATACTCGACCGACTCACGGTCAAGTTCCACGACAGTCACATCATGTCCGCGTTCGAGCAGGAACTGCGTAAGCACGCCCATTCCCGGTCCCACTTCGAGCACCGGCATTCCTCGATAATCGTCGAGCGTGGCAGCTATACGGTCTGCCACGTGAAGGTCGGTCAGAAAATGCTGCCCGAGAAATTTCTTTGGTTTTACTTTCTGCATAATTGAGCAATTGCTATTCGGTTATACAATGCCTTGCAAAATTACAAAAAATCCTCCGAAAATCCGGCGTTTGCAAAAAATTCCTACCACGTTTGGCGCAAACCGCCTCATAAATCAATCGAGGGTATTGGCAGACGGACGTGGCTGTAGATGTCGGCGCAATGCGCAATTTTATCATTTGTGCTGGCCAAGAGATTGATTGTCAAAAACAACGCATATATGTTGTGTAACATATCTTATTTGTTTTACGTATTCAAAAGATTGCTTAATTTAGCAAAAAATAAGTAACTCTATGAGGCTGCAGAAAATATCCATTTTTTACCTTGTTGCCTTTTTCGCTTTGCTGCCTTCAATAGGCAATATTTGGTCTGGCGCACCAAATGGAACAAAATCTCATGAATTGTATCATACTACAGGAGTTCTTGATAATGGATACGATAAGGGCGGTATTTTGAATAGTCCGCCACAAATAATCACTCCAGAAGAAGTGAGTCTGATGTGGAACTTAATATCCGAAAAGAAATGAAAAAGACAACAATTGTTTTAGTCCTATTTTTTTTAAACATAGGCAATAGCTTCTGCCAAGAAAGTGGGAAATTTTTAGTTTTCACCTTTAATTGTGTTTACGAAATTGGTGAATATAAACATGGTACGGGGGATAATCTATGGATAATTCCTTATGACTCTTGTCTAACTAATTTTTCTGACAGAAAGCTCACTCCTCTTTTTGTAGATGATTATTTGATTAATTCTTTATCTGACTCTATCACAAACAATCAAAGTTTTGGATATTTTCCTACTACTGATTATGAAAGTAATGGCAATGCGCTCAAGATATTAAAAAACCGAAGAACTATTCAATGTAGAACAACTAAATTCTTTTTCAAAAATTCAAAAGAACAATTAGATATTTATTTGACTCCGATTATAGCTGAATGCAGGTCACACGAATTTGGATTTTATAAGGAATGCGTTTACACGATAAATGGCACACTTGAAATATGGAAGGATTTTTGGGATAAAACTGATAACCGAATATTACAGCTGATTCTCAACCACGATTTTTCAAAATTCAGGTATAGGGTTTCGATATCGCAGAAAGATGACCTTAACGGAAATATTTCATCTTTGCACCGAAAGGAATAAACATAAGAAAAAAAAGGAAAATAAAATTTTAAGACTTACTACATCTTCATTGTTTGCTCTTCAAGGAGCATTTGCGATATTTTGGTCTCTGTATATGTATTTAGAAGACAATATGAGGCTAACAGAAGCGTTTGTGATAGGCTGCATTTTATTGCTGTTTGCCTTGTTGTTCAATTTTAGAAAACCAATAATAAAAAAAACCGCCTATGCTGTATTGGTGCTTTATACTGTTTTTTTTGATGTTTGTGGGATTATGTTGATAGGGGTTGGCAGTCCTGTAATTTGGATTGCATGGGTTATATTCTTTTTAATCGTTTCAAATTCGGCACTAATATTGCTTCATTACCTTTCGATACAAATGACAACACTTTTGGTTTTGTCCATGATAATACTTGCCATCAGTTCAATGCTTTGAAATCAACAGGCAAAATTTATGACATTTTTAAAAGGATATGAGATATTTGTGAACAGCCACGTCTATCAGTTAGATTGATTTGTGAGGCGGTTTGTGATTCGGAAAAGAGAAAATAGAGAGGAATTGTTTGTGTTTCTTCCGGATAAGCACTACCTTTAGGTAAAATTTAAGTCTGCTATGAAACTGCGATTGCTTTTTATTGTCATTATGCTGTGTCTCGCCGGCGGAGCGTCGGCCGACGATGCCGACCGCCTTATTGCCGACTTCGACAGAAAGGCGGATGTGGCTTCTGCCAATAAATTTTTTGAGTTTCTCGACCGTCGGGAGTTCACCGACAGCAAAATAGTGTTTTCAAAGGCAGTGCCCGCCGACTCTCTGCGTCAGCAAACGTGGTATTGGGCGGCGGAGTGGTACTATGACTGCCAGAACTATTCACTTGCCAGGGACTATGCCAAGCGGGCATTGCCGCTTATGCGCTGGCCAAACCTTGATAAGTCGTGTTGTTTGAATCTTCTCGGCATTATCCATGTGCGTCTTGGCGATTTCAAGACGGCGGTGGAGTATGCCAAGCGGTGTGTCGACATCGATATCCGCCTCAATGATCCCGACCGCGTTTCGTCGAGTCTTAACACTCTGGCGGGAGCGTATATGGCGGCAAACCAGCCTCAGGATGCCGAGCGCTACATCCTGCGCGGGCTTGAATATGCCGAGCGTGCCGGCAATCCTGCGCGTAAGGCAGTGCTGCTTGGGATGGCTTCCGAAATTTATTATAAACTTGGCGATTACAGCAAGTCGGTCGATTATGCCGACCGTGCCTACCGCCTTGATTCTATCGGAGGGCGCGAGGCGAAGATGGCAGTGCGACTGTCGCAGAAGGGCACCGCGCTTGTCGGTCTGAAGAAATATGCCGAGGCCGAACAGGTGCTTCTGAAAGCCATAGCCGGGCTGCGGGCCTCGGGCAACGTCCATTCGCTTGCCATCGACCTTAACCAGTTGGGATTTCTGATGCTCAGACAGGACCGTGAGCGCGAGGCAGTGGGCTATTTCAGCCAGGCAGCCTCGTTGTTTGGCAAAATGGGCGACCTCTATAATCTTGTGAATTCACATAAGGGCCTGTATGAGAGCTACTGGTCGATAAACCCCGACAGTGCGCGGATAGAGCTGGATCATTTCAATGCGCTGCGCGACTCACTGTATTCCACCGCCACCGCCGACGCTCTCGCCCGCTACAAGACAGAGTTTGACACCGACCGTCTGCGCGAGGAGGTGGAGCAGATTCACAGTGCCCGTCACCGCGACATCGTGGTTGGTATCAGCGTGCTTGTCGTAGTGATGCTGGCAGGCATCGTGTACCACAAGAGAAGGATGCGCCGCTATCGCGCCGAGATGCTCGCGCTGATTCGCGATGTGGAACGCCTCTACGGCACGCCCGAACCGGAAAAAGCGCCGACTGAAGCGGCAGAAAATCCGTTTGAGCGCATGGTTGTCGACACGGTGCGGCAAGGACTGGCAAGCGGAGATGACATCAGTGTCTCCGCCATTGCCTCGCGGCTGAATCTCGGAGAGCAGACCTTCCGCCGGCGTTTTGTGGCAGAGACAGGGAAGCAGCCCAAAACATTTGTTATGGCGATACAGATGGAAATGGCAGCGCGTATGCTGACGTCGGACGCATCGTTGCCAGTCGCCGAAGTGGCTCGTGCGTGTGGCTTTGATGATGCCAGCGCGTTCTCCCACGCATTCAAGAAGGCATATTCCTGTTCGCCCACACAATTCCGTCAGAAACGTGCCTGACTGTGCTTTTTTCAAGTGTTGAAAGGTATTTACAAAAGAATGTAAGATATTTACAAGCCTCTGAAACACATACGGTTGTAAATTTGTCGTCAAGACATAAATTATAATCGTATGAATGAAAACACTAACGCACACAGGAGTTCAGCAACTGCTGGAATGGAGCCGTTGCCGGAACATGTATTGAGGACACGCAAGGCATTTGTTGACCTTGTTGCCAAGATTGTCGCGGATGCCATCCCGTCGCATCGCTACGATGTGGTGGGCATAGCGGAAAGACTTGGGCTGTCGGAGCAAACCTTCCGCCGGCGGTTGTATATCTGCACCGGATATACGCCGAAACAGTTTATCACGAGCATACAGATGCGCGAGGCAGAGCGGCTGCTGTCGGAATATCCCGACGCAAAGGTAAAGGATGTGGCATTCAAGTGCGGCTTCGACGAGACAAGCCCATTCTCGAAGGCATTCAAGAAATGGAGCGGGTACGGCCCGTTGGCATTCCGCAAGCAAAAACGGATAGAGGAAAGCGAGGACTGGGTGCGCCTGCTTGAAAAATACAAATGACGCAGGCAAATTTGTAAGAATTTTACAACAATTAACCTGCTGATTGTGTGTAGATTTGCATTTTGAAGGGATATAGACTTGAATGAATCCTGGATAGAACCTAAAACATAACCTAAAACATAACCAACAAAAAACTATATGAAAAAGAATTACAACCACAAACAGGCGCGATGGCTGTTGGTCGTCGCGACCCTACTGGCATTGTTTGTCGCCAGACCGGTGAAAGCCGAAGACAATGTCTACAATGGCGACGGCTATTCATTGAAGTATATCGCTATTAAGAATCCACCGGAAGGCGAGGAGAAGCGTGCGATTGTCATAGGACTGACAGACGGCACACTGGATTATACAGGACATGTCAACATCCCATCGAAGATTGAAAATCTGCCGGTGCGCCACATCGGAGTGTATGACCGGATGTCGAACAGGGTTGGCTTCCCTAAGGTTTCGAGCATCGACATTCCATCATCGGTGCGGACAATAGGCAGGGGAAGCTTCTATGGCAACTCCAATCTGACCAATGTCAAGATTGCCCGCGGAGGATTGACAGAGATTCTCTCGCAGGCATTTCGGGGGTGTGTCGCATTGAAAAACATAGAATTGCCCACAACATTGACAAGCATCGGATCGAGTGCGTTTGAGTCTTGTGAAGGATTGGAGAGCATCGTGTTTCCAGAGTCCGTCACCGATCTTCAAGGATGTCTTTCCTACTGTACGTCGTTGACAGAGGTGGCTTTGCCAAAGTCGCTGACCACTCTCGGCGCCGGAATGTTCATAGGATGCACATCGTTGAGGAGAGTCGTTGTGTGGGAAGGCGGCGACGGCATGTCGGTGCCGGCTGCATATCTGAAAATCCCAGCCAGCACGTTCCTCGGGTGCAAAAATCTCGAAGAGGTGGTGTGGAATGCCTCTGTCACTGAAATCGGCAAGAATGCGTTCAACAGTTGCGAGAAATTGAAGAATTATCCCGACATGTCGAAGGTGAAAACAATTTTGAATGGGGCGTTTTCTTATAGTGGCATAGAGACGTTTACAACGCCGGCGTCGTTGGAGCTTATGGTCGAGTCGTTCACTCATAGCCATTGCCTGGAGTCGGTAACGATTACCCATAAAATGACCATCTATGGAAACCTTGCATTTGCCGACTGCCCAAAACTCACGTCGTTTGTTTTTCACGACGACATTGAAAACCTCAATGATGCTTGGTATATGTTCAGCGGTTGCACGGCGCTTGAGGAAATCCGTCTGCCAAAGAAATTGAAGAAAATAGACCGTTACATGTTTGATGGCTGCACAAACCTGAAGAGGCTTTACATAGGCGATGCTATTACTGAGATAGAGACAGGGTCTGTCTATGGCACGGCTCTTGAGGAGCTTCATATAGAAGCGGCAACACCGCCAACACAGAAGGTGTCGGAAGGAGTTATCAACAATCCTCCTTTTGACAAATTTGCCTATGAAAACGCTACTGTCTACTGCCCCGATGCGAAGGCCTATTATTCCAACTACATGTGGCAGCGATTCAAAAAATACAAACTCCCGGAAGCGTTTAAGTACACCGAGGTTGAGGGCGGCTATTCCGCAACCTACAATCTCTTTGATTATGTCAAAGACCCAACAACAGGCATCGATTATGGCGAGCTGTTTAGAAACGCATATCCCGACGGTAAGCTTGTCGTGCCTGAAACCCACAATGGAAAGCCCGTTGTAGAGATTGCCGACAATGCATTCTATTATAGGCTCAACAATATAACATACACATTGCAGAAAAATATCAGCGAGGTGGTTTTGCCTGAAACGATAAGAAAAGTAGGCAAAGAAGCGTTCAACTATCTTACAGATATAAAGAAGGTGAATATGCCGTCGTCGCTCACCGAAATCGGAGAATATGCATTCTGGAGCACCGGAATTTCGGAAGTGATTCTTCCCGACGGGCTGAAGACGGTGGGCAGAAACGCGTTCCAGTATTGCAACGACCTTACAAAACTGGTGATTCCGCAGTCGGTGGAAAGCATCAGCGGGAACGCTTTCTACTGCAGCTCTTATTCAGGAAATAAGATTTTGGAAATAATCTGCCATAATCCTACTCCTATACCGCTCTCCGAGCAGTTTGCAAACACGACATACAGCAAGCTGAGGATTCCTTTCGGCAGCAAGGACGCATACTACGAAGCAGACTATTGGCGCGATTTCTTCACGAAAGGCACTGTGGTTGTGGGCGTCGGCGAGCAAACGCTTGCCGCCCTGGAAATCACCCCGACGGAAGAGATGCAGGAGGGCGAATTCACGGTGACCATCAACAACAGCAACGAGGGAGCCGTGGTGAGATACTACATCATGAAGGATTGGAAAATGTTTAAGGAGATTTCGGAATATACCGGACCGATCACTATTTCGGAAATAGGCAACATCGACATCTATGCAATCGCCGAGGACGGCGACAAATGCTCGCCCGAGGCGCATCAGCATTATTATGTCGAGAAGAAAACCAACAGTCCTTGCAGCTTTGTGACATTCTGCGGCATGAACGTCAAAGACAAGGAGTTTGCTGCAAAGTTCGGCAAGAGCGTCACGTACAGGGAGACGAAGGATGCCGGCGTGCTGACGTTGAGCTATGCTGATATCAACGCCGCCGACAATAAATACAACACAGGCATCAACGCTATGGACGGGACGCTGATTGTTGAACTGGTGGGCAACTCTACTATCGCAGCCGAAGCCTACGGCATCACGATGGGTACACAAGGTCCGGGCATCGGCGGCAAGGGCGGCAACCTGATTGTCCGCGGCACGACCGGCTCGGAAGTGCTGACTTTCAACATCTCCGACAAAGGTATGGGCATCTATGCATATCTTGCCGATGTGACAATCGAAAACTGTACGGTTGTTGTCAACGGCGCGCGTGATGGCATAGTCATGAAGTCGGGCCACGACGATGGCTATCTGACCGTGCGCGGCAAGAATACCGTGCTTAACCTCAACGGCAGCAATGCCGCTATGGAAAATGTGTCGGACTTGATGCTTGAAGACGGCTTGGAGATTGTAGAGCCGGAAGGCGGATATTTCAGTTATACGGGTTCTGGTGGCACGGTGTTTGACCCCAGCACCAAGGCGGTGGCCACCCATGTGGTTATCCGTTATGTCGACAATGGACTCCAAAGCCCGATGTTCTCGCATCGCGCCACAACATTTGCCGAGCCGTTTGAGCTTTACATCTACAACCCCAACGTAGACGGAAAGAAGAACGAACGTGGAACGGTGATTTATAAAGTCGTTCCGGCGGGCATAAGCGACCCAAGCCTCATAAAGGAGCAGCCGTATTACGGCAAGGGCATCCTTATTGAAGAAACGTCGACGGTATACGCTTACGTTGTCGACGGCAAGGAACAGAGTGAAACGGCAGTGGTCGAGTATGTATACGCACCCAATGTGCCGCAGATTGAGAAAGAGCAGACAACCGACTTCGGCAACGACCTCACCGACAGCGACGGCAATGCCTTGACGGTGGAAAACGTTGTGGTCAACAACGTGTACTACAACCTCCCGTCTGACAGCGGCAACGGCTACGACACTGCAGGAAAATGCGTTGTGGTCAACACACCGATGTCGGAAGACGCGTTTGTCGGCAATGACTCTCCGGCGACACCGTCGGAAGGCGACAATTTCGAATGGTTCAATGGAATGATTGTGGTTGTCGGCGGAACAGGAACCGTTGAGATTACCTGCGAGACGGTAGGCACTATGGTTCTTGCCGTGAGAAAGGGCAATGACGAGCCTGCGTATTATACGCAAAGCTCGGAAAACACCGTTGTGGTAAACTACGATAACAACACACCGGAATATCTGTATATCTACGCTGTGGATACGGCTGCGGGAAAGAAAAAGACGCGTGAGGTGTCGGCAGCCGCAGACTGCCTCAAGATTTACGGAATGAAGGTGACTCCGACCACGGTTGTGACAGGTGTTGAAAGCATCTTTGAGGATTCTGAGACACCGGGAGAACGCGTGATCTACGACCTCAACGGCCGCCGTTGCACGGAGCCGCTCGAGCCGGGCGTGTATATCGTGAACCGAAAGAAGGTGATTATAAGATAGCCTGATAAGTACAACCGATAGAAGAGATGCGCGTCAAGCGCCGGCACATCCCGGAGCTTGACGCGCATTTATTTGTTTGTTCAACAATTCTATCACTTTGTTTTCTTCGTCGCTTCCTTTGGTGGAAAGTCTCAACAAAGGAAGTCCATAAGAGGCAAGAATGTGGTCTTTTTTCAAATCCCGTTGATGCTGTACTGTTGTGCTGTTGTGGAATGAATATCCATCCGTTTCAATGGCAAGTATGGGTTGCTTGCTTACCTTGTTGATAATCAGGAAGTCCAGATGTGTGCTGTAGTTTGAGGCATACTTCAGTTCTTCTTCGCTCATCAATGAGGTGTCTTTCACGACTTGGCGTAGAGGAATATGGCACAACACTTTGAAAACATTGAAACTGGCATCAGAGGCAATGACTTTATTAAGCATGGCGTATGTCAGGTTTTCTGACGCGTACTCAGATATTTGTGTGTGACTTTCAAGAAACGCCATACGCTGCTCTGTGTATTGCTCATACAGGTAATCGAAGATAGAAGCCAATTTGCTTTCCGTCACAGAGCAATTGTTATAGGCGATGTAGTCAATCAAGTCCATGATGTTGCCATGTCTCTCTTGTTCATTGCCGGAAACAACCAAGCAAAATTTCTTTTTTGCTCTTGATACTGCAACATTCAGCATGTTGGCGTCATCTGCGAAATCCGTAATTTGATTGTCCACCACGCTCATGATGATGGCATCGTTCTCACGCCCTTGATACTTGTGTATGGTTCCTGCTTTTGCACAATCCAATTGTCGATTGAAAGCATTCACCTGGTTGTTGTATGGCGTGACAATGCCAATGCTGTCAAAATCCTTCAAAGCAGGCAGTACTTCCTCTTTGACTACATCTATCTCTCGCTGGTTGTAATGTCCGGTGGCATGATTGCCTTTTGCCGTTCTTATGGCGGTAAGCACATTCTCTTCTCCTTTATCCTCAGTCATGATAAGCAGATTTCCGCCATAAAACTTTTGGTTGCAGAAGTTGATGATGCGAGGATGGCAGCGATAGTGCTCCCTAAGCATAGTCTCAGGCACATCCTTTATCACGCTCAGCACAGACTGCAAAAAACTGTTTTTGGCGCAGTCGTAACCACTGGAGATATTATATTGTGTCATAATAGCGTCGAGTTTCGCCTGGTCTTCGGCTGTCACAACATTTGGCAGCTGCAGGGTGTCGCCAACAATCACGGCATTCTTGGCACAGGTCAGAGCCAAAACACCTGTATCTATCGACACTTGTGAAGCCTCGTCCATAATGACGTAGTCATATTGCTTGTCTGAGAAAAGACAGGAGCGGGCTGAAAAAGTTGTGCTGAGAACAACAGGGTATTGCTGTCTAAATTCATCACCGCGCCGTCTCATGTCCTTGGTGTCGGAAAAAGCCGAGCGCTTATGCTTGGCGTAGTGGTTGTGCAGAGAGTCCTTAAACAAAGACATGGAAATGTCTGTAAGTGTCGTTGTCAATTCATTTGCGTCATATAGCGACAATTCCTTTTCAATGCTTTCAATTCGGAGCTTTATTTCTTCAAGTCTGTTCAGATAATATAATGTCTGCAGTTTTTTGACAAGAGGTGTAAGGTCGTTTTTGTCGAACCGACTTTCAAGATGCAGTCGATGCTGGCAAGCCCATTTCATCCACCACCACTTTATTTTCTCTTTCCATTTGGCAAACCAGTTTGCGGGCACGGCCTTTTCTCCAGTTGCATGCAATTGGAATTCCAACCATAAAGCAATGATTCGCTTGGAGCCAATATGTTTAGACGGCATGTCGCCTTCGTTTATGCCGTTGTCAAGATAGAAATGTTTCCATTCCAAACTCACGGCTTGTTGCTCTTGCATAAGTGCCGCACGCTCATTCTGCAACGCATACACTTTGTCGAGCTTCTGCAATGTGCCATGCAGTTCTCGTTTTTGTTTTATAGTTTCAGAGATAGACAGTCCCCAAGCAGCGCACTCGGCAGGCATCGGAGGTTGATTGGAGATAAAAGCTTCCTTGTTATCCTTGCTGCCAAGCGGTGCGGCAATAAACGATGTGTTGTATTTTTCCAACTTTTCCTGCACGTTGGCTGTGGCGGAATTGTTATTCGACACCACCAACACTGTTTTGCCTTGACGAGTGATGTTGGCAATGAGATTTAGAATAGTTTGCGTTTTGCCAGTTCCGGGAGGCCCCTGTATCACGCTCATTTGGTGCTCGAATGCGGCAGCGACAGCTTTTTTCTGACTTGCATTGCAGCCAAAAGGATAGATTAAGTCTGAATGTTTTAGGTGCTTGGGCTTATGCTTGTCGGGGTTGAGATAGCAAGCGGCAGCGGAATTTGTGTCGACAAAATCCACGTCAGCATACATGTCGGCCAAGATGCCCTCGCTGTTGTTTCCTTTGCCTAAAGGGTTGATGGTGGCTGCATTACGCAGATATGACAATAGGTCTCTACTTGCCTCTTCTCCAAGGCATGAGGTTACAACGGCAATTTTTGACTCATCTCCCTCATGCACATATCCATTAGTATAGATGATTCGCCAATAGCATTTTGAGGCGTCAGCGAATTTCCAGACCTCGCTGATGTTATATTGCTGCGAACCATTGATAAATACTTTGCAATATGCCGAGTCGATACATTCTGGATTGCTGAGCCACGCAACCTTGTCGTGGCCATAGTTGTAGTCCTTTCCGTTGTTCTTAAACCGCACGCGATAACCATTTGTGCTATTCCTCTCTATAGAGTCAATCTGCAAAGTTTTTGGCTCTCCGTTGAGCAATATGAGGTTATGCGATAAGTCCATATTCCTTGGGGCTTATTTCAAGTCGCTGTAATGGCGTATACGGCGCAGGTTGTAGTCGAGGATGATGTTGCGGTGGCAGCAAGGGAAGTCGCCCATTATGCTGCGCTGCGGTCTCACGTTGTCGTATCGGCTTTTCTGGTGGCGGTAGTCGTTGTGCGCGCGCAGGATGGCACGAGCGTTTGCAAAATCCATCTTCGCCATGAAAACGAAGAAAGCCAGAGTGTCGTACAGCCGTCTGATCAAGAGCATCCGTCGGCCTTCGCGCGGCGGCAGATTCTTGTAGAGCAGAAACAGATTGTTGCGGAAGTTGAGGTAGGTTTTCTTCGGGTTTGACGCCGGCAGGCTGCCGCCGCCAAGATGGAACACCACGCTCTGCGGAATGACTCGTATCGCCTGTCCGCGCTGGTGCAGACGCCAGCACAGGTCGATTTCCTCCATGTGGGCGAAGAAATCCTTGTCGAGACCGCCAGCGGCGAGATATTCCTCCGTGCGCACCGTCAGCGCGGCACCAGTGGCCCAGAAAATGTCGGTGATGTCGTTGTATTGTCCGTTGTCGGTCTCCACGGTGTCGAATATTCGTCCGCGGCAGAAAGGATATCCATGCTTGTCGATGAATCCCCCCGACGCACCAGCATATTCAAATTTCGTGTGGTCGGCGTCGCTCAGAATTTTTGGTTGACATGCCGCCACTTCCGGGTGTGCCTCCATATATTCGTATAGCGGACGTATCCATTCCGGTGTCGCGGCAACATCGCTGTTGAGCAGCACGCTGTAGCGGTAGCCCAATTCGCGGATTGCACGGTTGTAGCCTTCGGCATATCCGTAGTTTTTGTCGAAGCAAAGAGTGCGCACATCAGGAAATTCCTGTTTCAACACGCTTAGCGACTCGTCGGTGCTGCCGTTGTCGACCACCACTACGTCGGCAATGTCGTTGCTGTTGGCAGCCACCACCGACGGCAGGTAACGGCGCAGCAGCGCCGCACCGTTCCAATTGAGTATGATTATTCCTACGGGTTTCATTTTTTATTCAGTTTGCGGCGCCAGCGGTTGTGCGACCACAGCCATGCATCCGGTTGGCGCAGTATCGTTTGTTCGAGCAGAAGGGCGTAGCGGTCGGTCACGAAATTCTCGTCGGTCTCCGCCACATTGTCGGCGATAGGCACAATCCTTGCGCGGTAGTGTCCGCGGCTGGTGCGCTCAACGTCGGCATACATAGCCGCCGCCTTCAGTTTGCGCAGCAGCATCTCCGTGCCAGAGATAAACGGAGTGTCCTGGTTGAGGAAACGTATGCTGTGGTGTCCGTCGTTATGGCTTGGCTTCTGGTCGGAGATGAATCCGGTGACAAATACTCCGCCGTTGTGGCGAGCTTGCAGCAAAGCGCGCAGCACACCGTTTTTCGGGATAGAAGTGGAGTGGAAACGCTTGCGCAGATTGAACCAAAACCGGTCGAACCACTTGTTGCGCAACGGGCGGTAGACCTGTGAATACTCAACATTGTCGGCGCGGTATACCCACAGCGTTATCGACGTAATCCATTCCCAGTTGCCGAAATGCGAGCAATACAAGCCTATCGACCGTCCGTCTTTGGCGATGCGTTCCACGTGCTCAATGTCTTCAAACACCATGCGGCGTCGCATCTCGTCGTCGCTGATGTGCAGCAGCTTTATCGTTTCGACAAACACGTCGGTGAAGTTGCGGTAGAAGCGCTTCACGATGTCGCGACGTTCCGCCTCCGTCTTGTCGGGGAATGCCGCGGCAATATTGGCTTCGACCAGCCGCCGGCGGTAGCGCACCACAGACGCAGCCACCCAAGCCAGCGCGTCGGACAGCACATAGAGCGCGCCGAACGGCAACAGAGCCACAGCGTGCAGCAGCAGCCAAAGAGGAGAGTATGCTATGCGTTGCAGAGTCGTGCTCATACGATTTCAGCTTTTATAAGGTCGTCATGTCCGAGAGGCTCCACAAGGCGCACGTTTACGATAGTGTTGCTCAGCCGCGTGTCGGCAGGCACCGCCACACGCAGGTAGTTGTCGGTGAAACCTTTCATCAGTCCGTCGTCGTCGACAGCGTGTTCAAACAGCACCGGACGCACCGTGCCGAGATATTTTTGCGTGAATGCCGCCAGTTTGCGGTCAGACAGCGCCATCATGCGCCGAGTGCGCAAATGCTTGGTGTGCTGGTCCACGACGTATGGGATTTTCAGCGCCATCGTGTCGGGACGTTCGGAGTAGGAGAACACGTGCAGTCGAGTGATGTCGAGGCTGTCGACAAACGAGCGTGAATCCTCAAAAATCTCAGGAGTTTCGCCGCGCATACCCGTAATAAGGTCCACTCCGATGAAAGCGTCAGGGATAAGGTGTTTAATTGCAGCCACCTTGTCGGCAAACAGCTGACGGTCGTAGTGGCGGCGCATCAGTTTCAGCATCTCGTCGCTTCCCGACTGCAAAGGGATGTGGAAATGCGGCATGAAATGCTTTGAACCGGCGCAAAATTCAATGACATCGTCGGTCAGCAAGTCGGGCTCAATCGAAGATATGCGATAGCGCTCGATGCCCTCCACAGAGTCGAGGCAGCGCAGCAGGTCGATGAAACGTTCGCCCGTGTCATATCCGAAGTCGCCGATGTTTACTCCCGTGATTACAATCTCCTTGCCACCGTCGGCGGCAGCCCGACTAGCCTGTTCGGCAAGGTCGGCAATCCGTCCGCTGCGGCTGCGTCCGCGGGCTCGGGGAATAGTGCAATAGCTGCAATAATAGTTGCAACCGTCCTGCACCTTCAAGAAAAATCTGGTGCGGTCGCCTCGCGAGCACGAAGGGATAAACTGCCTGATGTCTTTCAGCGCAGTCACTTTCACCGTCGGCTCATGGTCGGCATACCAGCGGTCGACAAAGTCGGCTATTTCTGCCTTTTGGTCGTTTCCCACCACGATGTCGACGCCTTCGATGTCGGCCACCTCCTCGCTGTTCAGCTGGGCATAGCATCCCGTCACCACCATCACGGCATCCGGGTATCGGCGCGACAGTTTTCGGATTTCCTGTCGGCATTTCTTGTTAGCCAATTCCGTCACCGAGCAAGTGTTGACCACGCAAATGTCGGGCGTCTCGCCTGCCTGCACAGGTTGTGCACCACGGTCGGCGAGAAGCTTGCCGATGGTAGAAGTCTCGGCAAAGTTAAGTTTGCATCCCAACGTGTGGAATGCCACCTTCTTATTGTCAAAAGTTGTATTGTCTATCATTTGAGTACAAAGATAGTGCAAGCCGAGAGAAGAGCAAAACAAACTTGTTTGAATTTGCTCGTCCGAGGCGTAGCCTATCTTATGAAAAGATAGTGCAAGCCGAGAGAAGAGCAAAACAAACTTGTTTGATTTTGCACATCCGAGGCGCCGCCTATCTTATGTTTTCTCCGGCATTCAGCGCAGTGCGCTTCAGAAAAAGCAGGCGTTATTGTTTGTTGCGCAGTTCAGCAATCAAGTCGTTGATGATATATGTGTCGCTCATTAGGTGAAGCCCGTATTTCTCATCATGGAGCATACGGCTGGTTTCGGAATCGTAAAACAACTCCAGTGCACGTTCGTTTGAGATGTTGAGTGTGTCGGCAAGCTGCTTGACGATTCTTGCTATTTTGTTCCACAAAAGAAAGTCCTTCATAAGCTAAATGATTTTATGAGATTTAAATGTCAGATGCTTGTCGGCAATGTCTTGGTTCAAGATGCATATTTGGAAGTTAGGTTTGTGGTAAATCAAAAGGCTCAAAGTCGTTTCCACAGTAGCATAACCATTGATAAACGCTTCGATAGCGTCAATCACCCGGTCGTCGGCGACGCCACCCTCCACGATGTCGTAGCCAGCCCACGGTTGTTTGCCTTGACGGCTTTCGACAATAAACTCAAGCCATTCGCGGTTGTAAGCATCGAATTTCAGGACATTGCAATTTACAGGCTCGTCGTATTTATAAGTGTTTATGACGGCATGGTCTGCGTTGCGAATCATCTGGATACGCTTAGCCCATCTGGATGCTTGGTCGTATAGATTAGTAAGATAGAATCCCGGACCAAAATCCAAGTCCTTTCTGCCAATGCTGACAATCGGCTTTTCGACCACGACAGTCGATCCGTGGTAGAGAATTGATTTATCCATTCCGCCTCCTTTCCCAATTTTCCAAAGCCTCGACAACATCGTTGGCAACCGCCTCGCGGCTCTCGGTGTGCAGCGTGTCGTAGCAGTCCACGATGAGATTTTTTATAAGACCAGCCCGTTCAAGCCTCCGTCTCATTTCGGCAGGTGTTATGCCTAATTTTTTAGCGGAAGCCTCGATAGCCAATATCGTGAACGACAGGCGGTCAAGTTCAGCAGTACGTTTCATTGTCTCCATTGCCGTAGATGTTGTTTGTTTTTTGCAAAGATAGTGCAAGCCGAGAGGAAAGAAAAGAGCTTGCTCGAATTTCTTTCCCGAGGCGCCGCCTATTTTATGAAAAGATAGTGCAAGCCGAGAGAAAAACCGTGCAAGCCGAGAGGAAAATGAAGTTTACTTCAATTTTTCCGAGGCGCCGCCGGTTTTATGCAAGAGCAAAACAAACAAGGTTGAAATAATATTCATCAGGGATTCCCTTTTTTCCTTTGTAAATAACCCATCATTCGTTATCTTTGTAGAAACCGCTTAAAAACAGACTATTTACACGAAATTTGTAAACCTAAAACAATTAACGATATATGGGATTTTTTAGATACCTGACACTGCTTTTCTGCTTATGCGCAATAATGTTGACACAGGCTCAACGCTATGAGGTGGACTGCCTTGTAAGCTCTGAAATAAAAGCTGTCGCAACAGACAAGCCAACGGAATTTGACGGCACCCGCACCGTGCTCTATCTGCGCAACGGCACGCTCGTGAATGTGGTGGGACGCAAGGTTGCCGGAACCGACGGACAGGAAGCCTCGCATCTCAAGCAGGCCGGTGACACGCTCGATGTGAGGCAGATAAAAGCCGTGGTTGAATACGACGGCAAGCACTATCTTGCCGAGGCCCGTTGGCTGAAATTCTTTTTTGTCACAGCAGGCATTGGCAAATTCTCCAATGCGTACAAGCAAAGATGGGTGGTGCGTGACGGCAAGTTGCAAAATGTGTCAATTCTGCATCATGGAGACCGGATTGTTGGATGATGGCTGTTACGGTACGACATCATCGGCGGCGCTCATGCGACGCATGCTGCGCCGTCGGCTGTCACTCGACGTTGTCGAGGGTTAACATCAGGCGTGATCGCTCACGCGGTCAGATTTTGCACTGTCTTATTCCGGCAAAACATTGTCAAGCAAGCTTGAATGTTTTTCACTCACCTTGCACTATCTTTGAATAAAATAGGCTTCGGTTCGGCAAAACATTGTCAAGCAAGCTTGAATGTTTTTCGCTCACCTTGCACTATCTTTGCAGAAAAATTGTGTGATGAAGAAATTTAGAATTGGGCTGTTGCCTCGAATTATCATAGCGATTGTGCTTGGTATAGGCACAGGATTGGTGATGCCGGAAGTGGTGGTGCGTTTGTTTGTCACGTTCAACGGGCTGTTCAGCCAGTTTCTCGGATTTATTATACCTCTGATTATCGTAGGTCTTGTCACGCCAGCCATCGCCGATATCGGCAAGGGCGCAGGCAAGATGCTTGTGGCAACAACGCTGCTGGCGTATGTCGCCACGGAGCTGTCTGGATTCCTGTCGTTCGGGGTGGGTGATGTGGTGTTTCCGCATCTGATCACCAAAAATATCTCTATAGAACAGATAAGCGAGGCGCATGGCATAGAGCCGTTTTTCACGGTCGCCATCCCAGAGCCGTTGAACATTATGACTGCGCTTGTGATGGCCTTCACCGTGGGACTTGGACTCGCACATCTGAAATCCACAGCGCTGCGCGACGCGTTTGTAGACTTGAAGGATATAATCGTTAAAACCATACAGACTGTAATCTTGCCGCTGCTGCCGTTGTATATTTTCGGCATTTTTATGAATATGACGCATTCCGGCCAGGTGGTGCATGTGTTGTCGGCGTTTATGAAGGTGATAGTTGTGATTTTCATACTTCACATTTTCCTTCTCATTTTTCAATTCAGCGTCGCCGGACTTGTGGCGAAGAAGAATCCTTTCCGCCTGCTGCGCAATATGCTGCCGGCATACTTCACGGCGCTCGGCACATCGTCGTCGGCAGCGACCATCCCTGTGACGCTGCGCCAGACTATTGCCAACGGCGTGGATGAGGGAGTGGCAGGATTTGTGGTGCCGTTGTGCGCCACGATACATTTGTCGGGCAGCACGCTGAAAATCGTTGCGTGCGCGCTGGCGTTGATGATAATGCAAGGCATTCCGTACGATTTTCAGATGTTTGCAGGTTTCATCTTTATGCTTGGCGTGACGATGGTGGCCGCTCCGGGAGTGCCCGGCGGAGCGATAATGGCGGCGCTGGGCATTCTGTCGTCGATGCTCGGCTTCGACCAAAACGCCCAGGCGCTGATGATTGCCTTGTATATCGCTATGGACAGCTTCGGCACGGCATGCAACGTGACTGGTGATGGCGCTCTCGCACTCATCATCGACCGTTGTTTCCGCAAGAAATAGACGCGAGGAAATCCCTTGATGCCCTACAGTTCGTCGAGGTCGGCACCTTTGCGCTCCAGAATCGAGGCGGCAAGGCTGTCGCCGGCTTGCACGATTGACACCAAAGGATACAGCGTCTTTGCGGTGTCGTAGTTGCGCATATCCTCAAAACTTGTCATGTTGACGCCCCATGCGCCCATGTGCCAACGCATGGCGAGCATCTCGGCATCGGTAAGTTCCAGTCCGCTGAGCAGAACGAGAATCACCGATTTCTCACCGTGTCCCATAGGAAAGTTCTTGTAGCTCACCTTGTAGCCTTCGCAGTCTTCCCACTGTCCGAGGCGGTTTTTGCGCTTCTTGATGCTACGGAAGTAAATGTCGCTTTTGCACACGTCGTGGAGCAAAGATGCTATGATTACGCTGTCGCGCGTCACCTCGGTTTCCAGCGTGGCGTCGATTTGCTTCATCCCTTCCCATACGGCAAGCGCCGCCTTGGCGGTGTTGAGCGAATGCTCCACAAGCCCACCCTCAGTGTTCAAGTGGTGACCAGCCGACGCCGGTGCGGTGAAGAAGCCTTGCTCCTCCAGGTCTTCAATCACGCCTTCCACGCCTTCGCGGCCGGTGGAGCGCAGCAATTCCAGAAATTCTTCTTTAGCGGTTTTGGTATCTTCCATTTTATATGTCTGTTTTTATACAAAATTACAAAAAAAATATGCATCTGAGCTGATGCTGTGCGGATAAAAAAGTTTCCCGCCGCAACGACCTGCGGCAGGAAACCTATTGGATTGTCGTGTTGGGACACTATTTCTGGAACATATCTTTTATCGAGCCGATAGACGACAGGATGCCCGAAGCCTCGTAAGGAATGTAGACCGTCTTTCCGTCCTTGCCGTTGACCATCTTCTCGAGCGTCTCGATATACTTCACGGCGAGCATGTATGTCGCAGGGTCGGTCTTCGTTTCCTTGATGGCATCGGCTACGCGGCGTATAGCCTCCGCCTCGCCTTCAGCCTGCAGCATTTTGGCGCGCGATTCGCCCTCAGCTTTAAGGATTTCCGACTGCTTTGCCGCCTCCGCCTGGTTGATGCGCGACTCGCGCTCACCTTCGGAACGGAGGATGAGCGACTTCTTCTCGCCCTCGGCTTTAAGAATTTCCGCACGTCTGTTGCGTTCAGCCTGCATCTGCTTCTCCATCGCCTCCCGCACGCTTCCCGGAGGAGTGATGTCCTGCAGCTCAACGCGGTTCACCTTCACGCCCCATTTGTTTGTAGCCTCGTCGAGGATTGCCTGAAGTCGTGAGTTTATGGTGTCGCGCGAAGTCAGGGTCTCGTCGAGCTCGAGTTCGCCGATTACGTTTCGGAGCGACGTCTGCGTCAGTTTTTCAATAGCGTTCGGCAGATTGTCGATTTCGTATACTGATTTTTTAGGGTCGACAACCTGAAAATATAGCAGCGCGTTGATTTCGGTTGTTACGTTGTCCTTCGTGATCACCTGTTGCGAAGGGAAGTCGTAGACCTGTTCGCGCAAGTCGATAGAAGAAGTGGCAGTCATGCGCACTATGGTACGTCCGCCGAGTCCCGTCTCCACACGCCTGGTGTAGATTGTCTTAGGCTTGTCGATGAACGGCCAGATGATGTTGAGTCCTGGAGGCAACACGCTGTGGAAGCGTCCGAGGCGTTCGATTACGCGCGTTTCCGATTGAGGCACGACTTTTACGCCAGCCATTACGAGAATCACCACAATTAAAATGGCGAGTCCGAGAAAAATCAATGATTCCATATAAATAAAGATTAAGAAGTTATTCCTCTTCGCGCTCCACTGTGAGAATGATGCTGTCGTAGCCAATCACACGCACCTTTGTCCCGACGTCGATTGGCGACGCGTCGGCGCTGACAGCCTGCCAGTTGTCGCCGTCGATGCGCACACGTCCGGGGGTATTGCCGCCGATTGCTTCGGTCACCGTCGTTGTCCTGCCTATCAAGGCATCCATGTTGCTGAGACAGTCGCGGTGCCTGCGCGCCTCCGCCTGGCGTCTTATCAACGGCTTGAAGGCGATGAACGACAGCACGGAGCCTATGGCTGCGGCAGTCAGTTGCGCCTCGATGCCGAAACCGATAAGCGACGTGGCGAGAGCCAGTGCGCATCCGCCCACAAGGCAGAATGCAGCGAAAGTGTTTGTAAGTAGTTCGACAATCACAAGAATGGCTGCGGCAATTAGCCACAACAACCAATTTGATAAAAATGTAAATTCTTCCATTGCTATGGTTCTTACGTTAGTAGACTACAAATTTAATGATTGGCATTCAATATAGCAATAGAAAGCTGCCGTTTTTTTGCGGAATGGAAAATGCAAAAGCCTGTGCTTCCGCCGCATTGCGTAATGGAGAAAAAAGCCTCAAATGTATAGGCTTTTTAGATGGGAGAGGTGTGGTTTTTGTTAAGTTGCTAAAAATCAAGTATTTGTCACAATAAACTGCATAAAATGGAAAGTTTTCAGACAAAAAAAGCGGACGCCGAGATGGTGTCCGCTTTGGGGGTGATGCTGTGGTTTGTTATTTCAACAAAGATGCAGGATCGAGGTTCTTACCTTCGATATCCTTGAAGTAGCGGTATGTGCCCACCTTCAATTCCATTGTTGCAGACTCATCGGCAACGATGATAGCCTTCTGGTGGAGCTGGAGAGCAGTGATTGTCCACATTTGTGAAACCGCACCTTCAACGCCCTGCTGCAATGCGCGGGCCTTGTTGTATCCGTTAACGATGAGGAGCACGCTCTTGGCAGAAGTGACAGTGCCGACGCCTACAGTCAAAGCAGTTGAAGGCACCTTGTTGATGTCGCCGTCGAAGAAGCGGGAGTTTGCAATCTTCGTGTCGAGAGTCAACGTTTTCTGGCGAGTGCGAGAAGAGAGGGATGATCCCGGTTCGTTGAATGCGATGTGTCCGTCAGGACCAACGCCGCCGAGGAACAGGTCGATGCCGCCGTAGCTGGCAATCTTCTCCTCGTAGCGACGGCATTCAGCGTCGAGATCTTCGGCATTGCCGTTGAGGATGTTTACGTTCTCTTTCTTGATGTTGATGTGGCTGAAGAAGTTGTTCCACATGAAAGAATGGTAGCTTTCCGGGTGTTCTTCCGGCAGACCGCAGTACTCGTCCATGTTGAATGTTACAACATGCTCAAACGACACTTTTCCAGCCTTGTTGAGCTCAATCAAGTGTTTGTACATTCCGAGTGGAGAGCTGCCTGTAGGGCATCCCAAAACAAAAGGTTTCTCGGCAGTAGGGTTGGCCTCGTTGATGCGTGAAGCAACATAGTTGGCAGCCCATTCAGATACCTTTGCATAATCAGGTTCGATAATTAGACGCATATCTTTAAAATTTATGTTAGAATTTTTGCACAAAAGTAGGCATTATTTTTGAGATTACGCAGAATATCACTACTTTTGTGCGGTAAAATAACCGGCATAAACCAAAAAATAAGATATTAAACGTTAATCATTATGAAAAACGTTTGTTGTTTTTGATAGAACATATACCTTTGCATCAACCGAAAACAGGTCTTAAAAAATGAAAACTAATTTAAGTTCACAAATCAAACTGGATCTCGTTCCAAAGAGATACTATGCACCGGAAAACAAGATTGAATATGCATCTTTGTGCCGGGAAGAGAAAGTGTTTACCCAAATCTCTGAAACAGCCGACGGTGGCGTGAAATCGCTTGCTGACGAGGTTGTTGAGACAATCAAAAAGAATGTCGAAAAGAAGGGCAAATGTGTTATTGCGTTAGGCACAGGCAACAGCGTGCTTCCGGTGTATACGGAGCTTATCAGCCGTTATGAGAATAAAGAGGTTGATTTCGCGGATGTCGTGGTTTTCAACCTGTTTGAGTTTTATCCTACAGAAGCAGGCGCTCCTTCGACTCTCGATCGTCTGAACAGCTTGTTCATCAGCAAAGTTAATGTAAAACCTGAGAATGTACACTCATTCAATCAGGAAGTTGAGAAGGCTGACCTTTACGAAGGCTGCCGCGCTTATGAGGCAGAAATCGACGCATGCGGAGGTCTTGACCTCGTGCTTTGCGAAATCGGTGTTGCCGGCAACTTGGCTTTCAACGCTCCGGGTTCGCAATTCTCTTCAGCATGTCGCATGACCCTCATCGACAGCGTTATACGTCGCAGCGTGTTGAGCGCATACGACCTTGAGGTGGCCCCTGCCACAGCAATCACCCTCGGCATCGGCAACATCCTTGCAGCAAAGAAAGTGCTTGCAATGGCAGGGGGCGAAAACCAGGCCAAGATTGTGAAAGCAGCCGTTGAAGACAAAGCATCCGAGACAGTGCCAGCGTCATTCCTTCAGATGCACCGCAACGCCAAAGTTGTTGTCGACTTGTCGGCAGCAGAGCGTCTCACCCGCATCTGCCACCCATGGCTTGTTACTTCGTGCGATTGGAACAACAAGATGATCCGCCGCGCCATCGCATGGCTTTGCGAGAAGACAGGCAAACCAATTTTGAAACTTACAAGCAACGACTATAACGAGTATGGCTTGAACGAACTGGCAGCACAGTTTGGCTCGGCATACAACGTGAACATCAAGGTGTTTAACGACATTCAGCACACCATCACAGGATGGCCAGGCGGCAAGCCCGACGCTGACGACACCGACCGTCCGGAGCGCGCCAAACCATATCCAAAGCGTGTGATTGTGTTCAGCCCGCACCCAGACGACGACGTAATCTCTATGGGCGGCACGCTGAAGCGTCTCGTTGACCAGAAGCACGATGTGCATGTGGCTTACGAAACTTCGGGCAACATCGCAGTGGGAGATGAGGATATGTTCCGCTACATCCTCGTTATGGATCAAATCAAGAAAGAATTCGGTCTCGACACCGAACTTTATAATCAGAAATCAGAGGAAATCAAGAAGTTCCTCGCCGCAAAACATCCTGGCGACGTTGACTCTCTCGATCTCCGTATGCTCAAGGGCCGCATCCGCCGTGCGGAGGCAAAAACAGCCTGCAACTGGATGGGTGTTAAGCCAGAGAACGTACACCACCTTGACCTGCCGTTCTACGAAACGGGTACAATCAAGAAGGGCGACCTCTCTGAGCGCGACGTGAAAATCGTGAAAGATTTGATTTCTTCAGTCAAGCCTCATCAGATTTTCGTGGCTGGCGACCTTGCCGACCCTCATGGCACTCACCGTGTCTGCACCGACGCTGTTCTCGCCGCTATTGACGAACTTCTTGACGATGGCGCAGAATGGATGAAAGAATGCCGCATCTGGATGTACCGCGGCGCATGGGCAGAATGGGAAATCGACCACATCGAGATGGCAGTGCCTATGAGCCCAGAGCAGCTCCGCTTCAAACGCAACACCATCCTCAAGCACCAGTCGCAGATGGAGAACGCTCCGTTCCTTGGCGACGACGACCGCTTGTTCTGGCAGCGTGCTGAAGACCGCAACCGTGCCACTGCTCAACTTTACAGCAGTCTTGGCCTTGCATCCTATGAGGCAATGGAGGCGTTTGTAGAATATCATCCTATCCGATAAAAAAAATTTTTATCAGCATACAATATGAACTAAATCTTTGCGTTATTGTTATTAGAAAAAGCAACAACAACAAATAAGTGAATCATAGGTTAAGGAATCCGACGGATCGAGAGATTAGTCGGATTATTTTTTTATATATGTCTGGCATTCATTGGCGCGGTCGCAGCCCTTCCAAACGATGAATCTTTCTCCAAAACGTTCGCCCGCCACACAATAATTAAGGAGTCTGCGACTCTCCGAGTCTAAATAATTATTACAAATTGGATGAATTGTCGTACCTTTGTGGCATGGAATGGATAAACAGTGTGCTTTTTGAGCATTCGGCAATACAGGCTGTTGTCGTGATGGCTCTTATCATATTCTCAGGACTGGCGCTCGGCCGCATTCGTGTGGCTGGTATTTCGCTCGGTGTCACATTCGTGTTTTTTATGGGCATTTTCGCCGGTTATCTCGGCTTGTCGATCGACCATCAGATGCTCAACTATGCAGAAAGTTTCGGATTGGTGTTGTTTGTCTACGCCCTCGGTCTGCAAGTGGGACCGGGTTTCTTCAGCGCGTTCCAGCAAGGCGGACTGAAGATGAACCTCGCTGGACTGGTGCTGATTCTGCTCGGCACGCTCACCGCCGTGGCGATGAGCCTCGGACTTGGATACGGCATCGGCGACATGACAGGCGTGCTGTGCGGAGCCACGACCAATACCCCCGCGCTTGCCGCTGCCCAGCAGACGCTTGTGCAGCTTGGGCTTCCGGCAGAAACGGCAGCCCTCGGTTGTGCCGTCACCTATCCGCTCGGTGTGGTGGGCGTTATTTTCGCCATCATCGTTCTGCGCAAGTTCTTCACCCGTCCCGGCGACTTGAAAGAGCGCGAGGCAAATCATTCCGACCATACGTTTATCGCCACGTTCGTAATTAAGAATCCGGCAATCTTCCACTATGCAATCGGTGATGTGCAGCGGTCGTCGACGTCGCAGTTCATCATTTCCCGACTGTGGCGCTCCAAAGAGCTGATAATGCCCACGTCGCGTGTCACACTTGAGGAAGGCGACCGCATACTCGTTGTCACTACGGAGAAAGACGTGGAGGCACTCACAATCCTTTTCGGAGAACGCGAGAACCGCGACTGGAACCACCACGTGAATTGGAACAAGCTTGACCGTCAGTTCGTGTCGCGCCACATCATCGTGTCGCGTCCGGAAATCAACGGCAAACGTCTTGGTTCGTTGCGTTTGCGCAACACGTTTGGCGTCACGGTGTCGCGTGTGCTGCGCAGCGGCGTGATGCTTCTTGCCACCCCCGACCTCGTGTTGCAGATGGGCGACCGGCTCACGATGGTGGGCAACGCTTCCGACATAGAGAATGCCGAGAAACTTATAGGCAACCGTGCCGGCTCGCTCAATGAGCCGAACCTTGCGGTGATTTTTGTGGGCATCTTCCTCGGACTCGCATTGGGAATGATTCCAATCAGCCTGCCGTCGACCGACGTGCCTGTGCGTCTCGGACTTGCCGGCGGACCGATTGTGGCAGGACTGCTGATGGGCCGCTACGGACCGCGTCTGCACATGGTCACCTACACCACGCGTTCTGCCAATCTGATGCTCCGCGGCATAGGCTTGTCGATGTATCTTGCCTGTCTCGGCCTTGACTCCGGCGCACATTTCTTCGACACGCTTGTCGGGCCGCAGGGACTTGCCTGGATTTCGCTCGGAGTTGTGCTTACCGTTGTACCGACAATCATCGTAGGCATAATGGCGATGCGGTGGTTCAAATTCAACTTCGGGGAGACGTGCGGCATGCTTTGCGGCGCCATGGCCAACCCGATGGCGCTCACTTATGCCTCCGACAACATCAAGGGCGATGCACCGGCGGTGAGCTATGCCACAGTCTATCCTTTGGGAATGTTTGTGCGCGTGATTATCGCGCAGCTGCTCATTCTTATGTTGTAGAAACTTAGATGAAAAACAAATAAACGAATCTAATGACAGCTTTTTCGGAGTGAAGGCAGGTGTTACTGCCGCCGACCTGATAGCGTCGGGAGTGACCGACATCACCGGCGAAGCGTCCAACTACAGTTACCAATCGGTGCTCTGCGTGACGCGCCAGCTTGGAATGCTTGGTAGCGTGGAGGCTTCAATCACGTTTACCGACGGCATCACATCGCCGATTAAGGAGATTGAGTATGGATATTGGTACAACTACGAGAACATCGTGGGCTATGAGTTCAACAAGTCGTCTGTACCAATGATGGCGGAAGCGGTTGTGTCGGTAGGATCGCAGTTTGCCAACCAGCGCGACAAGTTTATGGATGAGTTGTGCAAGAAAATCACCGGTCTTGGCTTCGTCAGCGACGGTGTCAGTGGCGACACACGCAACTTTAAACTGGCGGGGCAGGACGAAAATAGTGGACGGTATATCACCGTTGAGCCGTCGGGCGAAGACGGAGTCAACGTGCGCTACATCTATAATTGTATTTTCTGACTGTCGGCACACGGTTTGACAGAATGAAAAAAAGACAATACGTCCCGCAGCCTGCGGGACGTATTGTCTTTTTTAGCGGTGTTTAGAAAATGTTCCACATGGCATAACTTGTTAACAACTTGTCCGATAATGCGTGGAACAATGGAGTTATTAACAAAAAGGCCAAGTTATCAACAATTCCGGCAGTTTTTCCGTTTTTCGTTTTGTCGTTGAAATGAAAAGTAATTCCTTTGCATTCGTAAAACGAATAGACTATGGGTAAAATTATTGCTATCGCCAACCAGAAAGGTGGCGTCGGAAAAACAACCACATCCATCAATCTTGCAGCCTCGCTCGCCACGCTTGGCAAGCGGGTGCTCATCATCGATGCCGACCCGCAGGCCAATGCCACGTCGGGACTGGGCGTTGATCCGAAACAAATGTCTTCATCGATTTATGAGTGTCTTGTCGATGGCTATCCTCTGCGCGGCGCCGAATGCAGCACGTGTGTGGACAAACTCGACCTTGTGGGCTCGCGCATCGACCTTGTGGGCGCGGAGCTTGAACTCATCAACAAGCAGAACCGCGAGCGGGTGCTCAAAGGATTGCTTGAGGAGGTCAGAGACAACTACGACTACCTGATTATCGACTGCTCTCCGTCGCTCGGACTCATCACGGTCAACGCGCTCACTGCGTCTGACTCGGTGATAATCCCTGTGCAGGCGGAATATTTCGCATTGGAAGGTATCAGCAAACTGCTCAACACGATACGCATCATCAAATCGAAGCTCAATCCGCAATTGGAAATCGAGGGCTTCCTTCTGACGATGTACGACGCGCGTCTGCGCCTCGCCAACCAGATTTTCGACGAGCTGAAAGGGCATTTCGGCGATATGGTGTTTGACACTGTGATTCCACGCAACACCCGTCTGTCAGAGGCTCCGAGCCACGGGCTTCCAGCCATCCTTTATGATTCGACAAGCCGTGGCGCCACAAGCCACATGCAGCTCGCCAAAGAATTACTCAAACGCAACAAACAGTAACCGCTATGTCAAAGAAACTTATGGGACTCGGCCGTGGACTCGACTCGCTGATTTCGATGGACAACATCCAGACCAGCGGTTCGTCGGCTATCAATGAGATTGAACTGTCGCAGATTTCTCCAAACCCCGAACAGCCGCGTGCATGGTTTGACGAGGAGTCGCTTGAAGAGCTTGCCTCTTCGATACGCGAGCTTGGAATCATACAGCCGCTCACGCTGCGCAAACTCGGAGCAGACCAATATCAGATAATTTCGGGCGAACGCCGTTACCGCGCCGCCAAGAAAGCCGGACTGACAACGGTGCCGGCATATATCCGTACGGCAAACGACAGCGAGCTGACAGAGATGGCGCTCATCGAAAACATTCAGCGCGAGGACCTGAATGCCATAGAGGTGGCGCTGACGTTTAAAAAACTCATCGACCAATATCGGCTCACACAGGAGCAGCTGTCGACGCGTATAGGCAAGAAACGCGCCACGATAGCCAACTTCCTGCGTCTGCTCAAACTGCCGGCAGAGGTGCAGCTCGGTCTGCGCGACCGCCGCGTTGACATGGGTCATGCACGTGCGCTTCTGGCAGTGGAGAACCCGAAACTGCAACTGCGCCTTTACAACGAAATCCTGAAGAAAGGATTGTCGGTGCGCCAGGTTGAGGAGCTTGCAAAGGAATACAACGAGACCTCGGCGACAGAAGCGCCGAAGAAGGCGGCTTCGGCAAGCATCTCAAAGGAGTTTGAAAGCCTGAAGAAACACCTGTCGTCGGCGTTCCAGACCAAAGTGCAGTTCTCCTGCGACAAGCAAGGCAAGGGAAAAATAGCATTTCCTTTCAAGAATGAGGAAGAACTTGCCAGATTAATTACTATCTTTGACCGCGTAAAAGGTAACTTGGATTAGAAAATTTAGTAACAAAATTGAAATTTTTGTCAAAAGCCGCGTTCACAGGCAACGAAATATTAAAAAAAAGTATAGCATTGGCGCTATGCTTGGCTTTCTCATTCTCATTTCCTATCTTTGCTGATGAAAGTCAGCCGGATGGTCAAGGGATGGCGCCCGTTGATGGGACGGATACTCCCGACGCTGTGGTTGCTGTCGACTCGATGTCGATAGCCGAGCCTCTTGTCCGCACTGACATGGCTGCTGACTCCACTCTTGTGGCAGCCGCCGACTCCGTGCCATCGCCGATAGGCGTGAAGCGCATATTCAATCCCGACCCCAACCGTGCGCTGTGGCTTTCTGTCCTTTGTCCGGGTCTGGGGCAGATTTACAACCGCCGCTATTGGAAAGTGCCGATAGTTGTGGGTGGATACGTCGGTCTGGCATACGCCACATCTTGGAACAACAGGATGCTCTCTGACTATACGAAAGCTTATAGAGACATCATGGACAGCGATCCGAACACAAAAAGTTATATGGATTTCTATCCATCCACCACAAAGGAGGAGGACATCGACAAAACGTGGCTTACGAAGGCTCTGAAGTCGAAAAAAGACTTCTATCGCCGTAACCGCGACTTGTGTATCATCGGTATGGTCGGACTTTATGCCGTCTGCATCATTGATGCCTACGTCGACGCTTCGTTGTCGCATTTCGACATTTCGCCTGACCTCTCGATGAGCATTTACCCGTCGATTGAGCAGAACGACACGAAACCTTCTTTTGGAGTGGGCTGTGCTTTCACTTTTTAAAAGTTGAACCGCTAAAACGGAAAGGAAACAGATGAATAAACAAATATTGGCATTGTGCCTGATTGCCGGCGCGGCGTTGACGTCGTTCGCCCGGCCTACCGTGCTTTCGCTGAAGGAGAACATTCAGGACAGCACTATCGTCTATCCACAAAGTTTTGAGACCGACACTCAGGAACTGATGAAAAACTGGTATCTTCAGAACTACGCAGTGGTTGACCGTTCGGGTGCCAACCTCAGCGATGTGCCTACGTCTGACAAAGATTTCATCGCACGGCTACAGAAGATGCCCACAGTAATCGAGATGCCATACAACGGGGTGGTGCGCAGTTACATCAATATGTACACGCAGCGCCGTCGCCAACTGGTGGAGGAAATGCTCGGACTGAGCCTTTATTATATGCCGTTTTTCGAGCAGGCACTCGAGAAAGAGGGTGTCCCTTTGGAACTGAAATATCTGCCGGTGATTGAGTCGGCGCTGAATCCCGACGCTGTGTCGCGCGTGGGCGCCACCGGTCTGTGGCAGTTTATGCTGACCACCGCCAAGGGCTTGGGGCTGGAGGTGAACTCCATCATCGACGAGCGCCGCGACCCTATCCGCTCATCGGAAATGGCTGCAAAATACCTTAAGCAACTTTACAACATCTATGGTGACTGGTCGCTTGCCATCGCTTCCTACAACTGCGGTCCGGGCAATGTGAACAAGGCTTTGCGCCGCGCCGGAGGAACTGCCGACAAGAAGAAGGATTTCTGGGACATATATTTCTATCTGCCGCAGGAAACGCGCGGATATGTGCCTGCGTTTATCGCGGCAAACTATGTGATGACTTATTACAAGGACCACAACCTCGGAAAATCGCTTGCACGTCGGCCTATTCTTACCGACACAATCCACGTGAACAAGCGAGTGCATTTCGAGCAGATATCGGCGGTGCTCAACATCCCGATGGAGGAGCTCCGCGTGCTCAACCCCCAATACCGCAAGGATGAGATTCCGGGCGACATCCGTCCGTATGCGCTTACACTGCCGTCGCAGCAAATCTACAGCTACATCGTCAGCGAGGACAGCATTGTGGCCCACAATGCTGCGCTCTATGCCCGCCGTGATGTGGTGGTGCCTGTCGATCCGTCGACAGTCAGCAACGACGATGGCGAGACGACAACGAAGCTTGTGGTGAAGTATCACAAGGTGAGACGCAACGAGACAATCTCGATGGTGGCGCGCAAATACGGCGTGTCGGTGTCGTCGATAAAGAAATGGAACGGTCTGCGCAGCAGCAGGCTGAAACGCGGACAGACGCTGAAAATCAACACCTACACGAAGGTGCGTGTTGAGCAGCCCGAAACCGAAGAGGAAGAAACGGTTGACGTAGAGGAAACCGTTGTGGCTGAAACAACTCCAGTGGCAGCTCCTGAGAAGAAAAAGAAAGAAACAACGACCACGACAACAGCTCCGCGCAATCCTGAGCGTCACAAGGTGCAGCGTGGCGAGACGTTGGCTTCGATTGCCGGACAATATGGCGTGACAATCGCCGATATCCGTGAGTGGAACGACTTGAAGTCGGACAACATTATGGCTGGACAGGTGCTTGTGGTTGATGCCAAGAAGGCTGTCAAGAAGAAAAACGACACGCCAGCCGCTCCTGCAGTCCACACAGTGAAGTCGGGTGAGAATCTGTCGGCGATCGCCGATAAATATGGTGTCTCGGTTGCCAACCTTCGTGAATGGAACGACTTGAAGTCGGACAATATCCGTGTGGGCGACAAACTGAAACTCAAAGCCGACGGCAAAACGTCTACATCATCGCGCAGCCGCGACAACGGTGCGGCAGAGCAGACCCACAAGGTGAAGAAAGGCGAGACACTCGGGCAGATTGCTACGAAATATGGCGTGACGGTCGACGACCTGCGCAAATGGAACAACATCAAGGGCAACAATATTGCCGCAGGTCAGAATTTGAAGGTCTACTCCGACAAGAAAGTGAACAGAAAGACAGATAAAACCGACAAGACGAGCAAGAAAAAGCAGAAAACCCACAAGGTGAAGAGAGGCGAGACGCTCGGAGAGATTGCAGAAAAATACGGTGTCGGACTTTCAAAACTTAAAAAAGCCAACGGCATCAAGGGCAACAACATCCAGATTGGACAGTCGCTGAAGATTCCGCAGTAACAAGAAGGTTGCCGATAAAAACAACGGCCGCTCCGTTCAACCGCAAATGCCCGAAATACAACGGCAATCCTATGCTCACGGGCTGCACCGCCACCGCGATGGCTCAGATTCTTAACTACTACAAGTCGAACTCTAAGGGCTATGATGTGTTGGAATATGTCAACGAGGGTGTTGGCAACAAGGAAATCTCTGTTGATTTCACAAAAATAAGTTACGACTGGGCCAATATGCTCGATGTTTATGAGGCAGGCTCCTATACCGACGCACAGGCCGACGCCGTGGCGCAGCTGATGTATGAGGCAGGAGTGTCGTGCAAGGCGAAATACGATGTGACATGGTCGGGGACGGGTGCGACGAGCGCCGCTATCCCATACGTGGGCTTCAACCGCTATTACGACTACAATTGTGAGATTTGGGTGCGCGAATATGTTCCCACAAAGCTTTGGATGACTATCATACAGGAAGAGCTTACGGCCGGACGTCCGATACTTTATTCCGGATACAACGGTGCTTCGGGCCATGCCTTCGTGATTGACGGCATCGACGCCGAGAACAATGTGCATATCAACTGGGGATGGAGCGGCGATGCCGACGGCTATTACGACGTGACCTACTGCAAGGCTCCCGACGAGACTCGAGGCTATTATTGTCAGCAACAGATGCTCGTGGGGCTGCGTCCGCGCACGGCAGCCGACGCTCCGTATGCGGAGGGCATAAAGCTGATAGGCTTCAACCAGGGCAACAGCTACGGGACAGTCACGACCAACTACTATGAGTCAGACAAGAGCTATACGTTCACGATTGGACTGATGCAGAGCGGCGTGACAAAATATATCCGTAAGGATTACGAATATGACAAGTTGGGTTGCTATCCTTATATGAACAGCGGTAAAGAGTACGGAGACTGGACCGACGCTGCCGGCAAGGAAAACCCGACATTTGCCGACGGCGACTATGAGCTGACGCTCTATTACAAGGAGCGCGACACGGAGAATCCGTGGACGGCGCTGCCTGCCCGCGAGGGTATGCGCACAATAATGAATCTAAATGGCGGCGAATGGACATGCACGGCTCCGATGCTTGAAAAGTATTCCGTGCAGTCGGGAAAAATTCTTTCCATAGAGCCGGCGGCAGAACTCATAGGCAAGGCTCCGCTTTATCTTACGGTAGCCGTACAGGACGATTCGCATCGTCTTCCCGGCGTAAAGAGAGCGCTTGGTTTCACATTTACCGACACGGAGACAGGAGCTGTCTACGAGGCCGGTCGCAGCATATATGCGTTTGACGGATATTATTCCGACCTTCTGGAGCAGAAGACGTTTTGCATAAGTGCAACGAATGAAAAGGGCTTTATGTTGCCTGGCGGGACATATAAAGTCGGGGTAAAGAACGACAACAGCAGTGAATATACGTACGCCGAGGAGTTCCAAATTGATGTGAAGCCGGCGGTGGATTATCCGATTCTCGACAGCTCCAAGGATTTGTATTCCGAAAAGAGCACTACGTATTATTGGGGCTCTAAAGTGTGGCTGTGGAACAATGCAGCAAGAAATTCGGTCAACAAGATGGATGGCAATGTCAATATGAGCGTCTATGCAAAGTCGGTCGAGACAGGCGAGGAGGTGCGCCTCTGCACGTTTGCCGATGTGCCGGTGCCGTCTGACGATAAATATTATTTCTATGTGCCCAACAGCCTCTATCCGTTGGAGGGCGCTTACGAACTGTCGATGCGCTACGCCACTCCCGACGGCGAGCGCGGTTTGCTCAACCCGGATGCGAAGAGACAGATAATCACGATTCTGCCGACGGAATATGCCAACATACCCAAAATAGCAGCAACCGTGGCGCAGCTGCCAAATTCGGAATATCTGCCGAAAGGCGAGCAGCAGACGCTCAACGTGCCGATGACCAACACTGCGGCAGCTGATTTCAAGGGAATTGTCAAGGCGTCGTTCTACTGTGAGAAGAGTGGAAAATATATTGAAGTGGAGATTCCTGACGTGACAATAAAGGCAGGCGAGAGCACGACGGTAGCGGTGCCTGTCACATTCCCCGAGAATGGTGTCTATACAATGCAGATGAACGCCACTTCGCAGCAGTCGGTAGCAGCCGAGAAGGTGGGCACAACGTATGTGACTGCGCCTAACGGCTCGCCGCTGGGCTATCGCATCGGTGTCGGAGAGTCGTCGGTGGCGGCAGTCAAGGGCGTTTCGCTCCGCGTATATCCTAATCCGGCGACAGAGTCGTTCAGAATCCTTGGATTGGAAGAGACGTCGGGCGTGACAGTGATGTCGGCTACAGGAGCAGTGGTTGTCAGCACGACAGCCGACAAAGACCAAAGCATCGACGTCAGCGGTCTGCCTACAGGAGTCTACTTCGTGAGGGCCGGACAAAATGTGATGAAGTTTGTGAAGCGATAATATCGTTGAAAACAGAAACAAAATCGGGCAGACCAAAGTCTGCCCGATTTTGTTTCTGCGGTGGGTTGTTGAGGCCGCTGCTATTCGGTTACGAACAGTGGTGTCGACAGATAGCGCTCGCCGGTGTCGGGGAGCAGCACTACGATTGTCTTTCCTTCGTTTTCGGGCTGCTTGGCGAGTTTCAAAGCTGCAGAGAATGCAGCTCCTGAGGATATGCCCACAAGCAGTCCTTCCTTTTTCGCCAACAGGCGCGCACCGCTGAAAGCGTCTTCGTTTGAGACGGGGATGACGGTGTCGATGGCGTCGCTGTGATAGTTTTTGGGTTTGAAACCGGCGCCGATGCCCTGGATTTTGTGAGGGCCCGGCTTGCCGCCTGACAGCACCGGCGACGATTCAGGCTCCACAGCCACAGCTCTCAACTCCGGCTTGTGGGCTTTCAGAGCTTCTGCCACGCCGCTTACGGTGCCGCCTGTCCCTACTCCGGCAACGAAGATGTCGACCTCTCCGTCGGTGTCCGTCCAGATTTCCTCGCCCGTTGTGCGTCGGTGCGCTGCGGGGTTGGCATAGTTCTCAAATTGTTGAAGTATCACCGATCCGGGGTTGGCATTGCGCAGCTCCTCGGCTTTCTTGATGGCGCCGTTCATTCCGTCAGCGCCCGGAGTCAGCACCAGGGTTGCACCGAGGGCGCGCAGCAGCTTTTTGCGCTCGTCGCTCATCGTCTCGGGCATTGTCAGTGTCAGCCGATAACCTTTCACCGAAGCCACCCATGCCAATCCGATGCCAGTGTTGCCGCTTGTAGGCTCGATAATCTGAGCGCCAGGCTTGAGTGATCCGTCGGCCTCAGCCGCCTCGATCATAGCCAGCGCGATACGGTCTTTTACGCTGCCGCCGGGGTTGAAATATTCCACTTTAGCCACCAGACGGGCTTTCAAATTCTCCGCTTTTTCCATGTGTCCAAGTTCAACGAGGGGAGTGTGTCCCACCAACTTGGTCAAATCTTCATAAATCTTAGCCATTGAAATGGATTTTTATTGTTTCCATCGGCAAAGTTATGAATTATCATACGAAAAACGGTAGAAAATTATTCCGAAAAGGATGTGCCGGTTTAGATAAATTTTCTTGTTGAAAAAAAAGTGTTGTCAGAAATTGTATCCGATGTTTACGCTCCAAGAGCAGTTGCGCAGGCGGTAGTCGGCGCCTCCGTCGAAGTCCTTGGCATTGTTTTTAACGCTGCGTTGGTAATATACGCTGATTGTGTAGTGGCTGAAAAACGCCAGACCCGTTCCCACTTTCAAGCCGGCGTCGAAGCGGTTGACGGCAAGGAAGTCTTTCGGGTCGGCTTTGAAATATTTTTGATTGCTGATGTTGTGGTCAAACACCAGTTGCCCGTCCTCCTCGCCGAATGCAATGTAGGAGTCGGCTTTCTTTGTTCCCGACAAACCGTAGCTGAAATACGGACCTAAGTCGACCGACCATACAGCCTGTGGCAGAATGTTGAAACGCCACGACATAAGCACCGGTATGTGGATATCGTTGTAGCGCACGCGCGTGAACTGGCTTCCCATATAGTCCTCCTCGGCAGTCGCAGCCATCATCGCCGCGTCGTATCCGTGTCGTTCCCAGAACAAGCCCACCTCTATGGCAAGAAACTTTCGGATGTTTAGGTCGGCGATGGCGCCAACTTGCACGCCTGAGTGCCAATAAAAATTGCTCTGTATGAGTTCAGGCTGCTTGTCCATATAGTTGGTCGCCACACCCGATGAGTTCATGCCGGCACGCAGACCGAGCGCAATCACTTTGTCGGGGCGCGACGTGTCGAAAAACGGTACAGTTCTCTCGGCGGCAGCCTGCAGGCATCCCGCTGCAATCAATATGGTGAAAATCAGTTTTCTCATATAGTGAATAATTTTCTGCGAAGTTACATAAAAAAATCCTGTGGCGGGGATTTAAAAGGTAGTCTAAAAGTAGGTTTTTATAGTTTCTCTTTCAGAAAGCGCTCCACGGCGGAAAACGACACGTCGGAAGCCACGACCTCGTGTGCGGCGTCGAGCACAAAATATGCCGGAACGGTCTCAAACGTCAGCGCGTCGCCTTCCATCAGCTCGTCGTAGGCGTCGCTGCAATGTTTCCACGAGTCGGGAAATGTAGCGGCCTTGCGTTTCCAACCGTCGCCGTCTTCAAACATTGCCACGCTCACCACCTTCAGCTTTTTTGCCGTCGTCAGAGAGTTGACCGTAGCCGACTTTTCAATCTGCGCCGCACCTTTGCGGCATGCGTCGCAGTCGGAATTGTAAAGAAACACGAGTGTCAGCTCCGTTTTCACTTGTGCGATGCGGAAGTCGTCGCCGTTGAAGTCGCGCAGACGGAAATCGACAGCGTAAGCCGTTGCTCCGATGACTGTTGCCAGTAGAAATGTAATGAAAATTCTCATGTGGCAAAGGTAAGAAAAAATCGTGAAAACGGAAGCCGTATGGCCTTTTTGAATGCATAATGGGTAATGGCTGAAAAAAAATTGCTAATTTTGCATTATATTTATTAACAGTCAGCAAAATGGAAAGAAAAGTCAGAGTACGCTTTGCACCGTCGCCAACGGGTCCTCTCCACATTGGAGGAGTCCGCACGGCATTGTTCAACTACCTGTTTGCCCGCCGTCATGGCGGCGACATCATACTTCGCATCGAAGATACCGACTCCAATCGCTTTGTGCCTGGAGCGGAAGATTATATAAACGAGGCATTCGCCTGGTTGGGAATAAAATTTGACGAGGGAGTCCGCGAGGGCGGCAATTTCGGTCCCTACCGCCAGTCGGAGCGCCGCGACATCTATAGGAAGTATGTCAAGCAGCTGCTCGACGACGGCAAGGCTTATGTGGCTTTCGACACTCCTGAGGAACTGGAGGCGAAGCGTGCGGAAATCAAGAATTTCCAGTACGACGCGCACACCCGCATGCAGATGCGCAACTCGCTGACGCTGCCTGCCGAAGATGTGAAGCGCATGATTGACGGCGGAGAAAAGTATGTGGTGCGTTTCCTTGTCGAGCCAAACCGTGACGTAAAAGTCAACGACCTTGTGCGCGGCGAAGTGGTGATCAACTCTTCGATTCTTGACGATAAGGTGCTCTATAAGTCGGCGGACGATCTTCCAACCTACCATCTTGCCAATATCGTCGACGACCATCTGATGGAAATCACCCACGTGATCCGTGGTGAGGAGTGGTTGCCTTCGGCGCCGCTTCACGTGCTTCTCTACGAGGCGTTTGGATGGGCTGACACTATGCCGTCGTTCGTTCACCTTCCGTTGTTGCTCAAGCCCGACGGAAAGGGCAAGCTGTCGAAGCGCGACGGTGACCGTCTCGGTTTCCCAGTGTTTCCGTTGGAATGGAAAGACCCTAAGACAGGTGAGATTTCTTCAGGCTACCGCGAGTCGGGCTATCTTCCTGAGGCTGTAATCAATTTCCTTGCTCTTCTCGGATGGAATCCGGGCAATGACCAGGAAATCCTGTCGATGGACGAGCTTATCAGCCTGTTCTCGTTCGAGCACTGCTCGAAGAGTGGCGCAAAGTTCGACTTTGAAAAGGGTAAGTGGTTCAACCATAAATACTTGCAGGAGATGAGCGACGCCGATTTGGCGAAGCTCTATATGCCAATTCTTTCCGAACACGGGCATGCCGACGCCGATGCCGCCTACGTGGCTCGTGTGGTGGCTCTCGTGAAAGGCCGCATCAACTTTGTGCGCGATTTGTGGGAGCAGTCACGTTTCTTCTTCGAGGCTCCGACAACCTATGCCGAGAAGGACGTGCGCAAACGTTGGAAAGACGGTATGGCACAATTGATGGAACAGCTTATCGGCGTGCTTGAGGGAATCAGCGACTTCACATCGGCACCGTCGGAAGAGATTGTGCTTAAATGGATCACCGACAACGGCTACCATATGGGCAATGTGATGAACGCTTTCCGCCTCACGGTGGTCGGTGAATGTAAAGGTCCGCACATGTTTGACATCACAGAGCTGCTCGGCAAGGAGGAGACAATCCGCCGCATCCGTCGTGGCATAGAAAACATAAAGCAACCGGAATAAACGATTTTTCAATCAACGCCTTGTGCAGTGTTTGGCTGCGCAAGGCGTTGTCGTTATATACACACAACTTACACCAAAAGGCATGAATCTATTTTACAATCTCGGCATCTCGCTCTATTCCGCAGCCGTGGGGATTGCGGCGACGCGAAACAACAAGGCACGGCTGATGAAGGCCGGTCAGGCGCAGACCTTCGGCATCCTTGCCGAAAAGGTCGACACGTCGGCGTCCTACATCTGGATTCACGTGTCGTCGCTCGGCGAGTTCGAGCAAGGCAGACCGCTGATGGAAATGATAAAAAAGCATACGCCGGAAAAGAAGATTCTGCTCACGTTCTTCTCGCCGTCGGGCTATGAGGTGCGCAAGGACTATCCTCTCGCCGATGTGGTGTGCTATCTGCCGATGGACAAGCCGTCGCTCGTGCGCCGTTTCCTTGACGCGGTAAAGATAGAGAAGGCGTTTTTTGTGAAGTATGAGTTTTGGGGCAACTATCTCTCGGAGTTGAAGCGCCGGGGCATCCCGACATATATCATTTCAGCCATTTTCCGTCCCACCCAGGCGTTCTTCAAATGGTATGGAGCGACATTCCGCCGCATGCTTGGCTGCTACGACATGCTTTTTGTGCAGGACGAGGAGTCGCGCGCGCTGCTCGCCGGGATAGGAGTTGACAATGTGGTTGTTGCCGGCGACACGCGTTTCGACCGTGTGACCGACATCCTTGAGGACCACACCGACCTGCCGGTCGTGGAGTCGTTCTCCCGCGGTGCGTTCACGCTGTTTGTCGGAAGTTCGTGGCAGCCTGATGAGGATTTCATTATCCCATACTTCAACAAGCATCCGGAAATGAAGATGGTGCTGGCTCCGCATGAGATTTCAGAGGACCGCATATCCGGCATTCTGACTGGGTTGAAACGTCCCGCCGTGCGCTACACCAAGACCACGCCCGAAGAGGCAGCCGAAGCTGACTGCCTGATTATCGACTGCTATGGCATCCTGTCGAAGAGCTATCGTTTTGCCACGGTGGCGTATGTCGGCGGAGGATTCGGTGTGGGCATCCACAACATCAACGAGGCTGCGGTCTATGGTATTCCGGTGGTGTTCGGACCGAAGTACGGCAAGTTTAAGGAGGCACGCGATTTGATAGCCCTTGAGGGCGCGTTTACGGTGTCGGGAGGCGATGAATACGCGTTGGTGATGAACCGCCTGCTTTCCGACGGCGAATACCTTAAGAAGCATGGTGAGATTGCCGGCGGATATATCCGCGACAATCTTGGCGCCACACGCCGCATCTATGACGCTATTTTTAAATAACAACTTATAGAGCCGACTGTGTGTTGTGATCAATGCGCGGTCTGTATAAATATTTGAGAATGAAAAAAATCTGTTGTATCGGACATATAACGCTCGACAAGATCATCACGCCGAAATCGGAGGTGGAGATGCCGGGCGGCACATCGTTTTATTTTGCCCACGGCATTCACAATCTCAACCCTGACGCCAATTTCCAACTCGTCACGGCGGTGGCGCAGTCGGAGATGAAGTCGGTCGACGACATCCGCGCTCTCGGAGTCGATGTGGTGGTGCTGCCAACTCGCCATACTGTGTTTTTTGAAAACAAATACGGTGAGAACCAGAACAACCGCACACAGCGGGTACTCGCCAAGGCCGACCCGTTCACGGTGCAGTCGCTTCAGGGAATAGAGGCCGACATCTATCATCTCGGCTCCTTGCTCGCCGACGACTTCTCGCTCGACGTGTTCGAGATGCTGTCGGCAAAAGGCACGCTGTCGGTCGATGCCCAGGGCTATCTGCGCGAAGTGCGCGGCGAGAAGGTGTATCCAATCGACTGGAAGAACAAGCGCGACTATCTGCGCTATGTCGACATCCTTAAAGTGAACGAGTATGAGATTGAGTCACTCACGGGGCATACCGACGTGAAGGCGGCGGCGCTCACGCTTGCGGAGTGGGGCGTGAAGGAAGTGTGCATCACGCTCGGCAGTTATGGCTCTGTGATTTATGACGGCACCGAATTTGCTATTGTTCCGGCATTCCCGACGCGGGAGGTGGTCGATGCAACCGGTTGTGGCGACACGTATTCCACAGGTTATCTCTACAAGCGTGCTTGCGGGGCTTCGATAGCCGATGCCGGATGCTTCGCAGCCGCGATGTCGTCGCTTAAATTGGAGCATTCCGGACCATTTAGCCGTACGGAGGTGGATATAGAGAATCTGTTGAAAACGAGCGGGTTGACGGCACGGATTGAAAAATAGTTTGAAAAAACTTGCTGAAAAATTTGCACAATAGAAAAAACGGTATTACCTTTGCACTCGCAATCAGGAAACTGATTGACGTTAGAGGGAGATTCGCTAGCTCAGCTGGTAGAGCACATCCCTTTTAAGGATGGGGTCCTGGGTTCGAACCCCAGGCGGATCACCAAAGGGTCGCAATTTGCGACCCTTTTTTTATTGTGTGTCGGGCATGACACTAATCTAACCTAACTGGTTCAATTCCAGTCGCAGGTATTTGTTGAATTTAGAGCCTGTGCTATATAAAATTTTGCGAGAAAACCAAAACAAAATGAGGTAATTTGTAATTATTTTCCTAACTTTGTAAGCAAATTAGAAGGACTATGGATATTAAGAAACATATTACAACTTTGGGGTTTGTTCCAAAAAATGGAACGAATGACATTTATCATAAAACGTATGTTGACTATGCCATAGAAATTGATTTTAAAAAACAAAATATTAATTATGGTAATAGTATCATAGCAGAAAGCAGGACTACACAAAATTTTTCGCAGCCTGAAAATTTTGTAGTGCTTGAATGTGTTGATAGATTACTAATGAAAGGATATAAACCTCAAAGTATAGTCCTTGAAAAGACTTGGCCGTCAGGACACGGTACATCTGGACGATTGGATATTTGTGTTAATCGCGAAGATGGTACACCATATATGCTTATCGAATGTAAAACTTATGGCAAGGAGTACAATAAGGAGTTGGCAAAAATCCGTAAGGATGGAGGACAGCTATTTACTTATTTCCAATTATCTGGTGGTAAGGCTGATGTGCTAATGTTGTATGCATCAGAATTGAAAGGAAATAAGTTTGTCTATGTTAACGAGATTATCAAGATTGAAGATGATTATCGCAATGGTGATGTTAAAGACATTTATGAAAAATGGAATAAACTCACCAAAGACAACGGCATCTTCGATTCTTGGGTGCAACCATATAATTTTCAGAGTAAGGCTTTAACAAAAGAGCAGTTGAAGGAGATAAAAGCAGAGGATTCAAGCTTTATCTTCAATCGTTTTCTTGAAATTCTGCGTCACAATGTAGTATCTGACAAGGGTAATGCTTTTAACAAGATATTTACACTGTTTTTGTGTAAGGTTTATGACGAAACAACCACAGGTGAGGGAGAAGAGTTAAAGTTCCAATGGCTTGAGGGTCGAGATAACCACGTAGATTTCCAACTTCGCTTGACAGACCTTTATAGTAAAGGTATGAAAAAGTTCTTGGATAGAACTGTTAGTGACTTCAACAATGAGGATTTCGACAAGCGTTGTGCAAATCTAACACCAGAGACAAAACAATATCTTCTTAAAGAGGTAAATAAACTCCGTCTTGAAAAGAATAACGAGTTTGCAATCAAGGAAGTATATGACAATGCCTCATTTGAGGAAAATGCAAAGGTTGTAAAAGAAGTTGTGGAATTAATTCAGGGGTATAGAATTCGCTACAATAAACGGCAGCAATATTTGTCTGACTTCTTTGAATTGTTACTTACTACTGGCCTCAAACAAGAGGCTGGACAATACTTTACACCTGTGCCAATTGCACAATTTATTATCAAAAGTCTTCCTTTGGATTCTATTATGGCAAAAAAACTTTCTCGCAAAGATGGAGAGATTTTGCCATATATGATAGACTATGCAGCAGGTAGTGGTCACTTTATCACAGAGTTTATGCACGAGATACAGGACATCATAAATGCCTGTGATACCTCTAAATACATTGAAGAGACACGAAAGCACCTTATTAATTGGCAGAATTGCCATTTTGATTGGGCTACAGACTATGTATATGGTGTAGAAAAGGATTATCGACTTGTGAAAGTTGGTAAGGTAGGATGCTATTTGCACGGGGACGGTTTGGCAAATGTTATCCTAAGTGATGGACTTGCAAATTTCTGTAATAATAAGGAGTATAAGGGAAAACTACGCAAGCAAACAAATGACGGACAAAAGGACAATCAGCAATTTGATATTGTATTGAGCAATCCTCCATATTCTGTTTCATCATTCCGACAGACAACTCGTGACTATTATACAGAACAAGATTTTGAATTATATAACTCGTTGACTGATAATAGCTCTGAAATTGAGTGTCTATTTGTTGAGCGTACAAAACAGTTACTTAAAGATGGCGGTGTAGCAGGGGTTATTCTACCAAGCTCAATATTGAGTAATTCGGGCATATATACCAAGGCTCGTGAGATTATATTGCAATACTTTGATATTGTCGCAATAGCAGAATTGGGTAGCAATACTTTTATGGCCACCAATACAAATACTGTTGTTTTGTTCCTGCGTCGTAGAGATAACTATTTTGCAGCAAATACAAAGTGTGCAGTTGACACTTATTTCCGCACATTAAATGATGTAACCATTAATGGCATTGAAAGTCCAGCAGCAAAATATGTAGCTCACGTGTGGGAGGGTCTCGAATATGCCGATTATGTTACATTGTTACAGAAATCACCAAATGATAAAGTAAAAGCTCACGAAATATATGCAGAGTATAAAAAGAAAATCTCTGCAAAGAATGATGCAAAATTATATGAGTCGATCTTAAATATTGAGGCGGAAAAGCTTTTGTACTTTATTTTGGCATACCCTCAAAAGGTTGTTATTGTAAAGAGCGGAGAGAAAGATGTGGAGAAACGCTTTTTAGGTTATGAGTTCTCTAATCGTAGAGGAAACGAGGGTATCCACGCAATTCAAAAGGGTAAGAACATTGACGAGTGTACTAAACTTTTTGACGCAAACAACTATGACAATCCAGAAAAAGCAAGCTCTTATGTGTATAGAGCTTTCAAGGGCGATTACACATCGCCAATCGCAGAGGGAATGCAGTCTCATATTAGTCGTGTATCATTGATTGATATGCTTACTTTTGATAGACCATTTTTTGAAAAAGGAATAAATCTAAATTCAAAAAAAAAAGTAATATTTAATAGTTCTTATGCATTAAAGCCGTTAGACAAACTTGCGACCTTTCAAAGTGGTTTATGGAAAGGTGAAAAGGGGAATCTCCAAGTTGTGAAAGTTTTGAGAAATACAAACTTTAAATTGAATAATGGCTTTTTAGACTACAGCGATGTGGCAGAGATTGATGTTGAAACAACTCAGTTATCAACTCGCACATTGCAATATGGTGATATTATATTAGAAAAGTCTGGTGGTAGTGAAACTCAAGCGATTGATCTATGTGCATCACTTTCTTTGCATAAGCTAAAAGCAAGTAT